>Ga0335075_10009274_pt1 | contig 15026 bp, 14 predicted proteins | sample Lox_Sample_24_FD_206723 | JGI IMG/M metagenome (GOLD analysis project Ga0335075, IMG submission 206723) | Soil microbial communities from Loxahatchee National Wildlife Refuge, Florida, United States - Lox_Sample_2.4 | ecosystem: Environmental > Terrestrial > Soil > Wetlands | place: USA...
CGCCGTCAGGACCTGGCTGAGCGAGTTGCTCAGTCAGTAGCCTGGGTTTGCAGCCGGAGGTCAGTCAGCCGGAGGTCAGTCAGCCGGCGGTCTGCAGACTGGCCCAGGCCTATGCAGTGCTGGGCTTATGCAGTGCCGGGCTTATGCAGTGCCGGGCTTATGCAGTGCCGGGCTTATGCAGTGCCGGGCTTATGCAGTGCCGGGCTTATGCGGTGCCGGGGCCGGCGCGGGAGGTCAGGCCGTGCGGGGGTCAGGCAGCTGAAGCGCGCGGGTCAAGGGCGCGTACGGCGGGGGCGCTGGGGGCCAGGTCGGTGGGGCGGTGGGGGGCGATGGCGGTGCCGCCAGGCAGCAGCTCGCCAGTGTCCTCGAATATAACTATGCCGTTGCAGAGCAGGCTCCAGCCCTGCTCCGGGTGACTGACTACTGTGCGGGCCGCCTCGCGGTCCGGCCCGCTAGGGTCCGGACACCGTGGCGTGTGTGGGCACATTCACGTGCCTCCTGGATTGCTCGTTGTGCTCTTGATCACAGCCTACTGTGCCAGGTTAGTGCTTAAACCCGTCATAGCCCGTTGTGATGATTTTCGGCGCCGCTGTTTGTAGCTTTCCTGTAGTCAGCTTTACGCCGCGATTAGCGCGCGCGGATTAACGGCAAACTGCTATCGCGCGCAGCGGAGAGTAACTGTCACGGGATGGCAAAGAAACTTTTCGGGCTGCGGCGGGCGCGCCGTTGGCGCGGTCGGTGCTAGATCAGCGGTCAGTGGTAGTTCAGCGGTCAGTGGTAGGTCAGCGGTCAGTGCTAGATCCGCGGTGAGGGCTGATCAGATGTCGTCGCCGGCCGGCAGCCTGGCTATTTCCGCGCCGATTGCTGCCGCGCCCGGCCGCGCCGGGAAGCCAGTGAGCCGGTGGGTCTCCCGGAGGGTCAGCAGCCGCTCTGCCTCAGCAGTAAGCGGGCGAACCGCCGGCGTGGCCTTCGCCTTGCGGAAGTAGATCCGGTCCTCGTAACCGGCAGGGCCAATCTCGGCGCGCTGAGCAGCGTAGGCGGCCCTGGTCACATCGGTTAGTGCCACGTCAAGGTCGCGCGCCAGCTGGTACTGCACGGTGCCGGGCGCCCTGGTTGCCTGGGCCTGCCGGTACTCCTGCTCGGCTGCCTGCGCGCGGGCGAGCAGGTCGCTGAAGTTCGCGGCCAGCGCCACATCGGCGAGATAGTTGGCTTCTGCGGCGGCGCTGATCTTGATGCGACCTTTTCTCACGACGCATAGCTTAGCGAAGGACCAGCACTAGGCAGTTACCGAGTGCTTTATCGCTTATCCGGCTACCGGGCGAAGTAATGCCACCCGAGCCACAGCCAGCCGAGCAGGATCAGCGCACGTCCGGCTCGCGGCCTCATCACATAACCGAGCCACTCGCCGAGTGTGGGAATCCGGCTTGACGGCCGCCGGGCACGAATCTCGAGTATCACCATCGCGCCGATGATCACGACGAATCCGATGATGGTGATGCCCCGCGTGCTCATCGCGCCATCACCGCCGTACCAGGGCCCATCCGGACAGCAGCCAGATCACGATGGCGACAGTCTTGACCGGGTGCGGCTCGATCAGCGGGTTGATCAGGTCAGTGAGAGACGGATGGACGGCCGGCGATTTGTTGTCCCGGACGGCCGAGGCCTCCCACTCGAACAGCAGCGCAATGCAGATGACCCAGTAAGAGAAGCCGGTCACGTCGACGGAATCTGGCGGCGGGATGCGCTCCGGCGGCCGGCCGTAGGCGATCACGCCGAGCACAGCGCCCGGCAGCAGCACGCCGAGAAGTGCCCTGGTACTGAACGGGGCGGTCGCAGCCAGCAGCCAGGCATAGCCGACCATGGCCGCGCCCATCACGGCGTTGCGAGCCGGCGAAGCACCGAGCGGCAGCCTCGGCTCGGCCGGGAGCCTCGGCACTGCCTGGCCGCGCCGGGGACGGAAGACGCTGGCGCCCTGCTGGGCCGCAGTGCGAGGGCTGGCAGGCGAGGCCGGGTCCGCCGACGGGCCGGGGTCCCCTGACGTGCCAGGGTTCTCAGCTACCATCCCAGGCTCCAAGCTAGGTGATCGAATTTGCCACAGTCATGTGGCCGCGGCGGTGTCGCTCCTCGATGCACCTGACGTCGGGGCCGCCGCCCTGGCGGAAGCCAGGGTAGCTACCCGCCGCGGATGGTCAGGCTAGGCTCTCCTGCCAGCTTGCATGGAGCGAGGAGTACTCGCCATCGCCGGCGAGCAACTCGTCGGGCGAACCATCCTCGGTGATCCGGCCATGGTCGAGTACCAGGACCCGGTCGGCGATCGCCACGGTGGACAACCGGTGCGCGATGATCACCGCGGTCCGGCCGTGCAAGATCGTCAGCAGCGCGTCCTGCACCAGCCGCTCGCTCGGGATGTCCAGCAGGGACGTCGCCTCATCCAGCACCAGCACGGCAGGTGCAGCCAGGAACGCACGGGCGAAGGAGATGAGCTGGCGCTGCCCCGCGGACAGCCGGCCGCCGCTCTTGCCGACCTGCTCGTCGTAGCCATGAGGCAGCGCCGAGATGAACGGATGAGCGCCGATCGCGGTCGCCGCCGCGATGACCTCCTCCCGGCTGGCACCGGGCTTGCCGAGCTCGATGTTGTCCGCGATCGACCCGGTGAACAGGAAGTTCTCCTGGGTGATGAGAACGACCTCATGGCGCAGCGTGCGGTCGTCAAGCTCGCGCAGGTCAACACCGTCGAGCCGCACGCTGCCCTCGACCGGGTCGTAGAGCCGCGCCAGCAGCCGTGCGATCGTCGTCTTGCCCGCGCCGGTGGCACCCACCACGGCCACGGTCTGCCCGGCCGGGATCGCGAGGTTCAGGTCGGGCAGGACGACAGCCTTGCGGTAGGCGAACCGGACCGAGTCGAACCTGACCTCGCGGCCCTCGCCGGCCTGGCGGGCGGACGACGGGAGCGTAACCGGGTACTCCGGCTCGGCGACCGCAGGTGGCTCGTCCAGGACGCCGGAGATCTTCTCCAGGGCGGCGCCGGCCGACTGGAACTGGCTGTAGAACTGCGACAGGTCGATCAGCGGGTCGAAGAACCGCTGCAGGTAGAGCAGGAACGAGACAAGGACGCCCACCAGCATCTGATGGTCAATCACCCGGAAGCCGCCGTAGAGCAGGACCGCGCCGATAGCCAGGTTGCCGACCAGGGTGACACCGGGGAAGTAGATGGCCAGCAGGCGCTGTGACCACAGGTTGGCCTCGCCGTTGGCCTGGTTGAGGCTGTCGAAGATCTCCTCGTTCCGCGCCTCGCGGCGGAAGGCCTGGACCGCGCTGATGCCGCCGAAGGTCTCCACGAACTGCACGATGACCGCGGCGATCCTGGTGCGGGTCTGGCGGTAGGCGATCGCCGACTCGCGCCGGAACCAGGCGGACAGCCAGATCAGCGGCGGGAACCCGGCCATCACCACCAGCGCCAGCTGCCAGTCCAGCAGCAGCATCGCCCCGCCGACCAGCACCAGCGACAGCACAGCCGAGACCAGCGAGGCCAGGCTCTCGTCGAACATGTCCGAGATCGCGTCGATGTCGGAGACCTGGCGGGAGATGACCCGCCCGGAGGTGTAGGACTCGTGGAAGGAGACCGGCAGCGCCTGGAAGTGGGCGAACAGGCGACGCCTTAGTTCCAGCACCACGTGCCCGCCGAGCCGGCCGATGCCGGCGATGTAGGAGCGGGTCGCGAGGGCCTGGACGATGATCGAGACGCCGAGGGCCACCAGGACCGTGACGATCGGGCCGGCGTTGTGCGACTTCGTCAGCGCCGGGATGTCGTCGATGCCGATGCCCACCAGCCACGGGATAGCCAGCGCGCCCAGCTGGGCAGCCACGATCATCACGAAGATCACCAGGGTAAGGCGCCGGTACGGGCGGAGGAGATCGCTCAGCAGCCTTCTTGACCGTCGCCGCAGCAGCATGCTGAGCTTCGCACTGATCTGGTCGTCATCCTGGTCCTCGGCGGCGATGCCCCGCCATGCCTGGACCGGGGCCGCGCTCATCGCCGCGCTCCCGCGCGCAGGCCCGGCGTCGCATCGCCGTCGAGCCCGTCCGCGCTCATCAGCTCCCGGTAGCGCGGCTCGGTAGCCATCAGCGCCGAGTGCGTGCCCATGGCGGCGATGACACCATCGGCGAGCAGGGCCACCCGGTCCGCGAGCAGCACGGTCGACGGCCGGTGCGCAACGACGAGCGCCGTGGAGCTGGTCATCACCTCGGCCAGCGCCGCTGTCACCTTTGCCTCGGTGTGTACGTCGAGCGCGGAAAGCGGGTCGTCGAGCAGCAGCACCTCAGGACGGGCCAGGATCGCACGGGCCAGCGCCACGCGCTGGCGCTGACCGCCGGACAGTGCCATGCCCTGCTCGCCGATGCGGGTATCGAGGCCCCATGGCAGGTCCGCCACGAACTCGGCCTGCGCGGCATCGAGCGCGGCCAGGATCTCCTCCTCGCTGGCGTCAGGGACCCCGAAGGCTACGTTCTCCCGGACGCTGGCCGAGAAGAGCGTCGGATCCTCGAACGCGCAGCCGACTCTGGCGCGCAGTTCAGGCAGTGCCAGATCGCGCACATCTGTCCCGTCGAGCATGATGCGGCCACTGGTCACGTCGGCGAGGCGCGGGATCAGGTGCAGCAGCGTTGTCTTGCCGGTCCCGGTCGCGCCCACCAGCGCGACCGTCTCGCCGGGCTCGATCTCCATGCTGATGCTGCACAGCACCGGCACCTGCGATTGCGAATAGCTGAAGCTCACCCGATCGAAGGCCAGCCGGCCTTCGCCACGGCCCGCTCTCCGGCGGGCCAGCTCAGCGTGAGCCTGCCTTGCGCTAGCCGTCGATCGGGACAGCGCAGCGGCGGCGGCCTTGGGGCCGGTGAGCCAGCGGCCCGCGGACAGCCCCGGCCGGTCCATTCCATCCCCATGCTCCGCGTCGCCGTGGTCGGCAATGGCGGGCTGGGTGTCGAAGATCTCGTAAATCCGCTGAGCGGCGGTAGCGGCTTCCTGGCCAGTGGCGATGATGAAGCCCATCGCCTCGATCGGCCAGACCAGCAGGAGCGTCAGCGTCACGAACGCGACGAGCCCGCCAAGACTCAGCTCGTGCCGGCTCACTGCGAGCGCACCGAGCAGCAGCAGTATGCCGATTGCCACGTTCGGGACCATGTCCAGTCCGGCCCAGAACGAGCCGCGCAGCCTCGCCTTGTCGACCTGCGTCCGGTAGACGAGCCTCGCCGACGTCAGATGACGTGCCGAGGCCTCGTCCCGGCGGCCGAGCGACTTGAGCACTCGGATGCCGCCTGCAGCTTCCTCCACGTAGGTAGCCAGATCGCCGGTCTGGTCCTGGAACCGCCGGGACAGCACGCGGTAGCGCTTCTCGAACCGCAGGCACAGCACTGAGACCGGCAGGAACAGGCAGCCCGTGATCAGGCCGAGCCACCAGTTCATGTCGATCAAGATCCCGATGATCAGCAGGAACGTCCAGGTGTTGGTGATGAAGAACACGACGCCGAAGCCGGTGAAACGGCGAATGGTGGAGAGGTCGTTGATCGCGCGGGAGAGCAGCTGGCCGGACTGCCAGGATTCGTGGAACGCAGGCTCGAGCCGTTGCAGGTGATGGTAGAGATCGTCACGCATGGTCTTCTCGACGCCGACCGTCGCGCTCGAGACTGACCACCGGCGGAAGAAGTTGAGCCCGGCCTGGAGCGCGCCAAGCGCAATCGCCGCGATACCGAGCGGCACAAGTTCGGACCGGAAACCCTGAACGACAACCCGGTCGATGACTGACCTGGTGATCAGCGGAATCATGATCTCTGACGTCACCGCCAGGATCGCGGCCAGGATCATGCAGCCCAGGTAGAGGTAATACGGCCGGACGTACTCGCGCATGCGCCAGAGAGCCTGCGCCGGAGTCTGTGGCTGCGCAGGAACCACGGCCGGCGCCGGACCGTCGCCCTGCACGGCACCGTCCTTGTGCGCAGGGACAGAGCCCTGGGCAGGAGCCTGCGCTGACACCGAACTCATGACTGACACTGACTCATGGCTGGCATTGAACCTTCGGTCTGCTTTTCCGCTGAGGACTCAGCTTCCGCGAAGGCCCGCGCGTGCGCTGAAGTCTCCCTCTGCGCAGGCGTCCGGGCATGCGGCGGCGAACTTGCTGAGTCGGGGGGCATTATCCGCAGGTTAACCGGCCGCCTGCGGTGCTGTCACATCAGTTTCCGGCTGGGCGGCGCGGTCTAAGTCACAGTCGGTTCTGGCACCGTACGCTTGCTCGTCACGGTATGGCAGCCAGAATGCCAGCCTCCAGCCGCGATTGCGTTGATAGCGCGCAGGGTAGCGAAGAGCGGGTAACTCTGGCACTCTGGCCAGACGGCGGCTCATGCTTGTGTCGGAGTCGGCTTGGAGGGGGCCCCGTGGAGCGCACCCATTCGTGGGATCCGCCGGCGCCGCTGCAGGATCCAGCTCTGGTCCTGGCTGCCTACGACGCAGGCGTGGCGGCGATCTGCGAGCTCGCGCCGCGGTTTGACGGCCGGAGCTGGAGCGCGCAGACGCCATGCCCCGAGTGGCGCGCGGTCGAGCTGGCGGGCCACCTCCGCTGCATCGCAGACGACCTGCACGAGTACCTGGATGAGGCGCCGGTCAGCCGCTACGCCCGGCTGATGGCCACCGGCGCGCACCCGCAGACGCTGCAGCGGAAGCTCGCCCGGCAGAACGCGGCCGAGCTGGCCGCTCTCTCCGATGCACCGGCCGACGAGCACATAGCGGCCTTCGCCAGGTCGGCGCGCCGGTACGCGGCGCGGCTGGCCGCCGTCTGGGATCTGCCGCATCACCAGTACCGCGACATCGTCGTCACGGTCGGCGGCATGGCCGGCGCGGCCACTGCCGAGTGGCACCTGCACGCATGGGACCTGGCGCGTGCGCTCGGCGCCGGGTACCGGCCATCCGATCCGGCCGCCGTGCTTGCCGGCTGGCTTGCGGGCATGCCGCACATGCCGCTGCGCGCCCCGTCCCTTGGCGCGCGGATCGTCCGTCACGCCGACCCGTGGGACACTCTGCTGGCAGCCTCGGGCCGCAGCGCCGCCGGTGCCGGGCGGCTCGGCGCGCCGAGGTCGGCGTGGGTCGCCTGGCCGGCCCGGCTCCGGCGGACAAAGGGCCTGCCTAGCCGCAGGCCGAAGCAGGCGGACCGGTCCGGCTGCCCGCCGAACTGAGCGGTCGCCCCTGTCGGCCGTCCTCCGGCTAGGCTGACCGCCGGCCTGACTGTGCCGGATCAGCGGGAGGCTGCCGGCTGCCTGGCTCGGTCCCGGCTCGTTCGACGGCGGCGGAAAGGATGACCTGTGAAGCTCAACGTGACTGCTGTGCGCGACTGCTACCCGGCGCTCGCCGACGGCTACGCCTACCTGGACGGTGCGGCCGGAACGCAGGTCCCCGGTGCCGTGATCGATGCGATCAGCCGGGCGCAGGCAGCCGGCCTCGGGAACGCCGGGGGAGCCTTTCCGGCGAGTCAGCATGCCGATGCGATCACGGCGGAGTGCCGTGCCGCGGTCGCCGCGCTCACTGGCGGTGACCCGGCAGGCGTCGTGCTGGGGCCGAACATGACGACTCTCACCTACCGGCTTGCCGGCACTCTCGGCCGGGGCTGGAAGCCGGGCGACGAGGTCGTGGTGTCGCGACTCGACCACGATGCGAATGTGCGGCCCTGGGTGCAGGCGGCAGAGCGGGCCGGGGCGACCGTTCGGTGGGCCGAGGTTGACCCGCAGACCGGTGAGCTGCCGGCTGAGCAGTACCGGGAGCTGATCAGCGACGCGACCCGGCTGGTCGCGGTGACCGCTGCCAGCAACATCATCGGTACCCGGCCGGACGTGCCGGCCATTACCTCGCTTGCCCGTGCGGCCGGTGCGCTGAGCTACGTCGATGGCGTCCACGCGACCCCGCACGGGCCCGTCGACGTGCTGGCGCTCGGCGCTGACTTCTACGCCACCAGCGCCTACAAGTGGTCCGGCCCGCACGTCGGTGCGGTGGTCGCCGCCCCGGCGCTGCTCGAGCGGCTCAGGCCCGACAAGCTGACACCATCACCGAACGAGGTGCCGGAGCGGTTCGAACTTGGCACGCCCGCCTTCCCGAACCTGGCCGGGGTCACCGCTGCCGTCGAGCATCTGGCCTCGCTGACTGACCTCGGTGCCGAAGCAAGCGGTGGCAGCTCGGACAGCCTGCGCGCCCGGGTGCTCAGCGCGATGGCAGCCGTTCAGCAGCACGAGGCGGAGCTATTCGAGGTCATGCTCGCCGGGCTGGACAGCATGTCGCATGTCCGGACCTACGGGCGGGCGGCTGCCCGGACCGCCACCGCTTACTTCACCGTCGCTGGCCTGACTCCGCGAGAGGTCGCGGAACACCTGGCGCGGCGCAAGATCAACGTGTGGAACGGCCATAACTACGCCTGGGAGCTGACGGGCGTGCTCGGCATCCGCGATTCTGGCAGTGCCGTCCGGGCCGGGCTCGTGCACTACAACGACAGCACCGACGTCGACCGGCTGCTGGCGGCCGTGGCTGAGCTGGGCTAAGCCGGGCTGACAAACGCGCACGGCGAGCCGTCGGCGGGAGCAGTCAGGCCGAAGGCGGGCCGGGTAAGCAGGCCGAAGGCGGGCCGGGTAAACGGCCGGCGGCGGGGAAGGCTTCCCCTGTGGCCCGATGTCACTGTCCGCTGACTGTTAGTCGTCCGACAGGGGGATCGTCATGGCAGTACTTAACGACATAGCGGCCAAGCTAGGCGGCAGCAAAGGCCAGGACGGTGGCCTGGCGTCCCTGCAGAAGGTCGTCACGTCCAGCGGCGGCCTGCATGGCCTGACCTCGAAACTCGCCAGCCACGGCATGGGGGAGCAGGTTCAGTCATGGGTGGGCAAGGGGCAGAACCAGCCGGTGAGCGGCGCGCAGGTGCAGCCGACCATGGACCCGCAGCACCTGCAGCAGATGTCCGATCAGTCCGGCATGACGCCGGAGGAAACCAGCGACCACGTCGCCAAGGCACTGCCCGACATGGTCGACAAGGCGACGCCCGAGGGTCAGATCCCGTCGACCGACCCGTTCACCAAGGGGCTGGACGCAGTCAAGAACGCGCTGAAGATCTAACGACCAAGGATCGCTACGCCGCGCCTGGCGGTAGCACACCGCGCGCTTAACGCCTGCCGGCGCTACGCGCGCGTGGCGCCTGGCGGCGCCCCGCATCAGGTCGTGGTGAGCTGCCGCGCATCTTAGTTACTCGAAGGCGTAGCGGTACATCCGGGTTTCGCGCTGCTTGAAGCCCTCGCGCTCGTACAGCCGTCCGGCCGCCGCCCTCGACGGCCGAGTCGACAAATCGACGGTCCGGGCGCCGGCAACTTCGGCCAGCCGTAGCGCCTCCCTGGTGAGCACGCTGCCGATGCCCTGGCCGCGTGCCGCCTCGTCGACGACCACGTCCTCGATCCAGGCGCGCAGCCCGGTCGGGATGCGGAACATCACCAGGCTGAGCGAGCCGACGATTCGACCGTCGCTGCGCGCCAGCAGCACGGTCACCGCGGGCGACGCTGCCACGGCGGCGATACCAGCCGCGTCTAGCGGCTTAGCCGAGCCGGAAAGCTGCGGCAGCAGGCGCCCGAACGCCTCGACCACCTCGTCGGTCGCCTCATCGAGTACTTCCACGCCGATTGCCACCCGGCGCACTTTACCCGTCTGCACACGGCTCGCGCCGGCGGCCCGGCCGCCCGGCCACGGCCCGGCCGCCCGGCCACGGCCACGGCCCGCCGCCCGGCTATCCCAGGCGCCCCGCCGCCCGGCCAATCGGCGGTCAGGCGAATCCGGCGGCTCGCAGCGCCGCGGCTGTGCCAGCCGCGACGATGATGACGACAAGGAACGGCGCCCGCAGCAGCAGCGCCACGACCGCTGCGCCCATCCCGGCGAGCCGGGCCGGATCGAAGTCGAAGGTGTGCCCGCTTGTCGTCGACTGCGTCGCCGCCAGCGCCGCGAGCAGGGCTACCGGAACCAGTTCGGCGAACCGCCGGGCCCGCGGACTGGCGAGCACCCGCTGCGGCACTGTCAGGCCAGCGAGCTTCAGCCCGTAACAGCCGGCGGCCGTCACGAGGACGGCGACCCAGGTGCCGCTCATGACGTGGTTCCGGGGGAGGACTCGGAGTCGCCCGCCGGTCCGGGGTCCGGCACGGGGCCAGCCAGAGCGCCCGCCAGCGCGACGGTAGCGGCGAGAATCACTGGCACGCCGACCGGCAGGACCGTCGTCGTGCCGACCGCTAGCGCAGCGCCGCCGAGTGCCACCTGGCGCTCGGTACGCCCGGCGCGCAGGCGCGGCCAGATCAGTGCCAGGAACGCCGCCGGTCCCACCACATCGAGCCCGAACGTGTCAGGCGACCCGAGTCGGCCCGCGCCGATGGCGCCGCCGAGCGTCGCCAGGTTCCACGTTAGGTACAGGCAGCAGAAGGTGGCAGTGAATCCAGCCCGGGCGGCAGCAGGATCCGGCTGGGCGAGCGTGATCGCGGTGGTCTCGTCAATGACACCAAGAGCGGCCAGCAGCCTGAGCGCCCCGCGAGGCCGCAGCACGCCAGCGAGTCGCAGCCCGTACAGCGTGTTGCGTGAACCGAGCAGGATCGCGCCTGCCGTTCCAGCTAGCTGGCTGCCGCCGCCTGCGATGACGCCCGCCAGCGCGAACTGCGACGCCCCGGTGAATGCCAGCAGACTGAGTGCGCACGCCTGCCAGGTGCTCAGGCCAGCGCTGACCGCAGCAGCACCGAAGGCGACGCCAGAAACGCCGACCGCGAGGCCGAGACCGGCACCGTCCCGGACCGGCCGCGCGCGAACCCCGGCGGAGAGCCCCGCAGGCTCCGGAGAGCCGCTGCCCGCCCCCGCTGGCTCAGCGCCCGGCTCGATCCTCGGTCCTGACACGCGAAGGACACTACCGAGCGCACCCGTACGGGTCTTGAAGGTTCTTGCCCGGCACCGGCGCGGCTCCGGCGCTTGCATGGGTGCCTAGTTGCCGGGGCTATAGGCCCGGTAAATCGGCACCCATGAATGATCTTCGAGCAGCTGACGACCGCTCGCTAGCATGCAGCAGCCGTTCGCGCTGATAGGCCGCGGGCGGGACGCCGAGTATGCGCTTGAAGTGCCGGGTCAGGTGCGCCTGGTCCGCGAATCCGGTCGCTACCGCGACCTCCGCGGCCGGCATGCCGTCATCGAGCAGCAGCCTGGCCCGGCGCACCCGGAGCTGGTTCAGGAAAGCGTGCGGCGGCAGACCGGTCTCGTTGCGGAACGCCCTGAGCAGGGAGAACTGGCTGAGCCCGGTGAGCTCAGCGAGCTCGGCCAGGCTCGGCGGCTCGGTCAGTCGCTCCGCCAGCAGATCGCGCACGATGCCGACGGCGGCAGGTGCCTTGCGCCGACATCCAGTGCCGCTCGCCGGCCCGGCTGCGGCATGCGCGCGCAGCAAGCTCGCGAGGGCGCTGGTCAGCAGCGTCGATGAGGCCAGCTGGTCACCGTCCTCGGCGGCCTGGTGCGCGCTGCGCAGCACGGCTGCGGTGGCCGGCTCATAGAGAACTGTCTCCGGGAACCGCGGCGTGCCCTTTCGCCAGCCGAGTTCGGCGGCAATCTCGGTGACGACGCTGACCCGGGGATACACCACCCGGTACGTCCACCCGGCCGGGGTTGCCGCCTGGCCGGTGTGAACGACGTCGGGGTTGAGCAGAGCGACTGCGCCGGGGCCAGCGCGCAGCAAGCTTCCGCCGTAGTCGAACTCCTCGACACCGGCCTCGATCAATCCGAACGTGTACGTCTCATGCGAGTGCCGCCCGTACCGGTGCGTGACGTACCGAGCGCGCAGCAGGTCCACCCCGTCCACGGCGGCGTGCTGCCAGTAGCGCGCAACTTCGGTCGCCATAACGCCATCCCTACCTGATCAGCGCGGTCGATCCAACCGGATAACCGGCCGGCTGGCGATGATGTCGCGAACTCGCCTGAGCTCCGTATCGCCAGAACATCAGGATGGAAACGGCTCGGCTCGCCATCCCGGCCGCTCGCCAGTACTCGGCAGCGGGCCAGAGAAAGCGTTTTCATATTGATGCCTGCCGTTTGCCCGCTGGCAGTGTTTTCGATGGCCGCGTTGCATAGCCTCGGAGCTGACGACGAACTGCCGGGAACGCGAACTGATACGGGTCAAGCTGAGATGAGCGAGTTCCAGGACGGAAGCAGTCCAGACGCCGATCACCGCTCCGCCGCGCTGGCGGCGGCGGGGTACTCCAGAACCGCGGTGTTCGCGGATGCCGAGCAGCGAGTGAATGGGCACTGCTCCCAGGGCATGCTGGCGGTCACCGCGGAGCGGCTGGCCACCGACGCCGACCGTGCCGAGGCATCGGGCTACCTGGCCACGATTCCGGCCGACAGCGCTGAGCGCTGGCTGGACTAGCGGCCGCGCCGCGCCCGTGGTTGGCCAACCATGACCTGGGCCGCCTTGCGTTTACCTGAGGACCCGCGTTTACCTAAGTGACAGCGCGGCGAGCGCGGCATTCACGATCGAGCCCGAGTCGAGGTCGTGCGCCCGGTAGAGGTCGGCGACGGCGCCGGACTGGCCGAAGCTGTCCACGCCGAGGCTGACCGCCGGCCCGCCGAGCGCTGACCCAAGCCAGCTCATCGTGTGCGAGGCGGCGTCGTGCACGGTCACCACCGGCGCGCGGTCGGGGAACGCGCTGCGCAGCGCGCCGGGAATGGACGGCGCGGTCGCGGTACGCACACCCTGGCGCAGAGTTCGCTGCCATGCCCGGTAGAGCCGGTCAGCGGACGTCACGTCGACCACCGTGGCGGCGATGCCCTCGTCGGCTAGCTCGGCTGCGGCGGTTAGCACCTCAGGCAGCACCGCGCCGCAGCCGACCAGGTAGACCGGGGGAGCGCCGGCCGCTGCCTGCTCGGCTGCGTCCACCAGCCGGTAAGCGCCCGCCAGCACCTGGCGGCGCAGGATCGCGTCGCCGAGCCGGTCGCGGGCTGCCTGGAACGGCTGCTGGTCGATGCCGCGGGTGGTGAGCCGGAAGTAGTACGACCCGGTCTCAGCGGGCTCGGCCACTGCCGGCCGGTGCCGGGCGCCGGGCGTGCCAGCAGGCCCCGCCGGGCCGGCCGGCCCGGCCGAGGCGACGGACTGCAGCGCGCCGCACAGCAGCCAGTCCAGCGCGATGGCGTAGGCGGGCTCGATGAAGGTGACGTTCGGCAACTCGATGCCAACCGACGCGGTGATCGTGGACTGGTGCGCACCGCCTTCGGGCGCCAGCGTGATGCCGGACGGCGTGCCCGCCACCACGAACCTGGCGCCGGAGTACACCGAGTAGATGAACGCGTCGAGCCCGCGGAGCACGAACGGGTCGTACACCGTCCCCACCGGCAGCAGCGGCTGATCGGACAGGTCCCAGGTGAGCCCGAGCTGGCCGAGCAGGAGGAACAGGTTCATCTCGCTGATGCCAAGCTCGATGTGGTGGCCCTCAGGGCCCTCGGCCCATCGGAGCACCGGATCCTGGCTCCAGGCCCGCCGCGGCTCGGGGGAGAACACCCCGGCCCGGTTGATGAACCCGGCCAGGTTCGTCGAGGTGGCGACATCCGGCGCGGTCGTCACCAGGTACGGGGCGACCGACTCCGACCGGGACAGGTCCACGAGGATGCGCCCGAACGCCTCCTGGGTGGAGATCGGGCGGGCGGCGCGCAGGCCGGTGGCATCGGGCACGACGGCCACGTTTCCTGAGTTAACACGGGGAGCCCTGGCCAGATGCTCGCGGCGGGCGGCGGCCCACTGGCCGGCCGGCGTCATCGGGTCGAGCCGGTCCCACTCGCTCGCGACGGTCAGGCCGAGCCGGTCGCGCATCTCGTCAATCTGGCCGGGGGTCAGCAGCGCCGAGTGGTTGCGCGGGTTCCCGGCAATGGGCAGGCCCCAGCCCTTGATCGTGTAGGCGAACAGGACGCTCGGCCGGTCCTTCTCAGCGTCACAGGCGGCGAACGCATCCAGCAGCGAGCCGACGTCATGACCGGCCAGATCGGTCACCAGCGTGGCCAGCTCGTCGTCACCGATGCCCGCGCAGAACTGCTGCGCCTCTGCGGGTGCGCCGTCGAGGAACCGCTCCCTGACGTCCGCCGGGGCGAGGCCGAAGAGCGACTGGTAGTGCTCGTTCGGCATCGCGTCGATCCAGTCCCGCAGGCTGGCGCCGCCGGGCCGGGCGAATGCCTGCTGCAGGCGCTGGCCGTACTTGGCCTCCACCACGTGCCAGCCCGCCGCTGTGAACTGCTGCTCCCACTGCGCGATCCGGACGCCGGGCACGACCCGGTCCAGCGACTGCCGGTTCACGTCGACGATCCACAGCACGTTGCCGAGGCCGTCGGTGGCGGGGTCGGCCACCGCTTCCCAGACGTTGCCCTCGTCGAGCTCGGCGTCGCCGATGAGGGCGATGAAGCGGCTGCGGGGGCGTTCGCCGAAGTGTGCATCGACGTAGCGGCGGGCAGCGGCGGCGAACAGCGGCGCCGCCGCGCCGAGCCCGACCGAGCCAGTGGAGAAGTCCACGCCGTCCGGGTCCTTGGTGCGGCTCGGGTACGACTGGAGGCCGCCGAAAGCGCGCAGCGTGGTGAGGTACGAGCGGTCCAGGTTGCCGAGCAGGTACTGGATCGCGTGGTACACCGGCGAGGCGTGCGGCTTCACGCTGACGCGGTCCGGCGCGTCGAGGTGCGCGAAGTACAGCGCGGTCATGACCGTGACCAGGCTCGCGCTGGACGCCTGGTGCCCGCCCACCTTGACGCCGTCGCCCGTATCCCGCTCGTGGTTGGCCGCGTCGACGATCCTGGTGGCCAGCCAGAGCACCCGCTGCTGGATCTCCTCCAGCATGGCCGGATCGCAGGCGGCCGCGTTCTGCAGCGCGCCCGCCGGTGCCGCGCCCGCCGGTGCCGCGCCCGCCGGTACCGCGGCGGGCTGACTTGGCGGGAGGTCTCTGGGTGTCGTTCCCCCGGCCCGAGTGGTGTC
>Ga0335075_10009275_pt1 | contig 15026 bp, 12 predicted proteins | sample Lox_Sample_24_FD_206723 | JGI IMG/M metagenome (GOLD analysis project Ga0335075, IMG submission 206723) | Soil microbial communities from Loxahatchee National Wildlife Refuge, Florida, United States - Lox_Sample_2.4 | ecosystem: Environmental > Terrestrial > Soil > Wetlands | place: USA...
CACAACATCCTCCCTTTGTAGGCCGCTTGCGGCTTGGCGCTAAGCCGGAAGCGGCCCCTGTCGATGGGCCGCCGCCGTCCTATAACAAAAACGGAACGGCCAGACGGCCAGCCCACCGACATTCCATCCGAGGATCATCGCATGAAAATTCACGAATATCAGGCGAAAGAGCTGTTGGCGCGAGCCGGAGCGAAAATCCCTCGCGGCCTCGTGGCCTCGTCGGCGGCGGAGGCGCAGCAGGTCTTCGATCAACTCGGAGGAGGGCCTGTGGTTGTCAAGGCCCAGATTCACGCCGGCGGACGCGGCAAGGGCGGATTCAAGGGCAGCGGCTTGCCATCGGGCGAGGAAAAGGGCGGAGTCGGCGGCGTCAAGTTCGTCACCAACCGCGCCGACGCCGGCAAATTCGCCGAGATCATGCTCAAGTATCCGCTCGTCACCAAACAAACCGGCGAGGCCGGCCAGAAGGTCTCCAAGCTGCTGATCGTCGAAGCGTCGGCGAAGATTGTCCGCGAGGTCTACGTCGGCATGGTGCTCGATCGCGCCGTGGGCGCTCCCGTGCTGATGGCCTGCGCCGAGGGCGGCGTCGAGATCGAGGAGGTCGCCGCCCGCACGCCGGACAAAATCCTCAAAACCGTCGTCGAGCCGGAGTTCGGCCTGCAACCGTTCCAGGCTCGCCGCGTCGCCTACGATCTCGGTTTCACCGGCGAGCAAGCGGCCCAGACCGAGGCGATCGTCACCGCGCTGGCGAAGGTGTATCTGGACAAAGATTGCAGTCTCGCCGAGATCAATCCGCTGGCCGTCATGGACAACGGCGCGGTGCTGGCCGTCGATGCCAAGATGACCTTCGACGACAACGCTCTGTTCCGCCATCCCGACGTGAAGGCGCTGCGCGATGAGGCCGAGGAAGACCCCGCCGAGCTGCGAGCCGGCCGTGCGGGTCTGAGTTTCATCAGTCTGACCGGCAACATCGGCTGCCTGGTCAACGGCGCCGGCCTGGCGATGGCGACGATGGACATCATCAAGTATCACGGCGGCGAGCCGGCCAACTTTCTCGATGTCGGCGGCGGCGCCAACAAGGAGCAAGTGACCGAGGCGTTTCGCATTCTCCTGAGCGATCCGCGCGTCAAGGCGGTGCTGGTGAACATTTTCGGCGGCATCATGCAGTGCGACATCATCGCCGGCGCCATCCTCGCGGCGTTCAAGGAGGTCGGCTTCCACGTTCCGCTGGTGGTGCGACTGGAAGGCACCAATGTCGAAATTGGCCGCAAGATGCTGGCGGAAAGCGGGCAGAACATCACGACGGCGAGCGGATTGACCGAGGCGGCGAAGAAAGTCGTCGCGGCGGCGAAATAATGCCGCGGACTTAAGGAGCGCCCGAGAGGGAGCAGAGAGCGACATGGCAACCGTCGAAAGCAAGCGTCTGACCGCGGAAGAGTTCTGGGAATGGGTGAACCGCCCCGAGAACTTGGACAAACTCTTTGAACTCGACCGAGGGGAGGTGGTCGAGGTGACGCGGCCTGCCGAATTTCACGGCGTCTTGTGTGCCTGGATTGCTCATCTGCTCTGGCGCTACGCACTCCAACGCCGCCGAGGTTGCGTTTGCAGCAATGACACGGGTTTGCTCGTTTCACGGGATCCCGATACCTTGCGCGGCCCCGATGTGATGTTCCTCGACGAGCTGTTGGGACTGGAACAATTGAGCCGGAAGTTCACCCAACGAATCCCCAAATTAGTGATTGAAGTTATGTCGCCCAATGATCGCCTGACTCAGTTGAACCGCCGCATCGGTCAGTATCTCGAAAGGGGTGTCGGTTTGGTCTGGGTAGTGGACGCGGACGTTCGCAGTGTCACGGTTTATCGTCGCGATCGCTACCCGCGAGTTCTCGACGATTCAGAGGAGCTGACCGGCGAGGACGTGCTGCCTGATCTTCGCCTTGCCGTCTCGGAATTGTTCACCCTCCCAGCGGAGCAATCCGTCTCGCCGGAAGAGCAAACGTGAAGGTATTAAAGACCGCAGAATTGATTCGCTCCATGAAAGATAAGGGGAAACGGGAATGAGCATCCTTGTGGACAAGAACACGCGCGTCCTTTGCCAGGGTATGGGCAAGGCGGGGACCAATCACGCCAAGCTGTGCCGCGAATATGGGACGCAAGTCGTCGGCGGCGTCGTGCCGGGCAAGGGCGGCACCAGCAAGGAAGGCTTCCCGCTGTTCAACACCGTCGCCGAGGCGGTGCGCAAGACCGGCGCCGACGCCAGCATGATCTTCGTGCCGCCGGCCGGCGCCGCCGACGCTATCCTGGAGGCCGCCGACGCTGGTATCCGCGTCATCGTCGCCGTCACCGAGGGCATTCCCATCCTCGACATGGCGCGGGCCATGCGCGCTCTCAAGGACAAAAACTGCCGGCTCATCGGTCCCAACTGTCCGGGCGTCATCACGCCGGGACAGTGCAAGATCGGCATCATGCCCGGCTACATCCACAAGCCGGGTGCCGTCGGCGTCATCAGCCGCAGCGGCACCCTCACCTATGAGGCCGTCTGGCAGCTGTCCAATCTCGGCCTTGGACAATCCACGTGCATCGGCATCGGCGGCGATCCGATTATCGGTACGACGCAGATCGATTTGCTGAAAATGTTCCAGGACGATCCGGGGACGGAAGCAGTCCTGTTGATCGGCGAGATCGGCGGCACGGCGGAGGAGCGCGCGGCAGAGTACATCAAGCAGCATGTCAAGAAGCCGGTGGCTGCGTTCATTGCCGGCCAGACGGCGCCGCCGGGCAAGAGGATGGGACACGCCGGCGCGATCATCAGCGGCGGCAGCGGTACGGCCAAGGAGAAAATCGCCGCCTTCCGCGCTGCCGGCATCGCCGTCGCCGACAGCCCCGCTGACCTCGGCGTCACGGTGCAGCGCGCCATGAAGGGCGGCTGAAAGAATAGCCACAGATGAACACGGATGAACACAGATAAAGGCTTCTCTTATCTGTGTTCATCCGTGTTCATCTGTGGCTAATGCTCTCATTGCTATCAATCGGCGAACTGGGCACCACGATCGGCCAGGCCAGCGCTGGCAGTGCTGACCTGACGGATACGTCGCTCCTTCACCTCGTCGCCGAGCCGTTTCATCAGCTCCCCGATGCTCATGGCGCCGAGATCGCCGTCCACGCGGTCGGTAACGGCCACGGTACCGGCGGCCTGCTCTTTCTCGCCAACTACCAGCGCGTAAGGGATCTTCTCCATGTAGCGCGCTTCGCGGATCTTGTACCCGACCTTTTCCGGTCGATAATCCCCGTGGACTCGAAAGCCGTGCTCGTGCAGCTCCTTCTCGATTCGTTGGCCGTACTCGGCGAAGCGCTCGCTGACGGGAATGACGCGAGCTTGTTCGGGAGCCAGCCACAGCGGGAAGGCGCCGGCGAAATGCTCGATGAGGATGCCCATGAAGCGCTCCATCGAGCCGAACGGGGCGCGATGGATCATCACCGGCCGATGCGCCGTGTTGTCGTTACCGATGTACTCCAGACCGAAGCGCTCCGGCAGGTTGTAATCGAGCTGCACGGTGCCGAGCTGCCATTCGCGGCCGATGCAGTCGCGCACCACAAAATCGATCTTCGGCCCGTAGAACGCCGCCTCGCCCTCCTCGGCGCTGTAATTCATTCCGCGCGACTTGACCAGGGCAAGGAGGGTCTGCTCCGCCTTCTCCCAATTCTCGGCCTTGCCGACGTACTTGTCGCTCTTCGGATCGCGCAGGCCGACGCGGACGCGGTAATCGTTCAGACCCAAACTCGACAGCACGAACAGGACGAGATCGATGTTGGCGCCGACCTCGGCCTCGGTCTGTTCGGGGGTGATGAACAGATGAGCGTCGTCCTGGGTGAAGCCGCGCACGCGGGTCATGCCGGATAGCTCGCCGGTCTGCTCGAAGCGATAGACGGTGCCGAACTCGGCGAGACGCACCGGCAGATCGCGGTAGCTGCGCGGCTCAGCCTTGTAAATCTGGATGTGGTGCGGGCAGTTCATCGGCTTGAGGAGGAACCCCTCCTGCTGCTCCAGCCAATCCAGCAGCGCCTTCGCTCGTTCGGCGGCGTTGGTCGCCTTGTGATAAGCGGGCAGCTCGACCCCCATGGTGTCCAGCAGCTTCACGACCTGGCGGTGGACCGCCTCCAGGCGCTCCTCGTCGGTCCTTGCCTCCTCATAGCCGGGCACCTTGAAATGAGCCTGGTCCATGAAGTCCTTGAGAGCGCGCTCCTTTTCCGGGCTGAGATGACCCGCGGACAGCCGCCACTGGGCCAGATCGAGCGCCTCGGCGGCCGGACGGAAGTACATCGGCGGAAACTGCGCATCGCGATAATACGGGAAATGACCGCTGGTACGATACAATTCCAGTCGGCCGATGTGCGGAGTGTACACCGGCTGATAGCCGCGCTTCAGCAGCTCGTCCTTGATGAAGGTCTCCAGAATGCCGCGCACGGTTGCACCCTTCGGCATCCACAAAATCAGACCGCTACCGACCGCTTGACTGACGGTAAACAACTTCAGCTGTTTGCCGAGGACGCGATGATCGCGCTTCTTTGCCTCTTCGAGCTGATGCAAATACGCATCGAGATCCTTTTGGTTGAAGAAGGCGGTGCCGTAGAGACGCTGAAGCTGCTTGCGACTGGAATCGTTCTTCCAGTAGGCGCCGGCGATGCTGAGGAGCTTGATCGCGCCGACCTTGCCGGCGTTGGGAATGTGTGGGCCACGGCACAGATCGACGAACTCGCCCTGGCGATAAAAGCTCAGGGTCGGATACTGCTTCAAATCGTCGTCGATGTGTTCGACCTTGTAGCCCTGGCCGAGATCGCGCACCAATTCGCGGGCCTCGACGGTCGAACGCTCGAAACGCTCGAACGGCTCGGCCTCCTTGATGATCTTGCGCATTTCCTCCTCGATGCGTGGAAAATCCTCTTCGCGGATCGGCGTCGGCGAATCGATGTCGTAATAGAAGGCGTTTTCCAGCGCGGGACCGAAGGCAAGTTGGGTGCCGGGAAACAGACGCAAGACGGCGCGGGCCATGATGTGAGCGCAGCTGTGGCGCAGCACGGCGAGCGCTTCCTTGTCCCTGTCGGTGAGGATCTGGAACGCCAGCTCGCCGGTGCCGTCGTGTAATTCGCTGTCGAGATCGACAACGGCGTCGTTGACCTTGGCGGCGACGGCGGCCTGGGCCAGGCGTTTGCCGATGGACGCGGCCACGTCGCGCGGCCGGGTGCCTTCGGGAACTTGGCGAACGGAGCCATCGGGAAGTTTCAGAGTCAGCATGGGATCCCTCCATAAGTCGAGCCAAGGGGCACGCCCCTACAACGGGCCTGCCCTCGACCGGACACCTGTTTGTCCCCCAGGGTTCAAGCGCGGGGTGTGGCTATCCTACGTTCCAACGCGAGGAGCGACGAGCAGCCGCATTCACGGTAACAGCTGAATTTGCTAAGACAACGGATGAGCCTGTCCAGCTGTAGCGGAGAGGGTAAACCAAATGAATCAAAAAGGTGATTTCACAGCCGAGGCCCGGTTATTGTGGATTTCGGGCATCGCCATCGGTATCGGCGCCCTGTGCGCCGTTGTCGCCTGGCTGCTCCAGCGGCTGATCTACTTCTTCACCAACGTCTTTTACTACCAACACTTCTCCTTCTCGCCTCACCAACATTTGTGGGAGCAAGCAAGCAGTCTCGGTGTGTGGGCCATCGTCATTCCGATAGTGGGCGGCCTGATTATTGGTCTGATGGCGAGGTACGGCTCGGAGCGCATTCGCGGGCACGGCATCCCCGAAGCGCTGGAAGCGATCCTGATCGGCCGCAGCCGCATGCTGCCGAAGGTGGCAATCCTCAAGCCGTTATCGTCAGCCATCTCCATCGGTTCGGGCGGCCCGTTCGGCGCGGAGGGGCCAATCATCATGACCGGCGGCGCCTGTGGCTCAATCATCGCACAAGTGTTCCATCTGACGGCTGCCGAACGCAAGACACTGCTCGTCGCTGGGGCGGCCGGCGGCATGACCGCGACGTTCGGCACCCCGGTTGCCGCCGTGCTGCTCGCGGTAGAGCTGCTGCTGTTCGAGTGGAAGCCACGCAGCCTGTTCCCGGTGGCCGTGGCCTGCGCCATGGCCATGACTGTCCGTCCGGGCCTGGGACTGGACAGCCCGCCGTTGTTTGCCATCCCTCCGCATCGAGCCGTGGACATGCTGGGCATGGGATCGGCGGCCGTGGTTGGCCTTCTCGCCGGCGTCTTTGCGCTGCTGCTGACGCTGGCCGTTTACACCTGGGAGGATCTGTTCCACCGTCTGCCGTTCCACTGGATGTGGTGGCCCGCGCTAGGCGGATTGGCGATCGGAGTGGGCGGCTATTTTCAGCCGCGCGCCTTGGGCGTCGGCTACGACATCATCGAGGATTTGCTCAAGGGCGATTTCGAAGTCCGGATCCTTATTCCGCTTATTCTCGTCAAGAGTTTCATCTGGTCGTGTTCGCTCGGTTCGGGCACGTCCGGCGGCATGCTGGCTCCCTTGCTCATCATGGGCGGCTCGCTGGGCGCCTTGATCGCGCGAATCGTGCCGGGCCATGACGCCTCGCTATGGGCGCTGGTCGGCATGGCCTCCATCATGGGCGGCTGCATGCGCTCGCCGTTCACCGGCATCGTCTTCGCGCTGGAGCTGACCTGGGACGTCAAGGTGCTGCCGCCGCTGTTGATCGCTTCGTTCACGGCTTACGGCTTCACGGTGCTGTTCATGAAGCGCTCCATCTTGACGGAAAAGGTTGCCCGCCGCGGCTATCACATCAGCCGCGAATACAGCGTGGATCCCCTGGAGCGCGCCAGCCTCGGCGAGGTGATGACGCGGAACGTCACAACGGTGCTTGCCTCCATGCCGGTGCTCGAGCTGCTGAAGCGCTACTTCCATTCCGGCGGCATGCACAAACACCCGGCGTATCCGGTGGTGGACGAGAAAGGTCTCGTCCTCGGCGTTATCACCCGTGCAAACCTGCTCGACGACTGGATAGCGCGCGGCATGAACCTGGATCTGGCGTCCGACGTGGCGACGATGAATGTCATCATCGCTTATGACCTGCTTCAGCGTCCGCCGATCATCGGATATGCGTGGGAATCGTGCCGCACGGCGGCGGAGCGGATGGCAGAGGCCGGCGTGGGCCGGCTCATCGTGGTGGCCGACGACGATCCCCAGCAGATGATCGGCATCGTGACGCGCAGCGATTTGTTGAAGCCGCGCGCCCGCGAGGTAGAGGAAGAGATCAAGCGTGAACGTTTTTTCGGCGGCCGACCCGTCGCTGTCGACGACGCGGAAGATTGAGGCTGGCCATTTACCGAAGCCCTCCGCGGAGGGAGAGCATCCGGACAGCCCTCCATCTCAGAGGCACACTCCTTCAACGGCCAGTCAATTTATCCAGCTCCGCGAAGATTTGATCCAAGGTTGCTGTGTCGAGAACCCCCGTGGATACAGGCAATGGCGTTGATCCAGGGCGCGGAGCTGAAAGACAAGGGCGACGGATGGCACGGTCAGCCTGTTCTGTCTATTAGGCTGAACGAACACAGTGCCAGGGAAGCGCAACGTAGCTTGCGAGCTGGTGAATGGGACGATGAAAACGGTGGTCAGCGCCGGAAGGAATGCATCCTCCGTGAGGATGGCGGCAGGCCGTTCCCCGGTTTGCGCATGGCCAGGTGAAGGGGGAATGCGCACCTGCCACACTTCACCTTTTCGCATCAACCTCCCCTTCGCGCTCCAGTCGCTCAATCACTGCCATCGCGTCCGCGCTCGCGCGATTCCAGGCGTCGAATTCCTCCTGTAACTCCGGCGGAACTTCGATCGGCCCATGAATGACGTGGACTTCCACGAACGCACCCTCGGGCAGAAGATTCGGCGCGTTGGGCACGACGACACCGTTCTTGACAAAGCCCGCGACGATCATCGACATGGCATGGCCCTCCTCAATTACCCTGCGCGAATTGTAACAAAGCGGCCAACGCCTATCGAGGGCAGGACCGGCATTCGCACGTCCCGTTTCGGATGGATGCTACGAGCTTTCCGAGGGAGAGTCCGCATGACGGAAAAGCAGCGCGTCACACGCCGGACATTCGTTGCCTTCGAAGCCTTCCAGATTATAACCGCACTCGAAGCAGAAGGCGGGACGAATGCCGGCGTCGAGAAGTTTTTGCCGCAACGCTTCTCGGAAACGCCTGTGATGCCAGACGATGGTAATTCCGATTTGAAGCAGGAAAGCCAAGTCGATCACGAGGGAGATGAGGGGGGACATCTTCAGAAACAGAGAGAGGGCGGCGAGGCCCATAGCAAGGGCGCCCAGCAACGGCAATAAGCGAGCCATGAGCCAAAAGCGCGGATGATGGCGGACAACTCCCCAAGCAACCTGCGTCAAGCGCTCTTGTTCGCGCCAGGGCAAGTGACGAATCGCACGCGGGGTAAACCAATCCCATCCCCGAAACCGGCGACGGAAGAACGGCGGCATGGCTGCCCTTGCTGGCGCTTCGGGCTGGGAAGGTCACTCGCCGACGTAGGGCATCAGGGCCATGAACCGCGCCCGCTTGATGGCATCCTTCACGGCGCGCTGGAAGGCGGCGCAGTTGCCGCTGCGCTTGCGGCTGAACAGCTTGCCCTGGCTGGTGCAGAGTTTCTTGAGAGTTTGAACATCCTTGTAATCCACGAAGGCCGGCCGTGGACAACCTTCTTTGGTGCAAAACCGGCAACGATTCTTCCTGCCCCGCCCGAGCTTCTTGCGAACCATGTCTGTTGACGCCCTCTTATCTAGGTCAATCTTCCTGTAAACAGAAAGAGTTACCATAGCGAGAGCCTCCGCGAGTGTCAACGAGGCGAAGAGGAACGAGAGCCATTCACGAGTCGTCCTCGCTAAGCTCGGCCGGGCCAGGAGCGTCGCCGATACCGCTGCTGGGGACCGGCAGCCCCGGCGGCGGCTGGGGAGGGAGCCAGCCAGGCTCGACCACGGCGATGTCGCACAATCCCAGGGCCGTCTCGCCCATGAGCTTCACCAGCAGCTTCATCAAACGCGGCGGCACCCCGTGAATGTTTCGCAGACCGTAATGCACTTCCTCGACGATGCGAACGTCCGGCGGCAACAGCTGATGCAAACCCAACAGAGAATGGCGATGCGTACAGAGAATGACCGTGCGCGGCCGCAGACGAACCAGTGCCCGCAGCTCGTCGATTTCCTTGCTGCGGTAGCTGTGCAGATCGTCGCGGCCGAGATAAAAGGCCACCGAGTCGCAGTTGCGCGGATAACAGACGACCGTGGTCAATTTATTGCCGCACAGCCGGCGAATGTCCTTCGGGTGGCCGACCGGCGAGCGATAGGCGGCGTACCAGGGCATGACGGCGTGATGCGCCAAGGCCAGCACGAGGAACGCGCCGGTGGCGGCTGCTCGCAGCCTTAACGTGGGAACACGGCTGTTGACGAGGAAATAACCGAAGGCCAGGCACAGCGGCGGAATCGCCGGCATGATGTAGGTCGGCAGCTTGCACTGCGACAGCGTAAAGAAAAAGACGCACCAGCCGCCGGCCAACAACAGAAAGCTCAGCTCGACGGTGCGCCGCGCCGCGCGCGCAGGATCGCTGCTGAACAGGAATCGCACAAAGGGGACAAGCAGCAGCGTTCCGGGCAACAGACCACCGAGAAGCACCGGGATGTAGAACCAGATGCCGTGCTCGTGCGCGAACGGGGCAAGGAAGCGGCGGACGTTGTGCTCCCAGAAGAAGTCGTGCGCGAAGGCCGGGATGCGCAGCGAGATCGCGACGTACCACGGCAGCGTCACCGCCGAAATCACAAGAAGAAACACGGAAGCGCCCACCCGGCCGATGCGGCAGCCGGAGCCGGTCAGCCGGCGTTGCAGCCACAAGGGCGGCAACAACAGCACCAGCGCGACCGGCCCCTTGGTCAGCACGCCCAGACCGCATGCCAGCGACGCCAGCAGCCACCAATCCCAGTGCAGACGGTCGCCACGAACCGCCTCGAACGCGCACAGCAGAGACAATGTTGTCCACAAGGTCAGCAGGCTGTCCATCAGGAGCAGCCGGCCCATGCCCGTCCATCCGGGCGCCAAACCCAAGGCCAGCGCGCCCCAGAAGGCCGCGCGCTCGCCAACACTGCGGCGGCCGAGGAGATAGACCAGCAGCACGCAGGCATGCACGGCCAGGGCCGGCACCAGCCGCGCCGCCCAAATGTGGACGCCGAACAACGTGTAACTGGCCTCGATCAGCCAGTACAGCAGCGGCGGCTTGTCGAGATAAGGCTCGCTTTGCAGATACGGCACCACCCACTCGCCGCGCTGAAACATCTCCCGACCGATTTCGGCGTATCGGCTTTCGTCCGGCTCGAAGAGGTAGAAAGAGAGGCACGGATACAGCAGGACCGCCGGTAACACTAGCAACAACAGCAGCGACGAGCGACGCCACGGCTCGACGTTCGGATGGGTGCCGCCGGGGAAGAGAACGCGCGACCACAAGAAGGGCAGCCACGCCAGGAAAGAACGCGGCAGCGCCTCCGCCGCGCCTTGAATGCGATCGTCCATGATCCATACCTCGCCGGAAGAATCCATTCTACCGGCGAAATCATGCCAGAGTCGCGGCGCAACGTCAACGGGGAGCTGCCTTGCTCTTCGCGGGAGGTTTCGCCGGTTGCGGTTGTGCCGGAGGCTTTGCCGCTACCGGCGCCGGTTGCTCCGCCTTCAGCTCCGGTTGTTTCGGCTCCTCCGGCGGCGGGACTTCCGGCGCCACCGCATCAATGTCCTTGATCTTCTCGCCGCCGGCGATGGTACACATGGCCTGGAACGTCTTGGGATCGATGCTCGCCGGGATGAAGCGCACCTTACCGTCGGCCATGATGGCGAAGGTGCCGTCCTCGTCCTTGCCGTCCTTGTTCTTGTACCTGGCGCACACGAACGGCCGCACGCAATCGAGATCGTCGGAGACGCCGCGCACGGTGCTGCCGCCGCCGGCGATCCACGGCGATTTCGGCACCGGCGGCACCTGGATCACCACAATCGTGTTCTCCGCGCCATCCTTGATGTCGTCCTTCTTGGTCACGCGGTCGTAACTGAAGACGCCGCGCAGCTTCGCCGTGGCCGCGTCGCCGTCGCGATACTCGGCGGCGTCGAGTCCGACGCCGGCCATGCCGACGAAGTGTGTCGAGGCCCACCCAACGAGCGTTGAGGGCAGGCTTGAGAGGCCGTCAAGGGAAAGGTTCGGATACTCCACATAGAAGTGTGTTATGTCCTCCGACCGGGTCGGAGCCACAAACTGCGGAATGACCGTGAAGCCGGCCTTTTGATTGACCGAATCCTCATACCAAGCTTTGTTGGATTCGGGCTTCACGCCCTTGAACTCGCCGTTGGCAAGGTAGGGCAGAATCTGGGTCATCCAGCTCAGGCGTTGATCGGGCCGCCAGCCCAGGACATGCAGCCCATCCGGGGAGCGCGGCATGGCGCCGCGAGGAAAATGGCCTTCCTTGTCGTGATTCGCCTGGATGGCCGCTGCCAGCTCGTGGATGTGCGAGCGGCGATCCGACATGGCGGTCACTCCGCGGAGGAATATGCCGAAATATTCCAATACCAGGCCCGCCGTCTTGTAGTGATCGGATTTGATGTTCACGTTGACCCCAAGGGCGAGGACGTTGTCCTTCGACCAGAAAAGGTAGTCGCCTTGCTTGCCCTTTTCTTCTTTCTTGTTGCCATCCTGAGGCTGCATTCCGGGGAAGCCCGGCCCTGGCTGCCCCGGTTGCGGGAAGGCACCTCCTGGCGGACCACCCGGCATCCCCTGAGGCATGCCCGGGAAATTCCCACGTCCGGAGTTCTTGGGAACGAGATCCAGCCCACTCTGGAGCAGAACTCCAGCGACCAAGGTTTCGCCCAGTTTTTCCCATTCCTTGGCGAGCTTGGCATCCTGGAATCCCACGGCGCCATTTAGGATGACTTTGGAGTCGGAGAATTGTGTGACCGCGACCGCCCCAGCCTTCAACTTGCTCTGAAAAAGCTCCAGCACCATCTTCGGGCTGCCATCCGGAAGCTTCGACAAACTTTCGCCGTGCTGGGCGAGAACCTTGTTGACGGCGTCCACGGACACCCCGGATGTGCTAAGTGCCAGGCTTAACAGCACATTTTGGTTCTCTTTCTTATCCACCTTCTCGACCTGATCCAGGACAGCCTTGAGCTGCGGATCAATGGTCATGTAGGACGAGCTGAGTGCAGGAGCATCGGAGGTGTTGCCTCCGCCGCCGGGAAACATGCCGGGAGGCATCCCCTGTGGAGGCTGGAAGCCTCCAGGAGCACCACCGGCTGGTGCCGGGTGCTGCGCGTTCCCTCCTGGTGCGCCACCTGGTTGCGGAGCGCCGGCGGGAGGAGATTGTGGTGCGCCGGGAGGCGATTGTCGTGTGCCAGCTGGAGGCGATTGTGGTGAGCCGCCGGGGGGGCCGCCTGGAGCGCCGGGGCGGCCGCCTGGACCGCCAGGGGGACCGCCTGGACCGCCGGGACGAGCACCCGGCATACCCCCCGGACCACCGTGCTGGCCGCTGTTTTGCGGCTTCTCGACAGGTGGCTGGCTGAGGAGCTTCGGTTGTCCCTTCTCTTCGAGGAATTGAGTCATAGGCGCCATGTCGGCGCATACCACCGTGAAGCGGTCGGCGAAGTGCAGCGCCAACTTTTCGTGATATTCTCCTCCCGTGAGCACAAATTGACTTAAAGCGTCAAGTGAGCGGGGAAGCGGGTAATACTTCAGCTTGCCCTTCTCCTCCGGCTTGAGATTAAGTCGGGCAACGATGTCCTCTTCCTTTACCTGTATCTTGTCCGACGTTCGCATCACCGTGAAAACGGTCTTGTTCTGGAAGTTGTGGGCCTGGACGACGCGACGGACCTCCCGAGGCGAGAACCCCCAGGTGCGTTGGAAAGCGGCCTCATGAAAGCCTCCGGGCGTCCTCAGCAGCGCTTGATTAACCTTGGCATTACCGAACAGCTGCTCCAGCGGCAGATTGAGGACGACCTGGGTATCGTTGGGCAACAGGTTCGTGACGTCCGCCTGTCGCGGCTTCGGCTCATCTTTCACGGGCTGGGTGTTGTCTTTCTGCTTGATCTCGGCGGGGCCGCCGACTGGGACATTGCTCGAGGAGCTGCCGGAGGGTTTGTTGTCGGAGCCGTCGCCGGTGAAGAGGAAGACGGCGCCGACGGCCAGGGCAACCACGGCGATTGCGGCCAGACCGATGCCGACGATCAGCATGCCGGAGCCGCCGCTCGCTTTCTTCTTTGGCGGAGCCTCGTCCTCATCCTCGTCATCGTCGGGTCGCCGTTTGGGAGCGGCCTTGCCGGCCTTGCCGCTGGCCGGCTTTTTATTGGTGATGGCGGCGGAGCCGGATTTTCCCTTCTTGGCCGGCGCTTCCTCGACCTCATCGACCTCATCGACCTCATCGACGGGTTCCTCGACGATGAAGCGATACTTGCACTTGGGGCAGTCGATTTTGCGACCGATGAGCTTTGGATCGCGGATCGGCACCATTGCCTCGCAGCTAGGACACTGCTGTTTGAAGCTGCTCTTGATGGCCATGAAGAAGTCTCCGACAGGGCCGACGAAGGTGCGGCGCACGGATAAACAGATCACGAGATAAGGCTTCTCCTATGATAAGCAGCCGGTGGGGGGACTTGCAAAGCGCAATTCGACACTTTGGACAAAATTTCTAACATTCGCGTCGGTTCTCGTGTTGGCAGAGAGGGCGCGGAAAGAGCGCCGGAGAGATATAATTGAATCAGCTTAGCGGGGGACTGCCGACGCTAAGCCGCAAGCGGCCCTCAACGAAGGAGAACGCTTCCGTGGCTCGTACCCTGTCGCGTCTGCAAGCACTGGTGCTGGGTCTGATCGTCCTTTTTGGCGTGGGGCTGGCGGTGGTTGGCCTGTTCGCGGTCGGCAGCCGAGGCTGGCTCGGCAAGCAACCGTTGCACGTCCGCGTCGGTTTCCACGAGATTCGCGGCGTCGAGGTCGGCACACGCGTTCGTATTCAGGGCATCGACGCCGGCGAGGTCGTCAACATCCTGCCGCCGGATTCGCCGGACAATCCTGTCGTGCTGCGGCTGGCGCTCAAGGATGAGTATCGCCGGCTGGTGCGTTCCACCTCGACGGTGCAGATCGTCAGCGAGGGCATGCTGGGCGGCAAGGTGCTGGAGATTCATCGGGGCAAGCTGGAGCCAGGTCAGGCCGAGACGCGCGCCGAGGAGGACGTCCTGCTGGAATCGGAAGCCGGCACGGAGCTGGCCGACGTGCTCGGCCAGGTCAAACAAACGCTGCAAGCCATCCAGAACGGCGACGGCACGCTCGGCAAGCTGGCCCGCGATCCGAAAGCGTATGACGCGCTGCTCGACCTGCTCCACCAGGGCCGCGATACAATGGCCTCGATCGGCCAGAGCGCCGATGCCGTCAAGCAGATGCCGATCGTGCGCGATTACGTGGAGGATGCCACGAGCCTGCTGGTTCGACCCAACTGCGAGCGCAATCGCCGGTATTTCACCGAGGCGGAGCTGTTCGAGCCGGGCCGAGCCGTGCTGACGGCGCAGGGCCGCCAGCGCCTGGACGAGCTGGCACCCTGGCTGGAGGGAATGAAACACAAGGGGTCGGAGGTCGTTGTGGCGGCCTACGCCGATCCGCGGCGGGCAAAGCCGTCGCTGGCGCAAACGCTCACGCGCCAGCAGAGCGAGGCCGTTTGCGATTATTTGAAAAAACAGCATTCCATCCAGAAAATGGGCTGGTTCTCGTCGCGCAAGGTGACGCCGCTGGGTCAGGGCGTCCATCCGCCTCCGGCGCCGGAGCGCGACCCTCTGCCTCCCGCCCGCGTTGAGGTGCTGGTATTCGTGCCCCAGGGGTGATCGGCCGCTTGCGGCTTAGCGCTAAGAAGCCGTTTCAAAATTAGGCCGGGTTCCTATAGCAGCTGTAGACACAAGTAGCTGTTCCAGGAGACCCGGCCATGGATTCCTTGTTGAGCGATGAACTGTATAA
>Ga0335075_10009276_pt1 | contig 15021 bp, 12 predicted proteins | sample Lox_Sample_24_FD_206723 | JGI IMG/M metagenome (GOLD analysis project Ga0335075, IMG submission 206723) | Soil microbial communities from Loxahatchee National Wildlife Refuge, Florida, United States - Lox_Sample_2.4 | ecosystem: Environmental > Terrestrial > Soil > Wetlands | place: USA...
AGACGACCGCGGGCGAGGCACTGGAGCAGGTGCGGGCTGCCGGCAACGTCGGGCCCCAGCAGGCGTCGACCGTATGCGCGGTCGACGACGCCGGCCGGCTCCTCGGCCCGGTGCCGCTGGTCGAGCTGGTCCGCGCGGATGCGAGCCGAAGGGTCTTTGAGCTCGTCGAGTCATCGATCCCGAGCGTGGCGCTCGAGGCCGAGGTTCCCGAGGTGGCGCGGCTGATGAGCGACTACAACCTGATCGCCATGCCGGTCGTCGACGCCGAGGGCCGGCCGGTGGGGATCATCGCCGTCGACGACGTGCTCGAGCTGCTGGTTCCCGAGGAGTGGCGCCGCCGGGCCGGGGTGGCGCGGGACTAGATCTGGTATCGCGGCCCGCTAACTCCCCCGGGTCCGCACGAACCGCTCACAGACCTCGACGGCGCTGTCGATCGTGTCCCAGTGGAGCGCGTCGGGCACGTCGTTGGGCCAGTGGTAGTTCATCGGGAGCTTCGTCTCGTCGACGGAAGCGAGCGTGGCGACGGCGTAGCCGGCGCGGAGCGGGATGATCGCGTCGGTGGCGGCGGTCGTGCGCAGACCGCGGACGATGTCCTGGCCGGTGTCGGCGGCGGCGTCGGCGAGTGCCTCGCGCATGTGGGTCGGGTAGTCGCGCATGCGAAGCATCCCCTCGCCCTCGACGACGATCAGCGTCGGCCCGCCGAGGCACTCGAGGCAGACCATCTCGGTTCGATCCAGATCGAGCTCGGCGAAATGGCGCCGGCCGAATCCCTGCATGCCCTCACTGAACGATTCCTCGGAGCCGGTCGAGAGCAACAGCACGCGGACGCCGTCGACCGGCCGCTCGCGCAGACGGTCGGCGAGGGCGAGCACGGCGCCGACCGCGCTGAGGTTGTCGTTGGCTCCGGGTACCGACGCGCGCGCCCCGATGTCGGCCATCGCCGCCGTGGCCGCGGCGGCGAGCGCGGTGCCGGCGGCGAGCACGCGCCGAGTGCCGAGGACCGAGCCGGCGCATACCAGCACCGGGCCGAGCCAGACGGTGTACATGAGCGGGAAGCTCCGTCCTGCCCGGGCGTGCAGCCGCGGCGCGACCTTCAGCGGAATCCGCGGGAGGATGGGGTGGAACACGACCCCGGAATGCGCCGCGTCGTGGTGGGCGATGAACACGACCGTGCGCTCGGCATCGGCGTCGCCCATCTCGGCCACCACGTTCCAGGTCGCGCGGTGAGGCAGGACCGCACGGCGAAACCAGCGGTGGCCGTGACCGAGGTCGTCCCACAGGGCGGCCGCGCCGGCGCCGGCCAGGGCTGCGGTGATCGCTCGTCTGGAGGGGCTAGCTCGGCGTAAGGTGAGTGCGCCGGCCGCAGCGGCGAGCGCGTTCACGAGCCCGATCGGCCACCAGTAGCCGCCGTGCGCGCGCTCCTCCTCGATCTCGGCCCGCCACCCAAGCGCTCTCAGCCGCTCCGAAATCAACTCGGCGGCGCGGCGCTCCCCGTCCGACGCGGACGGGCGCTCGAAGGAGGCGAGTTCCCGGATGGCGGCACGCCAGTCGCCCGGGTGGTGGGAATTGGTGCTCATCGGGGGCTGTGCATTGTCAAGCACGTAGGAGCTCGGTGCGTAGAGGCCCGCGATCCGGCGATTACCCGAGCCTGGAAGGAGGCGAAATCCATTGCTACGCTGGCGCTCGCGGTCCTGCCGGGCCACCCATCACATCGAGCGATGAACCACCACGACGAGTTCTTAGATAGCGACGACTTACCGCGAAGTAGCTGGTTTGCGGCCGGCGTCGTGGGCGTCGCTTCAATCCCGGGGACTGACTCCGGAACCTGAGCGGCCTCCCGCCCGGTCGCGGCAACGCGGCGGACAGGCGAAAGGAGGTCGAGCACATGGCGAGCGATTCGACGGGCCCTGCGCGGCCCGCTGCGCCGCCCTCGCCGCCGCCGGTCCCGCCAGCCTCGCCGCCGCCGGTCTCGCCAGCCTCGCCGCCGCCGGTCTCGCCACCGGAGCCCTCGCCGACGCGCGAGCGCTACGTGCTCGACGACGCCCACATCGGGGACATCCAGGGCGCGTTCGGCACGATTCGGGAGCACGACGAGGCCCACCGCAGCTGGCGCTCGCGCGGGCTCGCCCTGCTGGCCATCGTCGGCCCGGGGCTAATCGTGATGGTCGGGGACAACGACGCGGGCGGCGTCGCCACCTACTCCCAGGCCGGGCAGAACTACGGGACGAGCCTGCTCTGGGTGCTGCTGTTGCTGATCCCGGTGCTGCTCGTCAACCAGGAGATGGTCGTACGCCTTGGGGCCGTCACCGGCGTCGGACACGCCCGGCTCATCAAGGAGCGCTTCGGGCGCTTCTGGGGCTGGTTCTCAGTCATCGACCTGTTCATCCTGAACTTCCTCACCGTGGTGACCGAGTTCATCGGGGTCAGCCTGGCGCTCGGCTACTTCGGGGTCTCCCAGTACATCGCCGTGCCCATCGCGGCGGCGGCGCTGATCGCGGTGACCGCCACGGGCAGCTTCCGGGCCTGGGAGCGCTCGATGTTCGTGTTCGTGTTCGGCAACCTGCTGGTGATCCCGCTGTTCTTCCTGGGCCATCCGGAAGCCGGTCCGATCCTTCACGGCCTCTTCGTCCCGGGCATCGAGGGCGGCGCCACGTCGGTCGCGGTGCTCCTGATCATCGCGATCGTCGGGACCACGGTGGCGCCCTGGCAGCTGTTCTTCCAGCAGTCGAACATCATCGACAAGCGGATCACGCCACGCTGGATCAACTACGAGCGCCTGGACACTTGGATCGGCGCGATCGTGGTCGTGGTCGGCGCCGCCGCGCTCATGTGCGTGTCGGCGTTCGCGTTCGAGCACACGTCGTACTTCGGGCACTTCACCGACGCGGGGGGTACCGCGTCCGGGCTGGAGGCGACGTTGGGAGCGCCGGCGGGGGCGTTCTTCGCGCTGGTGCTTCTGAACGCTTCGCTGATCGGCGCGGGTGCCTTGACCCTGTCAACGAGCTACGCGTTCGGGGACATCTTCGGCACCAAGAGCTCGCTGCATCGAAAGTTCTCCGACGCCAAGGGCTTCTACGCGATGTTCGCCCTCGTCGTCGTGGGTGCCGGGGCGATCGTGCTGATCCCGGGCGCGCCGCTCGGGGTGATCACCCTGGCCGTCCAGGCGCTCGCGGGCGTGTTGCTGCCGAGCGCGAGCATGTTCCTGCTGCTGTTGTGCAACGACCGAGAGGTGCTCGGGCCGTGGGTCAACCGCCTGTGGCTGAACGTGCTCGCGGTGTTGATCGAGGCGGTCCTGCTGCTCCTGTCACTGATCCTGATGGCGACCACGGTGTTCCCGAGCATCGATGTCGGCGAGTTCGCCGAGATCGGTGGCGCGGTGATGGCGGCGGCGCTGATCGTGTTCGCCGGCTTGGAGCTCCGCGCTCGCCGCCACGGCGGGGGTTTCACTCAGGCCGCGACCGACTCGTCGGTTCCACGCGAGCAGTGGACGATGCCCCCGATCGCCCTGCTGGCGAGGCCCAAGCAGTCCGTCGGGCGGCGGGTCACGATGCTGGCGCTCGAGGGCTACCTGCTGCTGGCGATCGCCCTGCTGATCGTCAAGGCGATCCAGCTCGCCGGCGGTTGATGAGGTCCCCACCCGCCCCGCCCGGTCCCGTCGCTACGCTCGGATCGTGATCCCGCGCTATACCCGCGCCGAGCTGGCCGAGGCCTGGTCCGATCACGCCCACTTCGAGGCGATGCGCGAGGTCGAGGTGGCCGCGTGCGAGGAGATGGAGGGGCCGTCTGCCTTGGAGCTTCAGGCCATCCGAGCGGCGACATTCACCGTCGAGGCCATCGAGGAGCGCGAACGGGTCACCGACCACGACACGGCCGCCTTCGTGGACGTGCTGGCCGCCTCCGCGGGGCCGGCCGGGCGCTGGATCCATCACGGCCTGACCTCGAGCGACGTGCTCGACACGGGGTTGGCGTTACAGCTGCGACAGGTTGGTGCGCTGGTCCTGCCGGATGCACGGCGGCTGGTCGATGCGTTCGCGCGGGCGGCCCGCGAGCACGCCCACACCTTGTGTGTCGGGCGCACGCACGGCATCCACGCCGAGCCGAGCACGTTCGGGATCAAGCTCGCCAGCTTCGCCTTCGAGGCGGATCGAAATCTTGAGCGCCTGACGCGCGCGTTTGATCAGGTTGCCGTGGGCGCTATCTCCGGTGCCGTGGGCACCTACTCGGCGACGTCCCCGGACTTCGAGGAGCGTGTGCTGACCCGTCTCGGGCTGGCCCGCGAGCCGGTCTCGACCCAGGTCGTCCCGCGCGATCGTCACGCCGAGCTCCTCGAGGCGATAGCGCTGGCCGGCGCGGGGTTAGAACGCTTCGCGACTGAGATGCGAAATTTGGCGCGTACGGAGGTGGGTGAGGTGCGCGAGCCGTTCGGGGCGGGTCAGAAGGGCTCTAGCTCGATGCCCCACAAGCGCAACCCGATCAAGTCCGAGCAGATTGTCGGCCTGGCCCGCATCCTGCGAGGGAACGCTCTGGCGAGCCTGGAGGACGTCGCCCTGTGGCACGAGCGCGACATCTCGCACTCGTCGGTCGAGCGGGTGATCCTGCCCGACTCGACGATCCTGCTCGACCATATCCAGCGCCGCGCGCTCGCGCTGGTCGAGGGCATGGTGGTCGACGCCGAGCGCATGCGCGAGAACCTCGACCTGACCCACGGAGCGCTGTTCTCCCAGCGGGTCTTGCTGGCGTTGGTGGGCTCCGGCCTGACTCGCGACGACGCGTACCGTGTCGTCCAGCGGCTGGCCCAGCAGGCTTTGGACTCGAAGGTTCCGCTGCGCGAGCTGCTCGCCCGCGATCCGGCCGGCGCCGGGTTGGACCTCGACGCGATCTTCGACTACGCGCCGTTCGTGCGCTACGCGGACGACATCATCGCGCGGCTCGACGCGATCTCGGCGCCCCGCGTCGCCGCCTAGTCGAGTTACGCCCCCGGGTTACCTGCAAATCCGCGCTTTGCACGACCCGCTCCAGAGACATGCGCGGTTATCCATCCCCCACGTGCAGAAACGCGCACGCCGCCCGCGGGGCGTGCGGTTTGCGCGGTTTTTCACGCGTTGTCGCTCCCGCTAGTGCGGGTACATCCCGCCGTCGACCGAGACGACCTGGCTGGTCATGTACGGGTTGCGGAGCATGGCCATCGCCAGGTCGGCGACCTCGTCGGGCTGTCCGAGCCGGCCGACGGGTACTCGCGCCCGCAGCTCCTCTGGATCGCCGGGGAGCATTCCGGTGTTGGTGATCAGCGCCGGCGCGATCGCGTTGACGGTCACGCCGTCGCCCGCCACGCGCGCGGCCAGGAAGTGGGTCAGGCCGTGCAGACCCGCCTTCGAGGCGGCGTAATGGGGACCAACGATCCCCCCGGTGAACCCCGCCACCGAGGACACGAACAGCACCCGGCCGAAGCCGCGCGCCTGCATCCCGGGCAGCGTGCGCTGCGCCAGTAGGAACGGCGCGCGCAGGTTGACCGCGATCGTCTCGTCGAAGTCCTCGATCGAGACCTCCTCAAAGGTCTGCTGCTGGGCCAACCCGGCCCCCGCCACCAGCACGTCGACCGATCCGAGCTGGGGCTCGATCGCGGCCAGCAGCTCGCCCGGCGCCTCGGGAGCCCGCAGGTCGGCGCCTACGGCCAGCGCGTGCCCGCCGGCGGCCGCGAGCTCGTCCGCGAGCTTCTGCGCCGGCTTCGCCTGTGAGCCATAGGCGAGCGCCACCGCGGCGCCGCTGGCGGCCAGGCGGCGGGCGATCGCTTGCCCGATCCCGCCGCTCGCGCCGGTGACCAGCGCGACCTTGTTGCCGAGTGGATTCCCGCTCGCCATGATCGCAATGGATACCTGGTCCGTTTACGCTTTGCGCCGCCGTGCCGCCGCGTAAGCAACAGGAGCTGCTTACGGCAGCGGTCGCACTCGAGGCCGACGCCCAGCGGGCGCTGATCTCCGGCGACGTCGGGGCCGCCCGGGTCGCATTCGCGGAGGCGGTCCCGCTCTATCGCCAGTCCTGGGAGCTGGCGCACGCGACCGCGTACGGCCGGCTCGTCGGGATGCTCAAGGCCGGCGTGCTGGCCGGCGGCGGGGCGCCGGAGGCCGAATACGTGCGCGGCCAGCTGCGCGACGCCCGCCCGGCCGGCCCGACCACCAGGAAGGGGTCCCCGTCCGCCACCGCCTCCTACGCGCTTGGGCTGGCGGCGCTGATCCTGGGCGACGATGAAGAAGCCCAGGCGCGGGCGGGGTCGATGAGCGCCGGCGGGGAGGCGTTTGCTCGGACCGGGGACGCGATGGCGGCCCTCGCCGCCCTCGACCAGCCCCGGTACGCCGCGGCGCTGGAGGCGATCGTCCGGGACTTCGAGCAGCGCAGCGAGCACCTGACCGGCGTCGCAATCGCCGACACCGCGCTGGTGCTCTCCGAGCTGGGCGCCAGGCGCGGGATGGCGGTGGCGATCGAAAGCCCCGTCCTGCCAGCGTTTTGATCGCCGGTTAGGCGTTGAGGTGTTTTGCATGCGATCGCGCCCACATTTCCTTAACCGACGGCCGTCGGCGGTTCGGTACCTTCGGCTCACACGGATCTCACCCGGGGGGTCCGGCAAGAGAGGGAGTCCGACATGCGCAAGCTGGCACGACGCAGGCCATCGGCGGGACTGGTGGTCGCGGTGATTGCGTTGGTCGTAGCGACGTCCGGGACCGCGTTCGCCGCGGGCCAGCTCGTCAACGGCGACAGCCTGATCAAGAAGAACTCGCTGTCCGGCGACCGGTTGAAAGACGGCTCGATCACCGGCAAGCAGATCAAGCTGAGCTCGCTGGGCCCGGTGCCGATCGCGAGGAACGCCCAGGAGCTCGGTGGCCATCCGGCGAGCTACTACACCGGCGGGTCCGGGGGCGGGGCGGGCGGCTCGTCGGGCGGCACCCGGAGCGGGCTGGTGACCGCCAGTGGCGGGCAGACCGCGACGCTGGGCACCTTCGGCCCGTTCACGGTCACCCTCAAGTGCAACGATGACGGCAGCGGCACGTTCGACGCGGAGATCGACGTGACCTCGACCGCGGCCAACAGCGAGGCGTTCGGCACCCAGTTGACCCAGGGCCAGTCCCAGGAGATCGACGACGCCGGCCCGGACAGCCAGTTCTCAGAGAACGCCGGGGGCACGATGATCGACTTCGTCAACGCCCCCGATGCATGGATCGGTTACGTGATCGACGGCGTGTTCATGCCGGGTACGACGGCCCCGTGCGCCGCCAGTCTTCTGGTCAATCAGAGCTAGCGTCGCGACTCGAGGATCGCCGCCGTCCCCGTTGCTAGGATCGACCCAGTGAGCGCCCTTGCCGACCTGCCCCTGATCGCTTCGGGCAAGGTCCGCGAGATCTACGAGGGGCGCGATCGGACGCTGCTGATCGTCGCCTCGGATCGGATCTCCACCTACGACGTCGTCCACCCGACGCCGATCCCGGACAAGGGTGCCGTCCTCACGGGCCTGTCGACGTTCTGGTTCGAGCGGACCGCCGGGATCGTGCCGAACCACATGCTGTCGGTGAGCGACGGAGTGCCGGCCGAGGCGCGGGGACGCGGGATGCTCGTCCGGAAGCTCCAGATGCTCCCCGTCGAGTGCGTCGTCCGGGGCTACATCACCGGGTCGGGCTGGAAGGACTACCAGCGGACGGGGACGGTCTCGGGCATCGAGCTGCCGTCGGGGCTGCGCGAGTCGGACCAGCTCCCGGAGCCGATCTACACCCCGTCGACCAAGGCCACCGAGGGCCACGACGAGGCAATTGACTTCGACGGAACGGTGGCGCTGATCGGCGACCGCGAGCTGGCCGGGCGCCTGCGCGACGTCTCGATCGCCGTCTACCGCGCCGCGGCCGAGCACGCGCGCGAGCACGGGATCATCCTCGCCGACACCAAGTTCGAGTTCGGCCTCGACGACGACGGGCAGCTGACCCTGGGGGACGAGGTCTGCACGCCGGACTCCTCGCGCTTCTGGCCCGCCGACCAGTACGAGCCCGGCCGCTCGCAGCCGAGCTTCGATAAGCAGTTCGTGCGCGACTGGGCTTCCTCGACCGGCTGGGACCGCACCCCCCCGGCCCCGCCGATTCCCGACGAGGTCGTCCAGCGCACGCGAGAGAAGTACATCGAGGCCTACGAGCGGATCACCGGGGAGCCGTTCGACGCCTGGTTGCAGCGAACGCGATGAGGGCGCGGGTTCTCGTCCGGCCCAAGGCGGGAATCCTCGATCCGCAGGGCCAGGCGGTAGAGCGAGCGCTACCGGCACTCGGGTTCGAGGGCGTGCGCAACGTCCACGTGGGCCGTCTGATCGAGCTCGACGTGGATGACCCGGCGGCTTTGCCCGCAATGTGCGAGCGCCTGCTTACCAATCCTCTCATCGAAGATTGGGAGATTGTGGAATCGGCTAGCGCCGATTCCATTGGGAGTTCCGCTGGCGCGGAACTCCCGGAGGCGTCGAGATGAAGTTCGGGATCGTCCGGTTCCCCGGATCGTGCGACGACGTCGACGCTCTCCAGGCCGCCGCGCGGGTCGGCGACGCCGTCCTGCTCTGGCACGCTGACCACGACCTCCAGGGGGTCGAGGCGGTGATCGTGCCCGGCGGCTTCTCCTACGGCGATTACCTCCGTGTAGGCGCGATTGCGCGGTTTGCTCCGGTGATGGCCGAGGTCGAGGAGTTCGCCCGCGAGGGTGGTCTCGTGCTCGGGATCTGCAACGGCTTCCAGGTGCTGTGTGAGGCGGGCCTGCTTCCGGGCGCTTTGCTCACTAATGTCTCGCTCAAGTTCATCTTCCGCCAGGTGGACGTCGAGGTCGTTCGCGGGGAGGGGGCGTTCACGGGGGCGTGCGAGGCCGGCGATCGCCTCTCGATCCCGGTCAAGCACACGACGGGCCGCTTCTACGCGCCGGAAGCCGAGCTCGATCGCCTGGAGGCGGCCGGCCAGGTCCTGCTCCGCTACGCCCCCGGCCACAATCCCAACGGCTCGCTGCGCGACATCGCCGGCGTGAGCAACAAGCAGGGCAACGTCTTCGGCCTCATGCCACATCCCGAGCATGCGGTGGACCTGCTCACCGGGTCCGCCGACGGACTGAAGATCTTCGAGTCGATGCGAGCGCATGTCGAGCAGCACGTACTTGCTTGAGGAGCGCCACCGCCAACTCGGCCTGACCGACGACGAGTACGCCCGGATTCTCGAGCGGCTAGGCCGCGCCCCCAACGACGTCGAGCTGGCGATGTTGTCGCTGATGTGGTCCGAGCACTGCGGCTACAAGCACTCGCGCCGATTGCTGCGCCGCCTCCCGACCGAGGGGCCGCACCTGCTCCTCGGACCCGGCGAGAACGCCGGCGCGGTCGACGTGGGTGGCGGCTTGGCCGTGGCCTTCAAGGTCGAGTCCCACAACCACCCGAGCGCGGTGGAGCCCTTCCAGGGCGCCGCCACCGGGGTAGGCGGGATCCTGCGCGACGTGTTCGCGGTCGGGGCTCGCCCGATCGCCGTGCTCGACTCGCTGCGCTTCGGCGAGCCGGCGGCCTCGGAGCGCTCGCGCTATCTGCTCGACCGGGCGGTGGCCGGGATCGGCCACTACGGCAACTCGATTGGGGTGCCGACGGTCGGCGGCGAGATCTACTTCGAGCACAGCTACGAGCAGAACTGCCTGGTTAACGCCATGTGCCTGGGCCTCGCCCAGCACGAGCGGCTCATCCGCAGCGCCGCGGCCGGGCCGGGCAACGTGGTGGTGCTGCTCGGGGCGCTGACCGGCCGCGACGGGATCGGTGGCGCCTCCGTGCTGGCCAGCGCCGAGCTGGTCGGTGGGGAGGGCGACGACCAAGACAAGCGCCCGTCGGTTCAGATCGGCGATCCGTTCAGCGAGAAGAAGCTGCTCGAGTGCTGTCTCGAGCTGCTCGATCGGGAGCTGCTGGTCTCGCTGCAGGACCTCGGGGCGGCGGGCCTGACCTCGGCCGCCTCGGAGATGGCGTCCGCCGGTGGCGTCGGGCTGACCATCGATCTGTGCCAGATCCCGCTGCGCGAGCCCGACATGGAGCCGTTCGAGATCATGGTCTCCGAGTCCCAGGAGCGGATGCTCTGTGTGGCCCGGCCCGAGTGCGTGGGCGCGCTGCTCGACGTGTGCGAGCGCTGGGAGGTCCTGGCCACCACGATCGGGTGCGTGACCTCCGGCGACCGGCTCCAGGTGACGCATCGCGCGCACGTGGTCGCGGACCTCCCGGTCAGGGTTTTGATTGATGATTGTCCGCTTTACGATCTCCGGCCCGAACCGCCATCGAGCGATCTGTATGGGGCCCCATCGGCGTCGCTCATGGGAGGCGAGTCGCCGGCGGGGACGCTGCTCGCACTGCTGCGCTCGGCGAACCTGGCCTCCCGCCGGCCGGTGTTCGAGCAGTACGACCCCGTCGTCCAGTCGCGCACCGTGCGCCGGCCCGACGAGGCCGATGCGGCTGTGCTGGTGCTGGGTGGGCGGGGATCTGATTCAACCGCGATCGCGGTCTCGATCGACGGCAACGGCCGGCGCGTGGCGTGCGACCCCCGCCGCGGCGCGGCCGAGGCGGTTTATGAATGCGCCGCCAACCTGGCCTGCGTCGGTGCCGAGCCGCTCGGCCTGACCAACTGCCTGAACTTCGGCAACCCCGAGAAGCCGCACGTGGCGTGGCAGCTGACCGAGGCGGTCGAGGGGTTGGCCGAGGCGTGCGAGGCGCTCGGCGTACCGGTGGTCGGCGGCAACGTCTCTTTGTATAACGAGGCCCCGAGCGGACCGATCTTCCCCACGCCGGTGGTCGGCATGGTCGGGAAGCTTCCCGACGGCGCCAGGGCCGGGCGACTCGGGTTCGCGCGCGCGGGCGACGCGATCGCGCTGGTCGGCCCGTTCGAGCCCTCGCTGGTCGGATCCGAGCTCGCCAAGCTGCGCGGGCAGGCGCCGGTCGGCGAACTGCCGGCGGTCGACGCCGGCCGGCTGCGGATCGTCCACCAGGCGGTTCGAGCTCGCGTCCGGTCCGGGGCGTTCCGTAGTGCCCACGACATCGCCGAGGGCGGCGTCACGGTGGCCCTGGCCGAATGCTGCATCGCCGGCGGGCTCGGCGCGTCGGTGCGTCTGCCGAATGGCCTAGATCCGTTTGGGGAGGCGCCCGGGCGGGCCTTCATCGTGTCGGGCCCCATCGAGGCGTTGGCCGGCTTTGTCGTGATCGGCGAGGTCGGCGGCGAGGTGCTGGCCATCGAGGGCGTGCTCGAGCTCGCAGTTTCCGAGCTGCGCGACGCCCGAGACGCGGGCCTGGCCGAATGGGTCTAGGCCCGCTGCTAGGCTTGGACCTGGCTGGGCATGTGTGCTGCCGTGAATGATCATCGCGATGGCCCTCGCGACGAGTGCGGCGTCTTTGGCATTTTCGCGCCGGGACACGACGTCGCCCGCCACGCGTACTTCAGTTTGTTCGCGCTGCAGCATCGCGGTCAGGAATCGGCGGGCATCGCCGTCGCCGGGCGGGGCCAGGGGATCATGGCCATCCGCGACCAGGGCCTGGTTGCGCAGGTGTTCGACGAGCACAAGCTGCGCTCGCTGGTCGGGGACATGGCGATCGGCCACGTCCGCTACTCGACCACCGGCGCCTCCGAGTGGGAGAACACCCAACCGATCGTGCGCGATGACCGCCGCACGCTCGCGCTGGCCCACAACGGCAACCTGATCAACGCGGTCGAGCTTCACGCCGAGCTGCGCGAGCGCGACGTCCCGTTCAGCTCGACCTCGGACTCGGAGATCATCGCGGCGCTACTCGCCACCCACCCGGCCGAACGGATCGAGGACGCGGTGGCCGACGTGCTACCCAGGCTGCGCGGCGCCTTTTCGACCGTCGTGCTGACCGAGGAATCGGTCGTCGCCTTCCGCGACCCGAACGGGGTGCGACCGCTCGTGCTCGGGATGATCGAGGACGAGGAGACCGGGACCGCGGCGTACTGCGTGGCCAGCGAGTCGTGCGCGTTTGACCTGATCGGGGCCAAGTACCTGCGCGAGGTGCTGCCTGGCGAGGTGCTCACGCTGACCGAGGGCGGCGTGCGCACGCGGATGGTGGCCGACGGCGATCGCCGCGCGTTCTGCCTGTTTGAGTACATCTACTTCGCGCGCCCGGACTCGAAGATGGCCGGCACCGTGCTCCAGGCCGCGCGGGCGCGGATGGGCGAGATCCTGTGGCGCGAGGCGCCGGTCGAGGCCGATCTGGTGATCCCGGTGCCGGATTCGGGCAACCCGGCGGCCCGCGGCCTGGCCCGTGCGGCCGGCCTGCCCCAGGACGACGGCTTCATCAAGAACCGGTACGTGGCGCGGACCTTCATCCAGCCCGGCCAGGAGCTGCGCCGCCTCGGCGTGCGGATGAAGTTCAACCCGGTGCCCGAGGTGGTCGCGGGCAAGCGACTGATCGTCGTCGACGACTCGATTGTGCGTGGCACCACCGATCGTCAGATCGTCCAGATGCTGCGCGAGGCCGGCGCGGCCGAGGTCCACCTGCGCATCTCGGCGCCGCCGATCAAGCATCCCTGCCACTACGGGATCGACATGTCCAGCCGCGAGGAGATGATCGCCCACGGGCGCACCGTCGAGGAGGTCGCCGAGGAGCTCGGCGCCGACTCGCTGCACTACTTGTCGCTGGAGGGCGTGTACGAGGCGGTCGGGGTATCGCGCGACGCGCACTGCGACGCGTGCTTCAGCGGGGAGTACCCGCTCCCGGGGACCGAGCAGGCGAACGGCAAGTACGACCTCGAGCTGCCGCTGCTCAAGGCGTAGACGGCCGGTACAGTCGGGCGCCCGATGGCGAGTTCGTGCGCATGAAGGTCGCGGTCCTGGCCTCCGGGACTGGGACGAATCTCCAGGCGCTGCTCGATCAGGTGCATGGTCGGGAGGGGATCGAGATCGTGGCTGTGGCGTCCGACAAGCCCGAGGCACCGGCGCTCGGGCGCGCGGGTCAGGCGGGGGTCGCGGTGGGGTCGTTTCCCGGCGAGGAGTTCGCCTCGCGGGAGGAGCGCGACCAGGCGATGGCGGACTGGCTGACGGCCCGCGGTGCGGAGCTGGTCGTCCTCGCCGGCTATATGCAGCTGCTCTCGAACACCTTCCTGGCCCGCTTTCCGAACCGTGTGATCAATGTCCATCCGGCGCTGCTGCCCGCCTTCCCTGGCCTTGGAGCGGTCGCCCAAGCCATCGCCTATGGCGTCAAGGTGTTCGGCGTCACCGTCCACTTCGTCGACGGCGGGGTTGACAGCGGTCCGGTCCTTCTGCAGCGCGCGATCGAGCTCCCGGACGCGGTCGATCCGGAAGCGGTGCTCGAACGCCTGCACCCGATCGAGCACGAGTTGCTGCCCGAGGCGGTGCGGCTGATCGCCCGGGGCGCGGTCACCTTCGACCCGGCGAACCCGCGGCGTGTCGTGATCGAGCGATAGAGTCCGGGAAGCGTCATGGAGCGGGGTACCGACCATCTGAGCCGGTTCGCACCCGTTGCCGCCAACGAGGTGCAGGTAGCGCGCGCGCTGCTCTCGGTCTCGGACAAGACCGGCCTGGTTGAGTTCGCACGGGGCCTGGCCGAGCTCGGGATCGAGATCGTCTCCACCGGTGGCACCGCCCGGGAGCTGACCAGCGCCGGGCTGCAGGTGCGCCAGATCTCAGACCTGACCGGCTTCCCCGAGATCATGGACGGCCGCGTCAAGACGCTCCATCCGAAGGTCTACGGCGGGCTGCTGGCCCTGCGCGACGACCACGCCCACATGCGCCAGGCCGAGGAGAACGACGTCGAGTTCATCGACCTCGTGTGCGTCAACCTGTACCCGTTCGAGCGCACCGCCGCCCGCCGCGGCGTGAGCGACGGCGAGGTGATCGAGAACATCGACATCGGCGGACCGTCGATGGTTCGCGCCGCGGCCAAGAACTTCCAGTTCGTCGCGCCCGTGGTCTCGCCAGAGAGCTACGACGCCGTCCTGGCCGAGCTGCGCGAGTTCGACCGTCGCCTGTCGTCTACCACGCGCGAATCGCTGGCGGCCGAGGCGTTTGCCTACACCGCGCGTTACGACACCGCGATCGCGCGCTGGTTCCAGGAGAAGGGCGCCGACTTCCCGGCGCTCATGGTCCGCGCGTTCGAGAAGGTGCTCGAGCTGCCCTACGGCGAGAACCCTCATCAGCGAGCGGCCTACTACTCGCAGGTCGGGGCGCGCATGCACGTGCTCTCGATGATTTCCCAGCTCGGCGGCAAGGAGCTGTCGTTCAACAACCTGCTCGACCTCGACGCCGGCCGGCTGATGGTCAGCGAGTTCCAGATCCCGGCCTGCGTGATCATCAAGCACAACAACCCGTGCGGGGTGGCGGTCGGCAAGACCCCCCTCGAGGCATACCACCGCGCGTTCGAGTGCGACCCGATGTCGGCCTACGGCGGCGTGATCTGTCTGAACCGGCGCGTGGATCGTGAGATGGCCGAGGCGATCGCGGCGCAGTTCGTCGAGGTGCTGTTCGCCCGTGGCTACGACGAGGACGCGCTCGCGGTGCTCGAGGCCAAGCACAACACGCGGATCCTCGATGATCGCGAGCGCCGCACCCCGGACATGATCGACCCGGCGCTTCGCCAGGTGGTCGGCGGCATGCTCGTCCAGGACCGTGATTACGACCTGGAGGAGCGCTCCGAGATGCAGGTCGTCTCCAAGCGCGTGCCGACCGAGGCGGAGTGGGGCGAGCTCCAGTTCGCCTGGAAGGTCTGCAAGCACGTGCGCTCCAACGCCGTCGTGCTGTGCCGGGATTTGGCGACGGTGGGGATCGGGGCCGGTCAGATGAGCCGCGTCGACTCCGTCCGCCTGGCGATCGAGAAAGCCCGCTCCTCACTGGTCGGCTCGGTGCTTGCCTCCGACGCCTACTTCCCGTTCGCCGACGGGCCCCAGCTGGCCCTAGATGCCGGCGCAATCGCGATCATCCAGCCGGGCGGCTCGATCCGCGATCACGAGGTGGTGGAGGCCGTCGACGCGGCTG
>Ga0335075_10009277_pt1 | contig 15020 bp, 9 predicted proteins | sample Lox_Sample_24_FD_206723 | JGI IMG/M metagenome (GOLD analysis project Ga0335075, IMG submission 206723) | Soil microbial communities from Loxahatchee National Wildlife Refuge, Florida, United States - Lox_Sample_2.4 | ecosystem: Environmental > Terrestrial > Soil > Wetlands | place: USA: Florida...
AAAATTGAGGAGACTTTCCGCTTCGTCAAACAAAGCTACAACCTGGAGGATATCCGGGTAATGAAGTACCGCAGGTTGAAGAACTTAGTCGTGCTGGTGACCGCCGCGGCTTACTTTGCCGCAACCTGTCTGGGACAGCAGATGAAGCTGCGCATACTGGCCGAGAAGTTGCTCGTCATCTCGCAACGATTCTTCGGCATTCCCCCCTTCCGCTTTTACGCCCTGGCCGACGGAATCCGGCGACTTCTCTCCGGCAACGCCTTCCGGCAGCCGCAGGAATCACCCCCGGACGCACAACTGGAACTGGCTCTCATTTGGCCAGCCTGAGAAATTTTGGGGAAAGTCCTGTGGAAATATATCTTGACAGAATGATCATGAATGAGTAGGTTCTTCCCTCGACAACGAATTGGGCCGACAATTGCAGGTCAATGAGATCGGTCACCTCCCCGATTCATCTTCCTAATCCCCGGATAAACTACGGTCGCTGTAGTCCCTGCTTACCCCGCGGATGAGTATCCCGTGCGAGTTGGGTTCATGGACACCCGATCACTGTTGTTGACATGGAGGAAAATGTGTTTCGAGCGGCCAGGGGCACGGCAATATCTGTCGGTGTTTTCGTATTGACTTTTGGGGTGTCGGCTGCTCCAAGCACCCTCAGGGCACGGGTTCGTTTCCTTGCGGTGGCAACCAGCGTGCACAGCGGCGAGTTTGGAAGCGAAGACACTTTCCTCGCCGAGATCCAGGCTCCCGGCAAGCCCCCATATCTGGCGAGACTTGTGGATGAATACTCGTCCTCGCAGGCTCCGATCCCGGTTCAGAAATTGACCTCAACTGAGGCTGTGCCGCTCCGGTTGCTACGCGATCCTGATTGTGATCGGGAATGGGCCAATATCGTCATCCGCACCGCGCCAGTAGACCCGATGGCAGTTCTGCTCCTAAGGCTGGTAAGTGCGCCGGAAATCACACGATCCGTTTCTGCCGCCGAACTCATCCCGTGCTACCGAGTTGTCGCTATCCAACATCGGACACGCCTCTGCCACAGAGGTGTGCAGAGCCTCGGAGCAGTTGCGAGGCGTTTTCGATTTGGGGGTAAGAAGGAAGCCGCAGGTGTTTGCCGCGGTCGCGGTGAGTCTAGGGATTTTCAATCGCAGACTACTGATAGTTCAAGAGTTAGAGCTTTGCGTTGCAAAGCCGATATTGCGATCTCTCCCGGCAGATACAGCCTGAGGATGGCACAAACGCAGCGGCCGCGGCGCCTGCGGCTTCATTCTTGTGAGGAACTGAGAACCATGATGCTCACTATTTCAGACTGCTTGCGGCCAAGTGAAATGCGGTGCTGCTTATCAGAGAACCCAATGTCGGGAGCTCGGCGAATCGCACGCGATGTTCGACCTGAGGTCGAGAAAGGTTTCCTGCTATGAAGCTGCGGTCCCTCCTGCAGTGCCTCGTCACGATTGTGGCGCTCGTTGGTGTCAGCGCGGCGCAGATCCCCTCGGAAACTGACACGACCTCGACACCTGTGCCGAATGCCGGCCATGACTACATTCAGGGGATGTCGGAGACGGTGAACCCTGCGAACGGCTCTCTGAGCTTCCGGATTGGCGTGCCCATGCCGCCTGGCAGGCGCCTGACGGTCCCCTTCAGCTTCGCCTACGACTCCAACGGATCAATGTATCTTGGCACACTTCTCTGTCCGTATTGTTCTGTCCCTCCCAGCGGCGTTCATTGGTTGACTACCAATACGATGCTCGCACGCGGAGGCTGGAGCTACAGCGTACCCATGCTCAGCGTGCAGAACAACAGCTATTCGGTGGATTACACTCTGCCCAATGAGCAGGAAGCGACCTTCCTATGCCAGGGGCGCGACAACTTCGTGTTCCAGGACGCCAACGGTAATCGGCGCAACCTCGGACTGGCGTACTACGATGCGAATTCAGAGTGCTCAAGCGCCGACGGCGGCGAGGGTACCGCAAACAACGTCCTGACAGCACTCTACGGGTCGCTTCTCTCTACTACAACCGGGACCTGGGTAGGGACCGAAAGCAACGCTCCCGGCCAAGTGAATCCTGTTACCGTTTCAGACGGTCACGGGACGTCCTACTCCTTTGGATCTGCCCTCGCACCCGGTAGCCAAACGTTTTGCGGAAGCACCGATTGCACCGCGACCACCTACCCGGCCAGCCAAATTGCTGACAGCAACGGAAATACGGTTGCAATTACCTTCTCAACAGTTTCCGAGGGCAACCCCACCATTGCTTATACCGATTCAATTGGCCGGCCCGCGTTGTCAATTCCCACCTTTGGGGGTAGCCCGGACAATGTCTCTGTCTACGGGTTCAACGAACCTTATCAGGTGTACTGGACCACCGTGACGCCCAGTTTCAGCATCACGATGACTCCTGCGCCGGTTTCGAGCAATGAATCGTGTGCCGCTCCAGGCGCTCAGCCATCAGTTCCGGTGGTTTCAAAGATCACGCTACCCAATGGCCAGTCATATACGTTCGACTACAGCAACAACCCCTACGGAATGGTTGACAAGATCACCTATCCGACGGGTGGCTATGTCCGCTACGTATGGGGTTTGAACCCCCAGTCGGAGTATGGTCAATGGGACATCGTCACAAGCGAGGAACTGAACGGGACATCTGTTCCGGAGGTAACCGGTTTCTGCGCGTATTACTACGACACGCCGGCCGTCCTGCAACGGTTTGTGAGTTTCGACGGAGTGCACGAAGTTCTGGAGCAGACTTTCAACTACACGACGACCTGGGGTACAGGCCCGAGCAATAGTGTAGCGCCCATGCAGTGGACCCAGAAAACAACCACTATCATAACGTATGACCTCGTGAGGGGCACCCAATATCAGACGAACTATACCTATGGCTATGTTTATGCTGATTATCAGCCCGGGGAGGGTCAGATACTGCCGCAGATCCCGGTGGAAAACAAGATTCAGTACTACGGTACGACGACCGGCACGGAGCCCGGCGCGTTACTGGAGACAGTGAACAAGACATGGGCAAATGAGCGCATCATGACGCAGCAGCAGGCCATTCTGGCGAACGGAGAAATGTCTGAAACTGATTGGCAATACTACCCCACCACGAGCTTCTATTCCCCCACTGTTCTCACTGGCGTACCTGACGAATCAACGACCGAAATGGAGCAATATCGATATGACTACGATTACGGCCCAGGCGCTCGAGGGCCACTTCTGCGCGAGACATATATCCCAAGTTATGACAATAGCTTCACGCTTGCGCAGGATATTCTCGACCGACCAAATAATGTTGAGGTGCTCGACGGCAATGCAAAGCTGGTGCAGGAGCGCGCCTATACCTACGATAGCAACGGAAATCTATTGAGCAGATCCGACTGGTTGAATTCATCGGGGAGCTCCGTGCTGACGACGGCGCACCAATACGATGCCTACGGGAACATCATCAGCACGACCGATCCTGCTAAGAACACCACTTCGTATTCATACCAGAACAATTTCGCCGGCACATGCTCGTTTACGCCTGACCCGAGCGCGTATCTGACGCAGATTACCTATCCGCCGACTGCGGGGGCGCCAAGTCCGGATGCGGAGTCATTCCAGTACAACTGCGCGACGGGTGAGCTCGCCAATTCAACGGACGAGAACGGGAACAAGACGAGCTACCAGTATGAGCCCCTCCTCAACAGGCTATCCCTGATTACCTATCCGACGGATTGGGGAACGGAGACAATCACTTACGACGATAGCCCGGGGTCGATTTCTGTCGAGTCCAGGCGCCTGGATGGGTCAGGAACGACATGGTCGGACGCAATGGATCTCTTTGACGGCCTTTTCCATCAGATCTCAGAGAGTACGCTCAACGCGCAGAACACGTGGGACCAATCCGAAACCTGCTACGACGGCAACGAGCGCGTTATGGATGCTGTTTATCCATACCAGTCCAGCGCGAACACCGGTGTGCCGAATTGGAATTGCACAAGCCTCAATCCGGGCGACACGTTCGTATATGACGCTTTGGGCAGAGAAACGACCGACACGCATTCGGACGACAGTGTCATCACAACCACCTATACGGGCCGCGCTACCGACGTGAAAGACGAGGGCAATGGGAGCGCCAGCCTCGAGCACATCTCACAGATGGACGGTCTTGGCCGTCTCGCGGGTGTCTGCGAGGTCGCGAACAGTACCCAGAATGGAGTGGCGCCGGCAGCCTGCGGGCTCGATTACGGTGCAACGGGTTTCCTGACAACGTATGGCTACGATGCGAGCGGCTCATCTGGCTCATTAGGTAATCTCACCGGTGTCACTCAGGGGGCGGAAACCCGCAGCTTTATCTACGATATGGCGTCGCGGCTGACGCAGTCGAGCAATCCGGAGACCGGTACTAATACGTACCAGTACGATAGTGATAGTTCATGCCCACCTCCGAACCCTACTTCGGGTACTCCCAACCAGTATCCGGGTGAACTGATCAGCAAAAGTGACGCCCGTAGCATAAAAACCTGCATGCAGTACGATGCGCGGCACCGGGTGTTGGCCAAAACGTATTCAGACGGGACCCCATCGGCGAGCTACACCTACAACCAGACGTCAGTCTACGGGGACACTCTCCACAATACCGTCGGCCGGCTCTCCTCGGAAAGCACCGGAGGAACTTACCCCACCGGTTCTGTCTTCAGCTATGACGCTATGGGACACGTCATCGACAACTCGCAGTGCACGCCGTCTAACTGCGGATCCGGGCTGAATAGCGTAACATATCTGTACGATGTTCTGGGCTCTCCGCTCACTTCGACAGATGGCTGGGGACATACGCTGACCTACGGCTACACGACTGGACAGCTGACGACCGTCACAAGCAGCCTCAGTGCCGGGACGCTCCTCGCCGATATCCAGTACAACGCATACGGTTCTGCTGTGTCTTCCGCGGTTGGCCCTGTACTCACGGACACCCGAACCTACACGCCACGCAATTGGCTGTCTACGATCTCCGTCTCGGGTCCGGCAACGCCGTCGACTGGCACCGTAACCATCAGTGGCAGCGAAGGCAATCGCGTGAATACGAGCGCAACGTCGGGGACCGGCTCGGTGACGATCAGTGGCAGCGAAAAATCGACGTCGGTGGAAACGTCAGCGGGGTCACAGAGCCATGTAACGCTGACCGTAAGCGGAGATGAACAGTCGGTTTGCCTGAAGGGGACTGATGGCGGCGTCTGCGAGCTCTATCGTTACGACTCGGGAAGCGTCTCGATTACCGTCAACGGCTGTACAACAACAGCCAGCTACAGCGAAGCCTCGAGCACTACGAGTGTCGCTGCTGCTCTGGCATCCGGATTCAGCTGCAGCACAGTGACCGTGTCTCGAAGCGGGACCTCTCTCGTCTTTACGAGCACAGCCTACTCCAGTTCGGCTGATTATGCCTATAGCACAAGCTCAAGCACAGTTTACCCTTCGGATTTCAGCCCTTCGTTCTACGCGCTTCCGACCAGCGGTAACATGTCGGGAGGCGCGGGCCCCACGTATACAACGGTGTACGACAGCGGCACCGCCGCGATCACCGTCAATGGGCACGCTGACTCGTATTCGTGGGGAAGTGGCGCGACGGCCGGGTCCATCGCCTCGGGTCTTGCTTCCGCCATCAATGGTGATGGATCTGCGACCGTTACGGCGAGTGCATCCGGCTCCGTCATCAGTGTGACAACGAAAGCAACCGGGACTGGAACGGGTTACTCTCTTTCGGCTTCCACTACGTTCAACAGCTCATATTTTGCATCGTCGTCTTTCTCGCTAATTCCGTCTGGTTCCGCTCTGACGAGTGGCAGCAATGCAACGTATACTTACGACACGGGCACCGCTTCGATTGTGGTGAACGAGACAAGCAGCAGCGCCAGCTACGGCCAGGACGACAATGGCACCACGATCGCTGCAGCTCTTGCCTCAGCGGTGAATTCCAATTCGCCGTCGGTGACCGCAACCGCATCCGGGAATGTTGTTACACTGGCCAGCAAGACGGGTGGTGCGTACACGGACTTCAGTCTCTCCGCTTCGGCGACCAGCAGCGACGGATTCAGCCCGTCTTCGTTCAGCCTTGCGCCTTCGGGCTCCACAATGACGGGCGGAACGGGTTCAGTTGTCTATTCGGTTTCAGTTCTGTACGAGCCAGACGGCGACGTGATGTCCGATGACGACCTGACGAATGGAAACTGGTCCTATACCTACGACGATTTCAACCGCCTGAATACAGCGGTGTCGAATACCGGCCTGGGCTGCTCGGAGACGTACGACCGTTATGGCAACCGCCTGCAGCAGAACACCTACGAGGGCTCGTGTTTCACGCCGCAGTACACCAGCAGCGGGAACAACAATCACATTGACCAGTTTGGTTATGATGCGGCTGGAGACGTGACGAACGACGGGAACTACACCTATACCTACGATGCGGAGGGCCGCATCGCGACGGTGGATGGCGGAAACGTCGCGACGTACATCTACGACGCGGAAGGCCGGCGCATACGCAAGATCTCTTCGGTAGATGCAGAAGACGATGTATACGACTTGTCGGGACACGTGATCAGCGCTCTCAGTACAACCAGCCCGGTAATCTGGCAGCGGGGCGAGCTGTATGCGGGTGGCTCCCACGTGGCGACGTACATGGACGGCACGACCTATTTCGCCCACGCAGACTGGCTGGGCACCGATCGGGTTCGCTCAGAGGTCAACGGAGCGATCGACCCGGGGTCGGAGTGGACCAGCTATCCTTTCGGCGAAGGCTCGCTGAACCCCAACCCCAGCCCGCTGCACTTCACCGGCAAAGAACGGGACACAGAATCCGGCAACGACTACTTCGGCGCAAGGTACTACGCAAGCTCCATGGGCAGGTTCTTGAGCCCGGACTGGAGTGATGGGCCAGACACGATTCCATATGCTAGTTACGGTGATCCCCAAACCCTGAATCTTTACGGCTACGCTCGCAACAATCCGCTGCGGAACATCGACCCAGATGGGCATGACTGCATTTACGCAACCGGTGTGGGTTCGGGGTACGAAGTGCTGAGCGGCGACTGCCTCAGTGACACCGACTCCGGAATCTACGTGAACGGAACGGTCACATCGGCGAACTTTAATGCGAACAACAACACCATCGGATACACCTACACCGCATACGACACCGGAAGCCTGGGAACCGGAGTGATCGCAAATGTGCCGACGCCACAACCGATGGACGAGGGAGCCGTCACTCCTGGGGACGACTTCCTAAGTTGGATCGTCGGAGGAAAGGTTGCGGATTTCGCACTGGGAAAAATCGGCGGTCTCTTCGGGCGGGGGGGCGAGGCAGCTGTTAAAGGAGCCGAGGATGCACTGACTCCGCCAGCATACGCAAATACACCAGGTGGATTCGTTAACTGGCTTAAAAACCTATCACACGCGGACACAAAGCTGACCTCAAGCCAAGCCGATGCCATCGTTCAGCAGGCAAAGAACCTGGGAGTCGATGTCAGGCTTGATCCTCCGCATCCCGGAACAAACTGGGATGTGCCTCACTTAAATATCGGGCGGGAGGGGCAGGTACATCTTGAGGTGCCACAGGGATACTCAAACTCCACAATTCCGCAGGGTTCTGCGACAAGGCCTTGAAAGATGAGCGATCTGCTGATTTTAGACGGCCCCTGCAATCCGAGGCGTCATCCCAATCCCGTTTACCGTGGTACTTACCGGATGCACCCAACGCACTTCGACAATTTGCCGGAGGATCACGAGGCGAACATCCTTTTTTCATGGTTCATCGAAGAAGGGGGAGAGCTTGGGGCTGTCCACGACGAGGCGAAAGCTCGAAAACTGCGTGATCTCTGCAATTCGTACGGGACGAACAGGAATTACGAAGTTGTGGAGGCTTGCGACGGTGAGCAATTACCTTCTCATGGCGGTGAACTACTGGGGTACGATCTGTCCCAAGGCCTGAATAACTCGTTGTTGTGGTGGGGTCTCAAGTCCCCGGATAACGCGCCAAACGATCCGGTCTTGGTACTCGCGGATGTGGTTTTTGCCCATTTTTCCCAACGGTTGAATCGTTACGGGCTGTTCTCAGAGAGCTGCGTCGCCACAAAATGCCGACAAGCCCTGACCGCGCTGCAAGCACTTCGGCCTAATTTCATCGAAGGCGATGATCTTGGAAAGTTCCGGGCGACCGCCCTTTATCGCATCCCATGATGGTCACGGAGGCCCTGCTTGCTTGAGGCAGCGCTGTGCGTCCGCCGAAGAACCACGCTGCTCCGCAGCGGGTGGAGGGGTGGACGCGTCACCCCCGGCGGGTTGCTGCAAAGTAACCGGCGGTTGCTGTGGGGTTAACGTGAGCAGCGCCAGGGGGATGCAGCGCGCGACCGCATAAACACTGGCGTTTACGTGTTTACGCGCGTCAACGCGAGTGGAATGAGGCAGTTCGGGGCGAAACGGCCTGTGTGCGGTTACCGGCGCGGTAACCTTGGTTGCTGCGGCGTAAACCTGTTGAAAACAAAGAGCCGAGGCGGAATGGGCATCACGGGCGCGCTGACGCGCGTGTAGCCTCCGCTGCGCCGTCCGTAAAGGCTCTGCGCTTCGCTCCGACCGCTGGCGCGGCGCGCACAAAACGCGCGGCCTTGACTGACGGCTCCGCTGCGGCTGTTTTGCAGCTATGAGAAAAATGTCTTTTTCTCATGTTCCACATGACCGGGCCACAGGCCCACCGGGGCGGCGATCCGGCGGCGGCGCAGTTCAGGTCCGGCAGCGAAGCGTGCAGCGCCGGGGCCGTGGCGGGCGTCGGTGGCACTGGCGGCGCTGTGTTGTGAGCAAGACACCATCCCTAAGCCTGACGGCTTAGCGGGGCCGCGTTGCGGCCCGGAGCCGGACGGAGATCGAACACAACCCGGCCACGATCCGAGGCTGTCCGGCATCGGTTCGAGCCAGGTCCGGCCATCGTTCGCAATGTGTCCGGCAGGGTCTACCGTTCGGCGGACCAGCGGCGCGCTTCCTGCTGGAGGATCATGCTGGCGAGGACCTGCTGGACGACCTTCTTGGCTTCGGGATCGAAGCGGCAGACGGCCTCGAACTGGAGCTTGAGAGAGTCATCGGGGCCACGCTCATCCTTGGCAAAAAGTAGCTCATCTGCGCTCACGCCGAGCGCCAGGGCCATGTTGCGGATGACATCGAGGGTGGGCTGAGAGGAGCCAGCCTCGTAGCGCCGGACCTGGGCGACATGGACACCGATCTTCTCGGCGAACTGCGGCTGAGTGAGGCCCTTGTCCTTACGTAGCTGGGCCAGGTGCTCGGGGAAGTTCAGTCTCCAGTGGTGATTCGCAGGCACGAGCATAGCGTAAGCGGGCATGATCGTCTCCCAACAACTCCGTTGACCCTATAATCGCATATATGCTAGTTGTGTACTAGCTAATGTTCTTGGACAAGCCTCTTGACAGGTTTTTGCAGGAGGCCCGGAAACGGAGGGGAGATGGCAGGCAGATACGACCCGGAGAAGGAGCGGCTGAAACGGGAGGTGTCGATCCAGCGGCTGGCCGAGGCGCGGGGGATCAAGCTGCATCGCAGCGGCAAGGAACTGATCGGCCTGTGCCCCTTCCATGACGACCGCAATCCCAGCCTGAATATCGATCCGGTGGCGAATGTGTGGCACTGCAAGGGAGCGTGCGGCGAGGGCGGCGACGTGATCCGCTGGGTAGCGCGGTCCGAGGGCGTCAGCGATGCGCACGCCATCGCGCTGCTGAAAAGAGACTATGCGCCCTCTGCGGGGCCGGTGGTGAAAATCGCCACGATCCCCAAGCTGCCCTGCCCGGTGACGCTGGGAGCCGACGACCGGACGGTGATGCGGGAGGTAGTCAGGTTCTACGCCGACACGTTGCGGGACACGCCGGACGCCAAGCGGTATCTCGAAAAGCGGGGCCTGAAATCTTCGGAGATGGTCGAGCGGTTCCAGCTTGGGTTCAGCGACCGGATGCTGGGCCCTGCGCTGCCGGACAAGAACCGGCGCGCGGGTGCGGAGATACGCGGACAACTGGAGCGGCTGGGCATCTTCCGTGCGAGCGGGCATGAGCATTTGCGCGGTTCGCTGGTTATCCCGATCATCGATCTCAATGGCGACGTGGTGCAGATGTACGGGCGCAAGGTGACTCCGAACCTGCGCGCGGGCACTCCCGATCATCTGTACCTGCCGGGGCCGCATCGGGGCGTGTGGAACGAGGAAGCCCTCGTTGCGAGCAAAGAAATCATCCTCTGCGAAGCGTTGATCGACGCGCTGACTTTTTGGTGCGCGGGGTACCGCCAGGTGACGGCCAGCTATGGCGTGAACGGCTTCACCAAGGACCACAGAGCGGCCTTCGAGCGGCATGGAACGGAGCGGGTGTACATCGCTTACGACGGCGACGAAGCGGGCAACAAAGCCGCCGTGAAGCTGGCCGACGAGCTGACCGGCATGGGGATCGAATGCTTCCGCGTGGAGTTCCCGAAGGGCATGGACGCGAACGAATACGCACGCACGACACAGCCCGCAACCAAGCTGTTCGGACTCCTGTTGAACCGCGCATCGTGGATGGGCAAAGGCGCGCGGCCAGCGGGCCGCGTGGCCGTTCCGGTGATCGTTCCCGAGCCAATCGCAGCGCAGCCTGGAGCGGCGGCGCCGGCAGCAGAAGAACCGGCAGCTAAGGAAAAAATGATCGAGGAGCAAGCGCCGGAGCCGGAGCCGATCATCGAGCCGCAGACGGCAGAAACAAGAGCAGCAGCTAAAGGAAAAATCATCGCAGCGGAGATCGAAGAGCCGGTGATCGAGGCAGCGGCAGAGCCAGGGGAAGCACAGGCCGCGCCCCAGGAGATCGAGCCGGAGCCAGGTCCGGCACCTGTGCCAGTTGCGAGCGAGCCTGCCCAGGAGCCTCAAGCACAGCAGAGAGTTTTTTCCTTAGCTGCCGAAGCCGTGCCGCTTGCGCCGATGCCGCCCAGGTCGAACGCCATCGACGCGCCTGTGGAGATGCGCGGCGAGGACATCGTGCAGCGTTACGGCGACCGCGAGTACCGCGTGCGCGGCTTGCAAAAGAACACAAGCCCGACGGCGCTGCAAGTGAATCTGCGCGTCGTGGGCGTGGATGCACACGGCAACATGGCGCTGCATGTGGACAAGCTGGACCTTGAGGCGGCGCGACAGCGCGCGGCGTTCATCAAACAAGCCGCCGAGGAGCTGGGCGTCAAGGAAGATGTGATCCGTCACGACGTGGGCCGGTTGATCCTCGAACTCGAAATCCTGCGCGACAAACAGATCGAGCAGGCGCTTGCGCCGAAAGAGCCGATATATGCGATGAGCGACGAAGAGCGCGAGGCGGCGATGGAGTTGCTGCGCGATCCGCGCCTGGTCGAGCGGATCGTCGAAGACTTCGCGCAATGCGGTGTTGTGGGCGAGGAGACAAACAAACTCGTCGGTTATCTCGGCGTGGTGTCGCGGCATCTCTCCGATCCGCTGGCGGTGCTTGTGCAGTCGAGTTCAGCAGCGGGCAAAAGCTCGCTGATGGATGCGGTGCTGGCCTTCATGCCGGAAGAGCAGCGGGTGCAGTACTCGGCGATGACGGGCCGCTCGCTGTTTTACATGGGCGAGCAGGACTTGAAGCACAAGGTGCTGGCCGTCGCAGAGGAGGAAGGCGCGAAAGATGCCTCGTATGCGTTGAAGCTGTTGCAGAGCGAGCACAAGCTGAGCATCGCCTCGACCGGCAAAGACCCGGTGAGCGGCAAGCTCATCACGCACGAATACAAGGTCGAAGGGCCGGTGATGATCTTCCTCACGACGACAGAGATGGAGATCGACGAAGAGCTGCTGAACCGCTGTATCGTGCTCACGGTGAATGAAGACCGCGAGCAGACGCAGGCGATCCACCGGATACAGCGCCAGTCGCAGACGCTCGAAGGGCTGCTCCGGCGCAAGGACCGCGACGAGCTGCGCAAGCTGCATCAGAACGCGCAGCGTCTCTTGCGGCCTCTCGAAGTGGTCAACGAGCTGGCCCCGAAGCTGAGCTTCCCCGACTCGATGACGCGCACGCGGCGCGATCACACCAAGTACCTGGCGCTGATCCGCAGCATCGCTCTGCTTCATCAGTGGCAGCGCGAAGTGAAGACCGGCGTGCATCGCGGCAAGCCCTTCGAGTACATCGAGGCGACCAAGGCCGACGTGGACCTGGCAGAGAAGATCACCGATGAGGTGATGGGCCGCTCGCTGGACGATGCACCGGCGCAGACGCGCAAGCTGCTCCTGATGGTCGATGCGATGGTCCGGACCGAGTGCGATCGGCAGCGGATCGAGCGCGAGGAGTTCCGCTTCTCGCGGCGCGACGTGCGGGCCTATACGCGCTGGAGCGACTCGCAACTGAAGCGGCACCTGGGGCGGCTGGAAGACCTCGAATACCTGATCGTGCATCGCGGCGGGCGCGGCCAGAGCTTCGTTTACGAGCTGTACTTCGACAGCGCGGCGGAGGCCGCGCGGCCCACGTTGCCGGGCTTGGGACATAGCTACGATGGCGAGAAGTCTGGCCTTGAAGGGCAGAAGTCCGGGGGTGGTCCGGCCCAGGTCCGGGGGATGTCCGGGGGTAGTGCGGGTGAAGAATCGCCAGTGTTCATGCGGCCCGGAAGCCCTTTTCATGGACATGGGCTGAAAAACACTACTAAGGAAACAGCAGAAGAGAATCCGGTCGTAGTCGTACCGCAGCGCGTGAACGGCAGCGCCAACGGCGCGGGACATGCAGGGGGTGCGCGATGGCCCGCATAACGAAACGGCGCAAGCCCGAGGCCCCGCCTGCAACGCCCCTGGAATCCCTGATGCGCGGGCATCTGCGCGCACTTGAGGTGCAGAACTACTCCGAGTTCACAGTGAAGGGCCGCGCGGGGCACATCCAGTTTTTCCTCGACTGGCTCAAAGAGCGCGGCATCACCGACCCGGTGGACGTGACGCGGCCCGTGCTCGAACGCTATCAGCGCCACCTGTTTTACTCGCGCAAGAAGAACGGAGAGCCGCTGAGCTTCCGCTCGCAGCACGCGCGGCTCGTGCCCCTGCGCGTATGGTTCCGCTGGATGACCAGGAAGAATCACATCCTGCACAATCCAGCGTCGGAGCTGGAGCTGCCACGGCTCGGCCGCTCGCTGCCCAAGGTGATCCTCTCGGCCCAGGAGGTCGAGCAGATCATGACGCTGTGCGACGTGACGGAACCCATCGGGTTGCGCGACCGCGCGTTGCTGGAGCTGCTGTACTCGACCGGGATGCGGCGTCTCGAAATCGTGCGGCTGAAACTCTACGATCTCCAGTTCGACCGCGGACTGATCCTCATCAACCAGGGTAAGGGCAGCAAGGACCGTTATGTCCCTGTGGGCCATCGTGCCGTGCTGTGGCTCGAAAAGTACATCGCAGAGAGCCGTCCGCAACTTGCCGCCGAACCCGAAGACTTCACGGTGTTCCTCACGGCGCAGGGCGAGCCGTTCAGTCGCGATCATCTGACCTTCGTTGTGAAAGAGCGCATCGCAGCGGCGAAGCTGGGCAAAGGCGGGGCCTGCCACTTGTTCCGGCACACGATGGCGACGCTGATGCACGAGAACGGCGCGGACATCCGCCACATCCAGGCGATCCTTGGGCACGAAGATGTTCGGACCACGCAGATCTATACCCAGGTGGCGATCCGCGCCTTGCAGCAGATCCACGCCGCCACGCATCCGGCAGAGGCCCGCAGCGTGAGCCAGGCCGAACGCACGGCAGCCGAGCGAGAGGGGCTGTTGGCAGCACTGGCAGCCGAGGAGGAAGAGGACGAGGAGCCAGGCAGCTAAAGAAAAATACAGTAACTTACTATATTTTTCGGTACAGCTTCTCTGAGGAAAAAATGCTCAAAAAAGCTCTTGACAGGGTTTTTGGGAAAAACGGCAGCTAAGAGAAAAAGCCAGTGAGGGTATCATCGTGAGTATGGCAACGATCCACATCTCGGAAGCCGACGCCGCCCGCGACCTGCCGGGTCTGCTGGCCCGCGTGCGCGCCGGTGCGGAGATCGTCATCGAGAGTGATGCACATCCGGCAGCGGTCTTGCGCGCGGCGGAGCCGCCGCGCCGATCCATCGAAGAGTGCATCGCACTGGCGAAGAAGCATGAAGAGGAAACCGGGGAAGCTCCGGTTCTCGATCCCGACTTCGCCGCCGATGTGGAAGAGATCATCCGCAATCGCAAGCCGTGGAATCCGCCCGCGTGGGACTGATCCTCGACTCCAGCGTGGTGATCGCCGCCGAGCGGCGAGGACACAGTGTCCGGCAAATCCTCGAACAGATCAAAGCCGCGCACGGAGAGATCGACATCGGTCTCTCGGTCGTGACCATCGCCGAGCTGATGCACGGCGCATACCGCGCAAAAGACGAGGCCCACAAGCGTCGGAGGCTGGCCTTCATCGACCGACTGTCCAGCGATGTTCCCGTGTACCCGGTAACCATCGAGATCGCCCGAAGAGTCGGGCGCATCGAGGGTGAGCGGATGGCTCGCGGAATCGTGATCGCGTTCGAGGACCTGGCTATCGGAGTCACGGCCCTGCATCTCGGCTTCGATGTGGCGACCATCAATGTGCGCCACTTCCAGCGCATCCCCGGCCTCAATGTGGTCACGCTCTGAGCTGCCAAGCCTTTTTCTTTTAGCTGCCGTTCTTGGCTGGCTGATCGGGGCCGTAATCCGGCCCCGATCCCAGGGCCAATCCGCCGCGCTTCCCGCCTCATAAACCATCCCCGATTGCGCTGCTCATCCCGGCCCCCAACGCCGTACAATCGAGCCACACATGCAACAGGCTTCCAGCGCGTTCTCTACCGGCGTTCCCGCCTCAGTTGCGATCCCGCAGCTAGCCGGAAACTCGCGTCAGGGCTTCGGACTTATAGCCAGCACTTCGCGCTGGGCTTCGGGCTGGGTTATCTCCAGCACTTCGCTGGGGATGAAGGGATCGTTGTACGACGGCGATGTCAGGTCACGTAGTACCGGCAAAGAACGGGAC
>Ga0335075_10009278_pt1 | contig 15020 bp, 14 predicted proteins | sample Lox_Sample_24_FD_206723 | JGI IMG/M metagenome (GOLD analysis project Ga0335075, IMG submission 206723) | Soil microbial communities from Loxahatchee National Wildlife Refuge, Florida, United States - Lox_Sample_2.4 | ecosystem: Environmental > Terrestrial > Soil > Wetlands | place: USA...
TTCCTGCCGTCGCTGCTCGCGCACACGCTGCCCGCCCCCACCGCGCCGTCCGCTTGCGCGCCGGGCGCGAGCGCCGGCGCGCAGCCTGCAGAGGCGCCCGTGTGGGGCGGGCAGCCCGGTGGGATGGGCCCGCCTGGACTCGAACCAGGGACCTACCGATTATGAGTCGGCAGCTCTAACCACTGAGCTACGGGCCCGCCACGCGCCGGCTTGGACGCCGGCAGCGCGCGTCAGACGCTACCAGCGGCGCTGGGCGCTGGCGCTTCGGCGGCGCCTCCCTCGGCGACCGCGCCAAGCTCGGCTGCTGGCGCGGTGGCGCGGCGTATCGACACCTCGCGCGCGTCGGGGTCGGCGAAGCCGTCGAGCTGCGTGACGGCCTCGGCCAGCTCGTAGCCCTCCTCATGCGCCCATGAGCTGATCGCGGCCGCTGCGGCCACGAGCCCCCCTCTTTGCTTGCCGGTCATCGTCCTTGGCACCTCGCTGGAATGTCGAGCACTCACATCATCGGCTGTCGCCGCGAATCCTTGACCGGCCCGCGCTCCTGCGCTCCCGCGCTCCGGCTCCGCCCCGCAGCGGGGAGCCAGAGCGGGATGTGCGATGCTCCCGCGCGCCGCCCTCGACGGGGCGGCTTTGCGTGGAGCCCACGAAGGAGAGGACGGAGATGGCCGTAGAGCGTGCAGCGATCGTCACGGGAGCGTCGAGCGGGATCGGCCTGGCGATCGCACGGGTGCTCGGCGAGGAAGGGTTCGCGATCACGATGGCCGCGCGTCGCGCCGAGAAGCTCGAGCAGGCGAGCGACGGGCTCGCGCAGGAGGGCTACGAGGTCAACGCGGTGGCCGCGAACCTGGCCGAGGAGGATGAGATCAAGAAGGTGGTGGACTCCCACCGCGAGCGCTATGGGCGCCTGGACGTGCTGGTCAACAACGCCGGCGTGGGCTCGGGCGCGCCGGTGGGCGAGATCCTGACCAAGCGCCTGGACATGCAGATCGACATCAACTTCCGCTCGATCGTGCTCTTCTACCGCGAAGCGGCGGACATGCTGCGCGAGGCCGGAGCGCTGCACAAGCGCGCGCTGGTGGTCAACACCGCCTCTATCGCCGGCAAGTACGGCGAGGCGTGGCTGTCGGTGTACGCCGCCACCAAGCACGCGGTGGTGGGCTGGACCGACTCCATGAACCGCGAGCTCGCCACCAGCGGCATCCGCTCCACCGCGCTCTGCCCCGCCTTCGTGGACACGCCGATGACCGACTTCGTCAAGGGCCAGGTGCCGGCCGAGGAGATGATCCAGCCGCAGGACATCGCCGAGTCGGTGCGCTTCCTGCTGAGGGTCTCCCCCGCCTGCGTGGTGCCGGAGATCATGTTCATCCGCCCCGGCGACTCGCTCGGCAGCACCGGCCCGTAGGCGGCGCTCGCGGCCGGCCGCGGCGCCCCGCCACGCCGGGGCACGGCGCCGAGCAGCACACACGCGGCGGGCGCTAGGAAGCGACGGGCGCGAGCCGGCGCCGCGACGGGCGGCGCACACGGCGCGCGACGATCTCGCCGCGCGGGTCGGCGGCCTCCGGCAGCGCCTCGCGCCGCGCGCGCAGCCGGTGGCTGCGGGCGAGCAGCTGGCGGTGCTCGGCGATCGCCACGTCGAGCTCGAGGGCGCTCGCGCTCTGCAGGCTGGCCTCGAGCTGCGTCACGAGGATGCGCAGCTCGCGCTCGCTGGCGACCCGCGGCTTGCCGCCCACGGCGCGCGCGAAGCGATCCCACGAGCGCGCGAAGGACAGGAAGTCGGTGCGCGCGCCGGCGCGATGCGCGGCCAGCATCGGGCACACGCCGCCGCTTCCGTCCACGTATGCGCCGACGATGACGCGCTGGTTGGCGCGCAGGCCGGCGAGCATCGCCTCGCGGGTGGCCACCGGCATGCAGTCGATCGCAGTGCGCAGGCGCTCCACGGGGCTCGAGTTGCGGCGGCGGCGGTTTCGCATAGGCTCTGCACCGCCCGCTTGGCCACACGGCCAGGACGGGGCGGTTGCGCGCCCAGCGTATGGGACGCACTCGGACCCCGCAACGAATTCCCTCCCGCTGAAAGGAAACTTGCACATGAAGCTCGGCGTGCACATCGGCTACTGGGGTCTGGGCCTCAGCTCGCAGGACCAGTTGAAGATCGTCCAGGAGGCGGAGCGGCTGGGCTATGACTCGGTGTGGGCCGCGGAGGCCTACGGCTCGGACACCGCCACCGTGCTCGGCTGGCTCGCCGGGCAGACCACCAAGATCCGCCTCGGCGCGGGCATCTTCCAGATGCCGGGGCGCTCGCCGGCGATGACCGCGATGACGGCCGCCACGATCGACCAGCTCTCCAACGGGCGCATGCTGCTCGGCATCGGCTCCTCCGGGCCGCAGGTGGCGGAGGGCTGGCACGGCCAGCGCTTCGCCAAACAGCTGCAACGCACGCGCGAGTACGTGGCGGTGGTGCGGATGGCGCTGGCGCGCGAACGCGTGGAGTTCCACGGCGAGACGCTGGAGCTGCCGCTGCCGGACGGGCCCGGCAAGGCGCTGAAGCTGACGATCTCCCCCGTGCAGCAGCGCATCCCCATCTACCTTGCGGCGATCGGGCCGAAGAACACGGCGCTGGCCGGCGAGATCGCGGACGGCTGGATCCCCACGCTGTTCAGCCCCGAGCACGTGTCCGAGCTGCGCCCGCTGCTGCAGGAAGGCGCCGAGCGCTCCGGCAAATCGCTGGAGGACTTCGACATCGCGCCGACCGTCAACGTGTTCGTCACCGACGACCTCGAGCAGGGCCGCAATGCGATGCGCCCGTTCATCGCGCTGTACGTCGGCGGCATGGGCTCGCGCAAGCAGAACTTCTACAACCAGGTGGTGCAGCGCTACGGCTTCACCGACGCCGCCAGGACCATCCAGGACCTGTACCTGGAGGGCAAGCGCGAGGAGGCGATGGCGGCGATCCCCGACGAGCTGATCGACACCGTCTCGATCTGCGGGCCCAAGGACGTGGTGCGCGAGCGCCTGGCTGTGTATCGCGACGCCGGCGTGGGCACGCTCGGCATCACGCCCACCGCCTTCACCGCGCCGGAGCGCCTCGAGCAGCTGCGCCTGATCGCCGAGCTGGCCGCCTGAGGCCGATGCGCGTGCTGCTGGGCGCGTTCGGCGACCCCGGGCACGCGTTCCCGATGATCGCGCTCGGCCGCGCGCTCGGCGAGCGCGGCCACGAGGTCACGCTGCAGACCTGGCGGCGCTGGCAGCGCCACGTGCAGGCGGAGGGGATGGCGTTCGCGCCGGCGCCCGAGTACAGCGTGTTCCCCACAGGCCCGGAGCCGCTGGACTTCTACGAGGCGGTGGTGCACGCCACCGTCGACACGCTGCCGCTGGTGCGCGAGCTCGCGCCCGACGTGGCCGTCGCCGACATCCTCACGCTCGCGCCCGCGCTCGCCGCCGAGCTCGCCGGCGTTCCGCGCGCCACGTTGATCCCGCACGTGCACCCGCACGGCCTGCCGGAGTTCCCGATCTACTCGTTCGGCGCGCGCCTCGCCCGCACCGGCGCCGGGCGCACGATGTGGCGGGCCGGCCACCGCCTCGTGCTGCGCGGCCTCGAGCGCGGGCGCCTGGAGCTCAACGCCACCAGAGCGCGGCTCGGCCTGCCGCCGCTCGACTACGTGCACGGCGGCATCAGCGGGAAGCTCGCGCTGGTGGCCACCTTCCCGCAGCTCGAGTACCCGCGCCCTCAGCCCGCGAGCGGGACGCACGCGAGCGCGCGGGGCGCGAGCAAGCGGGGCGCGCACGAGAACACGCACGTGGTGGGACCGCTGATGTGGGAGCCCCCCGCGCGCGAGGTCGAGCTGCCGCCGGGAGGGGGAGCAACCGGCGTGGCAGAAGACGCACCGCTCGTGCTGGTGGCGCCCTCCACCGCACAGGACGCCGAGCACCGGCTGCTGCGCGCCGCCCTGCGCGGCCTCGCCGACGCGCCGGTGCGCGTGCTCGCCACCTACAACCGGCGCCTGCCGCCGCGCGCGCTGCCCGTGCCGCCCAACGCGTGCGTGGTGGACTGGGTGTCCTACGCGCGCACGATGCCGCGCTGCGACGTGGTGGTGTGCCACGCCGGCCACGGCACGCTGGTGCGCGCGCTCGCCTGCGGCTGCGCGGTGGTGGCGTGCCCGGCGGCCGGCGACATGAACGAGAACGCCGCGCGCCTGGACTGGGCCGGCGCCGGCGTGCGCGTGCCGCGGCGCTTCCTCACGGCGCGGGTGCTGCGGCTGGCGGTGGAGCGCGCGCTGGCGCAGCCACGCATACGAGCGCGCTCGCGGGAGCTGGCGCGATGGGCCCAGAGCAACGATCCCGGCGCGCGCGCCGCATCGCTCCTGGAGCAGCTGGCCGCCGGGTGAAGAAGCAGCGGCGGTGCGACTGTCAGAAACGATCCGCGGTTCTAGCTGGCCGACACGTCGGCGCCTCTGCACGCCGCCCTGCGATCGGCTCCTGCAGGCCGCGAGGCCGGCCGCACCTCCGCGTGAGCGCGGCCCGGCTGGCGACCACGGGGATGCGCGTGCCGGCGGCGATGCGCGCTGCGGCGGCGCCTCGGGCCGCCGTCTGAGCGCAGTCGTCCCGCTGCGGCTCAGACCGCGCGCCGCTCCGCCAGCGCTCGTCGCAGGTGACGGCCCAGCGCGCGAGCGCTAGGACAAGCTGGGGCACTGATGTCTCTGTGCTTGACGCAGAGGGTCATAAATGTAATCTGCGTAGCGGAATCCGCGTTCGCGCGTCCAACTCTCGACGATCCCGGGCGGACGTCGACGAACGTCGAACACAGGGACAAAGGAGAAACCCGATGAAGCTCAGAGTCATGCTGGCCGCCGCCGTCGTGGTCGCAGTGGCCGTGGCGGCCGCGCCTGCAAGCGCCGGCGCCGCGCTGTCCGTGCCCTATGGAAGCGAAGCGCTAGCCGACTTCGCCTTCAACGAGACCTTCGCTCCCACCTCGGTGGCGGGAGCCAACGACAACTGTAAACCGAGCTCCGCGCACCCCTATCCGGTGGTGCTCGTGCACGGCACCCTCGAGGACGAGGGGTCCAACTGGGTGACGCTCGCGCCGTTGCTCGCGAACGAAGGCTACTGCGTGTACGCCTTCAACTACGGCGAAACGGCGCTGTCGTTGTTCGGCCGCGTGGACGGCCTCAACTACATCGAACACTCGGCAGAAGAACTGTCGTCGTTCGTCAACAAAGTGCTCTCGCAGACCAAAGCCTCGCGGGTCGACATCGTCGGCCACTCCCAGGGCGGGATGATGCCCAACTACTACATCAAGTACCTGGGCGGCGCGAGCAAGGTGAACGAGCTGATCGGGCTCGCGCCGAGCAACCATGGGACCACGCTGAGTGGGCTGGTGACGCTGCTCAACGACATCCCCGGAGGAGCCGTGTTCTCCTCCGAGCTCGCGGAATTGGTCGGCGCGCCTTCGCTGACCCAGCAGGAGGAAGGCTCTGCCTTCATCAAGAAGCTGTTCGGCAACGGCGAACCGCTGTCCTCGGAAGTGCGATACGTGGTCATAGAGTCCACGCACGACGAGGTCGTGACCCCCTACACCAACGCCTTCCTGCACGGCGCGAACGTGACGGACATCACCATTCAGGAACAGTGCCCGAACGATCCCACCGCGCACATCGGGATGATTGAGGACTCGCCTTCGCTGCAGAACGTCGTGAACCAGCTCAGCTCGAGCCCGAGCGCGTCGTTCAAGGCAGCCTGCACCAACTACGGCGCAGACATCTGAGGCGACCGCCGGCGAGGACGAACCAGGCGGGCGTCATGGCGCCCGCATCCCTCAGGGGCCTCCCGGCCCGCCGCAAGGCGGGCCGGGAGCAGCCCTCGCGCGGCTCGATCACGCGGTTGCTGCTCGTCGCTCACGCCAACCGGTCCAGCGCTATCGCTCGTATGCGCTGCCGCGCAAGAGGACGTGCGACCCCTCATCCTTCGGCCTTCGTCATGGCCGGAGCTTGCGCTTGCGCCCATGTGATCTCGATGCGCATTCGCACCCTCGCAAGCACCCGTGCCAGCTCGGGGGCGAACGCGAGTCCGAACAGAAAGCTGGCGATGACGCCCGTGAGGTCGTAGGGCAGCCCTTGGCCGGCCACTGCGAGGAATGCGGCCGGGGTGTGGGCGGCGCCCAGCGTCCACGTGTACAGGTCCATGATCTCCTCGGCGAACAGCGCGGCCAGGGCGCATGCCAGCGCCAGCGGTACACGCCGCACACGCCGGCGACTCAGCGTCCCGAGCGCGGCGCCGCCGAGGCCGACCAAACCCCATGCGGCCATCTGCCAGGGCGTGTACGGGCCCTGGCCGAGGATGAAGTTGGAGACGAGCATTCCCAGCGCGCCGACGGTGAAGCCGGGGAGCGGGCCGAGGGCGTAGCCCACGACGAAGGTCATGGCGGTGATCGGCTTGACGTCGGGTAGCGCGACGAACGCGTCGCGCCCGAGCGCGGCCAGGGCAGACATGACCGCTACGACCGCTGCGATCCGCGCGGACGGACGCCTGCGCTCATAGGCAAGCCAGCCAACGGCGAGCACGAGGCCGACGACCAGAAACGATGCGATCGGCCAGCTCATCCCTGCACTCCGGGGGCAACGGCCGGCGGGTGCTGCCCGTCGGCCGGGGTCGAGGCGCCGGCTGCGCGGATTTGCAATAGCGCCGCTCCCTGCTCGGGTAGCAGCGCGTCGGCGGCGCCGGAGAGGATGCGGGCGGTCTCGGTCGCGAAGTACCAGCCTCCGGCCAGCAGCTCGGCGGCGGTGCCGTCGGCGATCACGCGCCCGTCGGCCATCAGGATCGCCCGGTCGGCACACGCCGCAGCGAACTCGGGGTCGTGCGTCGCGACGATCACCGCCTGCCCCTGCTCTGAGCGGCGCCGCAGCTCCTGCGCCAGTTCGCTCTTGGCTTCGCGGTCCATGCCGCGTGTTGGCTCATCGAGCGCGAGCACCGCCGGAGGCTCACCCGAGCCGGTTACGATCGCCAGCGCAAGTCGCTGGCGCTCACCGCCGGAGAGGTCGCGCGGGTCGCGCTGCGCCAGATCTGCCAAGCCGAGGGCGCTAAGCGCCGGCGCGGGGGCTTCTTCGGCGACGCGCTCGTGAACGAAGTAGTCGCCGGGGTTCTGCAGCAGAAGCGCCACCCTCCCCGCGCGCGAGATGCGCCCCCGTGTGGGTTCGAGCAGACCTGCGATGTGGCGCTGGAGCGTGGACTTGCCGGCGCCGTTTCGGCCCATCAGGGCGATGCTCTCGCCCGGCTCCATGCGCAGCGTGACGCCGCGCAGGATCGCCGGCCCTTTGCGCAACTCGTGCCACACGCCGCTGCACTCGAGCGCGGCCCCCGGCTTGCTCGCACGGCGCAGCTTCGCGTTTGCCTTGGATCGCCCGAGGGGCGGGGGCTGATCCTCGTCGGGGAGCAGGCCGCGTGCGCGCAGCGTCGTGCGAGCTTGTCTGACGCCCGCCGGCGCGGGGTGCAGTCCTGCGAGCGCGAACAGCTTCGCGGCCGGTGTCTGCAGTGCGGGCGAGTGCTTGGTGGCCCATTCGAGGAATGCCTGCGGATCGCTGTCACAGCCGACGCGCCCGTCTCGCATCGCGATCACGCGATCGACGGAGGACAGGCAGCGCTCGAGGCGATGCTCGGCGAGCACGATCGTGGTCTCCCACTCATGGTTGAGCCTGCGCAGGAGGCCGATCAGCTCGTCGCCGGCTACCGGGTCGGCCCGCGAGCGCAGCGCCGAGCGCCACGCGCTGCTTCTCACCCCCCGAGAGATCGTGTGTGGTGTGGTCCAGCAGCGAGTCGATGCCGAGCGCGAGCGCGACCTCCTCCACGCCGCGCGCGAGCGCCGCGGCGCTGTGGCCGCGGTTCTCCAGCGCGAGCGCCAGCTCAGCGCGCACGCTGCTCATCACGAGCTGGGTCTCGGGGTCTTGGAACAGCACCCCCGCGAGGGCACCCAGGCGCGCGGGTCCGTGCTCGCGCGTGTCCAGGCCGGCGAGCGTCACCCGTCCTGCGAAATGCCCGCCGTGGAAGTGCGGAACAAGGCCACAGGCGGCGCGCAGCAGCGTCGACTTGCCGTGCCCGGAGAGTCCCGCGAGCAGGCAGAACTCACCAGGCTGGACCTCGATGCTGACCTCGCTCAGCGCTGGGGCCTGCGCACCGGGATAGCGGTAGGTGACGCTCTCGAAGCGCAGCAGCGGCGCGCTCATCCGTCGATCCCCCGGCGATCGGCGAACGGCAGCGCCACGGCCGTGGCAAGCGCGGCGCACAGCACGAGGGTGCTCGCGCCGACGGGCGCGTGCAGTTCGGGATAGGCGTTGAAGCTCGCTGCTCCGGCGAGCCGCCCGCAGACGGCCAGCGCGACGACAGCCACAGCGGAGACGAGGAAGGCGATGTCGTGGCGCGACCAGGGCCGCGAGACGCGCGGCGCGCGGCGCGCGTTCGCAAAGCCGCGGACCTCGAGGGTGGCGGCCACGTCCATCGCGCGATCCAGCGAGCCTGCGACCACCGCGCGCAGCAGCGCCGCCCGTCCCCACGCGCCGCGCGGCGGACCGTCAGGGCGTGTCCGCTGTGCCTCGAACAGTCGCTGCGCGTCGGCAGCCAGCACAGGGATCATGCGCATCGCAAGCGATGCGGTGAGCGCCGATCGAAACGACAGGCGGCGCACGATCCGCAGCAGCTCGTCGGGATCGACGGTGAGGCTCGCGAGCGTGGTGACGAGCATCAGCAGCATCACCTTCAAGGCGATCACCCCGCCGTAGACGAGCGCCTCGACCGTGAGGTTTCCCTGGCCGAAGGGACCGAGATCGCCGAGCCGGGCGAACACCGTGACGCCTTCGTGGTAGACGAGCACGTTGACGACGACGATCGGCAGCCACACGATCGCACCCATTCGCATCGCCCGCGCGAGCAGGCGCCCGACGCCGGCACACGCACCTGCGAAGAGCACGCCCACAAGCAGCGCGAGCAGCACGAGCGGGTGAAACAGCGCCAGTGTCGCCGCCGCCAGCGCCGCCGCCCAAAGCGCTCCCACACCGGCGCGCGCCGCGTGCAACGGGCTCGGCAAACGGCGGTAGGAAAACGCCGTCGCCCTCACCGGCTCGCCGTCCCGTCCGGTAGCGGTATCGCGCCATCCCGTCCGAGCGCGACCGCGAAGCGATCCCGCAGCGTGCTCCGGTCAAACGCGCCCGCGGCGAGCTGCACCCCCCGCTCGTCGGTCCCCGTCACGAGCCACACCGGCGGTTCCTCCCCCTGCCGCGTCGCGGCGATCAAACCCCCGCCGGTTCGCAGGGCTGCAACGGACTGCCCGTTCTGGTTGAGCAGCATCAACGTATGCCCGTTCGCCGAGAAGCGCGCGTACACGCCGCTCGCTCGCGGCCCCTGCTCGAGGCTCTGCTCGCCCAGGGCGTTTGCGATGCCCGTCCAGGGCGCAACGAGCACGCGCAGCGATCCCGGCGCACCCGAGGCTGTGATCGCCGCGACCGCCACCGGAATGCGAAGCGCGCGCAGGCGCGCGGCGACGGTACGACACGCAGGGCCGGCTGCGGACGCGCATTCGACGCGCACCGCCAGCCGCCTTCCTTCGACGCCGTTCAGGAACGGCTCGGGGAAGGACCCGACGACGGCGGGGACGGTCTCGGCCTGGCTCCAGTCGTGCCTGTCCCACCAGATGCGATCGCCCGAGCGCACGGTCGTCTGTGCTGCTCCCTTGGTCGCTTCGACGCCGTTGACGAAGTAGAACCAGTCAACGGGCGCGCCGGCTTCCTGGCCGCCGGAGAGCCCGTCGATGCTGTCCACGAAGCCTCCCGCTTCGCGCGTGGCGACCCGGTAGTTGCGCGTGAGCAGGCTCATCACCGTCACCTGCCCGTTCACCTTCAGCGGGCCGTCTGCGGGCAGCACGTGCGCGCCGAAGTCGCGGGTGACGACGAGCTTGACGGCGCTCGGGGCCGGGCCGGCGCCGAGACCGCAGCCGGCGAGCACGACCGCACCGAGGACGCTCGCGAGCGCTGTCGCGGTTGGCCTCATCGCTGCTTTTGGACGTACACGAGCTGCCCGTTGCTCAGGCGGTAGACGGTGCCGACCGCCTGGCCGTGGCCGCTGGCGGCCGGCGCACTGGAGGACGGCGTGGGCAGCGCGTGGGTGCGTTGGGCGGTCGGTGCGCGCGTTTGCAGGCGGTGGGTGTGCCGGTCGAGCGTCAGGCCGAGCCCGGCGATCAGGAACGCGACGGCGAGCACGATGCCGATGTCAAACAGGTTGACCAACCCGTCGAGGGGGTCTCCGGCGGCGTCCTCGATGCGGCCGTGGCGACCGAGCCCTGTGCGGCGATTCACTTCCCGGTCTCCGGCAGCGGCGGTGGGGCGGAAGTCTCGGCGCTTGTGGGAACACCGATGACTTGCTGCGCTGCGATCGAGTCGGCGGCTCGCTCCAAGGCGGTGAGGTCTTCCGTGTACATGCGGGTGCGCGTGAGGGTCAGCGCGAACGCGACGGTGCCAACCAGGAGCCCGATCGTGGTCGCTGCGAACGCCGTTCGCAGGTCTGTGGCAAGCGTGTTCACTTCGCCGTGGCCGAGGGCGGCCAGTCCCGGTGCGAGTGGGATCAGGGTGCCCATCAGGCCGAGCGCTGGTCCGGCGCGCACGAGGATGCGGGTATGGTCTAGGCGCCGTTGCACCGCAAGCTCGTAGTCGGCGAGCGCGTGCTCGATGCCGGCGCGGTCATCGGCAAGGATCGCCCGCGCCATCTCCAGCAGGGCGTGTGCAGCGAACGAGCTCGACGCGCTGGATGAGAGCGCGGCTGCGCGTTCGGGGTTGGCGACGACCTGCCGAGCGAGGTTCCCTAGCGCGCGGCGTCCAGCGCGGGCGCGAGCCCACAGCTCGATCGCGAAGCGTCCCGCCTCCAGCGCGCAGACGAGCAGCACCAGCAACGCGAGGGCCAGGACCGGCACGCGCAGCGAGGATGCGATCCGCGCCAGCGCTTCGGCGAGACCGCCGGCGGCTGCAACGGCGCTCACAGGATCGCCTCTCCTCGCCGCAACTCGATGCCGGCGCCCATGAGGGCGCACAGGAGCAGCGCAACGGCAACGCCAATCGCGAGCCACGGCGTGTGGTTGGTGCCTGCGCCGGCGCCGCGCAGACCAGGCGCGCCAGATTCCGGCGAACCGGACGGCGCCCCGACTAGGAGCCCTTTGACCTCTCGACCGCCGCCCTGCCCGCCGCCGCCCGTGCTGATGTCGGTGAGCGCCACGCCGCCCGTGCCCGTGTGATCTGGCCTGGTCGTGCTCTCGGCGTGGTACACGCTGGCGCCAGTGGCCGTCGGCACGGCCGTCTTGCGCGAAGGACCGGGATCACGGCGATGCTCGGTCTCGTGTTTGTCGTGCGTGCTCGCGAGCTGGCGCGCTCCGCCGGGAGCATCGCCCCTGCTGCTCGCTTGGGGGCGGCTGAACAGCGGCGCGCCATTGCCACCGCCGCCAGCGATCACCCCGCTGCCGCGGGTGGCGGACACCCCGCCGTCGCCGCCGCTGGCCGAGCGTTCTTCGGGAGGCGAGGTAGGCAGCTGTTCGTAGGGGACCGCGGGAATCGGCAGCGGGTTGCCGGTGAACGCGGGAGCGACCTCAGCGGTCATCCACATGCCATTCGCTTCCTGGCTGGCCTCCCAGCGGATGTGGCCGTCCGGCTGCTGCATCGAGGCCAGGTAGCCAAGCGGTTCTTCGCTGGCGAGTCCCGAGCGTGTCACCCACGTTTCGGGGTTGATCCCGGCGGACCACATCGCCTGGACGACCCATGCGGTCGAGGCGACGTTCGGTTCCCCTTCGCTGGGGAACTCCCGGAAGCCGCCGTTTGCCGTCTGGTTTTCGTGCAGGAGCGCGAACGCGTTTTCCTCGCCTTCGGGGTCTGGGCGCCCGGCGGCGTTCAGAGCCTGGACCGCGGCACCTGTCATGTCCACTTCGCCGGATGCTTCTCCGGGCAACAGGCGCCTTTCTGTGCCGCATGGCTCGACTGCGCGCGCGGCGGTGGTGTGCCAGCTGCCGTCGCAGTCCTGCTGGCGTTCCAGCCATGCGGCCGCACGGGCGACGGCTTCCTGCACGGGCTGTTCGTGGATCGGGCTGAGCGCGAGGATCGCGAAGATCGTGTCGTTCATCGCGGCTTCCGTGTCACCGGCTTCTTCATGGAAGCCTCCCGCTTCGCTGCCCTGCGAGAGCTGCCGACTCAAGAGCTCGTCTACGAGGTCGACCCCGCCGAAGTCTCGCGGGGAGGCGTCGGCGGCGTCGACGACCAGCAGTTCGCGCTCGAAGGAGAGCGTCGCCGAGGCTTCATGGGCGTGTTCGGCCAGGTAGCTGTAGGCGCTGCGCCCGCCCGCCCAGTGCTGCTTGGCGGTCGTCTGGTCACGCGGGTTGATCCCGGCGGCGGCGAGCGCCAGCGCCACCCAGGCGGTGAAGTCCGTGCCCGGTTCGCTGCCCGGTTCGGCAAAGCCGCCGTCTTCGCGCTGGGCGTCCTGCAGGTAGCGCACCGTCGCTTCCAGGTTCGGCTGGAAGCGCGAATCGCGCGCCGTCGCCGCGTTGGCGGGGCGAGCCGGCCAGGCTGTGGAGATCATCGCCGTGCACGCGAACGCAGCGAGCAGACAGCACGCGCCAGCGCGCAGCGCCGGCGAGCATGCGGGCCGCCGGGCCCTACGGTGCGAGCAGAGCGCCATGCAGCTCGAGGCGCCTCTTCGGCGTGTGCACGCTGGCCGCGCGATGGGCTCTCGAGGCCCTGGGGCGCGGGTGGGCGATCACCACCTTGACGGCGCGCGTGGTCCTGGCGCCGCCCTGTTGGGCGAGCGTAACCGTGAGCGTGATCGTCGCGGTGTGCCCGGCGAGTGCGGCGTAGGCCCGCTGCGAGAGCCGCACCGACAGCGTCGCCCTCTGCCCGGCGCCGAGCTCGTGCGGCGCGAGCACCGCCGCCCAGTAGCTGCGGCCGGCGATCCGCACGCGCACCGTGCGGGGAGCATCGACGGTGCACCGTGGACCCCGGGCACAGCGTAGGACAGCGATCGTGGCGATCCTGGCCCTCTCGATCAGCTGTGTGCTCTTGAACGCGGCGACCGAGCCCGAGGGCACCGCCTGGTGGGCGCCTTCGCCCGAGCGCTGGGGTGCGGGCACAGGCTGCGGCGCCTGCTGTTCGGCGTGCTGTTCCGGCTCGCTGCGCTGTTCCGGTTCACTGTGGTGTTCGGGTTCACTGTGGTGTTCGGGTTCCGTGCTGGGTGGCGGTTCTGTGGCGGCGACGCCGGTTCCGGTGAGCGCCAGCGTGATCGTTTGGGTGCTGGCCTGCACGGTGGCGTGCATGAGCGCTTCGCGCACGCCCGTCGTGGTGGGATCGAAGCTGACCGAGACTTCGCAGCTCTCACCCGGTGTCAACGTCCTGCCGGCGCAGGTGCCGCCGCGAATGCTGAAGTCTCCGGCCTGCGCGCCGGCGAGGCCGACTTCGGCGATCGTGATCGGACGCACGTCGTGATTGGTGAGCGTCGCCGTCAACGCCCCGCTCGACGAGCCGACCGTTCGATTTTCAAAGAACAGCGACTGTTGATCGAAGCTCGCGTCGTAGGGGCCGTATGGGCCGGCGGTGAGGAGGGCCGCGAGCGCGTCGATGGTGGGCAGCTGCGCGTCGTAGGAGACGCCGAAGGGGCTGGACGCGAGGCCCGATTCAAGCGCGCTTCGCAGCAGGGCTTCGCTGGGCAAAAAGGCGCCGATGAGGTCTTCGGCCGGGGTGTGTTCGCCCGCTTCGACGTTGCCTTCACCGGCGTATTCCGCGGTCACCTGATAGCGCGAGGCCCACCGCGCCGCGCGTTCGCCGGCCACTGGGCGTCCGGTCAGCGCCAGTCCCACCGCGCCGAGCGCCGTGGATTCGACGTCCGGTTCGTCTCCTTCGCCCTTGCGCACGCCACCGTCGGCTTCCTGAATGCTTTCCAGATAGGCGCCCGCTCTCGCCAGCGCCGCTGCGACCGCTTCGAGCTCGCTCTGCCCGATCGCGCTCGCGCCCAGTTCGCGGGCTGCCACGAGCGCTTCGACCGCTTCGACGTCGATGCTCGTCAGTCCGAACGATCCGCTCGCTTCCTGCTTGGCGATGATCAGCGCCAGCGTCTTCAGCGCCTTGGCCGAGAGCGTGCCGGTGCGGGCCAGTGCGAGCACGGTCGGGGCGATGACTTCGACGGCTTCGCTGGCTTCGCCTTCGCTCTTGACCTGGCCGGTCTTTTCGATCCTGCCTTCGAGGGTGGCGCGCAGGTTCATCCCAGCGAAATCGGAGGGGCTTTGCCCGAGCGCCTGCAGACCCAGCACGGCGAGCGCGAGACGCGCGCTGTTCTGGTGTTCGCGCGATTCGCCCAGGCCGAGATATTCGCGCAGCGGAATGCCTTGCACGTCGGCGCCATCTTCTTCGCCGCTGCGTGCGAGCCAACCCGTGACCCGGGTGAGCGCGGTGTCGGCAACGCCGGCCAGCGCGAGCACGATGGCGCCGCGCAGCGCCAGTTCCGGTTCTACGTGCTCCGAGAGTTTTTTGGATTCTTGAACTTCTGCCTGTTCGGCCGTTTCATCGAGCGTGGTCGCGAGCCAGGGAGCCGCCAGCCGTGCCGGTATCACCGAAGATGCCTGTTCGGGCGGCAGGCTGAAGGACGAAGGCCCGCTGCCGTTCATCGGCTGGATGCGCGGGGCGGCGCCGCTGCCGAACGACCAGCCTTCGACCGAGTTGACCGGCGCGCCGCTTTCCGGGCTGGCGGCGCCAAAATGGCTGTATGCCCAGCGGCCGCCTGGCTTGCCGCGCCAGTAGGACCAGTACGCGTCCGCGCCGGGGGTCGTCTTGCAGTTCTGTTCAGCAAGCGTGGGCTCGCCGTCGATGCGGCAGATGAAGGCCAACCCATAGCTTTCGGTGCCTTCCAGCTCGAAGCCCGCGTGTTCCAGCGCCGCTACGCCGTCCGGCTGGGCTCCAAGCGCACAGCCAACGTAGACCTTGCCTTCACCGAGGTTCTGGTCATCGACGATCACCGTCACGCCG
>Ga0335075_10009279_pt1 | contig 15019 bp, 13 predicted proteins | sample Lox_Sample_24_FD_206723 | JGI IMG/M metagenome (GOLD analysis project Ga0335075, IMG submission 206723) | Soil microbial communities from Loxahatchee National Wildlife Refuge, Florida, United States - Lox_Sample_2.4 | ecosystem: Environmental > Terrestrial > Soil > Wetlands | place: USA...
CACTGCACGTGATGACATCGAATGGCGGGGTGGCAACGGCCGACGAGATCATCGGCCGGCCGATCACCACCGTGCTGAGCGGGCCTGCCGCGGGCGCGGTCGGCGCCGCCATGATCGCCCGCAGCGCAGGCATCAGCTCGGTCCTGACCTGCGACGGCGGCGGCACCTCGACAGACGTGGCGGTCGTCGTCGGCGGCGAGCCCGCGCTGACGACCGAGGGATGCGTCGGTGCGTACCCGTCGAAGATCGCGATGCTAGATGTCGTTACGGTCGGCGCGGGCGGCGGCTCGGTTGCGTGGGTGTCCCCGGAAGGCTCGCTCAAGGTCGGCCCGCAGTCCGCGGGTGCCGATCCGGGGCCGCTGTGCTACGCGAAGGGCGGTCGCGACGTTACGGTCACCGACGCTCACCTGATGCTCGGCCGGATCCCGCCGCACCTGCTCGGCGGGGAGATCCCGCTAGATGCCGATGCCGCCCGGGGCGGAATGGCTGACCTCGCGGCGAAGCTCGGCATGCCCTCGCCCGAGTGCGCGGCCGGGATCCTGGAAGTCTCGGCATGGAACCAGGCCAACGCGGTGCGCCAGGTCACCGTCAAGCGCGGCCTCGACGTCCGGGACTTCACGCTGGTCACGTTCGGCGGATCCGGCTCGTTGCTGGCCTGCCCGCTGATCGAGATCCTCGGCGTGCGTGGCGTGCTGGTGCCGTCCAACCCCGGCAACGTCTCGGCATTCGGGCTGCTGACCGTCGACGTCCGCGCCGACTATGTCCGTACCTGCGTTGGCCGGCAGTCCGAGCTGGACTACGCGGCCATGGAGGCGAGCTACGCGGGACTCGCTGCGCGGGCGCACGAAGCGCTGACCGCGCAGGGCTTCGCGGTCAGCAAGCACCAGCTGATCCGGAGTGCCGACCTGCGGTACTTCGGCCAGGCTTTCGAGGTACGGGTGCCGGTCGCGGGCGGCCCGGTGGGCAGGGCGCTGGCGGAGGCGACCGCAGCGGATTTCCACGTGGCGCACCATGCGCTGTACGGGTACGACTTCCGCGCCGACCCCCGCCAGCAGGTGGAGTGGGTCAACCTGCGGGTCACCGGGATCGGCCCGATCCAGCGGCCGCGGCTCGCCACGCGAGCGGCCGGAGATGGCGATGCAAGCAGGGCCCTGACGGGTCGCCGGCCTGTGGTCTTCGGGCGGACCGTGGTCGTCGGGCGGACGGGGGGCCCGGTCGATACCCCGCTCTACTGGCGGCCTGAGCTCGCGGCCGGAGACGAGGTGGCCGGCCCCGCCATCATCGAGGAGTACGGCGCGACGATCCCGGTGCATCCAGGGTTCACGGCGCGCGTCGACGGGTTCGGCAACGTGCTCATCGGGCGGGACGGGCGGCACCCATGACGACGCCGAGGACGGTACCGACGCTCACCTCCGCCCCGCGCGGGCCGGTGGATCCCGTGCTGCTGGAGATCGTCGCCGGCAGCCTTGCCGCCATCGAGAAGGAGGTCGAGACCGCGATCGGCAGAACGGCGCGGTCGCCGATGATCAGAGATGCGCACGACTTCCGCGCAGGGATTCACGACCGGCTGCTGCGCAAGCTGACCGGGCGCTCCTACAGCGCGCTTGTGCACCCCGTGGCACGAGACTTCCCGCTGGCGACAATGCGGCCGGGTGACGTGTTCTTCCACAACGACGTGTACCTGTCCGAGGGCGGCATCGGCCACCTGCCGGACCTGTGCGTCACCGTGCCCGTCTTCGACCCGGGACCTCGTGGCGGCGAGCCGGAGGTCGTCGCGTTCGTGCAGGCTTTCGGCCACCACGATGACATCGGCGGCGCGGTCCCCGGGTCGATGCCGAGCCATGCCACCAGCGTGTTCTCCGAAGGCCTGATGGTTCCGCCAATCCGGCTCTGGGACGCCGGCGTGCCCAACCAGGCCGCCCTCACCATCATGACCCGCAACTCACGGATGCCCGACTCACTCGCCGCCGACCTGGACGCCGAATGCTCCGCCTGCCTGCAGGGCGCCCGCCGGCTCGCGGAGCTGTTCCAGCGCTACGGCCGGGCTGATGTCGAGGCCTGCTTCGACGAGATCGTGGCCGGCACCACGCGCACCTACCGGCAGGAGATCCTGGCAAAGATCCCCGCCGGGACCTGGACCTGGGAGGACTACGCCGAGCACGACGGCGTCGATCCGCCGCGGCTGCATACCCAGCGGATCACGCTCACCAGGACAGCGTCGGACGAGCCGGGCGGGCCGCGCCTGATCCTCGATTTCACCGGAACGGGCCCGCAGGCGAAGGGCCCGATCAATCACTGCGCGAACTATTCCGGCGGCAACTTCCTCGCGAAGTGGCTCGCACCGATCCTGCGCAACCTGGCGGATACCCCGGAGCGGATGGCCGAGCTGGATGTGAACGAGGGCATCGTCGAGCTGATGGAACTGCGCTTTCCGCCGCCCGGCACGCTGCTCACACCTGTTTTTCCCGCGCCGACGAACGCGCGTACGTTCGTCATCCTCCGGCTGCTCGGCATCTTCGCCGGCGTGCTGGCCAAGGCAGTCGGCGGGCAGATGCCTGCCGACCAGGAGACCATCCGCTACACCGGCGTCTACGGGCAGACCGCGGCCGGCGAGCCCTACCTCATGCGCGAGGTGCTCGGCGGCGGGTCCGGCGGGCGGTACTACGCCGACGGCGAGGACACCATCCACGTCGTGCCCGACTCGCGCAACCTGCCTGCCGAGTTCGCCGAGGCGCGGTTCCCCCTCCTGGTGGAGCGGGTCGGCCTGGCCGTGGACTCGGGCGGGCCAGGTAAGTTCCGCGGCGGCCTCGGCTACGAAAAGATCCTGCGGATGCGCGCTGACGGCTACTTCATGTCGATCGCAGACCGATCGATCCTGTCCTGCTGGGGCGTGAACGGCGGCCGGGCGGGCCGCCCGTTCCGTGTCACGATCGATCCGGGCGGCCCGGCCGAACGTGAGCTCGACGCGCTGGCCGACGGCGAGTTCGTGCCGGCTGGCACAGCGATCCGCATCAGGACCACTGGCGGCGGTGGCTGGGGAGATCCGCTCGAGCGCGACCCGGCGCTGGTCGCGCGCGATGTCCGCTGGGGCAAGGTGTCCCGCGAGGCCGCCGCCGCTGACTACGGCGTGGTGCTGACCGGCCCCGCCGACGACGCAGAGCCCGATGGCCCGCTCGCCGACGCGACGGCGACACGGGTTCTGCGTGCGCGCCAGCGGGCTGCACGGCCCGCGGACCAGCCGTTCTTCGACCGGGGGCCCGGCTATGCCGTGCTTTCCGGCGGATCAGCAGCAGCCGACGTGGACTGGTTGTGAGCCAGCCGATCAGGAGAGGAAGATACGTGCCCGAGCCGATCGAGGTCCGCAAGGTCCCCCTGCATCACGTGTCCGACGCCAGCGAGCTGGCGAGGCTGATCGACGCCGGCGTGCTGGAGGCCGACCGGGTTGTCGCGGTGATCGGCAAGACCGAGGGCAACGGCGGGGTCAACGACTACACCCGGATTCTGGCCGATCGGGCCTTCCGGGAGGTGCTGGTGGCCAAGGGCAGCCGCGGGGCGGACGCCGTCGCGCAGGTGCCGATCGTGTGGTCCGGTGGCACTGACGGCGTGCTCAGCCCGCACGCCACGATCTTCGCCACGCTGCCGCCAGGCGCAGCTGCCTCAGCCACGGGTCAGGTCACGGACGAACCCCGGCTGTCGGTCGGGTTCGCGATGAGCGAGCCGCTGCTCCCCGAGGACATCGGCCGGACTGCCATGATCGCCAAGGTGGCCGCCGCCGTGACCGCGGCCATGGCGCAGGCGGGGATCAGCGACCCGGCGGACGTGCACTACGTGCAGACGAAGACGCCGTTGCTGACGATTCACACCATCCAGGACGCGGCGAGCCGCGGGCAGAGCGTCTGGACCGAGAACACCGGCGAGTCCATGGACGTCTCGAACGGGACCGCCGCGCTCGGCATCGCTGTCGCGCTCGGCGAGATCGCGATGCCCGCCGACAGCGACGTCATGCGGAACCGCGCGCTGTGCTCCTCGGTTGCCTCGTGCTCATCCGGCGTGGAACTCGACCGGGCCCAGGTGGTCGTGGCCGGGAACGTGCGCGGCATCGGCGGGCGGTACCGCATCGGTCATTCGGTCATGGCGGACGCGCTGGACGCCGATGGCATCTGGGCCGCTATCAGGGACGCCGGCCTGAAGCTGCCGGACCGGCCGCACCCGAGCGATCTGCATGGCCGGCTGGTCAACGTATTCCTGAAGTGCGAGGCAAGCCAGGACGGGCGCGTCAGGGGCCGGCGTAACGCCATGCTGGACGACTCCGACGTGCACTGGCACCGGCAGATCAAGGCCTGCGTCGGCGGCGTCGCCGCAGCCGTCACCGGAGACCCTGCCGTGTTCGTCTCGGTATCAGCCGCGCATCAGGGCCCCGACGGCGGCGGGCCGGTCGCCGCCATCATCGACTGCGGAGACTCACCGGCGTAAGCGACCGCGACGCGGGCGGCAAGCTCGGCGTTGTCGGCGATAAGGCGCCGGTTGACCTCGACGCTGCGGCCGCCGCTCAGTTCCTCGACCGCGGCCAGCACCGCGGGCGTCACCGCCTGACCGGTCACGCCCGCGCCGCGCACCCGCTCCACCGCCGCTGTGACGAGGGCCTCAAGATCAAGGCCGTCGGCCGGCGGGCGCGCCAGGATAAGCCCTCCGGCGGGAACGAGGTTCCAGTGTGCCGCCGCTATCCGTGCGGCCTCGGCGGCTTGCCCGACTGTGGCCGAGACTGGCGGGCCGCCTTCGGCACTGTAGAACATGGGCAGAGTCGATGTTTGCCAGCCGAGTACCGGCACTCCGAGCGTTTCCAGCAGTTCGGTGGTCGCGCTGACGTCCAGTATCGACTTGGCGCCTGAGCAGACGACCATCGCCGGGGTTCGCGACAGCTGCGGCAGGTCGGCGGAGATATCCAGGGTCTCGGCGAAACCGCGGTGAACGCCGCCAATACCACCGGTGCCGACGAACCGGATGCCGACTGCCCGGCACACCGCCAGGGTGCCGCCGACTGTCGTCGAGCCGAGCGCGCCCTGAACGGCACAGGCGGCAAGATCGCGCGCGCCCGCCTTGCGGGCGTTCGTGCCAGCCTCGGCGAAGCGCGTCAGCTCCGCGGCATCCAGTCCCACCCGCACGACGCCGTCCAGGATGCCGATCGTGGCCGGCGTCGCGCCCGCGGCCCTGACACGCCGCTCCGACTCCAGTGCGGCAGCTAGGCCGCGGCCGGCCGAGAACCCGTGCGACACGAGTGTCGTCTCCAGCGCGACGACGGGGCGGCCAAGGCTGAGCGCGCCGGCGATCTCATCGGTCAGCTGCGGGGCAAAGGTCACGGCATAGCCCCCATCTTCGCAACCGCCCTGGCCGCTGCGGCCAGGCCAAGTTCGACTCCGCCGACCAGGTAACCGGCCGCGAAAGCATCGCCCGCTCCGGTTGAGTCAACCGGAACGGTGGGCACTGCAGGCAAATGCCTCCCGGCGACGCGGACGCCTTCGGCGCCCAGCTTAACGATCAGCTCCCCCTGGCTGAACGACCAGTGGCCGGGCTCACCATCGGGCGGGCCACCGATCAGCGCGATTTCGGCCTCGTTCCCGAACACCAGGTCCGGGCCGATCGACTTCAACAGGTCGCGGAAACTCGCCACGCCGTACGACTCGATCATCGCGGTCGACGAGAGGTCCATGGCGAGGCGTGCCTCTCGGCTTCTCGCGGCCCGGGCAAGCGCGACAGCCGCGCTGCGCATCGGCTCGTGCGCCAGCGCATAGCCGCTCACATGCAGCCAGTCGCAACCGTCCAGCCAGTCAGGCCTGGCATCACTCGCGGCCAGCGCCGTTCCCACACCGCGGTCTGTGAGCATGGACCGCTGCCGTCCGCCGTCAGACAGCGAGACCACGACACCGGTGTTTCCTGGTACGACCGGTCCGACGAGCTCGACGTCGCGGCGCGCGAGCTCCGCGCTCACCAGGTCGGCACCAAGGTCGGTGCCGCGAGCTGCGATCAGCCGGCTCCGCCCGCCAAGGTCCGCGACCCAGGCCGCGACGTTGGCTGCCTGCCCGCCCACGCCGAAGTACGTCGATGCTGGTGTATCGGTTTCCTCGCTCAGCGGACCTGACATGCGGACCACAACGTCGAGATGCGCATCGCCGAGAACGCAGATCATGGCCTCAGTGTCCACCAGCTGCGAACGCGTCCAGATATCGCTGACCAGCGGGACAAAGACTGCGAACGCGCGGCCGATCGCGCGGCCGAGACGGACAGCTGGCCAGTCGGCCGGCAGCAACTCGGCGGGCAGGTCGGGATCAGCGGATCCGGCACGATACAGCGGAAGCGCGGCCGCCGCGAAAGCCCGCAGCGCCGCCGCGCCCGCTGGCGGTTGCTGCCGCGCCTCGGCAACGCGCTCGTCGAACTCGGCCAGCGCACGCCGGTACATGGCGGCGATGCCGTCCAGGTCCCATAGTTCGGCCGCCAGTCTGTGACTGTCATCCGCCGAGAACGTCAGCTTCGTCCGCAGCAACTGACTGCCCGCGGGCTGGGCCGGCAGCACCGCGGCCAGCTCGTCGTAGCGGTCGGTGGTTGCCACGAGCAGGCCGGGCCGCAGGGTCACGTAGCCGAGAAGCAACGCCGACCGGCGCAGCCGATCACGAAACGGGCGGAAGCGCCCGGGAACCGTGTACAGCACGCCGCTGAACGAGCCATTCCATGCTGGCCGGTCACCGCGCAACTGCCGTTCCACCCGATCCTGGCTCGCGAACACGATCGGCGCTAGCCGGTAGCGAGCCTGCCGGCCCGCCCGCTCCGAGGTCAGCCAGCCGTCACGTCGCATGCGTAGCAGCAGCGACCTGGCCGCTGGCCCCGATATGCCAAGGTCGGCCAGCAACCGAACCCCCCGGAGACCAAGGCTGCCGCCGCTGGCCGCGCCCGCAGCCGACTGCAGTCACTGGCCATGATCGGCGTATTCGACATCGCCGGGCCGCTGGCGGCCTACTCGCTGCTGCGATCTGCGGGCCTGAGCGCGGTGACCTCGCTCGTGCTGAGCGGCATCTTCCCGCCGTCGGTGTGGCGATCAAGTTCATCCGGGGTCGCCGCATCGACGCGGTCGGCGTGCTGGTCCTCGCGGGCATCGCCGTCGGGACACTCCTCGGGCTGCTGAGCGGCAACGCCAGGCTGGTGCTCGTCGAGGGTTCGGTACCGACCGCGGTGCTCGGAGTCGTGTGCCTGGGCTCGCTGTGGTCGAGCCGTCGCGCGGGTGATCGCCTACGGAAACTGGTCAAGGCGCCGAGGTGAGCGCAGAGCAGCCGAGGCCGCCCAAGCCGGCCCGGCCCGGACGACCTCGGCGGCAAGCATCAGGAAGTGGCCGCCGACCCGGTGAGCGCTACGCCAGCGGTCACTGCGGCCTCGACGAGGCGCTCATTCTCCGGTGCGCCGCCGCCGGCGCCGAGCAGGAACCGCCGCCGGACATAGGCGTAGCTCAGGCCAGCCACCGGTATGGCGAGCGACTGCGAGCCAGTCGCCCCGCCATGCCCGAAGGCCGAGGGCGGGAGGACAGGGTACTGCGCGCTGCTGTTCTCGAAGCCCAGCAGGAAGTGACGAGACTGGCCGGTGACAAGGTCGGTCTCGTCGCCGGAGTGCGGCGCTGCGAAGGTCTCAATCGTGGCTGGTGTGAGCAGCGGCGGGCGCCCGTCCACCTCGCTCACCATCGCGGCGTACATCTTGGCCACGCCGCGGGCGTTGCCGACGCCTCCCGCAGAGGACTGACCGCGCGAGCGTACCGCGCGCGAATTGGCGAAGTCGGCGATCGGCGTCGCCGGGCTCGCGTTGAGATTGAACGCGACCGCCATCAGGCTGGCCGGGTCCGGCCGGTGCGCGGCGAGCTCGGCCTCCTGCGCACCGGTCAGCAGCATCGGCTGCACGGGCAGGTACCGCGGCTCCTGTGACTCAGGCAGGCCGAGATAAAAGTCCAGCCCGTAGGGCACGCGGACGCGCTGCTCGAAGATCTGCTGAATCGAGCTGCCCGTGACCCGCCGGACCACCTCGCCGGTGAGGGCACCGACCACGTAAGCGTGGTAGCCGTGGCCGGCACCGGGCTGCCAGAACGGCCGCTGGCCCGCGAGCCGGGAGGCCAGCCGCCGGTCGTCAGCCAGCTCTGCCAGGCTGAATCCGCCGTCCACCCCGACCAGGCCCGCGCGGTGGGCGAGCAGGTCCCGCAGCGTCAGCGTCTGTTTCCCGCCGCCACTGAACTCAGGCCAGTAGCTGGACACATGACGGTCCAGTTCCACTACACCGTCCTGCACGAGCAGCGCGACGACCAGGTGAGCCGCGCCTTTGGTAATGGAGTACAGACCGGTGAGAGCGTCGGCCGTCATCCCGTCGCCTGCCCACAGGTCCGCGACCAGTTGTCCGCGGACGAAGACCGCGAGCTGGGCGCCGTAACCCGGCTCCGATTCGGCCACTGCGGCGAACTGTTCTTGCAGTGCTTCGTAGCCTGCAGCGACGTCGCCGTGCACGATGATCTGTGACATCGTCAGTCTCCTTAGCGTGTGGTGCTGGTGCTGGTGATCGCTGTGATGACGTCGGCAGCGGGCATAATCGCCTCGGCCCAGAACGGGCCGGTCAGGTCTGTCACCGCGTGCAGCAGTTCCGTGCTGAAGGCGGCAGTAGCATCGCGGACGAGCGTGACCGAGTAGCCGAGCTCGAGCGCGTACCGGCCGGTGCCCTCGACGCAGCCTGGCGCGGTCATCCCGGCTAGCACGATGTGCTGCACTCCGTGCTGGCGAAGCTGAACATCCAGGTCCGTGCCGGCGAATCCGGTCATGGCCCAGTGCTCGCTTGCCACGATTTCGCCGGCCCGCGGGCGCAGCTCAGGATGCCAGTCGCCGCCGAACGTGCCATCCGCGAAGAGCTGAAGGCCGGCCAGGCCCCGGTGCGTGCGCGCGGCGTGCTGCCAGCCGCTGGTGTCGCCGGGCCGCCACCTGCGGTGCGGCGCGATGAAAACCGGCAGCCCGGCCGTGCGGAAGGCGGCGAGCAGCTCGCGAAGATGCTCCACGGTTCCGGTCGCCTGGATGGTCTCGCGCACCTGCGGCCAGACCTTGCCGCCCTCGCTCAGGACGTCGTTATAGGGATCCACCAGCACCAGCCCGGTGACGGCGGGGTCGATAGTCATCGCGGTCATGTTCGCTCCGTTAACTGTTCCTCGTTCACTTGGCAGTACCGAGTTTGCTGGTAGCGGCCGCGCCTCAACAGTGGCCCTAATGCCACTGATAGCAGGTTTCATGCCAGACTTGACTGCATGCCACCGTTTCAGCGCATCGCCGCCTACGCCCCGCCAGGTGCCGTGCTCTTCGGTCTCGGCATCACCTCGTCGGTGTTCCAGAGCCGCCCTGCGATCGCGGACTTCAGCCTTGCTCTGTGCTCGGACCGGGCCGGGCCGCTGCGGACCGATACCGGCACGATCATGCAGGTCGAGCATGACCTCGCCGCGTTCGATTCCGCGGACCTGGTGCTTGTCCTCCCGGGGGAGAACTGCCGGACCGACCCGTCGGCGGCCGCGATCACTGCGCTGCGCGCCGCGCACGAGCGTGGTGCGATCGTGGCGGCGCACTGCGTCGGCGTGTTCCTGCTCGCGCACGCAGGACTGCTGGACGGGCTGGCGGCCACTACACACTGGCAGCATGCAGGCGAACTGGCTGCCGATCATCCGCGGGTGAAGATCAGCCCGGAGGCGCTGTACATCGATAACGGCAGCGTGGTCACGGGCGCCGGCGCCGCTGCGGGCGTCGATATGTATCTGCACCTCGTCCGCAGGGAGCACGGCGCAGCCGTGGCCAACTCGATCGCGCGGATCATGGTGGTGCCCCCGCACCGCGATGGCGGCCAGCAGCAGTTCGTCACCCAGCCTGTTCCGGCAACACCGGACGGCGATCGGCTCACCGGCGTCATCAGCTGGGCACGCGCGAACCTGCACAAGGACCTGCCGGTGGACACGCTCGCGGCCCGCGCGCTGATGAGCCGCAGGTCTTTCGTGCGGCACTTCAAGGCAGCCACTGGCACCACCCCGCACGCCTGGCTGCTGACCCAGCGGATGAACCGGGCCGAGGAACTTCTGGAGGCTACCGACCTGCCGATCGAGCGGATAGCTGAGCAAGTCGGCTACCGCAACCCTGCGGTGTTCCGTGACCAGTTCGTGCTCCGCCGCGGCGTTCCGCCGCGCGATTACCGGCGGACCTTCAGCCGCAGCATCCGCGCGGCCTGAGCGCTTGCGGGCAGCCGTACCCCGGCATGGGAAGATTCTGACGGCCGCCAGCAGGCCTTCGAACTAGCCGGCCTAACCTGCGAGGAGTCCCCCGTGCCCGTACCGCTACCGGACGAGCTGCTTGACCTGCTCGGCCGCCCGAGCCTCTGCTTCGTCGCGACGGTCATGCCCGACGGCTCGCCGCAGCTCACCCAGACCTGGGTCTCAACCGATGGCGAGCACATCCTGATCAACACCCCGGACCACTCGCAGAAGGCTCGGAACGTCGCCCGTGACCCGCATGTGGCACTGAACATCGTCGATCCCGGCAACACCCGGCGCTACTTCGCGGTGCGCGGCCGCGTGATCGCGACCACGACCGAGGGCGGCGCGCAGAGCATCGACGAGATCTCTGGCAAGTACCTCGGCCGACCGTATCCGAACTTCAGCGGACGTCCCGAGACACGGATGATCATGACGATCGAGGCCGACTCCGTCCGCGGGATGGGCGCACGTTAGTCGCCAGAGCAGCGGGCGAGGTCAGTGCCGCTCCGTGCGCCGTCATGGCTTTCTCGCGGCGACGATCAGCAGCGGAGGCCTCCGGCGATGGTCAGCTAGATCCGGCCGCCTTGCGAGACTCACGTGGCCGGGATATGGCTCGTCGATTCCCGACAGTGTCAGGCCCGCAGCGAGTATCGGGCTGATGAACGTTGTGATGCGCCGGTGATGCTTGGTCACCTGGCCGCCAAGCCAGCTCTGGTTGCGTGGCGCTTCGTCTGCGTAGTCATCGACCGGCCAGTGGCGTTCGCCAAGGCACTCGTGCCAGCCGGTCATCGGATTGCGGGCTGTGCAGATGGGATGCTCCACGGAGTAAATGAGATTCCCGCCCGGGCGTAGCCATTGTGCGACCCGCCGCACTAGTCCTCGGTAGTCCGCCACGTAATGCAGGGCCATGCTGCTGACCACGAGGTCCACGCTGCCCCGTGCGAGAGCGAAGGACTCAGCGCTGGCCCGGCAGTAGCGGACGCGCGAGCCGCGGTGGCTCGCGGCAACCGCCAGCATCCGGCGCGAGGGATCAATGCCGAGGACGTGCCGGGCACCTTGGCCGACCAGGAAACGGGCCAGGGTGCCATCTCCGCATCCGATGTCGAGCACGTCTGCGCCGGTCACTGTCGGAAGGAGGCGGGCGAGAGCCGGCTGTTCCAGGTCCTCGTTCAGCCCCGAGCGCTGCAGCCGCATCTGCCGGTACCGGCTGAAGAACACCGGATCGTCGTACTGCGCGTCAGTCATAGCCAGCACTTGAGATCGTGGACGCTGACCAGGGGAAGACCCCAGCGCAGCGCGAATGCCTCGATGCCGGCCGCACCGGACATGACCCCGTCGGGGCCCATGACCTCGCAACACACCCCTACGGGCGGCAAGCCGGCCGCCGCGCAGAGCGCGACCGTGCACTCGGTGTGGCCCGCCCGCTCGGCTAGCAGGCCAGGCCGGGCAGCCAGCGGAAATACATGCCCGGGCCGCAGAAAGTCCGACGGCTGGGAGCGCGGATCCGCAAGACGGCGGACGGTTGCGGCTCGCTCTGCAGCCGACACCCCAGTCCCAGTGCCAGCGGCCAGGTCGACTGGGACATGCGGCCGCGTGCCGTGCCGATCGCCGTCTCCCGGGATCGGCGGGATCTGTAGTCGCTCGAGCACCTGCGGTGCGCAGGGCACCGTCGAATGCCCGCAGCAACGGGTAAGCAAGAAGACAAATGCCTCCGGGCTCATCGTGGCGCCTGCGAAGATCACGTCTCCTTCACCCTCACGGTCAGGATCCCAGACCGCGACACCCCCGCCGGCCGCGAACTGGGCGACTGTCTTCTCGACCCCGACGCGCCCGGAGAGATGCCCCGCCCACCCGAGTGACCCGACGACTCCGGCGATGTCGGCGGCCGGTGCGAGCGACCCCGCTGCCACGAGCCGTGCGACCAGGTCCGACTCGAGGTTGACGCGATCGCCCGGAGCGAGCGTGTCAAGCGTGGTCTGCTGCAACGTGGCCGGTATCAGCACCACGGAAAACCGATCTCGCAGTACTTCGGCGACCGTCAGGCTGGCACCGTCCACAGCAATCGAGCCCTTGGCGACCACACGCCGCAGAAACCTGTCCGGAGGCCGGATCCAGATCCGCCGTGCCTTTCCCGCGACGTCGACCCCGGCTACCTTGCCCACCGCGTCCACGTGCCCCTGGACCAGGTGGCCGTCGAGCGGATCGCCGAGTGCCAGCGCCGTCTCTACGTTGACGCGCTCGCCGCCAGTGCACCGGTCGAAGGTCGTGCGCCTGCGGGTTTCCTCGCTCAGGCTGGCGGCAACGTGACCGTCAGCGATCTCCTCGACGGTCAGGCACACCCCGGAGACAGTCAGCGACCCGCCGGGCTGGAGCCGCCCGGCGCTCTTCGGCGCACGCACCACGATCCGTGTGCTGCTAACCCCGATGACCTCGCCGATCTCCTCGATTCGGCCAGTGAACATCCCATCATCCCCTCAACCACTAACGGACAGCCTGCATGGCTGCAGATCCGGATTTCAGGGACTACGCAAAGTCCGAGAGATGGCGGGGTGTCACCGCACGGCCCCGGGATCTCACCGGGTCATTCCGCCTCGAGGCGGAAGTGGCGGGCTGTCACCGCCGCACCTGGAATCGCACCACGCTAAGCATAAACCGGACAGGACCGCCCGGGCCAAGGCCGATGACCCCGGGCTCACTGCGTCAGTAGCTGCTGCCGCTCTGCGTCCATCGCGTCCAGCCGCTCGGTGACGGAGCCGATCTGCTCCTTGAGCCGGTCCTGCAGATCCTGGACCTGCTGGACCGATCGATCGACGTTGTCCTGCGCATCGCGGATCTGCCGCCCAACTGCCAGGTCGGTGAAGATGTTGTTGAAGAAGATATCGGCGAACTTGAAGCCTCCGCTGATCTCAAGCCTGGGGGCGGTGGGCTCGTAGCCCCCGAGTTCAGCCAGGTCCGTGCGCAACGCCGCGAGCCGCTCATCGGCCGTACTCGCCGCCTGCGCGGCTTGGTCGATGCGGTCGTGCTTGATCGCGTTAGCGACCATGCCATGGTCGAAGTAGGTATCGAAAGTCGACCAGTTCGCGGCGTTGCCGAGGCGATCCTGGACGTCGGCTAGCGCCTGGCCGGCTGCGCTGGCATCGTCGCTGGCCCGGTGAAGCTCGCCCAGTTCCGCGGCCAGCCGGCCGCGCTCGTCGGCTAGGGCCAGCAGCCTCGCGCCGCGCGGGTCCGCGGAGTGCGTCAGGTACTGCTCCTTCGCGGCCAGCGCGTCCTGGTACGCCTGCGGGGCGCCGGCCAGCTGTGCCAGCCGGCTCTGCAGGCCTGCCAGCTCGGCCCGCGCGGAGTCCAGTCGCTGCTCAGCCTGCGCGACCTTATACCGCATCGCCTCCGCTGCCGCCTTCTCCCGAGCGAGCGCGTCATCACGGGAGCCGTGCAGCGAGGCGAGCACGCGGGTCAGCGACAGGTGCTCGAGCCGCTCGATATCCTTCTCCTCGCCCGCGTACTCCTGCCTGGCGGCATCCAGGTCCGCGGCCGCGGCCTTCTCCCTGGCCCGCTGCTGGCCCTGCTGCTGCGTGCACAGGTCGTACTCGCGTGCCGCCTGGGCTGCCGCAGCAAGCCGCTGCTCGATCTCGTCCGGCATGGAGGTATTAGAGCATGTGCCGACAGCAGGAGGCATTGTTCCCGGCCATTCAGGTAGCCGCGGAAAGCTGGCGACATAAGGCAACCGCGGCAATTCGAGGTACTGTTCGGGCATGCTCGCTGGGCCACGTCTGCGTCAGGTCGCGCTCGTCGTCACCGACTGCGAGGTAACGGCCAGCCAGCTGAAAGAAACCTTTAGCTGGCCCGACCCGTTCCACGACCCTGGTGTAGGGAGGTTCGGCCTCACGAACGCGGTATTCGCCGTGGGTGACACGTTCGTGGAAGTCGTAGCGCCGGTCCAGGCCGGCACGACCGCGGGCCGTTACCTGCAGCGCCGCGGTGGCGACAGTGGCTACATGGCTATCTTCCAGATGCCGGATCTCGCAGCGGCGCGCCGACGGGTCGCCGACGCTGGTGTCCGGGTGGTCTGGACCGCCGACCTTGCCGACATCGCGGGTACGCACTTGCATCCGAAGGACGTGCCGGGCGCAATCGTCTCGCTCGACTGGGCTGACCCGCCGGAGGCGTGGCGCTGGGCCGGCCCGGAGTGGACCGGGCGTGCGCCATCCCATCCTGCGGGTGGGGTGTGCGGGCTGACAGTAGAAGTCTTCGATCCGGCGGGCACAGCGGCCCGCTGGGCGCAAGTGCTCGGGCTGACCGTCACTGGCAACGGCGGCACGGCCACCATCGGGCTGGCGGATGCTGCCCAGCAACTGCGCTTCGTTCCCGCCACGTCGGGCCGTGGCGAGGGCATCACCGAGATCAGGTTGATCGCCGAGCGCCCGATGCCGACGGTCCAGATCGCGGGCGTGCGGTTCGTGTCAGCAAGTACTTCCGGAGGCGAGCAGGCGTGACGCACATCGACACGGGAACCGACGACCTGCTGGCTCAGGTCGACGACGGCGTAGCGGTCCTCACCATGAACCGGCCGCACCGGCGGAATGCCATGTCCCCGGCCATGATGGCAGCCATGGACCGGCTACTCGGCGAACTCGAGGTCGACGAGTCTGTCGGCTGCGTCGTGCTGACCGGAGCTGGCGGCGCTTTCTGCGCCGGCGGCGACGTCAAGGCCATGGCGGAACGCGC
>Ga0335075_10009282_pt1 | contig 15017 bp, 15 predicted proteins | sample Lox_Sample_24_FD_206723 | JGI IMG/M metagenome (GOLD analysis project Ga0335075, IMG submission 206723) | Soil microbial communities from Loxahatchee National Wildlife Refuge, Florida, United States - Lox_Sample_2.4 | ecosystem: Environmental > Terrestrial > Soil > Wetlands | place: USA...
ACCAGGTGCCAGGCCCGGAGCCGCTGCGGTTCCTTGAGCCGCGCGAAACCGAGACCCGCCGCCTGCACGCGCTCGCGGACTACGGGCTGATCTACGTCAAGCTCTACGAGGACATCGCCAAGTACGGTCACATCGCCACCACCTACGACTACCCCGTCATGGTCAACGGCCGTTACCTCATGGCGCCCTCCCCCATCCCCAGCTTCGACAACCCGAAGATGCACCGCAGCCCCGCGCTGCAGCTGTTCGGCGCCGGGCGGGAGAAGCGCATCTACGCCGTGCCGCCCTACACCGACGTCGAAAGCCTGGGCTTCGAGGACCACCCCTTCGAACCGCAGCACTTCGACCAGCCCTGTGCGATCTGCGGCTCCACCGGCGTCTACCTCGACGAGGTCATCACCGACGACAAGGGCGGATCGATGTTCGTCTGCTCCGACACCGACCACTGCGAGCGGACGTCCCCGGCCCTGGCCGACGCCGGCGCCGCCGACACCGAGGAAGTGACCGCATGAACGGCGCCCAGCCTCTGCTTGAGGTCCGCGGCGCGGGCCACGCCTACGGCGACCGCTACGGCTGCCGCGACGTCGACCTCGACCTGTGGCCCGGCGAGGTGCTCGCCGTGGTCGGCGAGTCCGGCTCCGGTAAGTCGACGCTGCTCGGCGCGCTGTCACAGCGGCTGAGCCTGACCGAGGGGAGCGTCCGCTACCAGACCGCCGACGGCAGGGTGGTCAACCTGGCGGAGCTCAGCGAGGCCGCGGTACGCCGGCTATGGCGCACCGAGTGGGGCTTCGTCCATCAGAACCCCGCCGACGGGCTGCGCATGCACGTGAGCGCGGGCGGCAACGTGGGCGAGCCGCTGATGGCGATCGGCTGGCGGCACTACGGCCGCATCCGCGCCGCCGCCGCGGAATGGCTTGAGCGGGTCGAGATCCCCGTCGACCGCATCGACGACGCTCCCGTCACCTTCTCCGTCGGCATGCGGCAGCGGCTGCAGATCGCCCGCAACCTCGTGGTCTCACCGCGTCTGGTGTTCATGGACGAGCCCACCAGCGGGCTCGACGTGTCGGTCCAGGCGCGGCTGCTCGACCTGATCCGCTCGCTCGTGACCGAACTCGGCCTGGCCGTGATCATCGTGACCCACGACCTCGGGGTGGCGCGGCTCATCTCGCACCGCACCCTGGTGATGCGGGATGGCGGCGTCATCGAGTCCGGCCTCACCGACCGGGTACTCGACGACCCCCAGGCCGCCTACACCCAGCTCCTCGTCTCCTCGATCCTGCAGGGATGATGCCGTGAACCAGCCGATCCTCGCCGTCCGCGGCGTCGACAAGACCTTCACCATGCACCTGCAGGGCGGCCAGCGCCTGCCCGTGCTGCACGAGCTTGCCTTCGAGGTGCACGCCGGCGAGTGCGTCGCGCTCGGCGGCGCCTCGGGCGCGGGCAAGAGCTCGGTCCTGAAGATGGTCTACGGCAACTATGCCGTCAACCGCGGCAGCATCCTGCTGCGCGGGCGGGACGGTGCCGTCGACATCGCCGCGGCCGGCCCGCGCCAGGTACTCGCCGCCCGCCGTGACACGATGGGCTACGTCAGCCAGTTCCTGCACTGCGTGCCACGGGTGGGTGCCCTGCAGATCGTCGCCGAGCCGCTCATCGAGCGGGGTGTCCCCGCCGCGGAGGCACGCGAGCGGGCGGCGAAGCTGCTGACCCGGCTCGCCATCCCCGACCGGCTGTGGCACCTGCCGCCGGCCACCTTCTCCGGTGGCGAGCAGCAGCGCGTCAACATCGCGCGGGGCTTCATCCCCGGGCTGCCGCTGCTGCTGCTTGACGAGCCCACCGCCTCGCTCGACGCACGCAACCGCGACGTCGTCCTCGAGCTGATCCGCGAGAAGCGCGCCAGCGGCACGGCCATCCTCGGTATCTTCCACGACGTGGCGGTCCGGGGCGTAGTCGCCGACCGCGTCGTGGACGTCGAGATGTTCGCCGCGACCGCCGTGGCGGTCGCGTGACCGTGCGGTTCGCGATCTACGCGGCACCGGGCTCCGGGCCGGCAAACCCCGTCGGCACGCTGCTGCGGAACAGGGCCGAGCAGTGGCTCGGCCGCAGCGTGACGGGAGACGTCGTCGCGCCGCATGCCCCCGCCGGCTGGACGCGCGAAGCCATCGACGCGATCACCACCGACGCACGCCGCTACGGCTTCCACGGCACGCTCAAGGCGCCGTTCCGCCTCGCCGAGGGTCGCACGCCCGAGGAACTCGATGCTGCCGTGGCCCGGTTCGCGGCGAACCGGGCCGGCACGGTGATCCCTCGGCTGTCCCTCGCGTGCCTGGGCGGCTTCTACGCCCTCGTGCCCGGGGCGGACGCGGTGGAGCTGAACGCCCTCGCCGATGACGTGGCCACGAGCTTCGACGGCTTCCGCGCCCCGGCAACCGAGGCCGAGATCGCCCGCCGCAACCCGGGCAGGCTCACGCCGCGCCAGCGTGAACTGCTCAAGGCGTGGGGTTACCCGTACGTGCTTGACGAGTTCCGCTTCCACCTGACCCTCACCGACCGGCTCCCCGCCGCGCGCCGGCCGGACGTGGAGCGCACCCTGAACGGCTGGTTCGCCGGGTTGCTCGGGGCGGACGTGCCCGTTGCCGCGCTCGCCCTGTTCACCGAGGCCGAGCCCGGTGCCCCGTTCTGGCTGCACGCGGTGCACCCGCTGCGGCCAGCCCCCTCACCCCAGCGTGCCGCACACGCGGCAGGCAGCGAAGGAATCCGATGACGCGCGAAACCGCCCTCAGCAACGCCCGCATAGTTCTGGACAAGGAGGTCATGCACGGCTCTGTCCTGATCCGGGACGGACTGATCGCCGACGTCAGCGGCGGCTCCGCGGTCGCCGGCGAGGACCTGGACGGCGACTACCTGCTGCCCGGCGTGGTCGAGCTGCACACGGACCACCTCGAGTACCACATCAGCCCACGGCCGGGCGTGCGGTGGGATCCGCTGCCGGCCGTGCTCGCCCACGACGCGCAGCTGGCGGCCGCCGGCGTGACCACCGTACTCGACGCGGTGCGCGTCGGCGGCGCGCCAGGCGTCCCCGAGAGCGACCCCGGCGCCGGGCGGCGCCTGGCGGACTCCGTCGAACTGGCGGCCGACGCCGGCCTGCTGCGCGCCGACCACGCCATCCACGTACGCTGCGAGGTGTCCTCGGACTACTGCCGTGACGCGTTCGGCGCGTTCGCCGACGACCCGCACGTACGGCTGGTGTCCCTGATGGACCATACTCCCGGCCAGCGCCAGTTCGCCGACCTCGCGGCGTTCCGGCGGTACTACGTCGGCAAGGGTCGCACCACAGACGCCGAGTTCGACTCCTTCGTCGCCCCGCTGATCGAGCGGTCCGAGCGGTACTCCGACGGCAACCGCCGCGCGATCGCCGGGCTCGCCGCGGAGCGCGGCATCCCCCTGGCCGCCCACGACGACGCGACGCCGGAGCACGTCGCCGAGTCGGTCGCGCTCGGGACCCGCATCGCCGAGTTCCCCACCACCGTGGTCGCCGCCCAGGCGGCCGCGGAACGCGGCCAGCAGATCGTCATGGGCGCCCCTAACATCGTCCGCGGCGGCAGCCAGTCCGGCAACGTGGCCGCCCTCGAACTGCTCGGGCTCGGGCTGCTGCACATCCTTTCCTCCGACTACGTGCCGTCCAGCCCGCTGCAAGCCGTGTTCCAGCTGGCCGCCGACGGCACGCTCGACCTGCCCGAGGGCGTGCGGCTGGTCAGCGGCAACCCGGCCCGCGCGGTCGGCCTGGACGACCGCGGCGAGATCACCGCCAGCAAGCGCGCCGACCTGGTGCGGGTGCGGCCGCATGACCTGCCGGCCACCGAGCGCCATCCGAGCGGCTGCCGGGTCCCCGTTGTCCGCAGCGTATACCGGCAGGGAGCGCGGGTCTCGTGACCGAACTGGCCGGCCCCGGCGCCTTCCTCGCCGTCGTGGGCGCCAGCGGGGTCGGCAAGGACGCCCTGCTGTCCTATGCCCGCGAACGCTCCGGTGCCCTCGCCCGCTTTCCCCGGCGCGTCATCACCCGCCCGCCGGGCCCCGGCGAGGACCACGACCCGGTGACCGAGGATCAGTTCACGGCGGCGCGCGACCGGGGCGCCTTCGCCGTGCACTGGCACGCGCACGGGCTCTGCTACGGCATCCCGGCGTCGGCCGACGCCGGGGTGCGCGCCGGCCTTGTCGTCGCCGCCAACGTCTCCCGGAGCGTGATCGGCGATCTCGAGGCACGCTACCGGCGGCTCGTCGTGGTCCTGGTGACCGTGCCGGAGGAGGTGCGCGCGCAGCGACTGCACGCCCGCAGCCGCGAGGCCGAATCCGGTATCGGGCAGCGCCTGGCCCGTCCCGACCCGGCCCCTGGCCACCGCGTCGACGCGGTGATCGAGAACGACGGCCCGCTCGCCGAAGGCGGCGCTCAGCTGCTGCGCATTATCCGCGCCACGGCAACGCCCGGCAGGTGACACGTCGCTACCAACTCCCCTGCACCCGGTCACCTCAGCGTTCAACCAGGTCAAGTCCGGGCTGTACGTCGCGGAGGCCCTTGAGGGCATCGGATTGCGGGCCGTGGCGCCGACCACCATTCCCTCACTGCCGGGCGGGCTCCTCGAAGAAGAGATGTTCGGCGTCGGGAACCTGGAGGCGCTCAGGCACCTCGCGCTGATGATGCGCAGGGGCACGGCCGTCACGCACAGCGGCGGGAGTGACTACTTCGAGCACCCGGAGCGATTCGCCGGCACGAAGCTCTTGCTGCTGCGGGGACGGCACAACTACATCTTCCATCCGGCCGGCACGCTCCGGACCCTGCGCTGGCTCCGGGAGCATAACCGGCGAGGTCACTACGAACGGATCGTGCTTCCCAACTACGCGCATCTCGACGCGATCGTCGGGGCCAGAGCCGACGTCGACGTGTACCCGCGGATCGCGGACTTCCTCGACCGGACGTAACGGAACCCGGCGGGCGGCGGCCGCTCCCCCGCTCTGGCAGGCCATGACGCCGCGGGGGATTCACGGTGCCGAGCGGTACTCCACCACCGCCACGCCCAGCGGGGGCAGCCCCAGCGGCCCGTCTACGGAGTTCCCGGTGATCAGGTCGGTGCCGCCGGGCTCGGCCTCCAGCGTCGCCGGCGAGGTGTCGGAGTGGTTCAGCAGGAACAGGAAGCTCGCGCGTTCCCCCGCCCGCCGGGTCGCCTCGACGAACTCCGGCGCCCCGGTCACCACCGGCGCCACCCCGGCCACCTGCGCCGCGCGCAGCAGCGTGGCGGCCAGCCCGGCGCCCTCAAGCCGCGTCCCGATGTAGATGACCCGACCGCTCCCGAGCTCGTTGAGCAGCACGGCCGGACGGTCCGCGAGGTCCCCGCCGGCGTAGCTCGCGACGACTCGCGCTGACTCGGGGTAAATGGACTCGGCCCACCAGTCCGCCCTGAAGGTAGCGCCATCGGCGAACGCGACCTCGAACGACTCCCCCTCCCGCGCGGGCCAGTACTCGTCGATGTAGGCGCCGATCAGGCGGCGGAAGGCCCCTGGATAGGCGGGCTGGCGCACCTGGTTGCGCTCATCGACGACGCCGGAGAAGAACGAGCACACCAGCGTGCCGCCGCCGGCCACGAACTCCTCAAGCGCCGTGGTGAACCGGTCGCTGACCAGGTAGGCGTTGGGCACGATCACCAGGTCATAGCCGCTCAGGTCGGACGCCCCGCTGACCAGGTCGACCGCGTGGTGCGCCGCAAGCAGCGGGCGGTAGTGGTCGGTGACCAGCGCCATGTAGTCGAAGTCGTTGCGCGGCAGGCCGTGCGTCAGCGTCAGGCCCCACATGGAGTCCCAGTCGTGGTAGATCGCGATCCGCGCCCGCGAGCCGGTCCCCGCCACGGCCGCGACGCGCGGCAGCTCGCCGCCCAGGGCCGCCACCTCCTGCCAGGTGCGTGACCCGGTTCCCGAGTGCGGCAGCATCGCCGAGTGGAACCGCTCGTGCCCGCCCCGGCCCGCCCGCCACTGGAAGAACAGCACGCTGTCGGCCCCGTGCGCGAGGGCCTGGTAGGAGCCCAGGCGCATCCGGCCGGGCCGCTTGGGGTTGTTCACCCGCCACTGCGAGACGGCGCTGGCGGCCTGCTCCATGAGGATCCAGGACTGCCCGCGCAGGGACCGCGTCAGGTCGAAAGCGAGCGCGGCGCCGACCCGGGAATCGTCCGCGCCCGGATTGGGGTAGATGTCCAGCGCGACCGCGTCCTCCTGCGCGGCCCAGCGCCAGTAGTCCGCCCGCCGGTAGAAGGGCATGAAGTTGGTGAGCACCGGGATGTCATCGCGGTAACGGCGCACGATGTCGCGCTCGGCGGTGAAGCACTCAAGCAGCGCGTCGGAGGTAAAACGCGCGAAGTCCAGCCGGCGTGCCGGATTCGACCACGACCGGGGCTGCTCCGGCGGACACACCTGGTCCCAGGAGGTGTAGCGCTGGCTCCAGAAGCGCGTGTACCAGGCGTCGTTGAGTGACTCCAGGTCCCCGTACCTTTCCCTGAGCCATATGCGGAACGACGACGCGGTGCTCGCGTTGTAGGCGACGGGCCCGTACTCGTTGCCGATATGCCACATGGCCAGCGCGGGATGGTCAGAGTATCGCCGCGCGAGAGCGTCGGTGATCGCGGCGGCACAGGCGCGGTAGACGGCGGACGTGGGGTCGAACTGCAGCCGGTTCCCGAAGCCGAACACGTGGCCCTCCTCGGCCACCGGCAGCGTGTCCGGGTGCTCGTGGGCCAGCCAGGCAGGCGGGGCGGCGGTGGGGGTGGCCAGGTCCACGCTGATCCCGCCCGCGTGCAGCAGGTCCATGACCTCATCGAGCCAGCCGAAGGCGAACCGGCCCGGCTCCGGCTCCAGCGAAGCCCAGGCGAACACGCCCAGGGTCACCAGGTTGACCCCGGCCTCCCGCATCAGCGCGATGTCCTCGTCCCAGGTGGCGCGATCCCACTGCTCGGGGTTGTAGTCACCGCCGAACGCGATCCCGCCGATCCTGGCCCGGAACGCGTCCATCCGCTCGCTCGGGGTGGCCGCGCTCACGCGGTGAACCGCTCTTTTACCTGCTCGATCATGGGCCGGGAGCTGATAAGCAGCGCCAGGCACCCCACCGCGGCGAGCAGCATCGCCACCGGCTCGGTGCCGAAAGCGGTCACCAGCGCGCCGGCGATCAGCACCCCGGCGTTGCCAAGCGCGACCAGCGGCGTCTTACCGAGGAAGTAGGCGGCGAGCCGGGCCACGTCCACCACGCGGAACGCGAACAGCGAGGTGATCACCATCGCGTTGGCCAGCCATAGGGTGCCCACCACCGCGATGACCACCAGCAGCACCCGCCACCAGCCGGGGACGCGAGCGGCGCCGCCGTGCGCCAGGCCGATGGCCACCATGGTCATCACGGCCAGCCAGGGCACGTAGAGGCGCAGCACTCCGGCCACGTTGAGCCGGTAGCCGCGCCAGAAAGCCGCCGCGGGACGCAGGTCGGCTAGGTCCCCCGACCGTCGCCACAGCGCGAACAGCGCGGCGGACGCGGCCGGGCCGGCGGGCACCAGGCAGGCCGCGTCCAGCGGCAGGTTGCTCGCGCTCCCGCCGAGCAGCAGCAGCGGCACCAGCCCCGGCGCGCTGGTGAGCAGCAGCAGCCCCTCGGTCACCAGCAGCGTGTACACCAGGGCCGAGGCCCGTGCGAGCGGGCCGGTACCGAAGGGCCGGCCCGCCGTGTTGGTGCTCATCGGATGCCCGCCACCGTCAGGCGTACTTCGTCTTGTAGGTGCTGTACGCCTGGTTGTAGGTGGACACGAGCTTGCTGGCGCCCTGGGTCTCCAGTTCGCTGACGTAGGAGTCCCACTGCGACAGCGGCCGCTTGCCGAGGATGAACTGCAGCGTCTGCGACTGGACGGTGTCCATCAGCGTGGTGCCGGTCAGCGTCACCTGCTGGTTCTGCTCAGTGGTCAGCGGGGCGGGCGGGGGCAGCGGCGAGGTCGCCCAGGAGCTCATGGTCTTCTGGAATGCCAGCTCCGCCGGGGGGAACTGGGTGTCAAGGAGCTGAGTGGACCCGGTGTAGGTGACGAAGACCCCGTTGAAGAAGCCGTAGTCGACGTCGAGCAGCTTCTTTCCGGCCGGGTTCAGCCCGCCCCAGTCCACGTCCGGCTCCAGCTTGAACGTGCCGTCGGCGACGCTGCCGGTGTAGGTGACGCCCTGCACGCCCCACTTGGCGAACATCTGGCCCGCGTCGGAGTAGTACAGCCAGTCGAGGAACTGCATCAGGGCGGTGAAGTTGGGGCTGTTCAGTGCCTTGCTCGACACCATGACCCCGCCACCCGAACTGATCCGGTTGGAGGCGTTCTCGGCGAGCTTCTTCCCGAGCGGGCCCTGCGGCAACGGGAGCTTCGCGATCGTCGCTCCGGGGATGGCCGCCAGCGCCTGCTGGTCCGTGACCACGTACTGGGCGTTCTCGCTGATCACGAACGACTTGCCCGAGGTGAGCTTCTGCAGCGCGATAGCGTCGGCCTGGGTGAAGCTTTCCGGGTCGATGAGTCCCTGGTTGTACATCTCGTTGGCGAACGTGACCATCGCCTTGTACTGCGGCATCGAGCCGGCGAACACGAAGGAGCCGGAGCTCGCGTCCCAGTAGGCGCCGTTGCCCGGATCCTGGTAGCCCCAGCCGGCGGCGGTGCCGTACGCCGCCGACAGGATGTTGAGGAAGTTGCCGCCGGGGGTCGGCTGGTTCCACCGGTCGGACAGCGGGTACTTGTCGGGGTACTCCTTCTTCATCGCCAGCATCATCGACTGCACGCCGGTCCACGTGGTCGGCGTGGGGATGCCGAGCTTGTCGAGGATGTCGGTGCGCACGCCCAGCGTGTAGTCCTGCCACACGCTCTGCAGCAGGGACGGCAGCAGGTAGAACTTGCCGTCCGACTGCCGCAGCGTGTCCAGGTTGCTCTGCAGGTTCCACTCGGCGACCTTCTGCTGGAAGTTCGGCATGAGGTCGACGTAGTCGCTGACGGGAAGGATCGCGCCGCCCGCCACGAACTCGTCCTCCCCGCCCGGGTAGGTCTTCGGGATGATCATCGGCGCCTGGCCGGCGTTGATCATCGTGGCGGTCTTGGTGGCGTAGTCCGCGTACGGGATCACCGTCGGGTTGAAGCTGACGTTGGTCATCTGCTTCAGGTACTTGAAGAACGGCCAGTTCGCGTTGTACGGGTAGGCCGGATTGCTGAGCATCGCGATGGAGAAGGTCAGCGGCTCGGTCGCCTTGAACTGGGTGCCGACGTCGTAGGTCTTCATCGCGCCGACCTGGTTCTTCGACGACACCGACGGAGTGCTTGGCGGGTTGCTGCACGCGGCGAGCGCGAGGGCCGCGGCGCCCGCGCCGGCGCCGGCGAGGAACTGACGTCTTGATGGCTGGTGCATGGGAGGGGTTCCTTCCGACGGTCTATCCCTTAACGGCGCCGAGCATGACGCCGGAGACGAAGTAGCGCTGGATGAAGGGGTAGATGAACAGGATGGGGACGGCGACCAGCACCACGGCGACCGCCTGGATGTTGGCCGCGATCTGGACCTGAGTGCCGGCGGACTGCTGAATGTTGGACACGCTGGTAACCGAGTCGATGATGTTGCGCAGGTAGACGGTGACGGTGAACAGGCCCTGGTTGTCCATGTACAGGAACGCGGCGAACCAGGAGTTCCAGAACGCGACCGCGTAGAACAGCGTCATGGTCGCGATCACCGCCTTGGACAGCGGGAGCACGATGCGCCACAGGATGCGGTAGGTGTCCATGCCATCGACGGCCGCCGCCTCCTCAAGTTCCGCCGGCATGTTCTCGAAGAATGACTTCATCACCAGCAGGTTGAAGACGTTGATCGCGTTGGGCAGCGCGATGGCCCACACCGTGTCCCGCATGTGCAGGTAGCTGACTAGCACGTAGTTGGGGATGATGCCGCCGTTGAAGAACATGGTGAAGAGGGCGATCCCGATCAGCAACTTGCGCCCGCGCAGGTACTTCTTGGACAGCACGTACGCGTAGCAGGTGGTGACCGTCATCGCCACTGCGGTGGCGACCACCGTGTAGAAGACCGTGTTGCGGTAGTTGTTCCAGAACAGCGGGTCGCTCAGCACGTGCCCGTAGGTGGTGAGGTTGAACCCGCGCGGCCACAGGGTGATCTGCCCGGCGTCGATGAATCTCTCGGCGCTGAACGACTGCGCAAGCACGTTCAGGAACGGGAACAGCACGGCGATCACGACGAGGGTCAAGATGATCGCATTGATCACCTGGAACACCCGGTAGCCTCGGGTGGGTCGTGGCCAGGCCCGCGTCCTCGGCTTGCGCTTGGGCTGCCCGGCCTGGCCGTCGGCGCCCTGGCGCGTGCTCGCGGGCGCGCTTTCTGTGACCGCAGGCTTGCTTACCACAGGCTTGCTTACCACAGGCCCGCTCCCAGCACTCGGCGCGCGAACGTATTCGTCGCGAAGACCAGTGCCAGCCCGATGACCGACTCGAACAGGCCGATGGCCGCCGCGTAGCTGAAGCTGCCGGAGACGATGCCGACGCGGTACAGGTAGGTGGAGATGACATCCGCTGTCGGGTAGGTCAGCGGATTGTAGATCAGCAGGATCTTCTCGAAGCCGACCGACATGAACGTGCCGATGTTGAGGATCAGCACGACGATCATCGTGGGGCGGATGCCCGGCAGCGTGATGTGCCAGGTCTGCTTCCACCGGTTGGCCCCGTCGATCATGGCCGACTCGTACAGCTGCGGGTCGATGGTGGTCAGCGCGGCCAGGTAGAGGATCGTCCCCCAGCCCGCGTACTGCCAGATCTCCGAGGACACGTAGATGGACCGGAACCAGCCGGGGTCATCAAGGAACGTGATCGGTGCGTGCCCGAACCAGCCGATCACCTGGTTCACGATCCCGTTGGTATCCAGGCCCTGCATCATGATCGCGGCGACCACGACGGTGGACAGGAAGTGCGGGAGGTAGGACACGCTCTGCACGAACCGCTTCCGGCCGCGGTGGAACACCTCGTTCAGCAGCAGCGCCAGGATGATCGGCGCCGGGAAGCCGAACAGCAGCGACAGCCCGCCCAGGATCAGCGTGTTCTCGAACACCTGCCAGAAGTTCGGGTCGTGGATCAACTGGTCGAAGTAGTAGAACCCGACCCACTGGACGCCGAAGAGCGGACCGCCCGGCAGGTACTGCCGGAAGGCGATGACGTTCCCGATCATCGGCAGGTACCGGAAGACGGCGAAGAACAGCAGCGGCGCGATGGCCAGCGAGTACAGCCGCCAGTCCCGGCGCAGGGTCACACGCCAGCTACGGCGGCCGCTCGCACGTCGCTGTCTTCCCACACCATCTCTCCCTTGACGGCGCATTCCGAAACTTTCGGAAATGTTTACCATCGAGTGGTGACAGCGTAAATTCATCGTGAAGGCCCGTCAAGGCTACAATCACGACATGCTGTAACAGGAATTGACTCCCGGCACGGCCCGAAAGTTTTCGAAATATCGGAAAATGTTCGGCCACCGCGAATCCGCACCCATCAGGGCTAACGTACGTCCAATCCGGTCACGGCCCGCCCGATGATCATCCGCTGGATTTCCGACGTGCCCTCGAAGATGGTGAAGATCTTCGCGTCCCGGTGCCACCGTTCCACGGGATAATCCCGGGTATAGCCGTTCCCGCCGAGGATCTGGATCGCCTGCTCGGTCACCCGCACCGCGGTCTCTCCGGCCACCAGCTTCGACATCGATCCCTCGGCGGCGGTGAACGGCAGCCCTTGCCGCGCCATCCACGCCGCCCGCCAGGTCAGCAGCCGTGCCGCGTCCACCGCGGCCCGCATGTCGGCGAGTTGGAACGCTACGCCCTGGTTCTGGCCGATCGGGCGCCCGAACTGCACGCGGGTCGTCGCGTACTCGGTCGCGTATTCCACCGCGGCGCGCGCAACGCCGACGGCCATCGCCGCGACGCCCGGCCGCGACGCCTCGAACGTCTTCATCGCCGCCTGCTCGCCTGCGCGCTTGCCCTCGCGCACCCGGGCGAGCCGCTCCTCGAGTTTCTCGCGGCCGCCGACCAGGCATCGCCCCGGCACCCGGACGTCGTCCAGCACGACCTCGGCGGTGTGCGAGGCCCGGATGCCGTGCTTGCGGAACTTCTGCCCTTGAGACAGCCCCGGCGTCCCCGGCGGGACGATGAAGCTCGTCTGGCCCCTAGTGCCCAGCGACGGGTCCACCGACGCGACGACGACGTGCACGTTCGCAATCCCGCCGTTGGTGGCCCAGGTCTTCACCCCGTTGAGCACCCATTCGTCCGACGCCTCGTCGTACACCGCCCGGGTACGGATGGCGCCCACGTCGCTGCCCGCGTCGGGCTCGGAGGAACAGAAAGCGCCGAGCTTCACGTCTCCCGGCCCCCCGAACATCTGCGGGCACCACTCCCCGATCTGTTCCGGCGTCCCGTTCGCGGTGACCGCCACCGCCGCCAGCGAGCTGCCCACGAGCGACAGCCCGATCCCCGCGTCACCCCAGAACAGCTCCTCGAACGCGACCGGGATGCCCAGCCCGGAATCATCGAAGTACTGCTGCGCGAAGAAGTCCAGCGAGTACAGCCCGATCTTCGCGGCTTCCTCCAGGATCGGCCACGGGGCTTCTTCCCGCTCGTCCCATTCCGCCGCCGCGGGCCGGATCACCGACTCCGCGAACCCGTGCAGCCAGTCGCGCGTATCTCGCAGGTCGCTGCTCAGTGCCAGCGAGAACCCAGGTGTGGCATCGCTCATGTTACTGAACAGTAACATATGTGTGCGCGGGGGAAAAGGCTCTTCCGGTTGAGAGCCGACGAATTTTTCCCGAACGACAGCGGCCGTCTCCCCCGCGCAGCCGCAACCCCGTCGCGGCAGGAGGCGGGGCGGGTGCGGTTCCGCTGGTCCGAGGATGCCAGGATACCGGTGGGTAACCACGGGGGCGATGCCGACGAATGACCGCGGCTCTCTTGGGCAGTTAAGCGAGGTTCGCGAAACTCGCCCGGAAGGAGTGACGAGCGGCATGCAGAAGTTCTCGCTGGAAGCGACATCCCGGGATCTACTGGACCGGGCGCACGGCGGCGACGCCGGCCGCGCCGCGGCGACGGTCATCGGCGGGCACGAAAAGGTCCTCAGGCAGACCGCCATCGCGATGGTCGAGGGCGTAACGCTCAGTGACCACGAGAACCCGGGTGAGGCGAGCGTGTACGTCCTGGCCGGCCGGGTCCGGCTGTCGGCGGACGGGCATTCCTGGGAGGGTAGGCATGGCGACCTGCTGATGGTCCCCGACTCGTGTCACAACGTGCAGGCGCTCGAGGACTCGGTCGTCCTGCTGACCGTCGCCAAGCTGTCGTAGCGGCTCACCCGGCAAGGCCGGAGCGCCCGGCGGGGATAACCCGGTGCGGGTTCCCGTCGGGCAGGGCAAGATTGGCCCATGGCCCGGTTCGCTTCTTATGACGGCACCCAGATCGGCTACCGCGCCCTCGGCGACGGGCCGCCGCTGGTGTGCCTGCCCGGCGGCCCCGGCCGGACCTGCGAGTACTTCGGCGACCTGGGTGGCTTGAGCCGGTCCCGGCAGCTGATCATGCCGGACACCCGCGGCACCGGGGAGTCGGCGGATGCGAGTGACCCGCTGAGTTACCGCTGCGACCGGCTCGTCGGCGACGTGGAGGCGCTGCGCGCCCACCTCGGCCTGGACCGCATTGACTTGCTCGGACACTCCGCCGCGGGCAACCTGGCCACGCTGTACGCAGCTGCTTACCCGCAGCGCGTGGCGCGCCTGATCCTGCTGACGCCTGCCCTGAACGCGGTTGGCGTCGGGGAAACCGACGAGCAATGGCGCGCTGCGCTCGCGCGCAGGTCGGAGGAGCCGTGGTATCCCGATGCGCTGGCCGCGATGGAGAAGGCGGATGCCGGAGACGACTCTGTGCACACCCGGCGCGAGTACATGCCGTTCTTCTACGGTCGCTGGGATGATGCCGCCCGGGCTCACGTCAACGCCGGGATAAGCGAGCGCTCCCGCCCGGTACGGGACGGCTTCTCCGCCGAGGGCGCGTTCAACCCGCCCGCGACCCGCGAGGTGATCAGCCGGCTTACCGCGCCCGTGCTGATATACGCCGGCGGGGTCGACGCCCTGCCGACACCGGAGACCGCCGCGGCGGGCGCGCGCTTGTTCCCGAACGCGACGGTGACCGTTCAGCCAGGGGCCGCGCACTTCCCGTGGCTCGACGATCCGGCCTACTTCACCGCCGCGATCACCTCATTCCTGAGCTGAGCGGCGGCTCGGCGCAAGAGAACGCACGCCGCCGGGCGAGCCGCGCCCCCGCGTCGAGCCGCCCGGCACCTTGGTGAAGAATGGTGCCTGACGTAACCGAGAGTACATAGGGAGTGGCATGCGGCGACTAGTGAGGCCACAGCACCTGCCAGCTCGCATCGCGGTGGGAGCGTTCATCATCAACTCCGGCGTGGGCAAGCTGCGGGCCGCTGACGAGGTGGCCGCGACCGTGCACGGTTTCGCGTCGGGCACCTATCCCTTCCTGCGTAAGTTCAAGCCCAAGGACTTCGTCCGGCTGCTCGGCGCCACCGAGGTCGCGCTCGGGTCGGCGCTGCTGCTGCCCATCGTGCCTTCGTCCATCGCGGGCGCCGGGCTGACGGCGTTCTCCGGCGGGCTGCTCGGCCTCTACGTCAAGACCCCGGGCATGCGCAAGCCGGGCAGCCTGCTGCCCACCCAAGAGGGGACAGCGCTGGCCAAGGACATATGGCTGGCGGGCATCGGGCTCAGCCTGGCTATCGACGATCTCACCACTTAGCTCCCGAAGCTGCTCCGGCAGTGCCGGAGGAACTCCCCCAAAGCCGGGCCCGGCGCCGGCTTCCAGACCAGGGCGAGCAGGGCCGGCGACTCGACGTCTTCGATGACATGTGCCCGCAGCCGCTCCCGGTGGGCGGCGGCGATGGTTTCGGACAAGATCGCGACGCCGA
>Ga0335075_10009283_pt1 | contig 15017 bp, 12 predicted proteins | sample Lox_Sample_24_FD_206723 | JGI IMG/M metagenome (GOLD analysis project Ga0335075, IMG submission 206723) | Soil microbial communities from Loxahatchee National Wildlife Refuge, Florida, United States - Lox_Sample_2.4 | ecosystem: Environmental > Terrestrial > Soil > Wetlands | place: USA...
AGAGACGCAGAGTAAGCAGAGTTCTACCCCTGCGTACTCTGCGTCTCTGCGGTAAAGCTTACTTACTTCAACTACCGAAGCGCCGCAACAATGGCCGCCCGCACCTCCTGCGGCTGCTCGCCGAGCGCATCCACCATCCGGCGAAGCTGACCGCGCAGCTCATAGACCTGATCGAGCAACGACAGCACCAGCGGGATCGCATCCTCCCCCACCTCCATGCCGCGCCGAAGGTCACGGATCAGGCGGATGCGGGCGATGTCGATCTCATGAAATTCCCACACCTCGCCCGCGGCGTCCGGCTGCACCCAGCCGCGTTCGACCCAGCCGGTCAGCTCGACCGAATCGAGACCGCCGATCAGCGCGACGACCGCATCGATCCGCATCAGCCGCCTCCCGTTCCGGCGCGTGGGTCAACATCGTGCCGCGGCTTCCATCGTTTCAGGAACTCCGCCAGCTCCGGCTCCTCGCCGGGAGGCAGCACCACGACAAGCTCGACGTACTGATGCCCATGCGCGCCGACGCCCCGGCCGCGCAGCCGCAGCCTCGTACCTGTGCCGGAGCCCGGCGGGATGGTCAGCCGCACGGTGCCCTTGATCGTCGGCACCTCCAGCGCCGCGCCGAGCACGGCTTCCCGGATCGTCACCGGCAGCTCGACGATGATGTCGTCGCCGTCGCGGCGAAAGCGCTTGTCGGGCGCGATGGTGACCTCCACGAGTGCGTCGCCGGGCGGGCCTTCGCCGATCCCGGGCATTCCCTGGCCTTTCAGCCGCAGCACATGGCCGTCGCGCACGCCGGCCGGGATGCGCACGTCCAGGGTGCGGCCGTCGGGCAGGGTGATTCGCCGGGTGGTGCCGTTGACGGCGTCCAGGAAGCTGATGGTCAGCCCGTACTGGGCATCCTGGCCGCGCAGGTTGAAGCCGCGCGTGTCGCCGCCGCCACGGGTGAAGCCGCGGCCGAACGCCTGGGCGAGGATGTCTTCCAGCTCCTCCTGGCTCATCCCGGCACTGGAGCGGTATTTTTGTTGTCCGGGGGCATCGGCGAAATCCCGGTAGAACTTGTATTCGGGCGGTTTCTCCTGGCCGGCGGCATCGATCTCGCCGCGGTCGTAGCGGCCGCGCTTTTCCGGATCCGACAGCAGGTCGTTGGCGGCATTGATCTGCTTGAACCGCTCCGCTGCCTCCGGTTTCCCAGGGTTCAGGTCCGGGTGATAACGCTTGGCGAGCTTGCGATAGGCCGCGCGTATCTCGGCTTCGGTCGCCTCGCGCTTCAGCCCCAGGATCTGGTACGGGTCGTCGGCCATCGGCGAGATCAGGCGCCGGTCCAGACCGGCGCACGCTTGGTCAGGAACGCATCGATCCCCTCGGCCGCATCGCGGGCGAGCATGTTGCGGGTCATCACCTCGGCGGCGTAGCGATAGGCGGAGTCGAGGTCCATCTCGGCCTGGCGGTAGAACGCTTCCTTGCCGATGGCGAGCGTCAGAGGGCTTTTCGCGGCGATCCCGCCGGCCAGTTCGGCGACCGCGCCATCCAGTTCGGCTTCGGGGACGACGCGGTTAACCAGGCCAATCTCGCGGGCGCGGGCGGCGTCGATCAGATCGCCGGTCAGCAGCATCTCCATGGCCGGCTTGCGGCCGACGGCGCGGCTGAGCGCGACCATGGGAGTGGAGCAGAACAGGCCGATGTTCACGCCCGGCGTGGCGAAGCGAGCGGTATCGGCGGCGATCGCGAGATCACAGGTGGCGACGAGCTGGCAACCGGCGGCGGTGGCCACGCCATGCACCCGCGCGATCACCGGCTTCGGCAGGCGCACGATGCGCAGCATCATCCGCGAGCAGGCGGCGAAGGTCTGTTCATAGGCGGAGCGGTCTGGCCGGGCGCGCAGCTCGCGCAGGTCGTGCCCGGCGCAGAAGGCGGGGCCGGCGCCGGCCAGCACCACCACCTTCGTGTCGCGATCTTCGGTGATGCGCGCAAGCTCGTCGTCGAGTGCACCCATCAGGGCGAGCGAGAGCGCGTTGCGCGCCTGCGGACGGTTCAGCGTGAGCCAAGCGACCCCGCCCGCGTCCCGGCGAAGCAGCTCGGTCTCGGTGGCGGCTGGCAGCGCGTCCATGGTACGATCTCCATTGGCGGGGCATATCATTGTCGCGGGATGCGGTCATTCCAAGACATGCTGGAGGTCAGATGGCGAATCCCGATGGCGAGCCCAAGGGCAGGCTGGAGCTGCGCATGGTGGCCATGCCGGCCGACACCAACCCGGCCGGCGACATCTTCGGCGGCTGGATCATGTCGTTGATGGACCTTGCCGCAGGGACCGCGGCGCGGGCGGTCGCGAAGGGGCGGGTGGCGACGGCGGCCGTTTCAAACCTCGCATTTTTACGTCCTGTTAAGGTCGGCGACGTTGTTTGCTGCTATGCGGAGCTGCGGCGGATCGGGAGGAGCTCGATCACCCTGGGCGTGGAGGCGTGGGTGCTTCGGCAAGGGCAGGAGGAGCGGTTCAAGGTGACAGCGGCGGAGTTCGTGCAGGTGGCGGTGGATGCGGATGGACGGCCCCGGCCGGTGCAGCAATCGTGACGGTGGTGGATTTGGCGCCTGACAGCGGACAGGAGCACCAACGGGAGCGGACGGCGACCGCATATCCCGACGGTGCGAACGCTGACCTGCTGTCGCGCATTCCGCTGGACGCTCGCACCATCCTCGATGTCGGCTGCGGTACCGGAGCGCTGGGCGCGGCATACCGGGCAGTGAATTCAGCCGCACGCCTGCTTGGCATCGAGCGCGACCCGGAGATGGCAGCCATCGCGGGGGAACGGCTGGATGCGGTCGCCTGCGTGGACGTGCAGCAGAACCCGCTGCCGTTCGAGCTGCCCGACGGCATTGATTGCCTGATCTACGGTGACGTTCTGCAGCAGTTGCGCGACCCGTGGATTGTGCTGCGACGCCAGCTCGAGGCACTGAATCCGGGCGGGTCGGTCCTGGTCTGCGTCGCCAATGCCGAGCACTGGAGCATGGTGGCCCGGCTGTTGCGCGGCAACTGGCATTACGAGCCCGCCGGGCTCTTCGATGTGCGCCATCTCCGCTGGTTCAGCCTGAGGAATGTCATGCGGGAGCTGGCTGATGCCGGTCTGGTCGTCGAGGAGATACACCCGCGCATCTTCGCGCCGGAGCAAGCGCAGCAGTTCGTTCAGACGCTCGCTCCGGGACTACAACGACTAGGCATCGATCCGGGCGGATACCTGCCGAGAGCAATGCCGCTGCAATATGTCTTTTGTGCCCGTCGCGCGGGATCGCAAACGACGACTGCGTCCGCGGCTTCTGTAACGGACCAATCCGAGGGCGCAATCTTGGAGGAAGAGGCACTGATCGAAATCGAAGCCGATTCTCCCCCTCCCCTTGCAGAAGGGGGCCTGGAGGAGGGGGCCGACCGGAAGTCCGACGACGAACCGCCGCTTTCGAAGCTGCTGATGAATTTCGAAAGTCTCGGGGACAATTGTGAATTTGGTCTGGTACAGCGTCAGGCTGGTGCCGAACCGCTCGGTCTGCTTCGGTTCGCCAGTCCCTATGTGCCGATCGAGGTGCGGCTTCGCACAGTGACTGATGCAATCGAGCGCCGGTTCGAAGGACTAGGCACTCTCGACACCGTGCATTTGAAACTGGAGGGCAAGCCCGAGCGCCGCGAATACCTGGTCCACGAGAGTGCCTACCAGCTCCTGCACCACACCTTCGTGCATGAAGGCGAGGTCGATCCGGAGGAATTCCGCCGCAAGGAGGCACGCAGACTGGTGTTCCTTCGCGACAAGCTGTTGAGCGACCTTGCCGCCGGCGAGAAGCTGTGGGTCTGGAAGTCGAATCTGCCTCTCTCCTACGATGATATCAGACCGCTGCTGGGCGTCCTGCGGCGGCTCGGGCCGAACAGTCTGCTATGGGTCGTCGTCGCGGACACGGAACATCCTCCGGGCACGGTGGACCGTATCGAAAGCGATCTGCTGAAGGGCTACGTCGATCGCTTTGCGGCATATAACGACGCCACGAACGTTTCGTTCGAGAGTTGGTATGCGGTCAGCCGCGCGGCTTATGCCCTTTGGCGCGACCGAGGGAGCGGGGACGAAACCGGCGCGGTCGTGGTTGCCAACACATCCATTCCTGCATCAGGCGATGCGACCGACACCAGCGCGAATACGGCGACAAAGTCCGGTGATGAGGCAAGCACGCCGATCGTGTTGAGGGATACCAGCTTCATATCCCGCTCCCTCTTGTCAATGACCGAGACTGTGGAGCTGGGAAAACTGCGAGACACGCCGTTCTCGCGGGCGGTGCTGGCGCCTGCCGGCACGATGGACATGCCACCTTGTTACGTGATGAATCCCCCTTCGGCTCCGCTGTCGCTATCGGACACGCCGCATAATCGGATATTTCCGTCGCCGATGCGATATCCAGAAATGTGGCTGGCGAGGCTGGATGATGTCTATTACTTGCCTTTCGGCGGTCCGTTCCTGCCCGACCCAGGGGTACTGATCAACGACTTTCTGGTGCCCTGGGGTCCGGATGCCGTCGGATGGTTCAAATACGAAGGTGAGGGCACCTACAGGCTCCCGATCGACCTTGATGAAGCCCAGGTCGTCGATACCGCGTTCTTCATGGGGCACCCCATATCCGGCCATTTCGGGCACTTTATCGGGGACTGCCTGAGCCGGATGCACGCTTGGCAGGATTGTCGCAAATTATTTTGCGACGCAAAGATTATCCTCGACCGTGCCACTCACGGCGCACGATTCAGAGAGGAGCTTTTGGCGGGCTCGGGTATAAGTCCTGAGGACATCGTATTCGCGCGGGGGGCGGTTCGCTGCCGCAGGCTGCTGTTCGCATCCACGGCTTTGGGGGGTTCGCGATACGCTTCGCCGACTTCCACGAAGCTCTGGCAACAAATCAGGGATGCGCTTGCTGACCCTCATGCGCAGGGTGGAGAGCGAATATATTTGTCCAGAGCCGGCCAATCCGGACGAAAATTGAGAAACGAGCCGGAGGCCGAAGAGCTTTTCAGAAGCTTCGGCTTTACTATTGTACGTCCCGAAGAGCTGTCTCTCGAAGAGCAAGTCTCGACAGTGTCGAATGCTCAACTTGTTGCCGGACCGACTGGAGCGGCAATGTCCAACCTGGCGTTCCAGAGAGAGCTGAAGTCGGTGCTGATCCTGGCCCCAGAGACCTTTGTCAACAACTCCGAATGGCTCTTCCTGGCCGGAGCGAGATGTCCTGTCTATTATCATTTCGGGCTGCGCGACATGCCAGCCGGCTCTCCGGTCTCAGCGAGCGACGCCTGGAGGGTTGATGTGTCTCGACTTGCTGTCGACGTGGCGAGCTGGCTGTGGTCCGGGTACGAGACGCTATCGAACGCCGGCGAGTACATTAGCGCGAGGGTAGGAAACACGCCTGAGGCTTCGTCAATCCTCGAAAGCAGGACGGATAGCGCGTCCTGCGCTACCCGGGACAGCTTCAGAGTGAGTGGTCTGGCGCCTCCGATTGTGCCGGAAATTGTAGACCCTGAGCCGAACGACGCGATGTCTGATAGTACGGTTCACGCCGGCGATGCCCCGACGCGAGTCGCGCCGTCGGGCACCCAAATCATTGATCCGGTGCAGGGGGAAGGGCCGCGCCCTGCCGCGAGCGCATTCCAAATGCCACAAGAAGCAGGAAGGGATAAAGTGCTGAACACTGAAGCTGGCGCTGTTCCTGAGGTCTATCCCGACTTGCAGGGCGAGAACTACCTGAGCGTTCTACAACGAATTCACTTGGTGCTGAGGCCGAAGACCTACCTTGAGATCGGCAGCCGGGCGGGCGACACGCTCGCATTGGCCGAGTGCGCCTCAATCGCAGTGGACCCGGAGTTTCTTTTTGACCCCGCGTTTCTTGGCCGCAAACCCGCCTGCTTTCTGTACCAGATGACGAGTGATCGATTCTTCGATACCATTGACCCCAAGATGATACTTGGCCGCGAGATCGATTTCGCCTTCATCGACGGAATGCATCTCGCAGAGTTCCTGCTACGAGATTTCATAAATACTGAGCGCGTGTGCAGGAAGAACTCGATCATCGGCATTCACGACTGTATCCCGGTGGAGGCCGCGATCGCGCGTCGCGTCGCAGTGGACTTAGCTGTTAGCGAAGCATCTCGACATCCGCATTGGTGGACCGGTGACGTATGGAAGGTCATAGTGATTCTGAAGAAGTTCCGACCGGACCTCGCCATCTATGCGATAGACGCGTTCCCAACAGGGCTAATGCTGATCACCAACCTCGATCCGGCCTCGGGGGTTCTTGCGAATCACTACGATACAATTCTGTCGTGCTTCCGAGCACTTGACCTAGCCAAAGTTGGCGTCAAGAATTACATCGAGTCATTGGGTATGATTCCAAGCAGGAGCCTCCGTACTATCGAGGATTTCAGCCAGTACTTCTGGCTGTAGCCGCGGACTTATTCGCCATGCACGAACTATCCCGCCGGATAATGATGAGGCGCTTGGCCTCCTTGTTCACGCTTTGGTGGCCGCGCCCGCTTCGCGCCGGCCCGCTCGACGACGAGATCGTTCCTGCGGGTGTGACGCCGACGCCGCCGCGCAACCGCGAGGTTGGGATCAATTATACGCTCTGGCACTATGCCAAGAATGGCCCAGAGTGGAACACCTCATGGGGTAAGCCGGAACTCGGCTACTATGCGTCGGGCGATCGTTCGGTGATCCGCCAGCACGCGGTATGGCTGGCCCACGCCGGAGTCGATTTCATCCTGCTGGACTGGTCGAACCAGATCGGCGCCGATGACCGTACACGGAAGGGACTAGCGTGGCAGCTCTCCATCGAGGACGCGACGCGCACGTTGTTCGACGAGTACACGACATTGCCGGCTCGTCCGAAGATCGCCATGCTACTTGGTACGCCAAAGGACCCGGCCGCGATCACCGACGGACGGTTACAGGCCAAGGCTGACCAAGTGTATTCCGAGTTCGTCGAGAACCCAGTATACCGCGGCTTGCTGCTAGACTATCTCGGTAAGCCGCTATTCGTTGTGTATGTGGACACGCCCTCGCCATACCAGCATGGGGCGCCGCCCTGGTCTGATGCGCGCTTTACCGTCCGCTTTATGACCGGATTCTTGACCCAGCAGCCGTCCTTGCTCGGGCCGGCGCGGGTCAGCCGGTATGGCTACTGGTCCTGGGAGGATCGTGGGGCACCAACCTTCCCGGTGGTCGGCGGCCATCCCGAGGTGATGACGGTTGTTGCCGCGTGGCGGGCGGCGCATGGCGGCATTCCCGCGCGAGGACGCGAGGGCGGCGCGACCTTCCGAGCGGAGTGGGCACTGACCCGGCGTCTCGGACCGCGGTTCGTGCTCGTTTCCGACTTCAATGAATGGCGCCGCGGCGAGCAACCGAGCGCCGAGATCAGTAAGGATGTCGAGCCATCGGTGCAGTTCGGCTCTCTGTATCTTGATATCCTCAGGGAGCAGGCGATGTTATTCAAGGCTGGGCTATAGACTATGGTCTCAGGCGTTATCGACGAGCCGTTTGGCAGCGAAATACTAGCGCTCGATTCCCCGGATTTTCAAGTGGAATACCCATTTATATACCGTAAGGAGTTGATCCCGGCGGACTGGCTCGCCGTATTGGATCCGACCTGGAGAGCCGGAACAATCCCTGGCCGCAAGATAAGGCTCTTCGAGTTGCGCGACGTGTTCGTAGCCTTCGAGGGCCTCGTCTTCAATAAGGACTTGGATGTCTATCGCACGAGTGTCACTGGCCACTCCCCGGCCGAGATTGAACTTTCAGTCGGGCGCATCCGTGATCGGATGCAGGACGGCTCGTTGCCGGTCCACCTCGGACGGGCGGTACTATGCAGCAAGCGGGGCGCCACTAATTACGGACACTTCATTGTCGAGATGCTTCCAAAGGCGTTTCTCGTCCGACAGCACTTCCCTAACACCCCACTCTACTATATCGTTCCGGGTGATCGTGCTCGGTTAGGGGATGTTATAATGGACTCGTTCCAAATGCTGGGCATCGACGGGCAGTATCTTGTAAGGTGCAGCCAGGAGCCAGCGTTCTTCGAGGAGGTGATCCTGGTGGACGGCCTCACTCAACACGGCCAGTATATGTCGCCGGTCGTGGTTGAGTGCCTTGATTGTCTGGCATCAATGGTTGTGCCGGAGCCTGGGGAACGCATTTATGTGTCGCGCAGGAGCGCGCACTTTCGTAAGCTTCGTAACGAAGACGAGCTCGCACCGATATTCAAGGAATATGGATACCGCGTCATCGATCCCGGTGTGCTGCCGTTCCGGGCACAGATCGCAGCTTTCCGTGGTGCGCGGTCGATAATCGGGGTCGACGGTGCCGGGATGACCAATATCTGCTTTGCGCCGCCGGGGGCTATGGTAACTTGCCTGACGCCCGCAACCATGCCCGAGACGTTCTACTGGTTCCTCTGCACGCATAAGCGGCACCGCTTCCGCGATATCCGCTGCGCCGAGATCGACGCCGGGTTGCCAGGCTGGCCGAGCTGGACCAGCGACATCGCGGTCGATGCGACAGAGATGGCGGACTGGCTGCATGCTTGACTTCGTCGGCAAGGGGAAGGGGATCGATGGCTGATCCTAGGCGAGTGCCCCAGAACGGACCTCCGGAGCGATATAGCTTCTGGTGGGAGGTGGTGGAACCGATCAACGGGTGGCTCCACCGGCCCGCTGCGATCCACACTATGGACATGCTCGAGTGCCAGGAGCTGTTTGGTGTGACCGGCTCAATGCTCGAGATCGGGGTTTTTGCAGGCAAGTATTTCTCCATCCTGGTGCGCCACGCCTGCCGCGCCCAACAGGTGGTCGTCGGCATCGATCCGTTCGAGCTCGTCGACAGTGAGGGCGCCCGGAACAACATCGAGCCCGCAGTCGTCGGCGACGGGTCGAATGTGAAGCTGTACCGTGGTTACTCAAACGAAGTGGATGCGGCGCAGCTGCTCGCCCTCCTCGGATCGTACGCGAGGTTCATTAGCATTGACGGCTCTCATGAGAAGCACGATGTTTACTATGACCTAGGATTAGCAGAACAGCTCGTCGGACCCGGCGGGATCGTCGCGATCGATGATTTCCTGAATTACGTGACGCCCGGCGTAAATGAAGCCGTCTTCGCATTCTATTCGATACCCCGTCGGTTGGTGCCGTTCGCTTTCATCAAGAACAAGCTGTTTCTCACATTCCGTCAATGGGCGGATCGCTACAAAGCGATGCTCGAAGACAAGCTCATGAAGGACGATGTCGAGGAACACAGTGGCTTCTTCCGACATCGGCTCGGGATCGACCGCGCGCTGGTCGAACAGCGGCTTTGGGGCAGCTCGCTCCTACTGGTCCCGTGACGAGGAAGCGCCGTGTCGCGGCTTACGCGACGATGGAATCGCGCGACCTCTCCAACCTCGGCATCATCCAGAGCGGACCCGCTCCGGCTTCCGACGCAACTCCCCGGACTTTCATATTAAGCGGGCTCGGCCGGTCCGGGACGAGCATGCTAGTAACCATTCTAGCAGGGTTGGACGTGCTTTCCCGCGACCATTCATACGATGTAACATAACGATCAAGGACCGGGAATTCCTCCGTCTGCTGAGCTTAATCGCCGGAATAAACCCAGCCGCTCATATCGATGTCAATCTGTGGTGCCTAAATGGAACTCCGGCAGCTATCGCCTTGCAATAACTCGTTACCTTTAACAGGTGCGGAAGTTGGGACTTGGCGCATTAGGCAGGCAAACATCCCATCGCAGCGATGGAACCGCCCCATCTCCCCAACTTCGGCGTCACCTAGACAGGTTTCCCTTTGCCAGACCCTTTACGAGATTGGCGATGTCGGTCCGCAATCCACCGATCTCAATGTAGAGACCTCGCAACGCACCGATCTGTTGTTCCGAATTCTGCCTGATCAGTTCCAATCTGTGCAACATTGCTTCGAGCAGGCTCTTTATTTCGTCTTTATCCACTCTCGCTTCCGGCGGTTTTGCCATGACACGGACTCCGCTTTTTTTGATGCCTGAGCCTCCGATCATATCGGCCGCGGCGCGAACAGTCAATCCCGAGTACTTATCCGAAGGATCGCGCAGAATTCGGCCGAATTCAGCACGGGGTTAGAGACGCGCGCCAGCTCCAATCCGGTGTAATTCAGGTTCGTGATCTTCGCGCAGCAGGCGCCGGAAGCTTTGTGCCGCCAATGGGCCCTTGCATTTGTTGTGCATAATCAGCGCGCGGTGCTCTACGACACTTCGCAAGCTGTGCACTGTCATGCGTGGGACGTGAGCATCGACAACATCCGCGATAGTGCTCTCGGCCAGGCAGAAGTCGAAGCAGCACCGCCTGTCGGGTGCTACCACGAAATACGCACCGTGCCCGCTTAGTATCCGCTCAGTGTCGTTCTAGTGACGTATTGAACCCGCTTGATGTTCGATGGAATGACAGGCTACGACTAAATCGAATGTATCACGATCCGCTTGGCCTGTGCGATCAACCCGGCCCGGCTCAAGATGTCGAAGTACCGCACATTGTCTCCCTTGGTGGCGGGATCGCAGAATGGCCTAGTCTCCAGCACGGAAGCTCCCGCCGGGATACAAGGCTCAGTCGCTTGACGCATGGCACGCGTCGCGCCTCAATCCCGGCGATGGAACCCGGCGTTTTCTCCAACAATGGCTTCATCCAGACCGGACCGCCCCCCTCGTCCGCTGCAACGCCTCGCACCTTGATCGTCAGCGGGATCGGCCGTTCGGGGACCAGCATGATCGCGGCAATCCTGGCCGGCCTCGGCGTCCTGTCCCGCGACCGCTCCTATGATGTCACGCTCGAAGACCGGGAATTCCTGCATTTGCTCATCACAAGGGACCTGCCAGGCTTGGCCGCGGCCATCGCCGCACGCAACCAGACAAGCCCTGTCTGGGGGTTCAAGATCCCCTCGATTCACGGCTATCTCGAGGCGGAACAACTCCGGCTGTTTCGCAACCCGCATCTGCTGATCGTCATGCGTGATCCGGTGGGCATCGGGCTAAGGCATGCGATTTCCGAGCATATGGATCCGACTCTATCATTTCTGGACGCGGCGCGCGGGCAATACGATCTGGCGTGCTTTCTAGAAGCGGCTGCCTGCCCCACGCTTCTGGTCAGCTACGAAAAGGGCATCCGCCACCCATACAGATTGGTACTCACCTTGGCACGCTTCTGCGCGATCTCGATCAATCAAGACAAGCAAGCTGCACTGGCGCAATCGATCCAGCCCGAGTCGGAAGAATACAACAGAGCGGCCACTCGTCGATTTGAAGGCAGGATCGATGGGGTCTTCAATGGCATGCTGACCGGCTGGTGCAGAGAGATCGGCGAGAGCCGCCCGCTCTCCGTCGAACTGCTGGTCGATGGCGAGGTGGCGTGCGGAATTACAGCGAACCAGCATCGCACTGATCTTGAAGCGGCGGGGATGAACGGTGGCTGTCACGGATTTCAGATAGACATCACGACTCTCGGCATTTTGCCAGAGGCGATCCTTACAGTCAGGATCAGTGGACGCACCTTCGAACTGCCAGGCAGCCGTCAGCCGGCTCGGCTGTTACTACGCTGATGCTTGTGACTCCAAGAGGCGACTGTCACCCACCCAGGAACGACCTCATCCACTCCTCGTACACCCCCTCCCGCAGCACCCGCTTCATCAGCTCCGGCGATGCGACCCCGGTCAGCTTCCCAGGCGGCGCCCCCTCGCGTAGCGCCTTCAACGTCGCATAGACCGCCTGCACCGCCGCCGCGAACGGCTGATGCCCCTGCAGCGCGATCCGCACCCGCCGGCTCGCCAGATAATCGCGATCCGCCAGTTCGCCCGACACGCCACCCAGCAGCAACGGCACCCGCACAGCATCGGCAATCGCATCGAGCTGCGCCCGCGTCATCCCGCCAGCAAAGAACAGCGCGTCCATCCCCGCCGCCTCGTACGCCCGAGCGCGGGCGATCGCGTCCTCGGTCCCCGTCAGGCTCGGCGCGCTGGTGCGCCCGATCACGCACAGCGCCGGGTCCTGCCGCCCCGCCAGCGCCGCGCGCATTTTCCCGACACCCTCCTCCAGCGACACAAGCACAGGCTTCGCCTCGCCATAACCACGCGGCAGCCGCGTGTCCTCGATAGTCAGCGCGGCCACGCCGGCAGTCTCCAGCTCCTGCACCGTGCGCATAACGTTCAGCGCATTGCCGTAGCCGTGGTCTGCATCGACCATCAGCGGCAGCCCGCCGGCGCGGTTGATGCGCAGCGCCTGGGCGGCGAACTCCGACAATGTCAGCACGATAAGATCAGGCGCGCCCAGCACCGTGTAGCTGGCGATCGACCCGGCGAACATGCCCACCTCGAACCCCAGATCCTCCGCGATCCGCGCCGAGATCGGATCGAACACCGACCCCGGATGAATGCAGGCATCGCCGGCCAGAACCGCCCGGTAGCGTTCGCGGCGCTCGGTCCAATGCATGTCCCCTCCCCTTCGAACTAAACCAAAGCCCCCGCCAGCGCCCCGCTCATGCACGTCGCCAGCGTGCCGGACAGGATCGAGCGCAGTCCCAGCTCCACCACCTCGTGCCGCCGCTCCGGCACCATCGCGCCCAGCCCGCCGATCAGGATGCCGAGGCTGCCGAAATTGGCGAACCCGCACAACGCATAGGTCAGTATCACTCGCGAGCGCGGCGAGAACACCGCACCCCCTCCGGAACCCAGGCTCGCATAAGCAACAAATTCGTTCAGCACCGTCTTGGTCGCCATCAGCGCCGCCGCCCGCCCGCTCTCCGACCAGGGGATGCCGATCAGCCACATGATCGGCCGGAACGGAATCGCGAAGATCCCCTGCAAGCTGATCGGCTCATCGCCCCAGTGCGGCAGCAGGCCCAGCGCCATGTTCAGCAGCGCCACCATCGCAACCGCCACCAACAAGGTCGCCAGAATACCGGCCAGGATCGGGATGCCGTCCAGCGTGCCGCGCACCAGTGCGTCCAGCGCACTGGCCGGCTTGTCATGCAGTTCCAGCCGGGCGGCGTCGGCCGGCGCCGGTCCGAACGGCACCATCACCGCCGCCACCGCCAGCCCTGCCGGCGTGCTGACCACCGAGGCGATCAGGATGTTGCCGAGCGCGTCCGGGATGATCGGCGCGAGGAAGCCGGCATAGATCACCATCACCGTACCGGCGACTCCGGCCATGCCGCAGGTCATCAGCGCGAACAGCTCGCCTCGCTGCATGCGGGCCAGGTACGGCCTCACCAGCAGAGGCGCCTCGATCATGCCGACAAACACGTGCGCCGCGGCCCCCAGCGCGAGCGCACCCCCGATCCCCATCACCCGCCGCAACAGCCACGCGAATGCCGCGGTGATCCGTTGCAGCACCCCCCAATAGAACAGCAACGAGGCCAACGCGCTGATCACGATCACCAGCGGCATGGCCTTGAACGCAAGGATGAAGCTCGCGCCCGGATGCGTCTCGACGAACGGCAACGCGCCGCCGCCCAGATACCCGAAAACGAACCCGGTGCCGGCATCGGTCGCCGCCTGCAGCGCGTTGGCGCCACGGTTCACCAGCAGGATAATCGCGATCGCCGGCCGGAAATGCGTCAGCAGCACCGCCAGCGCCACCTGGAGTCCGATCCCCGCCGCCACTGTGCGCCACGGAATCCGCCCGCGCGCTTCCGAAACAAGCCACGCCAGCGCAAGCAGCCCGACTTCGCCCAAGACGGCGTGCATCTTCCTTCACCTCTCCCGCTCTGCGGGAGAGGTCGGCGCGCCAAGCGCGCTGGGTGAGGGTGCCGCGGCGTCTGGCACCCTCACCCGGTTCGCACCTCTCCCGCAGCGCAGGAGAGGTGAAGCTGAACCGCGCTTCACCGCCGCTGATTGAACGGAAAATACGCCGGGAACTCGCCCACCTTTTGCATATCGACCTCGACCATGCTGACGCCCGTATGTGCCAGCGCCCGGCCGACCGTCTCGCCGAATGCCTGCCCGCGCTCCACCTTCCAGAACGGAATGCCCGAAAGTCGTGCCAGCCCCTCCAGTTCGGGGCTCTCCAGATCGGCAAAGAACCGACGTCCCTCCTGTGTCGCATCCTGGATCCGCTTGATCACGCCATAGCCGCGATCGTTCATCACGACCACGGTCAGATCGAGCTTCTCCTGCACCGCCGTCCACAGCTCCCCGACATTCAGGAAGAACCCGCCATCGCCGGTCAGGACGATGGTCTTGCGTCCGTTTGCCGCGGCGGCCGCGCCAATGCCGAGTTGCAATCCCTGACCGATACCGGCGCCGACCGGATAGATGTTCTGGTGCGGGTCATACAGCGGAAAGATACGGTTGCCCCACGTTGTGTTGCTCTGGGTCACATCGCGCACCCAGATCGCATCCCGCGGCAGCACCGCGCGAAGCTGGTCGGCAAACGACCCGTACGGCCCAAGCGTCCCGAGATACTCCGCCCGCGCGCCCTCTTTCAGCTCGCGGAACTGCCGCTGATAGTCCGGGTCCACCAGCAACTTCCCTTCGACACGCTCGATCAGCCCCTGCAGCGCCAACCGCGCATCGCCGCACACGAAATACCGGTTCGGGTACGTCCGCCCGTTGGCCAGCGGATCGATATCGATCTGGATCAGGTTGGCCGGCAGCTTCAGCGAGAAATCGCCGGTCTCGTGCCCGCGCACACGCGCCCCGACCACCAGTAGCAGATCGACCGTCTGGTAGAAATCCTGGACCATCGGCATGCCGTTGCCATGCAGCCCGCCCAGGCTGCGCGGATCGTCCTCCGGCACGATGCCACGGCCCTGCAGGCTGTTCACCATGGTGAAGCCAAGATCGAGCAGCCGCCGCACCTCGGTCGCGGCCCGCCGCGCACCCGCCCCGACCCACAGCATCGGCCGCCTGGCCTGCCCCACCCGAGCCGCCAGCTCATCCAACTCCGCCAACGCCGGTGCAGCCGGCGCCGGAATAGGCAGAACGAACCCGTCGAGCAAAGCCGGGCG
>Ga0335075_10009284_pt1 | contig 15016 bp, 23 predicted proteins | sample Lox_Sample_24_FD_206723 | JGI IMG/M metagenome (GOLD analysis project Ga0335075, IMG submission 206723) | Soil microbial communities from Loxahatchee National Wildlife Refuge, Florida, United States - Lox_Sample_2.4 | ecosystem: Environmental > Terrestrial > Soil > Wetlands | place: USA...
TGGGGCTCGAGCTGCGCGACCAGCTCGAGGCGAGCTTCATCTCGACCGCCTCGATCGTCCCCGACCTCCAGCCGGTGGCGCTCGCACGCTCGACCCGGGTGATCGAGCACGCGGTCAAGGGTCCGCGCACTCAGGGACAGCGGTTGCTGCTGGCCCAGGCCGCCCTGCACGCCACCACCACCGGCGAGTCGGCGCACAACGCGCTCGAGCTGGCCGAGCGGGCGTGGGACGGCGGCCGGATCCTCGTTCACGCCAGCTCCCCGTGGATCGGCTGGCGGATGGTGGCCGGGGCCTTCCTGCTCAACGGCGAGCTCGAGAACGCGATCGAGGTCGCCGACGCCGCGCTCGAGGACGCGCGCGGGCGGGCCTGGCCGCTCGGGTTCGCGACCGCGAGCTATGTCCGCGGGCTGCCGCGGTTGTGGCAGGGCCGGGTGGTCGACGCGGCCGTCGACCTCGAGCTGGCTCGCGACGCCCGGCGCTACGGATGGCAGGAGTTCGCGCGCTCGGCCGCCGCCCATTACGCGCTGTGCCTGACCGAGCGGGGCGAGCTCGAGCGGGCCGAGGAGGTCCTGGCCGAGGACGGGCCCCTCGACGACCCCCAGGACACCGAAGACGTCCTGCGCCTGTACTCGCTGGCCGAGCTCCGCCTGGCCCAGGCCCGTCCCCGCGAGGCGCTCGAGGCGGCGTTGCTGGTGGGGCAGATCGGCGAACGCACCGTGCGCTTCCTCGGCTACTGCCCGTGGCGCACCACCGCCGGCCAGGCCGCGCTCCTGCTCGGCGAACGCGACCGCGCGCTCGAGTTGGCCGAGGAGGAGCTGGCCCGGGCCGAGCGGACCGACGTGCTGCACCTGCGGATCCGCGCCCGCCGGGTGCTGGGGCTGTGCGAGCAGGGGACCAAGGGCATCCGCAGCCTGCGCACGGCGGCGCGGCTGGGCGCCGACGCGCCACCCCGGCTCGAGACGATGCGCGCGCTCGTCGACCTGGGCGCCGCGCTGCGGCGCGAGAATCGCCGCACCGAGGCCCGCGGCCCCTTGGCCCAGGCGGCGGACATGGCCAGTCGGGGCGGGGCGGTGACGCTGCACGAACGCGCCCGGGGCGAGCTCGCCGCCACCGGCGCCCGTCCGCGGCGCGACGCCCTGCTGTCCGGGCCCGAGTCGCTCACGCCCTCGGAGCGGCGGATCGCCGAGCTGGCCGCCACCGGCCAGAGCAACCGGGAGATCGCCCAGGCGCTGTTCGTCACCCCCAAGACGGTCGAGTACCACCTGCGCAACACGTACCGCAAGCTCGACATCCAGACCCGGCAGGAACTGGCCGACGCCCTCAGCGTGTAGTCCGCCGGGCGGGCGAATGCGGGCGCACTACTCCCGTCCGCGCGGGACGGGACCTATTTCAGGAAGCCCTCGTAGTTGCGCATCATCAGCTGCGCCTCGAGCTGCTTCATCGTGTCCAGCGCCACCCCGATCACGATCAGGATCGAGGTGCCGCCGAAGAAGAAGTTCGCCGAGGTCTGGCTGATGAGGATCGTCGGCAGGGCTGCGATCGCGGCCAGGAACAAGGCTCCTGGGAAGGTCAACCTAGCCAGGATCCGATCCAGGAATTCGGCCGTGGGTCTACCTGGCCTCACCCCCGGGATAAAACCGCCGTACTTCTTGAGGTTGTCGGCCTGGTCGACCGGGTTAAAGGTGACCGCGGTGTAGAAGTAGGTGAACAGGATGATCAGGATGCTCTCGCCGAGCACGTAGTGCCAGCCCTGGGGACTCAGGAAGTTCTGCAGGTTGGTCCAGAAGTTGTTGCGGTTCTGGCCGAGCAACTGGCCCAGGGTGGGCGGGATCGCCATCATGCTGGCCGCGAAGATGACCGGGATCACGCCGGCCATGTTCACCCGCAGCGGCAGGTAGGTCTGGCTGCCCTGGGTCATGCGCCGGCCGATAACCCGCTTGGCGTACTGGATCGGGATGCGGCGCTGGCCCTCCTGGACGAACACGATCGCCGCCACCACGCCGAGCGCGATGAACGGCATGATCACCTTGAAAACCTGGTCCGGGTTGGTCCACCAGGATTGAACCCCGCTCGGGATTCGCGACACGATGTTGGCGAAGATCAGCAGCGAGATCCCGTTGCCGATCCCGCGCTGGGTGATCAGCTCGCCCATCCACATCAAGAGGACGGTTCCCGCGGTCAGCGAGATCACGATCAGCAGCACCTTGGCCAGGTTGAAGTTGTTGATGATCGTCACCCCGGCCGACTGCTCGAAGCTGCGGAAAAGGAATACGTAGCCGATCGACTGAGCGAAGGCCAGTCCGACCGTCAGATAACGCGTGTACTGCGTGATCCGCGCCTGGCCGACCTCGCCCTCCTTGGAGAGCTTCTCGAGCGAGGGGACGACGACCTGCAACAGCTGCAGGATGATCGAGGCCGTGATGTAGGGCATGATCCCGAGCGCGAAAATCGCGATCCGCCCCAGCCCGCCTCCTGAGAACAGGTTCAGGAAGCCGAGGATGCTCGAGCCGCCGAAGTTGCTCTGGATCGCCTTGACCGCGCTCTCGTTGATCCCCGGCGCCGGGATGTAGGCGCCCAGCCGGTACAGGGCTAGGATCGCCGCGGCAAACAGCACCTTCTTGCGGATCTCCGCCACCCGGAACGCGCCCAGGATGGTTGAGATCACTTCGGCAGGCCCCCGCCCTTGGCCTCGACGATCACCTGACAGGTGCCGCCGGCCGCCTCGATCCGCTCCCGCGCGGCGGCGCTGAATCCGTGCGCATGGACGGTCAACGGCTTGGACAGCTCGCCCTTGGCCAGGATCTTGACGGGAATCCCCTTGCGCGTGGCCAGCCCCTTCGCGTGCAGCGCCTCGAGTGTCACGGCCTCTCCCGACTCAAAGCGCGCCTCGAGATCGACCAGATTGACCGGCTGCGAGTGGGTCCGGAACGGCTCAAACGGCATCGACTTCTTCATATGCGGACCGCGCAGCTTGCGCATCCGCATGTGGATCGGGTTCTGGCCGCCCTCGAAGCGGGGGCGGCGCTTGGCACCCGAGCGTGAGCCCCAGCCCTTCTGACCGCGACCCGAGGTCTTGCCGGTCCCGGATCCCTCGCCGCGACCGACCCGCTTGCGCGGCCGGCGCGACCCGGGGGCGGGCCTCAGGTTGTGTAGCCCGATCCGCTCCTCGCGCTCCGGCGTCGCATCGTCGTCGCGAGGCTCAGCCATTTGAATCACCTGAGGAGACCTCGACCAAATGGGCCACCTTGGCGATCATGCCACGGATCTGCGGCGTGTCCGTGTGCTCCACCGACTGGCCGATCCGCCTCAGCCCGAGCGAGCGCAGCGTGTCCCGCTGGCGCTGGTCCGAACCGTTGCGCGACCGGCGCTGGGTGACGAGGAGCTTGCTCACTCGGTGGCCTCCTCCGGCTGTTCGGCCGAGGTGGGACCGTCGCCGGCGACCGCAGAGTCGGACGCTGGATCCGCCTCCGCCTCCCCTCGCGTCGAGACCGCCCCTCCGTTACCGTTCGCGCTCGAAGCTGGGGAGCCGGAGGCGGATCCGGCGTCCGGCTCCGTAGTCAAGCCGAGCACCTGGTTGACCGAGAGACCGCGGATCTCCGCCACCTCGTCCGGCGTGCGCAAGGACTGAAGTCCCGCCATGGTCGCCTTGACCAGGTTGATCGGGTTCTGCGACCCGAGCGACTTGGACAGGATGTCGTGGATGCCGGCGAGCTCGAGCACGGCGCGCACGCCGCCGCCGGCGATCACGCCGGTACCGGGCGACGCCGGCTTCAGGAACACCCGGCCGGAGCCGAAGATGCCCGTCGTCTGGTGGGTGATCGTCGAGCCGTGCTTGGGCACGCGGTACAGGTTCTTCTTGGCCTGCTCGACGCCCTTCTGGATCGCCACGGGCACCTCGTTGGCCTTGCCGTAGCCGATCCCGACGATCTCACGCTCGTCGCCGACCACGACCAGCGCGGTGAACGAGAAGCGCCGGCCGCCCTTGACCACCTTGGCCACGCGGTTGATCTCGACCACGCGTTCCTGGAGGTCGAGTCCGGCGGAAGAAACTGTGCGATCACGTACGCCAGGCATGAGCAAATCCAGGTTAGCGGTCTTGACTGGGATTTTTGCGGCGGCGCCTGACGGCGGCGCCTCAGAACGTGAGCCCGCCCTCACGGGCGCCGTCGGCGAGCGCCCTGACGCGCCCGTGGTACTGGTAACCGCCGCGATCGAACACGGCGCTCGAGATCCCGGCCGCGACCGCGCGCTGGGCGAGCAGCCCACCGGCGCGTTGGGCCTGCTCCATCGGCCCCAGGCCGCGCAGGTCAGTCTCGGTCCAGTTGACCGACACCAGCGTGCGCCCCGAATCATCGTCGATCAGCTGGGCGAAGATCCCGCGGTTTGAGCGGAACACCGAGATCCGGGGCCGCTCGGCCGTGCCGCGGATCTTGGCCCGCACGCGCCGCCGGCGCTTCAAACGCTTCGCAGGCTGGGTCAGGACGGTCATGCGCGCTTGCCCACCTTCCGGGCCACGTACTCGCCCTCGTAGCGGATCCCTTTGCCCTTGTACGGCTCGGGCTTGCGCTGCTTGCGGATCAGCGCCGCGACCTCGCCCACCTGCTGCTTGGAGGCGCCCCGCACCACGATCCGGGTGGGCTGCGGGACCTCAAACTCGATCCCGTCGGGCGCCTTGATTGCGACCGGGTGCGAGTAGCCGAGGGCGAGCTCGAGGTCGCGCCCGCGCAGCGCGGCTCGGTAACCGACGCCTTGGATCTCCAGCCGCTTCTCGAACCCGTTCGTGACGCCCTGGACCATGTTGGCGATCAGCGTGCGGGTCAAACCGTGCAGCGCACGGTGCTCGCCGCGGTCGGTCGGACGCGTCACGACGATCTGGCCGTCGTTCTGCTCGACGTGCATGTCGCGGTTGACGCGCTCGGACAGCTCGCCCTTGGGACCGTTCACCGTGACGCGCTCGGGCTCGATCGCGACCGTGACTCCGGCCGGTACGGGGATGGGTTGTCTGCCGATGCGTGACATGACTAAAAGAGAACGGTCTACCAGACCTTCGCGACTACCTCGCCGCCGACGCCCTCGATGCGGGCCTCGTGGCCGGTCATCACGCCCCGGGACGTCGAGATGATCGCCGTTCCCATGCCCCCCTGGATTCGCGGGATGTGTGCGTGGTCGACGTAGGTGCGCTGGCCCGGACGCGACACACGCTGCAGGCCCGTGATCACCGGCTTGCGCGCCTGGGTGTACTTGAGCGTGATCGTCAGCTCCTGGCCGGGGCGACCCGCGGGCGGATCGTGAACGGCGTATTCCTCGATGTAGCCCTGCTCGTGCAGGATGCGCGCGATCTCGCGCCCCAGCTTCGACGCCGGGATGGTCACGTCGTGATGCTGGGCGGCCGCGGCGTTGCGGATCCGCGTCAGCAGGTCGGCGATCGGGTCGGTCATCGTCATCGCGTCACCAGCTCGACTTGGTCATGCCCGGGATGAATCCGTTGTGCGCGAGCTCGCGCAGGCAGATCCGGCACAGGCCGAACTTGCGGTACACGGACCGGGCCCGGCCGCACCGGCGGCAGCGGGTATACGCGCGCGTCTTGTACTTCGCCGGGCGCTGCTGACGGACAACCTGTGAAGTCTTGGCCATGGGCTCCTCTACGTCGTGGCCGCCTCCGGGCGGCCTTCTCTGGCAAATGGCATCCCGAGCGCCTCGAGCAGCGCGAACGCCTCGTCGTCGCTCTGGGCGGTGGTGGTGATCGTGATGTCCAGGCCGCGGACCTGGTCCACCTCGTCGTAGTCCACCTCGGGGAAGATGATCTGCTCGCGCACGCCCATCGAGTAGTTCCCACGGCCGTCGAACGAGCGGGGGTTGAGCCCGCGGAAGTCCCGGATCCGGGGGATGGCGACCGACATCAGGCGGTCGAGGAACTCGTAGGAGCGCGCGCCCCGCAACGTGACGGCGACCCCGACGGGCATCCCCTCGCGAACCTTGAACTGGGCGATCGACTTGCGCGCTCGGCGGACGTTCGGCTTTTGACCGGTGATCGTGCCGAGCTGATCGCTGGCGGCCTCGAGCATCTTCGAATCCTGCTTGGCGTCGCCGACCCCCATGTTCACCGTCACCTTGGTGATCCGGGGCGCGCGCATCGGCGTCGAGTATCCGAAGCGCTGCGTGAGCGCCGGCAGGATCTCTTCGCGATAGCGGGTCTGGAGTCGTGCTTCTGGCATTCCTCAATCCAATCTAGTGCCACTGCGCCGGGCGATCCGGAAGCGCTTGCCGTTCTCGATCTCGATCCCCACCCGCGTCGGCTGGTTGTCCTTGGGATCGGCCAGCATCACGTTGGAGACGTGGATCGGCCCTTCCTTCTCGATCACGCCACCGACCGTCTCGGCGCGCTGAGCGCCACCCACCTGGCGGGGGCGCTGGTGGCGCTTGACGATGTTGAGTCCCTCCACGTACACCCGGTCCTTCTTGGGATCGACGCGGAGGATCCGGCCGCGCTTGCCGCGGTCCTTGCCGCCCACCACGATCACGTCGTCGCCTTGCTTGAGTCGCGCCGGCATGGTTCAGAGCACCTCGGGGGCCAGGGAAACGATCTTCATGAAGTTCCGTTCGCGCAGCTCGCGCGCCACCGGGCCGAAGATGCGCGTCCCGCGGGGGTTGTTCTGGTTGTCGATCAGCACCGCGGCGTTCTCGTCGAAGGCGATGTAGGTGCCGTCCTCGCGACCGTATGACTTGCGGGTACGGACGACCACGGCGGTCACCACCTCGCCCTTCTTGACCGAGCCCTGGGGGCTGGCCTGCTTGACGGTGGCGGTGACGATGTCGCCCACGCCGGCGTAGCGGCGGCGATGTCCGCCGCGTACGCGGATCACGAGGATCTCGCGGGCGCCCGTATTGTCGGCGACGCGCAGACGTGTCTCGTTCTGGATCATCGCGCCGGGCTCACTCCGCCCGCTCGACTACCTGGACCAGCCGCCAGCGCTTGAGCCGCGACATCGGCCGGCACTCGCGGACGATCACCGTGTCGCCCACATGGGCGTCGTTGGACTCGTCGTGGGCGTGCAGCGTGTTCGAGACGCGGACGATCTTCTCGTAGCGCTGGTGGCGCCGGGCCACGTCGATCCGGACGGTGATCGTCTTGTCCGCCTTGTCGGAGACGACTACGCCTTGGCGGGTCTTCTGGCGCCCCGGTCCGTGCTCCCGCGGCGGGGTGGTCTGAGCCTCGGCGCCACCGGCGCGCGCCGCGCGGGCCTTCTCGCGCGAGCGCGTGCGCTCGACCCGACGCGCCTGGGCCTTCAGCCCGCGCTCGGCCACCCGCTCGGCGTGACGCTCCTCGGGAGTCAGCGACTTGCGGGCCTTCGTCTGCGCGGCCTTGGCCGCGCGGGCGCGGCGCCGGCGCTCCTTGGGCGGGATAACCTCGGCCGGCTGGCTCGGGGCGGTAGTCGCCTCGGGTGCAGCCGCCTCGGGTGCAGCCTCCTCGCCGGCCGGGGCGTCCACCTCGGCCGGGGTCTCTTCGGTCTCGTTGTTCTCGGTTTCAGCCATTCTCGGATCTCTCAAGTTCGCGTTCGCGGGCGATCGTCAGGGCACGCGCGATCTCGCGCTTGGCGCGCTTCAGGTTCGCGGTGTTCTCAAGCTCAGAGGTCGCGTGCTGGAAGCGCAGCCCGAACAGCTCGCGCCGCGCGGTCTGGATGTGCTCGCGCAGCTCGGTGTCACTCAGGTCGCGGACATCAGACGGCCTCATGTCATCCGTCCTCTCGCAGCACGAACTTCGTGCGCACCGACAACTTGTGTCCGGCCAGCCGCATCGCCTCGCGAGCCAGGGGCTCGGGCACGCCGGCGAGCTCAAACATCACCCGGCCGGGCTTGACCACGGCAACCCAGCCCTCGGGCGATCCCTTGCCCGAACCCATCCGCGTCTCGGCGGGCTTCTTGGTGTAGGACTTGTCGGGGTACACGTTGATCCAGACCTTGCCGCCGCGCTTGATCTTGCGGGTCATCGCGATTCGAGCGGCCTCGATCTGACGGTTGGTCAGCCAGCCGGCATCCAGCGCCTTGAGGCCGTAATCGCCGAACTGGACCTTGGTCTGTCCGCGCGAGAGGCCGCGACGACGTCCGCGGTGAACCTTGCGGTGCTTGACGCGCTTAGGGGCGAGCATCAGCTCTGCCCACCTGACGGCGCCGGCGGCCGTCCGCCGCCTCCGCCTCCGCCACTGCGTCCACCACCACGGGGGCCGCCACCACGACCACCGCCTGAGCCGCCGCCCGGACCGCGTCCGCCACCGGGACCGCCTGAACCGCCGCCCGGACCGCGTCCGCCACCGGGACCGCCTGAACCGCCGCCCGGACCGCGTCCGCCACCGGGACCGCCTGAACCGCCGCCCGGACCGCCACCGCGGCCACCGGGACCCCCACCGCGACCGCCGCCGCCCGGACCGCGTCCGCCACCGGGACCGCCTGAGCCGCCGCGCCCGCCAGAACCGCCTGGACCGCCGCCGCGACCACCGCCGCCGCGACCGCCGGGACCACCCGGGCCGCGTCCGCCACCGGGACCGCCGGAGCCCCCGGGACCGCCGCCGCGACCGCCCGGCCCGCCGCCACGGCCACCGCCGCCGCGACCACCACCGCCGCCACCGCGACCGTCACGACCGCCGCGTCCGCCGCGACTGTCGCGGTCGGGCGCCTGCGGGGCTGGCTCGTCCATGATCGTCAGGTCGGCACCCGTGTAGCCCTCGGGCATGATCTCGCCCTTGTTGATCCAGCACTTGACGCCGATCCGTCCGAACGTGGTGCGCGCCTCGTGGAAGCCGTAGTCGATGTCGGCGCGCAATGTATGCAGCGGCACCCGACCGTCCGAGTAGCCCTCGGTCCGCGCCATCTCGGCGCCGCCCAAGCGTCCGGACACCTGGACCTTGACGCCCTTGGCGCCGGAGCGCATCGCGCTGGTGAGCGCGCGCTTCATCGCGCGGCGGAAAGCCACGCGGTTCTGGAGCTGTTCGGCGATCGACTGAGCGACGAGCCGCGCGTCCAGTTCGGGACGCTTGATCTCGAGGATGTTGACCTTGACCTGCTTGCCGGTGATCCGGTGCAGGTCACGGCGCAGCTGGTCGACCTCCGAGCCCGACTTGCCGATCACGATCCCCGGCCGGGCCGTGTTGATGTTGACCTCGACCTCGTTCTGGTTCTTGCGGATCGTGATGTCCGACAGACCGGCGTGTGAGAGCCGCCCGATGATGTGGTCGCGGATCTGTGTGTCTTCGTGCAGGTAGTCCGCGAACGACCGCTCGTTGAACCAGTTCGACTTCCAGTCGTGGATGTAGCCCACGCGGAGCGACTCGGGATGAACTTTCTGACCCATATCTAGTGACTAATCCTTCGGCGTGAGCAAGATCGTGAGGTGGCTGGTGCGCTTGCGGATCCTCGTCGCACGGCCCATGGCCCGCGGCCGGAAGCGCCTGATCGTCGGACCCTCGTCGGCATGGATCTCCATCACATACAGATCCTCGCCCACGAGCTCGTGGTTGTTCTCAGCGTTGGCCACCGCGGACTCGAGCAGCTTGCTCCAGTCGCGCGCGACCGCACGCGAGGTGTGAGCGAGGATAGCTCGCGCCTCGTCAACGCTCTTGCCTCGGATGTGATCGCAGACGAGCCGCGCCTTGCGCGCCGATGAGCGGACGTACTTGGCCTGGGCTCGCACGACGACGTCACGGCGCTCGCCGGCGGCTCCGCGGCGCCGCCGGGAGGGAGCCGGGGCCGGAGGGGCCTTGGTGGCGGCCCGAGCCGGCGCCTGATCCTCGTCCTCATCCTCGTCCTCGTCCTCGTCCTCGGTCTCGGGTTCGAGGTCGGCCAGCGCTTCCTCATCGGCTTCCTGTTCGGCCTCCGCCTCGCTGGCGTCCTCGCCCTCGGCCTCTGCGTCGGCCTCGAGCATCACGTCGGCGGCGGCCTCCTCGGCCTCGACGTCCTCGGGCGTCTCATCGACGTCGGCGGACTCCTCGTCGGCCTCGAGCTCGGCCGCGACCTCAGTCGGCTCGGGCTTCTTACGAGTACGCCGGCGGCGCTTCGGCGCCGGCGTGGCCTCCGGCTCAGTGCCCTCGGGCTCAGTGGCCTCCGGCTCGGAGACCTCGGGCTCGGGAGCCTCCGCCTCGGGGGTCTCCGGCGTCTCCGGCGTCTCTGGCGTCTCGTCCGCGGTCATCGCCTCTTACCGGTTCCAGCGTGCCCTCGATACAGCCGCGTGGGAGCGAACTCGCCGAGCTTGTGGCCGACCATCGACTCGGTCACGAACACCGGAACGTGCTTGCGGCCGTCGTGGACGGCGATCGTGTGGCCGACCATCTCGGGAAAGATCGTCGAGGTGCGCGACCAGGTGCGCAGCATCCGCTTCTCGCCCGACGTGTTCATGGCCTCGATCCGCGCCATCAGCCGCTCCTCGACGAACGGCCCCTTCTTGCTCGAGCGACTCATCGCTTCTTGCCTCTCCTCCGTCCACGCACTATGTATTTGTCAGATGCCTTGCCCTTCGGCCGCGTGCGGTAGCCGAGCGTCGGCACGCCCCACGGGGTAACCGGATGGCGCCCCGGAGTGGTCGAGCCCTCGCCCCCACCATGGGGGTGGTCGACCGGGTTCATCGCGGTGCCGCGCGTCTGCGGGCGCACGCCCAGGTGGCGCTTGCGACCGGCCTTGCCGATCGTGACGTTCTGGTGGTCGGTGTTGCCGATCGTGCCGACGGTGGCGCGACACTCGGCGCGCACCATCCGCATCTCGCCCGAGGGGAGGCGCAGGGTGACGTAGTCCCCATCCTTGGCGAGCAGCTGCACGCCGGCGCCGGCCGCGCGCGCCATCTGCCCGCCGCGTCCCGGGGTCAGCTCGACGTTGTGCACCACGGTGCCGGCGGGCATGTTCCCCAGGGGAAGGCTGTTGCCGACGCGGATCTCGGCCCGCTCGCCGGATTGCACGGTCATCCCGACCCGCAGCCGCTGCGGCGCGAGGATGTAGCGCTTCTCGCCGTCGGCATAGTGCAACAGCGCGATGTAGGCCGAGCGGTTCGGGTCGTACTCGATCTCCGCCACCTTCGCCGGTACGCCGTCCTTGCGGCGCTTGAAGTCGATCTTGCGGTACAGCCGCTTGGCGCCGCCACCGCGGTGGCGCGAGGTCTTGCGGCCGTACGAGTTGCGCCCCCCCGATTTCTTGAGGCCTTCGACCAAGGACTTCTCAGGCGAGGAGCGCGTGATCTCCGCGTAGTCCGGATAGGTGACGAAGCGGCGTCCGGCGGAGGTTGGCTTTGGCTTGCGAATGGGCATCGGCTACTCCGTGCTACTCCCCGGCCTCGAGGCCGCCGAAGATGGGAATGGTCTGGCCCTCGCGCACCTGCACGATCGCCTTCTTCCATTGGCGCGTGCGGCCCGCGGTCTGGCCGCGACGCTTGGGCTTCGCGCGGACGTGGGCGGTCCGCACCTCGATCACCTTGACGTCGAACAGATACTCGACGGCCTGGCGGATCTGCGTCTTGTGCGCCTTGTCGTGGACGCGGAAGGTGTACTTACCGGCTTCGGCGAGCGCGAACGTCTTCTCCGAGAGGACCGGCCGGATGATCACCTGGGTGGGGTCCATCAGGCCGCCTCCTCGTCGGCGTCCGCGCCACCGGCGGCGCCGGCGACCCGTCCGCCGCGCGCCTCGACGGTGCCGGCCAGCGCAACCAGCGACTCGAGCGCCGCCTGGGAGACCAGCAGCGATGCCGCCCCGACCACGTCAGCCACTCCGGCCTCCTGCACCGGCATGGCCTCGACCCGCACGAGGTTCCGGAATGACTTGCCGGCTGCCGCCTCTTCGTTCGTCAGAATGACCAACGTGGGGAGAGGTGCGCCCCACGAGTCGAGGAGCTCGGCGGCCTGCTTGGTCGACGGCTCGGAGAACGCGCCGGCGTCGAACACCGCCAGCGAGCCTCGCTGCGCGTGCAGCGACAACACGCTGCGCAGCGCTGCGCGGCGCGCCTTGCGGTTGACCTTGACCGTGTAGTGGCGCGGGGTGGGGCCGAACACGGTGCCGCCGCCGGTCCACACCGGCGAGCGCGAGGATCCCGCGCGCGCCCGCCCGGTCCCCTTCTGGCGCCACGGCTTGGCGCCGCCGCCGGAGACCTCACCGCGCGTCTTGGTCGACGCGGTGCCGTGCCGGCGCGCGTTCAGCTCGGCGCGCACGGTCTCGTGCACGAGCGGCATGTTGAACGGTGCCTCGAACGCGACCGGATCGAGCGTCACGCTGCCGCCACCGAGCACCGACGCGCTGCTAGGCATCGCTGCGCACCTCCACGGTTCCGCCGCGGGGACCTGGAACGGCGCCGCGCACGAGCAGCAGGTTTTGTCCCGGGATCACCTCGACCACGGTCAGCCCGCGCTGAGTGGTCCGGCCGCCGCCCATCCGCCCGGGGCCGCGCAGGCCCTTCGGCACGCGCGACGGGGTGGCCGAGGCGCCGATCGAGCCGGGCGCCCGCACGTTGTGAGAGCCGTGCGACTTGGGGCCGCTCTTGAAGTTGTGGCGCTTGATCGTCCCCTGGAAGCCCTTGCCCTTGGTAAGCCCCGAGATCTTCACCCGGTCGCCGGGCTCGAACGCATCGGCGGTCACGGTCTGGCCGACGAGCAGCTCGCCGACTTCGTTGCGGAACTCGGCGACGTGGCGATGCGCGGATGCGTCGGCCTTCTTGAGGTGGCCGAGCTCGGCCTTGGTCAGCGACTTCTCCTTGCAGCGCCCGAAGGCGAGCTGCAGGGCCTCGTAGCCGTCGCGCTCGACGGTGCGGATGGCGGTAACCGGACACGGTCCGGCCTCGAGCACGGTGACGCGTTCGACCCGGCCGTCCTCGAGGAACCGCTGCGTCATGCCGAGTTTCCGAGCCAGGATCGCCGCCATTACCAACCTCAGGAGGCCAGGCGAATCTCGATATCCACGCCGGCCGGGAGATGGTCGAGTCGCTGGAGCGAGTCCACCGTCTTGGGGGTCGGCTGATGGATGTCGATGAGTCGCTTGTGCGTGCGGATCTCGAAGTGCTCGCGCGAGTCCTTGTCCTTGAACGGCGAGCGGATCACGCAGTACACGTTCTTCTCCGTGGGCAGCGGGACGGGACCGGACACGGTCGCGCCGGTGCGCGTGGCCGTCTCGACGATCTCCTTGGCCGCCGTCTCGATCGCCGTGTGGTCATAGGACTTCAGGCGAATGCGGATTTTGTTTTGGGCGATGGTTGCCAACTGGTGTCTTTCCAACGTGAAGGCGAGCCCCGGGCAACGGGGCCCGCCTTGAAGGTCGTATCTGTCACAAAAAGGCGGCGGGGCTGTCAGGCCCACGCCGCCTCATCAACTTATTGGATTACTTCGGTGACGACCCCCGAGCCGACCGTGCGGCCGCCCTCGCGGATCGCGAACCGCAACCCCTGATCCATGGCGATCGGCTGGATCAGCTCGATCTCCATCTGGATGTTGTCGCCGGGCATGACCATCTCGGTGCCCTCGGGCAGCCTCGCCACGCCGGTGACGTCGGTGGTGCGGAAATAGAACTGCGGCCGGTAGCCCGTGAAGAACGGCGTGTGACGGCCGCCCTCCTCCTTCTTCAGGATGTAGACCTCCGACATGAACTTGGTGTGCGGGGTGATCGACCCGGGCTTGCACAGCACCTGACCGCGCTCGATCTCGTCCCGCTTGGTGCCGCGCAACAGGCAGCCGGCGTTGTCGCCCGCCTGACCCTGGTCGAGGTTCTTCTTGAACATCTCGACGCCGGTCACCACGGTCGAGGTGGTGGGCCTGATGCCCACGATCTCGACCGTCTCACCGGTCTTGATGATCCCGCTCTCGATCCGGCCCGTGGCCACGGTGCCACGGCCGGTGATCGAGAACACGTCCTCGACCGGCATCAGGAACGGCTTGTCGAGGTCGCGCACGGGCTCCGGAATGTAGGTATCCAGAGCCTCGGCGAGCTCGAGGATCTTCGCCTCATACGCCTCATCGCCCTCGAGCGCTTTCAGCGCCGAGCCGGTGATGAACGGGATGTCGTCTCCGGGGAAGTCGTACTCGGAGAGCAGATCGCGGATCTCGACCTCGACGAGCTCAAGGAGCTCTTCGTCGTCGACCATGTCCGCTTTGTTGAGGAATACAACGATGTACGGGACGCCGACCTGACGGGCGAGCAGGATGTGCTCGCGCGTCTGCGGCATCGCGCCGTCTGCCGCCGAGACGACCAGGATCGCGCCGTCCATCTGGGCGGCGCCCGTGATCATGTTCTTGACGTAATCGGCGTGCCCCGGGCAGTCGACGTGCGCATAGTGCCGGTTAGGCGTCTGGTACTCGACGTGCGAAGTCGCGATCGTGATGCCGCGAGCCTTCTCTTCCGGAGCGTTATCGATCGAATCGAACGACCGCACCTCAGTGCCGCCGTACTTCTCGTTCAACACCTTGGTGATGGCCGCGGTCAGCGTCGTCTTGCCGTGGTCGATGTGACCGATGGTCCCAACGTTGACATGAGGCTTGTCGCGCTCGAACTTGGCTTTCGCCACTTTGGTTTCGCTCCTTCTATTTCAGTCGCCTAAGTCCGTCCAAGGACGAACTTATGCAGGATATAAATTCGTGCCAGTCGATGCTGCGAGGGCTCAAGCGGCCGCCTGCCCTTGATCGCCGATCACACGCTCGGCGATGTTAGGGGGGACTTCCTCGTAGCGCTCGAACTGCATGGTGTATGTCGCGCGGCCCTGCGTGTTGGACCGCACGTCGGTGGCGTACCCGAACATCTCGGCCAGCGGCACGTACGCGGTGATGACCTGCGCGTTGCCGCGCTGCTCCATGCCGTTCACGTGGCCACGCCGGCGGTTCAGATCGCCGATCACGTCACCCATGAACTCCTCGGGCGTCACCACCTCGACGGCGAAGATCGGCTCGAGCAGGATTGGCTTGGCCCGCGATACCGCCGCCTTCAGTGCCAGCGAGCCCGCCACTTTGAACGCGAGCTCCGAAGAGTCGGTGTCGTGGTACTTGCCGTCGGTGAGCGTGGCGCGCAC
>Ga0335075_10009286_pt1 | contig 15016 bp, 8 predicted proteins | sample Lox_Sample_24_FD_206723 | JGI IMG/M metagenome (GOLD analysis project Ga0335075, IMG submission 206723) | Soil microbial communities from Loxahatchee National Wildlife Refuge, Florida, United States - Lox_Sample_2.4 | ecosystem: Environmental > Terrestrial > Soil > Wetlands | place: USA: Florida...
AGCTCAAGGCACAACAGAAAGACTACGAAGCCCTCGCTTTCGCGAAATTCAAAAAGCAGAACGAAAAGAAGGACTCCATAGCACGGGAAAGTATTGTTCGCATACGCAGCGCGTACGAACATTCAGTAGCGGATAGACAAGAGAGGACCAACAACATGATCAAACTGAGACAGATTGGGAGAAGGATTGCATTACTATCATCTTGGATCGCTGCTTTCGACACTATATGTGATACTCTGGCTGACGACGAGCAAATGGAAACCATGCACGCAATACGCAAGACGGCGCAAGGTATCTTGGTTGAATTTGAAAACAGCAGACACCATTGCAATCAAAAAGTCCTGAAGAGCACGTGGGATCGAGCCCTGAGCTCTGCGTTGGAAAATGGCCTGAAACAACTCAGAGAGGTTGAGACCGGAGATAACTTGGATGCGGCAACTCTTATTCGAGAAGCTGAGCTCTTGCGCGCGAATGCTGAAAGAGAAGCACTAGCTGCAGTTGCTGAACAAGATAAACTTGGTGACACTGCAATGGTTCAAGTCTTACTGCAAGCACATTTCGAAACGATAGCAGGCGCCGAGAGGTCCCTCGGATTCAAAGATCCTGACGAAGCTGTTGAGAAAGTCCCGGTTATACTCAAGCAAATGCTGTCTTCTTGCTCCAGCGCAGTTTCACACGTTGTCAAGCCCGATGGCAGCCTCGCACCTGTTGAGGCTTTTGCGCCAACCAAAGCCGGCACGCCCAAGAGACGGAAGCATATCGCTCTTTCGGCTGACAGCCCTGTCAAACCAATGAACGCAGCCCTTGCCGCTGTGCCTCATATGATAGCATCTCCAATGAGAAATTCCCCTAAGCGACGAGCTCTTCTGGGCAGTGCACGAAAAGGCGTCTCTTTCACGCCGAAGAAAAAGAGATCGCCCACCAAAGGACTAAAGCGAGGCGTCCGATGGCGAGATGATACCGAAGATGGGACGCTCGCAGAGTTTGAGAAAACGCCGCAAAAGCTCGACTCGACACCGGAAGACTCTACGGTCGAGGCCACACTCCCTCAGGTCTCATCACTAACCACATCTTTCACACAGCAAACAATGGATCTGCGACAAGACTCATCATCACCCATCCCCGTTGCACCCGAGTCAAGTTTGAATGTTCATACGAAGCATAACCGGTTCAAGGCAGGGTTTCTGGCGAAGAAGCCTGATGGCTCCCCATTGTCGTCCATGATGCCAGCCCCAAAGATGACGAGACTCTCTTCCTCAGACACCGAAGCTTCGCCGCTGAGAGAAATAGAAAATGGCCGAGCACAGAAGCGTCCATCTATCTCCATCACAGCGTTTGACCAGGGCCGTATAGACAATACAAGCATGGCATCCTCTTCAGACGGTGAGAACAACTGGCCAAATTCCACAGATGGCGAAAATAGCTGGAAAGGACCAAATAACGCCACCAAAGCAGATGTAATGAAGATTCGCTCCGCCGTGAGACGAGCATCGTCTGTCCACGCATCTGGCACCAATGGTACGCCAATCTACTTAGCCTCCCGCACGCAACGCAGGCGCAGCCCAACAGCAGCAACAGCAGGGAGTCCACCCAACGAGAACATGTTCACAGCTGGACAGGCAAGGCGGATGGTCATGGGAGGGAGAAACGAGAAGGAACATGAATGGAAGATTGGAGTTCTAAGTCCAAGGGTAACTGGCGTCGTCGGTAAAGGTAGTGCCAGGAGGACCACAATGTCAGAGGGGAAGAGAGAAAGGGAGTCGTTGAGTGTGGTGGATAGAGCCTCACAACACAGGTTGAGCTCTGTGGTGGGGATGAACATGAGAGGAAGCCTCGTACCAGGGAGCAAGAATGTCTGGCGATAGGTTTTGCATCGTAACTTGGTGAACGGGTCAGCGGAGTTGCATTGGGATTCGGCGTTCGAGAATGCTGCATTTTATGGGCGTTCCTATAGCCAGAAGTATGGGCGTCAAAGGGTAGATTATAGGATCCAACCTATGTTTAATGGTTGAGGGATCGCTTGGTAGAGTAAGGGGGATGGGTTGTGGTGGGAGGGGTGCATGGATATTTGTATCCAGATGTACACCGGTAGCAGAGTTGTCCAGGTTCGACATCATCTTACAATCGCTTTCGTATTCCTTCGAGTGCTTAGGCCTCAGGTAAAGCTCGAACGTTGTAGATCTCCAGCGTTCCAGCGACCCCAGCCGAGTTAAAAAGTTCCTCAAATCACAACTATGCTGTGACACTTGACAGTTGACTCCATCTAGTTGTGAGCGAATCACAACACATGGACGGGCAAAATCGAAAATAGCAGTTTCCGCGAACAGGTTAAGCAGTATGTGATACATTAACGGGCGCCCTCTTCCGGAGCTTGAAGCACTCGTTGATCATCCTAGAGCCCAGTGTGCCTTCCTAGAACAAGCCTTCCCCTACCAGCCTGAACCAGAACCCTGTGCACCTGCGTTCCAGTTGCCATTACCTGATCCAGTGTTGTCAGCTGCTCCGAAAAAGCCACCATCCTGCCAGTCAGTCTGCTGATCGTCCTTGACTTCTTGCTCCTCGGCTTCTTGCTCTTTGATTTCTTGCTCCTTGACTTTGGTCTTCTGTGCCTGCTCAACTGTCGCATCAGCGAACCATGCTTGTACCTTTGCCCTCGTAGCTGGCGGGACGGATTTGAAGGCTGGAGCTGTCGTGATTTTCGGGGGAGCTTTCGGTCGTAGAGTAGCAATCGCGGTTGTGTCGGCCTTCTTACTACGCTCGGTCGCATGGTAAAGCCACTTCAGAGCGCTAGCAGGAGCACTTGGCACGGCTGGGATTCGTGTGGCTCGATAGGACTGATTGACTTTGCGCTTTTTCGCGATGATTAGTTGGAGATTGTTGCTATCTTCACCACCTGTTGGATCCCATTCGTCGGCGAGGTTGTGATCTACCTGTCCGTTATGGTGGAATGGCGATGTGATTTCTCGTTCTTCAACAGTGTATTTGAAGGGGAGGAACTTAGACATCAGTCTCTCAAGAACGCGTCCGTTGCTACCCTTGAAGTTGTCCCATGCTGACCTGTTTCCAACAAAGTACTCAGCATCTTGGGCTCGAGTAGATGCAACGCAGGAAAGATCGGCCTCCTTGAGAAAGCCAGGCGTCTTTTCGATAACGAAGTCAACGAATACCACACGATTTTGTCGACCTTGATACGCGCCGACCTTTGCAAGCTCGACCTTATGGGCCCTGATACCAGGAAGCAATTTGTCCATGATCTCGAGACCTGATCGATATAGACGATATTGTGCCCCGTATGGAGTGATGATCGAGACATCTTCAGATAGGCATATCTTCTTCTCGAGAATGTCGGCAAGTGTATTCAAAGTCCATTTGGCATTCTCTTCGTTGTATGAAGAGGCCCCGCTCTTCATCTGTTTTCCATGCTTGACATCAGCGAATACAACTGGTGAATCCTTCAGGAAATTTTTATGATTGTATTCTTTGATTCTCTGGCAGATAGGCCGAGACAACTCCTCAGTGCCAGGGCCATGGAGAAGCATACCCTGGTAGAATGCTCTAGATGGAATTTCCATGATGGTAGGAACACCACGATACTGTGTACGGAGGAAGATGACCTCGAGACCATTGGCGTGCCAGATTGTGATAGGAGAGGTGCGCATTTGTGCAACAAAGCCGTTAGTGCCACCTCTTTCGAAGTTCTCTGTCTGCATGACTGGCTTCAATTGTCTGGGATCGCCAAGATGGATATTACTCTTGCAATTCGGGAAGTTTGCCCAGAGAACCATGTACTCTAGTAGATTACCTCTACCACCTTCGTCCGTGAGACTGATTCTTGCATCGAAATTCTCAGTGACGACAGTGTCTCCAGCGTGGAAGAGAGTGGTGACCAGAATATTGGTTCTGGAGATGGTGTACTCGAGTAGTTCTCTGGTCTGTGCTTTGAACGCCTTACTGCAATTCTCGCTGAAGATCCGACCATTCTTGTACTGTCGGAAACTCTCCACAAATGTGGTGAATTTCTCGGCTTCGCTGAACACGGACTGGAAGATACCTGCGACTTCCAGCATGCGATGTCCTAAGCTCATTTGGACGAGCTTCAGTCGAGGATTATTGATGCCTGGAACAGCTTGCTTTGTCTGCTGATTGTAATAATCCCACACCTCAGAGGCATAGGCGAGTGTCTGCGGAATGATCAGGCCGTCTTCAGAAGTGTCCGGGTGAAGCTTAGGACGAGCACCTTTTCCAGGCTTACGGTTCTTCTCGGCGTCGGCTCTTGCGACTTTTGTCTCAGTATCAATCCCATGGAATCGAGTTACCATGAGGGGCTTGATTTTCGGATTCGCCGCTATGATACGCTCGCAGTCTTCTTGATGAGCTAAAGCCAGGTCGTTGAGTGAATCGTTTACCGTAGATGTCGAGAGAATACGGATGATCATCTTAGTAGACATAAGCAACGGACGGATGAGTTGCTTCGCAAGAAATGTCTTTCCACAGCCTCCTGGAGCTACCAGAACGAGCTGTCCAGCTGGTGCGCGACCTGCGAGATCCACTGCAGCGCGTTGATCCGGGTTGAGATCGTCCATCACAAGAATTGGTTCCGGAAACTCATCGCGGACCAGACCATACATGTCAACCACAGGTATGCTGAGGTAGTCACTACCGAGGAGAAGTTGTTTGATTTCAGGCCTCCTACTGAGGTCGCTGAGTTGGTCAAGGTTCTTGATGTTGCGCTTCATAACCTTGTCAGAATACTCCGCGAGGATCTTCACAGGAAATGGTTTAGCTTTCGCAATCAACTCCATAGCTGTCTTGCGGTCTGTCAGCTTCCTCCAAGAAACAGCTCCTGTCTTCTCGGTAGCGTCAATCCATGCCCCTTCACCGCCCTCTTTGCTCCACGGACGTGTGATGATGACAGTGACAGTGTCCATCGGTGTGTTTGGAAGAGATTCGACAACAAGTCCGTGCCAGTTCTGGGTCTTGTCATTGAGTAGTGGATTGAAGTTGATCTCCAACTTGTCGCCAGGGACAATACGGAAGTTGTTCTGAGACGAAATAGGAACGAGAGCAAGATATCGTGTGATCAGACCTTCATGGACTGCGAATGGAAGCTCGATAAGACGAACAGTGAAGTCGGCACTCTTGACGTCCTCTGCAAGCACCTTCTGGAGCTCCAATTCCGCAAGTGCAGAGAAGCCATACGTAGTTGCAAGATCTGTCCAGTCGTGATGAGAAAGGCGTACAGGCAAGTCATACCGAGGACGATCATCTGGTTCTAGGACCTGACTAATTTGGATGCGATACTTGTGAGGAATATTGGTGTACCATTTCCAGAAGAGAGATTCTGGACGCTCTTCGTCGAAGGCACTGCGAAGGTAATCGAAGTCATCCTTGGTCTTGTTTGAGCCCTTGATAATGAGGGTAAGATTTTGCATGCCATAGAATGCGGAACGAAAATTATCGAGGACACCATAAGTGTCAGTATGAATGAATAGTGATTCTGCTGACATATTTTCGAACTTGATTTCATGGGCGTTGAACAAGTAGAACATGTCGCCTTCTTTAATGTCTTCATGAACATCGGGCAGCAGACCAGCGACTTGGTCGAATGGAACCTCCTCGAGATTCATAACGCTGATTGCCTTGCAATTCAAGCGAAGGACTCCGACGTGTTTCTGCGACTTTCCAGCCAGATTGTCTTGCCAGTAAGGAATGTCGATCTCAATGTAGGAAACATGGTCATGAACAATAAAGCTGACCCTAGGCTGCATATGCTTGTCCTTAACCGCGACTTGATAGTCCACAAGAACCTGCGTGATAGGTGTAGTCAAGTAAGTTTCGAGATCGGCGTCGTAATTTTCCTTGGACGCAGGATCTGTCAGATTGTCTTTGGCCCACTGGATGAGTCTGAACTTCTTGCCGGCTTCTTCTTCATTGCCAAAGTTCTTGTCAGGGTGGTACTTAATGGACAACTTCTTGCAGGCTCTGTTGATATCCCTATCGGAAAGTGCTTTGTAAGCCGCAATGACGTCCTCAGGAGCTGTCTTTTCAGGATCATCAAGACCTAGAGTGGTGTAGAAGTCTGGGACCGGAGGTAAGGTGTTGACGACGATCACCCAGCAGTCGTAGGAATTGCCAGGTATGATACGATTGAAGCCATGATCAACCATGACCTTGTCACGCGGCTCGCTACTCATGGTGGGCTAAGCTCGCAGGAGATTTGTTCGCGACGTAGAGGTAGAGGGAGGAGGTTTAGGAGGTTTGAGAGGGTTTGTGGATGGTGACTTCTGGTGTGGAGGATTGTGAAAGGACTCGAGTTTAGAATTTTGAAACCTGGCTGAATTGTGGGCGGGATGTGAGATTAGTGAATGACTGAACCTGTGTTCTGTCGAGGTATAGTCGATTTTTAGAAAATGAGAAAGACTTTGGGGATGAAATGATCTAACTTGCTGAACCTCGAAGGGAGCGCTGGTGATAGAGTTTATTTTGGTGAAGAAGGTGAGGAGAACAGGAATGTCTTCAGTTCGTTGCATTCGAAAGCATCGCATGGACGAAATCAGAACCTCTATCACCTTTCTCCGTTCTGAATGCTCTTGCTATAGATGCCATTTCTTTACATCTTGTTATCTCGCTCACTCCAGGAATCTACTGAAGCGGCCCAAGACGTTGACAGGGCACAATGGGAGCATGCGAAGTTGGCACATCATATTCTTTGTAGATTAGACAAAGGGCTCACTGGGTTCATACATGTGTGAATATCCATCTCACTCAAGGATATCAAATCCATATACCGGCATCTCCCCAGTTCAGCGCTCTCAACACGCCGGCCCGCCCGGCTTGAAGGTATAGGCCTAGCAGGCCTGGCCGGCCTGCACTAACTGGTATAGCGCCCTTCCTAGTTGGGTTGCGGAGGATAAGATGAATCAGTCTAGAGGATAGACATCTGATGCACATGTTATCTTCTTTCGGTGTCTTTGAACCAGTCCATTATCCTACCACACCTTTCGGCACTCCAGTACCTCGATAAGGTCGTCGCCGAGGGCATTCCGATCTGGTGTGATCAATCGTTTTGCACTGCGGAAGGCAAGTTACCTAGCAGGCCAGATATCGAAGGCACTAACGGATGTTAGGCGTGGAAGTAGCGCTTTAGAAATGGGACTCTTTGCGGACTGCAGTCAAGCTTTGGGGGAATTCAGGAGAGAGCCATGATCTATACCATTTTTGGCAACATCTACACTACCTTTGGCCTAAGCGTACACCACACAGGCTAACCAGGCCTAACCAGGCCAGGCTTTCGGCTGGCGTGTTGAGAGCGCTGCCCCAGTGGGACTTGAGCTCTTTCGTCGGGGAAGGTGATGGCGACATACATTACCCTTTTTCCGACTAAGAACGACCAGGGAGCTCCTTCGCCTAATGTAACCGCTTTAAACATGTTGTCATACAATGGGAATTTCTCCGCAGCATTCGATATAACTTCTGCTAGTAGGTATGAGGTACGTAGAAAAAGTTCAAAGCTGGGGCGCCTGTAGCGGGCCGACTTGGGGACCTTGGGCGATCATGTGACGTTGCAAGCCACACCTTCCATTTTGAGGTTCAGCACATTAGATCATTTACCCTTCTGCACCAAGACCATCATCTCCGTAATTCCTTTTGAAAATCACACTTTGCTCGTTGTCCACTTTCTCCAGAAGTGCCTCAGAGCAATCATGTCTGCCTCTCACACATGTACGACGCTTCACGAGCATGTCTCTCAGATGACTCCAATTAAGCACCGACGCAGAAAGAGGCCATCATTCAGCCCTATCAAGCCAAGCAAGATTCCACTGGCTCCTCGAGCGCACTCCGAATCACCCAAAAAGGCCCTCAAACCGGTAATCCAGCCAGATTATGATGTTGCAACCGCGTCGCTTGACTTCGAAGAGTTCAGTTTGTGGGATCCTGAGCTCCACGACCAACATCTCTCGGCCAAACATCGCGCCACTCTTAGCCGCTACCTTTGCGAGAACTTCGGAGTGGTTGACCTCCTCATCACCCTACCATTCCTCATCCTTCGATGCAATGATGCGCCTCCCCCGCCGGACAAGCGACCTTTCTCCGTTGCGGGCTGTATCGCCGTATGGATCGGGTTTGACGAACCAGTGCCATGCTTCCTGCCAGGAAACATGTCGATGAATCAGGACTTGGAATATGAGATTGAGCTAGAAGACAGGCTTGCAGCAGATCTGGCGCCTTATGGCATGCCCAAGGCCGAGACCCTGTTCGACATTGTGACCCGCTACTTCAACGGAGCAACGGCAATCTCCCTCATCTGCAGCACTCTTATCGTGGAGTTCCCTGAGGTCGACTCTGAGTCCTGGAAGAATAAGTTGGCCGCGTTGCCACACGGCTTCAAAAACTCCTCTGTTGCATTGAACTATTCGAACGGGCTACTCACCAATGCGGAGTTCGGACGCCTCAAAACGCCTAATCCAACATATTTGGCCAATCTCCAAGAAGATGATTCCGATTACGTCCAGTCCCAGGGATGTTTCTACCCAGGAACTATGCTATCGGCAGACTCTGGCAACCAGATCAGTGCTGGGATTCTGGTCGAGAAGGACGGCGAGGTTCGATTGACAGTGGCTTTCCACTGTTGGGCCGACGAATATGCTGCGACGCCTGACAAGCTTGGAAACCCAGATCACTTTTCAGTCAAACAGGGCAACACCAAGGTCGGTTATGTGGTAGAGAGAGTTGGTGAGACGGACATTGGCCTTGCGAAGTTGGACGACGGGATTGTTTTCTCCAATCGATTTCTGGACATCGACACTTCAGCCAAGACGCTGCTTCTTCTGGAAGATATATCCCAGGGAGATACGGTTCTTATCGATAGTTTCGTCACTGGGCGACAGGCACTTCGATGCGTCGGAACACGTATTGTCACTGTAAAAGGGCCTGCGTCCTTTCTGAAAGGGAAGGCAAAAGATCTCCCTGGAGAAGGCAGTTACCTACAACTGCATCAAGGCGTCTGGGCTACAAATGCTCCAGAAATACGTGGAACTACAAAAATTCGGGCCGGTGTATGTGGAAGTGCCGTTGTGAGAAACAAAGCCAAAGGAGCAACGAAGAGCTTGGACCGTGGTGAGATTTGTGGGTTCATGCATTGGTCAGATTTGCAGATGAAATACGCACAAGATGGCGAATTGTTCTGCTTTGCTGATGCGCTGGATGAACTGGTCAACCGTGGCTGGAAATGTGTCCTAGTTCGGGAGAAGCATCCAATGGAATCATGAGAGATCGAGAGGGGGCTACGAGCTCGATCAAGTTGCCACAGGCAAGGATGGCAGAGTATTTTGGCCAAAAGCATTCTCTACTCTGGGATTAGACTATGTATTGTTGAACAGGAGAGTCAGGAAGGCTGCCTTTCGAGCAAGAGCTATCAGAGGACTTGAGAATTGATCCAGTCCCTGCGACATTCTCTACGCTAGGATTAGACTATGTATTGTCATACAGGAGAGTCAGGAAGGTTACCTTCGGGCAAGAGCTATCAGACGACTTGAGAATTGATCCAGTCCCTGCGAGGAAGCAGACCTGTGCGCTGTGAGTGAGAGCAACAAGTTCTAACCCCCCCCCTCGGGGGGCGTCCAGCATGGCGTCGGAGCCGGAGAGCATCGCAATCAATCTCATTCCATCTCTTGTAGTGCACGGACCATATTTTGACAGTAAAGACGAGACAGTTTACCAGCTGCAAGACGAAGAGTTTTACTGCAAAAGTCTACTGCTCTAGCGTTCGTCGACAAAGTTTTTGTTTTGCAACTCGCCAACAAGTTCTACAAACTCATCTTTCATCACACTCGCAGCACGTTCACGAAGAGCTTCTGAGCTATTTAGCCTTATCAAAGTGGCCTTCTTTCACTCGAAGCTATGCAGACCCTCACCCGTCCCCAATACGTCTCACAAGTCCGCCTTATCTCCTCCATCCTCACTGGATGCAACCTTATCCCTCTTCGAAAGCTACACTCGGAGAGTCATTTTCAGGAAGGATTCAGGGAATATACTAGTCCGCCACGACATAGGCAGAGAGTGGACGATGTTTTTCTTGCTTGGAAAGAATTCTACACCCGTGCCCAGAGCCATTCGCAATAAAGGTTCTTGTGGTGGAGATCTCGAGGAACGCGCTACAGAAGAGCCTGTCAAGTTTTTCAATGACAGGCATACCACGCAAAATGCAATAGATGAGACCTTCGAGAAGATTGAAAAGGTAGACCCTTACAACTTTCCCAAAGATGATGATCCAACGCTACACGCAGCATGCGAGGTCCTCAGTCACACCCTTCAGAAAGCCAGCACAGCCAAGGCGAAGCATAATACTCCTGAAATAATGCAAGTATTGGACAATCTCCGAAAAGCATATGATGAAGCAGCCGAGTCCGACGCTGTTTTCGATGCGATACATTGATGTCTCCTTTTTCTCCTTTGCGTCATATTGGTCTCGAACGGATTTTATTAGCTCGGTCGAGGGTTAAGGAATTGATCACCAAAGTCCGTAACCAATCCTTAGGCCCTCAGATTCTTGTTGTCGGAAAACCAGGTAGCGGTGAGTCATTAGATTCACCTTACCTCTAATGCCTCCCTCGGTTTGCATAGCTAATAAGTCCAGGCAAGACCGTTACCCTTGTCGGATACTTACTTTCCTACCTCAATGCTATCGGCGTACGGGTTATCCTCCAGGCGGAAAAGAGTGGGCGTCTGGGGATTATCTTCGATGATGACGGCGTTCGTGGAATCTCCGTACGCGATATCTACAAATGCGCCAAGGGAAAGCCATGTCTTCTGCTCGTTGAGCGCAGATGATCCAGACATCTCCGAAAATGAGGGTATTTTAGAGCAAGGAATATGCCGTAACATGTACATAATCCGAACACGAAATGTGCTACGACTTGGTTGTTTGAAGTGGTGGGATATTTGGGGATTGAGATATAGTGTCTATCGGCTGCTTCGGAGTAGAATATGTCCAGTCGACTCAAGTGCATTAAAATGGGTTTCTCTATTACACAATTACCTCTATGAAAAGCCTTCATGTCAACCCAATGGTTGAAAATGTCCCATAGCCATGACCCCTCAAAATGTCGATCAAAATCTCGCTGCAAGAACAAATTGATTTGCTGCGTCTTTTCTCAAGCCCCTCCTCCTCCGATAGGCTTTCCCTTCACGCTCCTCCACTCGACCACCAACGTGGCAATGACGGTCAGACACGCCATTGCAACAGCAATATTCCATGTCCGCGTGAGCGCTTTGTTGTACGCAACCTGGATACCGTATATTAGCGCTGTTGGAAACGCTTGTCTCAAATCGGTAGCACCAATATGCAAAATAATGTCCGGGTTGACCTTGGGCGCATCAGTGCGGATACCCTTTAGTAACGTGTTGTTGAAGACGTTCTGCGCGACACTTATGAACATCGATCCGCCGAAAGTCTGCATGAACATCGTAAGCGCCGTGCCAATGGGTACTTCTTTCAGTGGAAGGACGACTTGGACGGTAATGACCGCCTGTTGTATGCCGAAGCCCACACCCAGACCGTAGATAACCTGATAACCTATCCATTCTGCCTTGCCGGTATCTACTTGGAAGGTGGTAAGAAGACCAGCCCCAACGCTCATCAAAATCGTGCCAAGGTAATAGAAAGGCGCGTTGTATCCGATAACCGTAGTGCCGACACCGGAAATTATACTGGCAATCACCACCGATAGAACCAATGGTAAAGATCTGATACCGGACTCCAAAGCGGAGACTCCTTGAATGGCCTGAAACCAGATTGGAACCCAATATATCATGACGAAGAATGTTCCGCCAAGACAGAAGGCAAACCAGCATGCCGCCGCGACCGAGCGTTGTTTGATAACATTAAAGGGGACGGTGGCGTTTTCACCCTTGTGGTATTGGATAACGAGGAAGACGGCTGTCAAGACGCCGAAGAGAGCGAAGCAGAGGATAATTCGCCAATTGGACCAAGGATACCGAGATCCACCCCATTGGAGTGCCAGAAGGCAGCACACAATGTCGACGATAAACACGGCTGTACCCCAAAGGTCGAGTTGGTTTGCTCGTTGACGCCAAGGAACACTGGCCTCGGCCTTGCGAGGCGGAGAATGGAAAAAGAATATGATAACCACAAAGCTGAGGAAGCCAATGGGAAGGTTGATGTAGAAGCACCACCGCCAAGTAACGTGGTCGGTGAATGCGCCCCCAAGGAGAGGGCCTGCCACGCTGGCTAGGCCGTACATAGCGCCAATGAGACCGGTATAGATGGGCCGCTTGGTAAGGGGAACGGTGTAGGCGATGATAACGAGGGCTCCAGAGAATATCCCAGCGGATCCGACGCCAGCAACGGCGCGGCCAACAATAAGGGCTTTCGATGTTGGTGCAGAACCACACACGGCAGATCCGACTTCGAAGATAAAGATGGCGGTCAAGAAGACAGTTTTGATTTTGAAGAATGTGTAAAGCTTTCCAAAGAAGAGTTGTAGAGCACAGGTTGTCAAGAGGTAGGATGAGCCATACCAGCCCACGTCGGTGAGGGAATTGAAGTGGTCTGTTATCTTAGGGATCGCGGTTGCGATGATAGTGTTGTCTAGCGCCATGAGGAAGACGGCAAGAGCGAGCGCGGCGATGATGACGGCAAGCTTCATACCGGTTGGATACTCGGGTTGGTCTTGTTCTGTGGTTTCTTCTGCTTCCGCCTCTTTCTCGGGCGCCGTCTTGTCTTCCTCATCTTGGGCATTGGACACGGCGTGGGAGTCGTTGATGACCGGCTTTTCACCTGTGTCCGTCTCTTGTGAGCTTTCCGAAAGAGCTGCTTGAGTTTCCGGATCCGCGTTCTTTGTCTCGGGTTGTTTGTTTTCTGTGTCCGCGCTAGAAGGAATGTCAACCGTGCCTGCAGGTGCGCGCTTTCTGCTGAAGAAGCCCATAATGGCCCGCGTGTGGCTTTTTTGGTGTTGTCCGAGATCTAGCTGTTAGAGCAAGAAGCGCTCTGGTAAAGGGGTATAGCGAGTAAGGTTTGGGCAGTTATACATCGCGATTGTGACCATCAAAGGGAAAGAGATGGGCTTAAGTGTTCATCCTGGTAAGCAAGGTTTGAGCAGGTCGGACTCGGAGGCTTTGGTAGCGAGGGTGCACGTAGGGTGCATGTAGGGGTCATCCTGCGGCCAGACGAATTTCTGCCAGATTTGGTTCCTTAACTAGACTAGGGAAGGCCTGGCTAATCTTGATCGGCTCACGGCCACTCCCAACTTCCGGCGGATTTTCCACGTGTGGTTTCCACGTGACTTCCCAGCAGTTGTTCTTTTGCGGTCTCCAAGGCCTTCCTTTGGAAACTCAAAGCTACGTGACTTCAAAGTCAAGTGAAATTCGAGTGGAATCACACTTTGATGCTGCCTAGTGGGTGAACAGTGAAAGAAAGAGTCTGCCAAGACGGACAAATTGCGCAGCCCGCAGCACCGTTCATGCTGACCCCAATTCCGAGACACTATTCCAGATGGCAGTAATCGGTGTCCGGTACAATGCTCAGCTTGAGTTCACAAACTGCTTCAAACCCTCAGGTCTGTCCCTGCTTCATGGAGCTGCCATACATGTCCCGGCATAAATTTAGTCCGCTATCCCACGAGGGACTGCTGAACTGAAGGACAGAGGTTGTGGCACAACAGCTTCATGGTTATCAAAAGTCATCTCGACTCCACACTGAGCCATCCTTCATCTACAAATTTTCTAGAGGACCAGGCTACGCAGGGTCCGCAATGAACCTCCAGACAGCCCACCAGCAAGTTACTCTTTCTAACTGGCCATCACGGCCTTCCCAGTCATCGTATCCCAAGTCCACTCCTTCAACCTCAATTTGCAATCCTGCTGCTTCCAACCTGGTTTTCAAGTCCGCACGCTCTTGATCGTATCCTTCTCTCAGCGGCAGCTCGACGATGAAACGCGCGTCAGGCGTTCTCAATAGCCATCGACCGATGGTCTCAGCTAGCAATTTCGGATGCTCTGCAGAGTACAGCGGATCAGCTGCGAGAATGACAGAGTATTGCTGGCTTTTGAATTGAGGAGCGTTGGCTGCATCGGACCAGTCCAATGCTAGTACCGATAAAGCTCCACCAAAACGTTGCACAAGGTCGCCGTTTTGGCCGGCATTGTGCTGAAGATTTGGCACGATCTCCGGTAGATCAGTCAGATGTACCTGTGTTTTCCAAATACAAGCAGCCGCGATGCCAACCAGACCAGTTCCGGCGCCAAGCTCAAGCACGCGAAGTTCTCCGGAGGGGAGGTAGGCCCTTAGGGAGCTCAGGCGTCTGGCCAGCATCAAGGAGGACGTCCATGTCTTCAAGCCAAGATTGTCGCCTGTCAAGGATGGTTCTCGTAGGACAATCTGGACGTTATCGGAGATATTGAACGTCCGCAGCATGGTTGGCATGGCGCTTCGACCAGATCTTTCGCTGATCCTAGCACTTGCAGATGCCCATATCTGCTCTCGGACGTTCTCGTCGGAAATCCAAGAGAGTGGGGAGGAAATAATTGAGGTAAGATAGCGTGTTAGACCACTGGGGTCAATGGCGTAAGGTTGTGCCGCAATGCCATCGTCGTGAGAGAAAGACGATGTTCCCCGAGTTAATCGGTTCAGAACATCCAGCAAGGAGGATGCCGGCGGTTTTGTGTAGAGCTGTGGCAGGTCGTAGACTACAAGTTTGAGCCAGGCAGATCAGTGGACCAATATGAGAAAAGGGACATACTTTTCCGCACCATGCAGAAGTTGCTGATCAGACTTTCCACCCTCGTCGGCCATATAATCTGGTATCCAGGGGTAAATGAAATTCGCCCTTTCAAACAATGACATTTATCGAGCCGGATTGGGGCGGCTAAAACATCTCGATATGTTCGATCACCAAAACATCTTTAGGCTACTGGTATAGGATGCACATGTATTGCTCGCTGACCTAGGAGAGTAGGTCAAAGCACAAGCAATGCACTAAGCGCGGGGAAGAAAAAT
>Ga0335075_10009287_pt1 | contig 15016 bp, 10 predicted proteins | sample Lox_Sample_24_FD_206723 | JGI IMG/M metagenome (GOLD analysis project Ga0335075, IMG submission 206723) | Soil microbial communities from Loxahatchee National Wildlife Refuge, Florida, United States - Lox_Sample_2.4 | ecosystem: Environmental > Terrestrial > Soil > Wetlands | place: USA...
CGGCCATGATCGGCCAAACCGTTCTCCACTACCGCATCCTGGAACAACTCGGCGCCGGAGGAATGGGTGTCGTCTACAAAGCCGAGGACACGCGCCTTCACCGTGCCGTCGCACTGAAGCTCCTGCCCGAACATCTCGCTCACGATCCGCAAGCTCTCGAACGTTTTCGCCGCGAAGCACATGCCGCGTCTGCACTGAACCATCCGAACATTTGCACCATCCACGATGTCGGCGACCAGAATGGCGTGCCGTTCATTGCGATGGAGTTCATCGACGGCGAAACACTCCGCCAGCACATCGCCGGAAAGCCGCTTCCGCTCGAGCGCATTCTCGATCTTTCGATCCAAATCGCCGACGCACTGGACGCTGCTCACGCGCAGGGGATCATTCATCGCGACATCAAACCGGGCAACATCTTCATCACCAAACGCGGCCAGGCAAAGATTCTAGACTTCGGCCTGGCGAAACTCGTTCGCAAGGAGAGCGTAAACGCGGGAATCGGCGCAGATTCTCCGCAGACCTCGGTTCAAGAGCCGACCTCAATCGTCGGCGTCATCAGCGGTACGCCCTCCTACATGTCTCCCGAACAGGTTCGTGGCGACGACCTCGACACGCGCACCGATCTCTTTGGCCTCGGTCTGCTGATGTACGAAATGGCCACGGGCCGGCAGGCATTTGCAGGAAAAAGCGGCGGCGCCATCATCGAAGCGGTCCTCACGAAGGCGCCCGTCCCCGCAGGTGCTCTGAATCCCGATTTGCCGTCTAATCTCGAAGCCATCATTAACAATCTGCTCGAAAAAGATCGCGACCGCCGGTATCAGGCCGCCGCAGCTGCCTTGGACGATTTGCGCGCGCTTCGCCGTCAATTCGAAAGCGGACGCACCATCTCGGGATCGATCGCACCTCCGCCCACGCCCCATCATCGTCCTTATGCAACGCTCGCCGTCGGCGGCGGGACGCTAATTATCATTGGAATGGCACTCGGCATCTGGCTCTACTCGGCGCGCCACGCTCATGCTCTGAGCCAGACCGACACAATCGTGCTCGCAGACTTCGCGAATCAGACTCACGATTCTGTTTTCGACGTCACTCTGCAGCAGGGCCTGGCCGTCCAGCTCGAGCAGTCGCCGTTTCTCAGCATCATCTCCGACGCCCGCGTGCAGCAAACACTCCAGCTCATGGGCCAGCCCGGTAACGCAAAGCTGACGCCCGTCGTCGCGCGCGGCGTTTGCCAGCGCACTGGGAGCAAGGCGTACCTCGGAGGCTCGATCGCCAATCTCGGCAACGAGTACGTAATTGGGCTCAACGCCGTGAACTGCGCGACGGGCGACCCGCTCGTTCAGGAGCAGGTGCAAGCCGAAGGTAAGGAGAAAGTTCTCGACGCGCTTGGCCGCGCCGCCTCGCAAATGCGCCAGAAACTCGGCGAGTCGCTTAGCACCGTGCAGAAGCTCGACATCCCCATCGACCAGGCCACCACGCCTTCGCTCGAAGCGCTTCAGGCCTACAGCCTCGGGCGGCAAACGATGACGCAGAACGCCGACTACAGCGCCGCAATCCCATTGTTCCAGCACGCCATCAGCCTCGACCCGAAGTTCGCCATGGCATATGCGGCGCTAGGCACCGTCTATCGCAACTTGGGCGAGGCCAATCTCGCGGCCGCAAACGCGCAAAAGGCTTACGATCTGCGCAGCCGGGTCAGCGAACGCGAAAAATTCTACATCGAGTCCCACTACGACCAGTTCGTCTTCGGCGATCTCGAAAAAACGGTCCAGGACTACCAGCTCTGGGCCCAGACGTATCCCCGCGACTCTCTTCCGCATACGAACATGGGCGTCTGCTATCAGAGCCTCGGCGAAAACGAGAAGGCGCTCGCCGAATTTCAAACCGCTCTTCGCCTCACCACGGGTGACGGTCTCGATTATTCCGATCTCACCACCGCCTATACCAACGTGAATCGTTTTGCCGACGCCGCAGCCACCGCGAAAGTAGCCGAGGCCAAAGGCCTGGGCTCAGGCGACCTGCGCGTTTATCTCTACGAGCTCGCATTCCTCCAAAATGACTCCGCCGCCATGGCGACGCAGCTCGCCGCTGCCGCCGGGAAGCCCGAGGAAGCTACGCTCCTTCAACTTTCGGCCGCCACTGCCGCCTATTCCGGTGAACTTTCCAAAGCGCGCGAACTTTCGCGCCGCGCCGTTGACTCCGCCGAACGCAACCAGGAGAAAGAACCCGCCGCGGGCTTCGAATCGGAAGCCGCTATCTGGGAAGCGCTGTTCGGCAATACTAACGAAGCCCGTCAGCACGCGAATCGCGCTCTGGCTCTTTCCAATTCCACCGAGGCCGAAAGCATTGGCGCGCTGGCCCTCGCGTTCGCGGGAGATGCCCGCGCCGGAACGATTGCTTCCGACCTCGCCAAACGTTTCCCGCGCGACACGATCGTCCAATTCAACTTTCTTCCCGCCATTCAGGCGCAGCTGGCGCTCGATCGCCGCGATCCCGCGCGCGCGCTGGAACTCCTGCAACCCGCCCTTCCGTACGAACGCGGCGTCGCGGGCAGCACCAGCTTCACCATCAATCTTTTTCCGGTGTATGTTCGCGCCCAGGCGTATCTCGCCGCCGGCAAAGGCGCTCAAGCAGCCGCCGAGTTCCAGAAAATTCTCGATTTGCGCGGGATCGTCCTGAACGAGCCGATCGGCGCGCTTGCCAATCTCGGTCTCGCCCGCGCGAATGCTCTTGAAAGCAACGTCGCGAATGCGCGCGCCTCATACGAGAAATTCTTGCAGCTTTGGAAGAGCGCCGACACGGACATTCCGCTCCTCCACCAGGCTCGCAGCGAACTTACAAAACTGAATGCCGTCCCATCGGGACGCAAAGCATGATCCGTCGGTTATCGCTCCCCGCCTCGTCTCTTCGATTTCACCGCAAAATCCGCGCTCTCTCGTTTATAAATACCAACTGGTTCGCGCTCCACCTCAAGGAGGCTGTGTGCAAAACGTGCAGAACGACGGATTGATTCGCTTCAGAGTTCCACGTGCACTCATTTTCGTTTCCGCGCTCCTCGCTCTTGTGTTCTCCATCGGTCTCGAAGCACGCCAGAACACCGGCCAGACCGCCTCCGCCGGCGGCGAAGTCATCATCGACCACAACGTTCCCGCGCGCATGCGCGACGGCGTCATCCTCCGCGCCGACATCTATCGCCCGAAAGCCGACGGCAAATATCCCGTCCTGCTCACGCGCACTCCGTACAACAAAACCTCCGAAATGTATCTCGGCCCCATCGCCGTCCAGCACGGCTACGTCCTCATCGCGCAAGACACGCGCGGCCGCTACGCCTCGGAAGGCGAATGGTATCCCTTCAAGCACGAATCGAACGATGGCTACGACACCATCGAATGGGCCGCGTCGCTTCCGTACTCCAACGGCAAAATCGGCATGTACGGCGGTTCGTACGTCGGCGCGACGCAATACCTCGCCGCCATCGCCAACCCTCCTCACCTCGCCGGAATTTTTCCTGACGTCACCGCCTCGAATTATCACAATGGCTGGACGTACCAGGGCGGCGCGTTCGAGCAGTGGTTCAACGAATCATGGACCACCGGCCTCGCCATGAACACGCTCGAGCGCCGCGACGACGATGCCGGCAACGCGCTCGAAGGCTCGAAAGTCCTGCCGCTCAACGCCTATCCGATTCTCGATCCCGTTTCTCAAGCCGGCCTCGCTCCTTATTTCACCGACTGGCTCGCGCATCCCGATTACGACAGCTACTGGCAGCCGTGGTCCATCGAAGCCCACTACGGAGCGATCCACGTACCTGTCTACGGTTCCGGCGCGTGGTACGACATTTTCCTTCGCGGCACGCTGCGCAATTACATGCTGCTGAAAACGCAGGCCGGCTCCGATGCCGCGCGCCGCAATCAGCGCCTGATCGTTTTCGTCGGCGGACACGCGGGCGGCTACGACGTTTCGAAAGTTGGCGGCGTCGATTTCGGCCCGAAGCTGCCCATCGACCTCAACGCCGTCATGTTCCGCTGGTACGACTGGATCCTGAAAGGCGTCGACAACGGCATGGCCGCCGAAAAACCGGTCCGCATTTTCGTCATGGGCAAAAACGAATGGCGCGACGAAGATGATTGGCCGCTCGCCCGCGCCGTCTCCACTCATTACTACCTGCACTCCGACGGCAACGCCAACAGCCTGCGCGGCGATGGCTCGCTCAGCACTACCGCGCCCGACGCCGAACCAGGCGAGCGCCAGGTGACTGATAACAAGAAGCCCGAGCGCCAAAAGAGCAACCGGCTAAACAGCGAGCGGCAGACGAGCGGCGAGAAAAACTCCGACTCTTTCGTCTACGATCCCGCCGATCCCGTTCCCACCATCGGCGGACCGCTCTGCTGCGGCGCGCTTCCCACCGGCATTGGGCCAGAAGACCAGCGCCCCGCCGAAGACCGCAGCGACGTCCTCGTCTACTCCACTCCCGCCTTCACGAAGGATACGGAAGTCACCGGACCTGTCTCGCTCGATCTCTACGTCAGCTCGTCCGCCGTCGACACCGATTTCACCGGCAAGCTCGTCGACGTGTGGCCCAACGGCTTCGCGCAGAATCTGACGGAGGGAATCCTGCGCCTGCGCTATCGCGATTCGGAGTCAACGCCCGAACTCGCCAACCCCGGCCAGATTTATCACGTCACGCTCGATCTGGTCGCCACCAGCAACGTGTTCCTCGCCGGCCACAAGCTGCGCCTCGAAGTCTCCAGCAGCAATTTTCCGCGCTTCGACCGCAACCTGAATACCGGCGCCGTCCAGTCTCTGGGCTCCAGCTTCGTGAAAGCCACCAACATCGTCTACCACGACCGAACCCACCCCTCCGCCCTCATCGTGCCCTAGCGTCCGCCCCTAACGGCCGAGAGGGCGGTGACGTTGTACTGGAATCGGCGAGCTATTTAACCTCGCTACGCCGGGCGAGCACCCGACCGTAGCCTCGATCGATGAGGTTGATTCGCCTTCAGCCCATGAACCGCGCGTGATATTCTTCGCCGCAATCAGGGTCATAGGAGCACGCGGATGAAAAAGATTTTCATCACTGTTTACGGAGGGTGCGCATACGTTATGGAAGATACAGTCCCGCGCGGATTCGAAGTGGAGGTCATCGACTTCGACAACATCGAGGCTGGCGATGGTTTTCCCTCGAACGAAGCGCGCGACTACTGCGCGGCGCAGGGACTGTATGAACCTCCGCAGGCGCGGCGATTGTGAATTTGCAATGCCGCGGTGAGCTCGGAACTGCTTACAAGGCTGGCTCGCAGATCGCTCGCGTGATAAGTGAAGACTGGTGCGCGCGCGAGTTGTACTGCGCGGCCTGCACATCGGATCGGTTACAACCGTCGAAAGCTAACACACCCGCCATCGACCTCATTTGTCCTGAATGTGCCCACCGCTTTCAGCTGAAGAGCCTCCGTACTTGGGGACAGAGGAAAATCGTTGACGCGGCCTATGCGTCCATGATCCGCGCCATAAGGTCTGACAGCGTTCCCGACTTGCTAGTACTGCACTATTCGTCTGATTGGTTGGTCAGCAATCTCATGCTGGTTCCGTCGGTCTTTTTCAGTGAGAGTGTCATCGAAAAACGTCGTCCGCTCGGGCCGGAGGCTCGCCGAGCGGGATGGACTGGTTGCAACATCCTCCTGGATCGAGTGCCTCAGGACGGCAGAATAATGGTCGTCTCGAACGGCGCCGCCGTACGGGAAGAGGTGGTTCGGGGCGAGTACTCTCGGATTCGCGGCCTTGGTAAGATACCGCCGCGTCTGCGCGGCTGGACGCTCGATGTCCTTGGTGCGGTTCGTAGGTTGGAAAAGCCGCGGTTCTCGCTACAGGAACTATATGCTTTTGAAGCGTATTTGCAAGGACTTCACCCGCAGAACAAAAACGTGCGACCCAAAATCCGCCAGCAGCTGCAAGTTCTTCGCGACCTGGGTCTCATACGATTCGTTGGTTTAGGAGAATATGAACTGAAATGACCCCGGAGCACCTCTGACCATTAGCGGCGAAAAAGTCTGCTGCGCGTGGCTCTAAGGCTTGTCTTGGAATTGCTGCGATCTGCTCATAAACGATCAGAACCGCTTTCCCGAAGTAGCTGCCCCTTGCCGTGGACAATCGATGGAGAAGATTTTAATGTAGCGCCGCGGACTTCAGCGCGGCAGATTTCCACGGCGGCGTCCATTGGTGCGCCACCGAGCTCTTCAATACGGTCGAACCGACCTCGGTGAACGATCCAAGGAACGGATAATCCGTCGGTGCGCGGCACAGACCTTGGCGCAGCGGATTTTGCCATATGTACCACGCGACGCGGTCGGCAGAATCCCTCCCCCGCAGGATGTGATCGTAATATTTGAATTGCCACAAAATTCGATCCGTTCGTCGGGAAAACTCAACGGCGCTTTCTTGTTTGAACGATTCGACGAACCTCATCAAGTTGCTCGTGTCGCTAGCAGCGGCGGCGAGGACGTGCATGTGGTCAGGCATCACGCAATAGGCGTGCACAAAGAACTGGCAGGTGGCTGCGTGCTTCTGCAGTTTGCCGATGAGCCAGCGTGCCAAGCGAGGATTCGCACCGAATCGGCGGCGATTATGAAAGCAGAGGGTAACGAAATAGATTCTGCGCCCGCGATAGTCGGTGAACGGCAGTCGTATGTTCTTGCGTTTTAGGGCTGAGGTCGAGGCCACAATTGAGTCTGCGCGTAAGTCGCGTGCCGCGCTGAAGTCCGCGGCGCTACATTTAATTCTAACCGCGGCGTTTTCGCAAGCGCGATTGAAAGCCCTTGGCTGATGCCGTGAGCGAGAAGGGAACGCGCAGGTGATCTTCAGAATCAGGAAATTCTTTCGCCCCTCGCGGTCGCGAACAGCGCGCCGGACGCCACGACCGGGAAAGCTACTACGCTCTTGCGCCTGACGCCTCCGTGGCACTTCCGCCCCGAATTCGTTTTCCCATTTTGGGAATTTCCCGTTTTGGAACTCCACGCTAAATACTTCCTAGTACTATTGTACATTGGTACTGTACAAACCGTCTTTTTCGTGCTATGCTGCGTCGTTTTTATGCGCGCCAAATCCACCAACGCGACTTCCAGCGTTTCCGCCGATCCGAACGGGCCGGTCGCGGCATATCCGAGGGGGCGTCTGCGCGTTCCGACCGTGACGTGGGCCTGGGGCGGCTTTTTCACTGTCCGCTCTTGGGACTACTCGCGAATGCCTCCGAGTAGAATTGCTCCTAAGCCACTGAAAACACTCGACAGAAAATTTTCTACTCGCGAAAAAATCCGTTCTTCACATTTCACCTTTCTTTTGCTTTTGAGCTGGGACGTAACGTTGTTACGTCCCGCTGAATCATGCTTTGACCGCGCTGACGCACCGAGTCTTTTCTCGACACACGTGCTAAGCAAAAAGTCGCGTAAGTTCAGCATCATCAACAAAAGTGCAAAAATTGGTCGACACACTTTCCTGCTGTTCGACATGCAGGCATTGATTGGCAGTCAGTTGCAGGTGCTAGTCACTCGTCACTCGCTTGCCCTGAGTCCGCCAGGAGCGGGAGAAGGGCCGCTAGCCACTGCTTTTCATGCTAAACTGGCCCGGCAAGAACGGCGAATACAGTTCCTGCCAATGGCTTACGCGAACTGATATCTCTTAGAGAAGGCTAAACCATGTCTGGACACTCAAAATGGGCCACGATCAAGCATAAGAAGGCGGCAACGGACGCGAAGCGTGGCGCGGCGTTCACGAAAATCATTCGCGAGTTGACAATTGCGGCGCGAAGCGGCGGCGGCGATCCCAACACGAATCCCCGTCTGCGCACCGCCATATCGGCGGCGAAGAACGAAAACATGCCGAACGACAATATCGAGCGCGCCATTCAGCGCGGCACGGGTCAGCTGGAGGGCGAAACGCTGGAAGAAGTGACGTATGAAGGATACGGGCCGGGAGGCGTCGGGGTGCTGGTGCAGGCGGTGACCGGAAACCGCAACCGGGCGGCCGGCGAGCTGCGTCACATGTTCTCGAAACACGGCGGAAACATGGCGGAAACGGGCGCGGTGGGCTGGATGTTCCACCGCAAGGGCGACATTTCGGTGTCGAAGGAAGCAGCGGACGAAGAGAAGATGATGGGGATCGTCCTGGACGCGGGCGCGGAGGATTTGAAGGACGACGGGTCGTCGTGGGAAGTGGTGACGCCGCCCGAAGCGATGGAAAAGGTGCGCGGGGCGTTGGAAGCGGCGGGGATTAAAGCGGAGTCGGCGGAAGTGGCGTGGCTGCCGCAGAATTATGTGAAACTGACCGGTCAGCAGGCGCAGCAGATGCTGCGGTTGGCGGAATCGCTGGAAGAGCATGATGATGTCCAGCACGTGTATGCGAACTTCGACATCGACGAGAAGGAAATCCAGGCCGCAGTCGCCAGCTAGCGTCTGCATTTGCCACAGAGACACAGAGAACACAGAGCGAACTCGAGGACAGTGAAAGTTCGTATGAAGTCACGCGTTGAGGCTTTGGCCTGCGCGGTCGCGCTTCGGTTTTCGATTCCGCTTTCAGTGACATTAGATTTTCCTCTGTGCTCGCTGTGACTCTGTGGCCAACAATAGGTGTTGCAGCGTTTTATTGGCGAGCTAGAAGCGCGACAGATCCGCGCAAACCAAAGCGCGACATCCTGTGCCCCTACCAAGAACGCCGCAACCTGGAAGCCTGCCTGCGGCAGGCAGGCGTGACTGAAAAAAGCCTTTCGGCGAGCGAAGCTCATACGTAAACTGATGAAGCGATGGAACGGCGAACGCTGCGCGTGCTCGGCGTGGACCCGGCGCTGGCCGGTGCGACCGGCTACGGCGTGGTGGAATGCGCGGGGACGTCGGCGACGCTGCTGCGATTCGGAGCGCTGAAGTTTCCGGTGCGCGAGACGTTTGGCTCGCGGTTGCGCGAAATTCACCGAGCGATCGCGGAGCTGGTGGAAGAATTTTCCCCGCAGGCCGTTGCCATCGAGGCAGTGTTTACCGCGCTGAACATGAAGACGGCGCTGCGACTGGCTGAAGTTCGCGGCGTGATTCTGCTGGCGGCGGCGCAAGCGTCGGTGCCGGCGTTCAGCTACTCGCCGCGCGAGGTGAAGGCGAGCGTGGCTGGGTATGGCGGCGCGTCGAAGCAGCAGATGCAGCAGATGGTGGGCTCGCTGCTGAGGCTTGCGTCGATCCCCGAGCCGCCTGATGCAGCGGACGCGCTGGCGGTGGCGTTGTGCCACGCACATCTCTCGCAAGCGCGCGAACGAATGGCCGTCGCAATTGGAACTGGGATGGGCGTGGGGCCGGGAACCGCAACAGCCACGGGAACTGCGACAGGAAGGGGCGCTCGGCGAAACGTTGGGCGCGCGAATCGCGTCACAAGTTAAGGTATGAACGTCCGCGGAAAGTTTTCCCTCTACATCATTGTTTCGCTCGGGCTTGCGTTGGCGATTCCAGTGCTGGCTCCGGTGGCGTGTTTCGCGTCGCAGGAAGCGGCAGCTTCGGGCGGTTCGGCACAGGGCGACGCGTCGGCTGGATCGCAAACCGCGACGATCACGTTCACGAAGATATTCAAGTCGAGCTATCCGGAATACGTCGAGGTGAAGGTGAACGACACTGGCGCGGGAACGTTCGACATTCGCCAACTGGACGAGAGCGCGAATCCGCAGCCGCTGAATCTTGGTCCGGAGCTGGCGCAGAAGGTGTTTCATCTGGCGGCGCAGCTACACGATTTCCAGGGCGTCCAACTGGAAGCGCGCAGGCGCATCGCGAACCTGGGCCAGAAGACGTTCCGTTACGATAAGGGCGGCGAGTCGTACGAAGTGACGTTCAATTACACGGAGAACGATGCGGCGAATCAGCTGTTGAATATTTTTGAGGGTATTTCGCGCGAAGAGGGCGACATTTCCGATCTGAAGCGGACGGCGCGGTACGATCCGCTGGGCGTCAACGACGTGCTAACGCAGGTGCAGAGCGACTACAAGCAGAAACTACTCCCCGAACCGAATCAACTGCTTCCCACGCTGGATGCGATCGCGAAGAACGATCAGATCATCAACATTGCGCGCGACAAGGCGCGCAACCTCGCCGGCCAGATCCGCACGGAACATAGTGAGTGACGCGCCAGAAGTGCGATCAGAGTAACGCGCGAGAAGGGCCATCTGGCTGACGCGCTAGAAGCGACCTCCGTGGCGTGCCAATTTTTTGCCTCCCAACGGCTTGCACTTCCGCAATCGTAAGCCGAGCTGCCTCGTGTGAACTTCAGAAGAATGACGCTTTACAATCGCGCGCGAGGGCGAGTTGGATACGAAGCTCAGGCGAAAACGATGTGCAACTCTTTTCCCATAGTGTGCAAGCTCTCTCCTAGCAGTTCCGTGACCAAAGTGAGTGGAGGTGAGAAGCGCAAAACCTCAAATAGGCATTCTTTTTCACCTTAGCCGAGGTTTTTCCTTCTGTTCGCTCGATTAGCAGGACCCGCTGGAATTTAGTTCTCCGCCTATCTGCCGTAGAATCAGTAAGTTGCTGTGTTACCTACTTTTCATTTGAGTGCTCGAAATTCGGGCGCGGAAATGCATTAGGGTGAGCGCCTCCGAACAGGCACACTAAAATGGAACACTTTCTTCTCACTTTCTGGGCAGCGTCGCACGTATCGGCTGTTCTGTCGAGCTCACAGCCTCTCCTATTGGCCGTTCTGGGCTTGCTGCTGTTGATGACATCGGCCGCCACACGGGTGATCGGCGGCGGAGCGCGAGTTCAGCAAAGCAACGACGGCAAGCACGGAGTACGAACTAGATCGTTGTCGAAAACTTCCGGACCGTCTGGCGTGCCGGAATCAGTCCGCCATCTGACTCAGAACGCAGCCGCACGAGAGCATGCCAATGCTGAAGGAATGTATCACCGCGTGTGAAACCCCTTTCAGCGTGAGTGTGGTCCGGCAAGTAAATTCCATTTCCCGGTGGCCCAAAAAATGGTTCGACTGTTCAATACGTACTTTCCAAAACGAATCGTTTTACTTGCTCTGTCTGAGGCGTTCTTGGTGTTGATCGTTCTTGTGGGTCTGCTGACTTTTTATCGCGGATCCGATTTTGGAGCGCTATTCGCGAATGGCCGGGAATTCGCTCAAATCACGGCGATCGGTTTGGTTTGTATCATCTGCCTTTACTATCAGGATCTCTATTACGATCCGAAGCTTACGGAAGAGCCGAGCCAGTTGCTGGGGCGACTAGCGCGGGCGCTCGGCGTGGCGTCGATACTGCTCGCTTTGCTCTATCTCGTATTTCCGGCGGTCGAATTGAAGGGCGGACTGGCCGTGATCGGGATCACGCTGATCGGGTTTTGTCTCGCAATGACTCGTCAGGCGTTCGCGTCGCTGAATCGAGTCGACCGGTGGTCGACATCAACCCTTGTGATCGGCGACGGTGTGCTCGCCGGGCATGTGGTGGAGGCGATCCAAAGACGGCCGGCGCTGGGATTGAAGCTGGCGGGCTACATCGGGAATTCTTCGAAGACTTTCTCCGCCGACGATGACGTGCGTTGCGTCGGCTGCCTTGACGATTTATCAGGGATAGTTCAGCGATACGGGGTACGGCGAGTGATCGTTGCGCTGGAGGACCGACGCGCGAAGCTGCCCGTGGAAACGCTTCTCGACCTGAAGACGGCGGGGGTGGCGATTCAAGAGGGCGCGGAATTCTATGAATTCACAATGGGCAGAATTCCAGTCGAGAATGTGCGACTGAGCTGGCTCATTTTTGGGCCGGGATTCCAAGTTTCAAAATTGCGCTCGTTCTATAAGCGGTTGCTGTCGGTGATTCTGGCTCTGATTGGCCTGGTTGTGTTTCTGCCGCTCATGCTGTTGATTGCGCTGGCGATTTGGATTGATTCGCCGGGCCCAGTGATCTTTCGGCAGGTGCGCATCGGGATGGGCGGCCTGCCCTTCACGCTGTACAAATTCCGCACAATGTTTCATCAGGCAGACCAAGGCAAGGACCCGCTTCCGGTGCAGCCGAACGATCGACGCGTCACGCGCGTGGGGCGCTGGCTACGGCAGTTCCGGTTTGACGAAATCCCTCAGCTCTACAACATCCTGCTAGGACATATGTCGCTTGTTGGGCCGCGGCCCTTCGTGCCGAACCAGGAATTGGAGCTGGCGCAGCAAATCCCGCTGTACAAGCAGCGGTGGGCGATTCGGCCGGGCGCGACAGGATGGGCTCAGGTACAGAGAGGCTATTGCGCGACGGTCGATGACAACGTCGAAAAGCTCGCATACGACCTGTTCTACATCAAGAACATGTCGATTGGGTTCGACCTGCTGATCCTGGCCAAGACGGTGAAGATTGTGTTCGCCGGAATTGGTGGACGATGAAACCGATCTCCACAATCGCCCTGGAAATCTTCTGGCTATCGATCGCAGTCATTCTGTACACGTATTTTATCTATCCAGCCGTTCTTCTGGTGTGTTACTCCGTTTCTCAATTGCGTACGGATCTTCGATACCTATTCAATCGCGTGGACCGGAGAGTTGGCCGTTTCGCAAAGGTCGAGGCGCCGGGAGTGACGTTCGTCGTTCCCGCGTACAACGAGGAGAAGCATCTGCCGGCAAAGCTGGCGAATCTTCGAGGGATTGAGTACCCGCGAGAGAAGTTGCAGGTCATCATCGTTTCAGACGGATCGACGGACGGCACGAATGACATTCTGAAGGAGATTCAGGACCCCTGCGTCGAGCCGGTAATTCTTTCGCAACGGGGCGGAAAAGCGAACGCGCTGAATTGTGCGGTGGCCCGCGCGTCGCATGATCTGCTGGTGTTTTCAGATGCCGGGACAATGTTCGAGCCGGATGCGGTGCGAAAGCTCGTTCGACACTTTGCCAACCCGCAAACAGGGGCGGCTTGCGGCGCTCTGCGATTCCAGGCGAGTTCCGAATCACAACAGACAGAGGGCGTTTACTGGAAGTACGAAAGCGCGCTTCGTTTGATGGAGAGCCGACTGGGCGCGAGTTTGAACGCGAGCGGCGCAGTGTACGCGCTCCGACGCGAAGCTTATCAGCCGCTAGCTCAAGGAGCCGTGCTCGACGATTTGCTCGTGCCCATGAATGCACGAAAACTCGGGTACGGCGTCATATACGATCCCGAAGCTATCGCGACCGACTATGCCCCCGAAACTATTCAAGGTGAATTTGCGCGACGGGTCCGAATTGCTGCCGGGAGTTTTCAGGCGCTGCCCGAGCTTCTGCGCATGAACCTGACAGGCTTCACCGCGTTTTCGTTTTACTCGCACAAGCTGCTTCGATGGCTGCTGCCTTTCTTCTTGATTGCGCTGTTGCTATCGAACGGGTTTCTGGTCGGGAGAACGTTCTATGCCGGCTTCGCGGCAGCGCAGATTCTGTTCTACGCGTGGGCTATTCTCGGCGGCACCTGCTCAAAACAGCTGAAGCGGGTTCGTTTCGGACTGATCGGCCATTTCCTCGTGGCGATGAACGCCGCTTTTCTGGTCGGCTTCTTCCGGTACTTGAAGAACCGCAACTCGATCGAATGGCAGCGCGTCAGCTAATTCCTCTTGGGCCAATCGGTTGGAAGCGACTGTGTGGCGATTGACACACGCCATCTCCTTGCCTCGATTGAGAAACACTTTACATATGTCCCCGGCCTGCTTATACCGGTTTCCCTTGATTTAGCTGAATTTAGGAGGAGGGATCGATGGCGCGCTACGTGCCCTTCTAGCGGCATATTTTCGGCCTAATCCAGGGGCAGTGTGGATTGGACTCTATCTGAGGCCTTGGGACCCGATTCTCGTTGAGTGAAGGGAGCAGCCCGATGAAAGTAATGGACACCACCCTGAGGGATGGTGAGCAAACGCCGGGGGTGAACTATACACCCGAGGAAAAGCTGACGATTGCCCAAGCCTTGCTGGACGCCGGGGTTGATGCGATCGAGGTTGCTTCCGCCCGAATTTCTGACGGAGAGGCTCGAGCGGTCCAGTCCATTACGCAGTGGGCTCGCTCGAAGGGTGTTCTGGATCGTGTTGAGATTTTGGGTTTTGTCGACGGAACCAAGTCTGTCGATTGGATTGTGGAAAACGGCGGGCGAGTGCTTAATCTGCTGGCGAAGGGTTCGGAAAACCACTGCCGCGTGCAACTGAACAAGTCGCCCGAGGAACATTTCCAAGATATCGCGAAGACGGTTTTCTACGCCGTTGAGTGCGGGCTGACGGTGCAGGTGTACCCCGAGGACTGGTCGCAGGGGATGCGCCACTCGCAAGACTACATGATGGCGCTGGCAGGTTGCCTCTGTGAGCTTCCCGTGAAGCGAATCATGCTCGCGGATACCCTCGGAGTGCTTACTCCTGAGGAAGCCGCGAGTTACGTTCGGTTGATGGTCACCCGGTTTCCCATACTGTTCGATTTTCACGGCCACAACGACTACGGTCTTGCTGTCGCAAATTCCATTGCCGCCCTTCGATCTGGGGCCGACCGAGTGCACGTGACGGTAAACGGAATTGGCGAAAGAGCGGGGAATACGAATTTTGCCACCCTCGTTGTCGCCGCCGGAGACCTGTATGCGATGGAGTCCGGTGTGGATGAGCGCGCGCTAGGGATGCTGAGCGATTTGGTTGCGGAGATCAGCGGAGTGGAGCTGGCTGCCAATGCCCCGATCGTCGGCCGGCTGAGTTCGACTCAAGGTTGCGGGGTACACGCGGACGGCGACAAGAAAGGCCGCTTGTACCAGAACAAGCTGGACCCGAAGCGTTTTGGCCGCACTCGCGGGTACGATTTGGGCAAGACGTCGGGACTGGCCTCGATCGAGCAGAACTGTATTGAGTTAGGTCTCAATGTGAGCCCGGAGCAGCAGCGAGCCTTGCTGGCGAAAGTGAAGCAATTGGGGGATCAGAAGATCGCCGTCAAGAAGGCGGACATGATCCCTTTGCTGAACGACATCATCAGCACCATGGCCAGCTCGCGCTCGGAGGCAGCAGATGTCGACCTTTGATGTCCCCGACCT
>Ga0335075_10009288_pt1 | contig 15015 bp, 9 predicted proteins | sample Lox_Sample_24_FD_206723 | JGI IMG/M metagenome (GOLD analysis project Ga0335075, IMG submission 206723) | Soil microbial communities from Loxahatchee National Wildlife Refuge, Florida, United States - Lox_Sample_2.4 | ecosystem: Environmental > Terrestrial > Soil > Wetlands | place: USA: Florida...
GCGGCTGGCGGTCCACGTCACCTCGCCGCCCGCGGTGCGCCCCTCGAACGTGGTGGCGTCCTCGGTCGTGGGCGTCCACGTGGTGTCGAAGTCGGTCAGGTTGACGAAGAAGTCGTTCGTCAGCACTCCCGGCCGGTCGGTGAACACGCCGAGCTTGGACCCGTCGTAGTTCGCGCCGAGCACCCGCAGGCCGCCGACGAGAACGGTCATCTCCGGGGCGGACAGCGTGAGCAGGTTCGCCTTGTCGATGAGCAGGTACTCGGCCGGGAGCCGCTGGCCCTTGCCGACGTAGTTGCGGAACCCGTCCGCCTTCGGCTCGAGGTGCGCGAACGACTCGACGTCGGTCTGCTCGGCCGTCGCGTCGGTGCGGCCCGGCGTGAACGGCACGGTCACGGTGACACCGCCGTCGGCGGCCGCCTTCTCGACCGCGGCGTCGCCCGCCAGCACGATCAGGTCGGCCAGCGAGATCTTCTTCCCGCCCGCCGCGGCCGCGTTGAAGGAGTTCTTGATCCCCTCAAGGGTGCGCAGCACGCGGGCCAGCTGGTCGGGGTTGTTGACCTCCCAGCCGCTCTGCGGCTCCAGGCGGATCCGCGCGCCGTTGGCGCCGCCGCGCTTGTCGCTGCCGCGGAACGTCGAGGCGGCCGCCCACGCGGTCGACACCAGCTCGGCCACGGTCAGGCCCGACGCGAGGACCTGCTGCTTGAGCGAGTCGACATCGCCGGCCTCGACCAGCGGGTGGTCCGCCGCCGGCACCGGGTCCTGCCAGAGCTGCACCTCGTCAGGCACCTCGGGGCCGAGCAGCCGGATGGCCGGGCCCATGTCGCGGTGGGTCAGCTTGTACCACGCGCGGGCGAACGCGTCGGCGAACGCGTCCGGGTCACCGGCGAACCGGCGGGAGATCGGCTCGTAGATCGGGTCGAAGCGCAGCGCGAGGTCGGTGGTGAGCATCCGCGGCTCGCGCGCGCCCGAGCCGTCCGCCTCCGGCACCAGGCCGGCGCCGCCGTTGTCCTTGGGGCGCCACTGGTTCGCGCCGGCCGGGGACTTGAAGAGCTCCCACTCATAGCCGAACAGGATGTGGAAGAACTCGTTGTCCCACCGGGTCGGGTGGTAGGTCCAGGTGACCTCGATCCCGCTGGTGATCGCGTCCTTGCCGGCGCCGGTCCCGTAGGTCGACTTCCAGCCGAAGCCCTGCTGCTCGATCGGGGCGGCCTCGGGGTCGGGGCCGACGCTCTCGGCCGGGCCGGCGCCGTGGGTCTTGCCGAAGGTGTGCCCGCCGGCGATCAGCGCGACGGTCTCCTCGTCGTTCATCGCCATGCGCCCGAACGTCTCGCGGATGTCGCGGCCCGCCGCGATCGGGTCGGGGTTGCCGTTGGGGCCCTCGGGGTTGACATAGATGAGGCCCATCTGCACCGCGCCGAACGGGTCGGCGAGCTCCCGGTCGCCGCTGTAGCGCTCGTCCTCGAGCCACTCGGTCTCCGGGCCCCAGTAGACGTCCGCGTCGGGCTCGTAGACGTCCACCCGGCCGCCGCCGAAGCCGAAGGTCTTGAAGCCGCCCGCTTCCAGGGCGACGTTGCCGGCCAGCACGATCAGGTCGGCCCAGGAGAGCTTCTTGCCGTACTTCTTCTTGACCGGCCAGAGCAGCCGGCGGGACTTGTCCAGGCTCACGTTGTCCGGCCAGCTGTTGAGCGGCGCGAACCGCTGCTGCCCACTGCCGGCGCCGCCGCGGCCGTCGCTGACCCGGTAGGTGCCGGCGCTGTGCCACGCCATCCGGATGAACAGCCCCGCGTAGCTGCCGAAGTCGGCGGGCCACCAGGGCTTGGAGTCGGTCAGCACCGCCGCGATGTCGGCCTTCACGGCCGCCAGGTCCAGCGTCCTGAACGCCGCGGCGTAGTCGAGCTCCCCGTGGTAGGGGTCGGTGGCGACCGGGTGCTTGGCGAGGATCTTCAAGTTGAGCCGGTTGGGCCACCACTGGCTGTTCGCGTCACCCTGGGTCGGGTGAACGCGGCCGTGAACAACCGGGCATCCCCCTTCCGCGCTCGCCCCCCCGGTCTGCTCCGCGACCTCTGGGCCCTCACCGTCGGCGATGATCGGATCGTGGTTCTCGTTCTCAGGCATGGAAATCCTTCCGGAATACGCGGATTACGCTCTTCACGAAGTGCGGGTGGTGGAACAGCCCGGGCACAGGCCCCAGTAGACGACCTCGGCCTCGTTGATAGCGAAGCCATGATCGTTGGACGCGGTCAGGCATGGTGCCTCGCCGACCGCGCAGTCGACGTCGGCGACGACACCGCACGAGCGGCACACGACATGGTGATGGTTGTCACCGACGCGTCCCTCGAAACGTGGCGTCCCGCCGGCCGGCTCGATGCGGCGGATGAGGCCCGCCGCGGTGAGCGCGTGCAGCGCCTCGTACACGGCCTGCAGGGAGATGTGCCCGACGCGGCCGCGGACTCCGGCGGCGATCGCCTCGATGCCGAGGTGGTCACCGTTCCTGACCGTCTCGAGCAGCGCGACCCGCGCGGCCGTCACCCGCAGGCCGGCACCGCGCAGCTCACCGGCGGTGGCCGGGGACGCAGACTCGCTCACGGGTGGAACTCTACCCCTCTAAACACGAACGTTTCAATACAACGATATGTACAACTTTGAGACCAGCACGGTGGGGGCGTCCGCTCGGGCGGGCTCCCGCAGGGCCAGCCGCTCGGTGCGGAGGACCGGGGTACCCATAATTCGGGTGACCCGGCCCGGCCGGCTGGCGTACGTTCCCGCTATGTCAGCTGCGTGCGTGCGCGCGTTCCACGCCGGCGATGTCCCTGCCGCCGGGGCGCTTCTGGCGGCGCGGCACCGGACCCATCGCCTGGGCTGCCCGCTGCTGTCGCCGCGCTACGAGGACGAGCCGGCGGCGACCGCGGAGGTCGCGGCGGCCTTCGCGCTGCCAGGCGCCTCCGGAGCGGCGGCCGTGCAGGACGGGGGCATCGTGGGCTTCCTGCTGGGCGCCCCCAAGGCCAGCCCGGTGTGGGGGCCGAATGTCTGGATCGAAGCGGCCGGACAGGCGGCCGCCGAGCCGGAGCTGGTGCGCGACATGTACGGGCTGGCCGCTGCCCAGTGGGTTCAGGAATCACGCACGGCGCACTACGTGCTGGTGCCCGCGAGCGACGAGGGCCTGCTGCGCGCGTGGTACCGGCTGGGGTTCGGCCAGCAGCAGGCACACGCCGTACGCCCGCTGCCGGGCCCAACGCCGGCCGCGCCGCCCAAGGTCGCGGTGCGCCGCGCCCGGCGCAGCGACCTGCCCGCGCTCGCCCGGCTGGAGGTCGAGGTGCCGCGGCAGCACAGTCTCGCCCCCACCTTCTCCGCCAGCCCGGTGCCGAGCTATGAGGAGTGCCTGGCCGGATGGGAGGAGGACTTCGACGACCCCGCCTACACCACCTTCGTGGCCGAGTTCGAGGGCGCCGTCATCGGCTCGAGCATCGGCTGCGCGCTGGAGTTGTCGGCCAGCCACCTGCCGCTGACCCGGCCCGACCACGCAGGCTTCCTCGCCTTCGCCGCTGTCTTCCCGCATGCGCGGGGCCTTGGCGCTGGCCGGGCACTCGGCGAAGCGGTCAGCGCGTGGACCGCACAGGCCGGCTATCAGTGCGTGGCGACCGACTGGCGGGTCACCAACCTGCTCTCCTCGCGCACCTGGCCAAGGCTGGGCTTCACAGAATCCTTCCTCCGGCTGCATCGTCTCGTCGGCCACTGAAGTCCGCTGTGCCAGGATGGGGCCATGACCGCTGTCTTCGTCCATGGAGTGCCCGAGACCCCCGCCGTGTGGCGCGACTTGCTGGCTGCGCTGCACCGCCCCGACAGCGTGGCACTGCCGCTTCCCGGGTTCGACGGCGTCCGCCCGGAAGGGTTCGGGGCGACGATGGACGAGTACGCCGGCTGGCTGGTGGCACAGCTCGAGCGCTCCGACGAGCCGGTCGATCTCGTCGGGCATGACTGGGGTGGCGGATTCGTGGTCCGGGTGGTCTCGACCCGGCCGGAGCTGGTCCGGTCCTGGGTCACCGATGCCGCCGGCATCGGCGACCCAGGGTTCGAGTGGCACGACCTCGCCAAGATCTGGCAGACGCCGCAGGCGGGGGAAGACTTCTGGGAGCAGCAGCTGGCGGCCCCGGCCCAGGACCGGGCCGGCGTCTTCCAGATGTACGGGGTGCCCCCGGAGCCGGCCCTCGACCTGGCATCGCAACTCAGCTTCACCATGACTGACTGCATCCTCGACCTCTACCGTTCGGCCGTGGATGTCGGCAGCCAGTGGGGCCCGGACTTCGCGGCCATCCCAGCCCCCGGACTGGTGGTCATCCCCAGCGAGGACCCCTTCCTGAGCGCGGCCCCGGCCGCCAGGGCCGCCGCGCGAGCCGGGGCCAGGACCGCCGGCCTCGACGGGCTCGGCCACTGGTGGATGCTGCAGGACCCCGTCGGCACGGCCGCCGTCCTGCGCGAGTTCTGGGCGACCCTGACCTGACGATAGCTTCTCCCATCACCCGCCGCCACGCAGCTGGGCGGTAACCCCGCCGCGGCGCTGCTGCAGGCGTGTCTCGATGGCGAGTGCCGCGGCCGCGAGCAGCGCGAGGCCCGCCAGCGGCAGCGCGAACGAGTTGACGTCCGGCAGCACGCGCACCGGCGCGCCCGACCCGGTGAACACCGAGAGGTCGAGGACAGGGGCCAGCAGCCCGGGCAGCACGATGGCGCACGCGGTGGCGGCTACGGCGGCGGCGAGCAGCGCCGGGAGTACCTCGAACAGCGCGAGCCGGACTCGCTGGCTGGTCACCAGCCCCATCGTGGCCAGCCTGGCCAGCGTCAGCTCGCGGTCGGCGGCCCCGAGTGCCAGCTCCAGCAGCATGACGACGAGGCCGAGCCCGGCCGCCGCCGCCGTCGCCAGTGCGAACAGCAGGTAGGCGCCATGCTGCAGCGGCGCGCTAGCCAGCGCCTGCAGTGCCGCCGAACGAGTGGTGACGACGCTGCCGAACATCGTCTGGTGCGCGACGGCGCTCAGCGTGCTGTCGTTGATGCCGGAACCGGTGACCAGCAGCAGGTTGAACGGCGGCGGGCCGTAATAACCGTGGATCGCCGTGACAGGGATGATGATGAAGGACGCGCTGCCGGGGACCGCCGGAGTCCCGCTCAGGACCCCCGCCACCCGCACGTTAAGCGGCGACAGGCCCGCCTGCGTGGTTAGGGTGCCGCCGCCGGCGAGTTCCGCCGCCACCGACGGTGAGGCGAGCACCGGCACCGGCCGGCCCGCCGTCACGGTAAGCTTCGCGGCCGGGATCCGCGGCCATGTCTGCGTGGTCGCGACCAGGGCCGCGTAGCTCGCCGGGTCCACGCCGACGGCGGTGACCTGCTGGCTGTCGGGCATCGTCCAGCCGGTGGTCCACACGGCGGCGCTTGTGTGCACGCCCGGCACGGCGTTGATCGCGCGCTGAGCCGCGGGGGTGACGGTCGTCCCCGAATCCCCGGTGTTGATGATCGCGTCGGCCCCCGCCGATTGCCAGGACGCGGCGACCTCGCCACGCGCGATGGCGTCGCGGACCATCCCGGCGAACGCGGCGAGGGTCAGCGCGAGGACGAGCGCGAACGCGGGCAGGGCCGGCGTCAGCGAGGTTCTCGCCGCCCGCGCGAGCCCGACGAAGCCGGTCGCACCGGCCCGCGTGCCGAATATGCGGAGCAGGCCGCGCAGCACCAGCGGGTACAGGCGCGCGATGATCACCACGGCCGGGATCGCGACCAGCACCGGGGCCGTGGCCGTGTACAAGTCGATCCCGCCGATCCCTGTCGGCGACTGCTGGCTCCGCAACACGATGATCCCGGCGATGGCCGCGCCGGACAGCGTGGCCTCGGCGATCAGGCGGCGCAGCGGCGCCGTCCGCCGTCCGGCCTTCCGGCGCCGGGGGCGGTGGCGCCAGGCGGCGATCGCCGTGGGGGCCGCGAGGGCGGTGAAGAGCGTGATACCGCCCAGCCACCAGGCCGCCGCCGCCTGGGCGTGCGGGATGAGGGCAACGGCCAGGGCCGCCCCGGCCGCCGCGGCGGGCAGGCAGGTGAGCGCGCAGCCGCGCAGCGCCAGCCAGGCGATCTGCCGTGCCGACGCGCCCCGCGCCCGCAGCATGCTGAACTCCGCCGTGCGGTGCACCGCGAGCATGCGCGCGGCGAGCAGGATCACCGCCGCGGCGATCACCATCTGGCTCGCGAACAGCATCCACGCGACGTCGCTGACCGCCGACTGGGTGGCGATGAACGCGGAAAGCGGCGCGAGCAGGCCCGTCGTGAGCGTCAGCGCCCCGGAGGTGCCCGCGATGTCCCCGGACAGCGGGGGCGTCACCGTGGTGGCGCGGGTCAGGTCGGTGTACAGGGCCTGGGCCTGGTTCGCGCTGGCGGTGGCAAGGGTGACCGGGAACTGCCATTGCAGCGTGAGGCCCGGGCCACTGAGCAGCTGCTGCAGCTGGCCGGCCCCGGCGGGCCCGACGAATACGCCGCCCACCCAGTACAGCGGCGTGAATTCCCGGTACACCAGGCCCGGTGCCGCGGCGGCGGGGTCGCTGGTCCAGAACGCCGCGCGCGGGGAGCGCTGCGCGATGATCCCGGTGACGTCGAGCGTGACATGACCGGCGATGGTGCTGATCCCGACGGCGCTCCCGACGTGCAGCCCGAGCCTGGCGGCGGTCTGCGGCGTCACGGCGACCTGGAGCGTGGTGCGGTGGCCCGCGCCCGGATACCGGCCTGCGACCAGCGTGGTGTAGCCGGTGAACGGGTCGCGGTACACAAGCTCCAGCCTGACCCGGTATCCGTTCAGGTGAGCCGCGTCCGTCGCGACGCCGGACGTCGCGAACTCGGCGACCGAGGTCATGCCGCCGAAGTCCGTGGCCGGGGACGCGAGCGGCACGCCATCGGCTGACAGGTCGCCGCGAAGCTGGCTGCCCACTTCCCTGATCTGCCCGGTGCTCACAAGCGCGTTCGGCGCGGCCGCCGAGTAGTTACTCGGGAGGTCCGCGGTGAACTGGTTCCAGCCGGCGGTCACCTGAATGGATGCGGCAAGCGGTGGGACGGCCCGGAACGTCTTCCGCAGCGCCTGGGTCTGCGTGGCCAGGTTCTCCCGCGGTCCGGCGAACGCGACGAACACGCAGCCGAGCACGAGCAGTGCCAGCACCATGGTGGCGGCCATGCCCGTTCCCGTGGCCCGGGCGAGCATGCCGCCCGCGCGGCCCCGGCGCTCGCTCATGACGCCTCCGCAGCGCGGAGCTCGGCGGCCGGGTCCGGGCGCCGCATTGTTGCCAGCGCGGCCGCGACCGTCGGCAACACGGCGATGGCCAGAGCCAGCGGGATCGTCTGTGCCAGGTCGAACATGGCCAGCGGCGGCGGGACCGGTTGTGTGGCCGCCGCGGTGAGCGTGACCGCGGGCACGAGCAGCCAGGCGACCGCGGTGCCGAGCAGCAGGCCCAGGGCCGCGGCCGGCAGGCTCAGCAGCAGTTTTTCCAGGACGAGCTGCCCGGCCGCGCCGCGCTGGGTCACGCCGAGCGCGGCCATCAGCGCGTTCTCGGCCCGGCGCTGGCGCAAGCCCGCCGCGATGGCCACACAAAAGCCGGTCACGGCGAGCAGTGCCGCCGCGGCGGCGAGAGCCAGCAGCGCCTGCTGCGGCGCGGCGGACAGCGGGTCGGCGGTCAGCGTGTGCGCGAGCCCGGCCGAGCTGGTTATCTCAGACCCGGCCGGGAGCCGTGCCGCCAGGCCCGGCGGCACCTGGTGCCCGGTGGTCGCCAGCCACCATTCGGTGACCTGCACGGGCGCGATCGACTGGCTGGTCAGGAAATTCTGCAGGGTGGCGAGGTCGACGACGAGAGCGCCGGCGCTCGCCGTGACGGTCGGGAAGTTGCTGACGGCGGCGACGATCTGCACCGGGACCGGTATGCCGCCGATCGTCTCCTGCACCGTTGATCCGACGGTCGCGCTTGAGGAGGACAGGAACGCGCCGGTGGCGATCCCCGGGATCGCCGCGCCTGGCCGTGGCGCGGCGGCGGTCAGCGTCACCGCGCCGGAAAGCGGCTGCGGCGGGGCGGGCGGGCCCGTCGCGGTAAGCGGGGTCGACACGCCGTAACCGGTGCGGAACGTCAGCGCGTTCGTGCCGTCCCTGGCGGGTCGCCATGCCCCCGCCGCCGGCACGCCATACCGGCCGGTCACGTCGCCAGCCTGGTAGGAGTAGGACAGGTCCGGCGACGTGACAGTGGCCGACCAGCCGCTCAACGCGAGGCCGCGCACCTCGAGCACGGCGCGCGGGGTCCGCTTGGCGGGCGCCGCGGCCGGCAGCTGATATCCGACGATGATCGACGTCAGCCGCAGCGGGTAGCTGGTCTGCCCGTGCCTGCCGATGACCGCCGTGAGCAGGTGCGGCCGCCCGTCGGCGGGCAGCGTGCCGGCCGGCAGCGAGTAAACCTCGCCCGATCCGTCCATGACCGTGACGGTCACCGAGGCGGAGGCGAGGCCGAGCGCGGCCGGGCCCAGGGTCGCGGTCATCGTGACGGTTGCCGGGTGTCCCGGCAGCGTGAGGCCGGGCACGGTTGGCGGCTGGATCTTCCGGAACAGCGCGGCCGCCGGGAGGGCGGACTGGTCCGCGCGCAGCAGCGTCACGCCGGCCGCTTGCCGCGAGTCGACCGCGAGAACCTCGCCGGGGGTGCTGCTGGACTGGACCGAGACGGCCTCCGCGTGCAGTACGCCGTCCGTCGCGGCGAGGGTTCCCCCGGTGTCCAGGCCGAGCTGTGTCGGCATGTCCACGCGGACATCGGCACCGGCCGTGAATGCCGCCTGGTCGCTGGCCGAACGTGTCCAGCTCTCATGCTGGGCCAGGGCGAGCGTCCCGGTCGCCACCGCCATCACGATCAGCAGCGCCGCACCGCCCTGCCGGACTGGCTGGCGGCTGAACTGCCAGGCGGCCATGGCCGCGATCAGCTTCCTGCCGCGCGCCGCCAGCCAGTCGCTCGCCCGGGCACCGGCGGGGAGCAGTCGCAGTGTGAGAGCGGTTCCGCCGGCCAGCGCGAGGGCCGGCGCCACCGCCAGCACCGGGTCGATGCCGCCGGCCGTCCCGTTCGCCCCGGTGACAACCGCGGAGTACCGGCGCAGCTGCCATCCGGCGAGGACGGCGAGCACTATCAGCGCGATGTCCGCGCCCTCCCGCGTGGCACTGGCGATCGCTGTTTGCCTGCCCCGGCTGACTCGCGCGGCCCCCGGGCTGACCCTGGTCAGCGACGGTAGCAGCATCAGCAGGACCGACCCCGCGGCCGTGGCCAGCACCGCCCACAGCGGGGTCAGGTCCGCCGATCCAAACCACGTTCCCGGCAGCCGCAGCCCGGCGCCGCGCAGCGGCCCGCTCTCGGCCAGCACCCGGGCCAGCCACACGCCAGCCAGGCCGCCGGCTACCGTGGCGGCCGCGCACAGCGGGATCACCTCGGCCGCGGTGAGCCGGATGAGCTGCCATCGGGTCGCTCCGCGCGCGGTCAGCAGCGCGGTTTCCGTTTCGCGCTGGCTGGCGAGCAGTCGCGCCGCCGCCAGCAGCGCGGCCGCGCCGAGCAGCAGCAGCTGGAGCGCCCCGATGGTGAGCAGCGACCTCGCGACGGACAGTTCGCTTGCGGCCCCGCTGAGCACCGCGGGCAGCCCGGTGGTCAGCTGCACGCCGGTAAGCGTGGGGGAACTCTGCAGCGTCTGTCGCAGCGCGGACACGTCGCCCGCGATCGCGGACAGGCTGGTGTCGGGGAACCGGGCCATGTCGGGCTGGGCGACCCAGGAGCCGATGTCCACCGTCAGCGGCCCGGCGAACGCCGCCTGGCTCACGATCAGCGGGCCGTAGGTGGTAAAGCCGCCGAAGGTGCTGACACCGGACCAGCCGACGATGCTGAGGCTCCAGTACGAGGCGGCGAGCCCGGACAGCGGCCGCTGCGCGTACAAGCCGGTCAGCCGGAAGCCCACCAGCCGGCCTGTGCTGCGGTCGCGCAGCCGGAGCACGTCGCCGGGAGACAGGTGCAGCAGCGTCGCGACCGACGATGGGAGCGCGGCGGGGATGAGCTGCCCGGCAGAACCCGGCCCCGTGCCGCCGGTTCCGCTGGCCGCGCTTACGGGCGCCGTCGGCCAGTGACCGGCCGTCAGCACGACCCGCGAGGTGATGTCGCTGAGCGATCCCGCCTGGATGACCGGGACGTTCCCCTGCCCGGCGCTGGCCGGTCTCACCGGCAGCGATCCCGGCACCAGTCCGAGCGGGTCCGACCAGTCAGCCTGGTAGAAGCTGAACGGCACCCCGTGCAGCGCCGACCGGATGGCACCGCTGAGCGCCACGTTGGCCTGGGCGACCTGATTCGTGGCGACCGGGCCGCTCACCGTCAGCGATGTTCCCGACGCGACGCTGAGATCGTGCCGCACCGCGAGCGGGAGCGCCTGGCCCGCGAACACGGCGAGCGCGGACGCCAGGGCAGCGGCGACGAGCGTCGTCAGGGCCGCCGCCGCCAGCACGACCCAGTGAGCGCCCATGCGCCGCGCTGTAAGCGAACCCCTGGACGCGACCACGCACCCTAGGATTCCGCAGCAACCGGGCAGGCGGCAATCGCCTTACTGCCGGGACCGGGAAGACGAGCTCGCCGCCAGCGACGCGGCCAGGCGGGCCCACCAGGACGGAGTGGCGCGCGGTGAGCTTCCCCCTGAGCCGGTCTGGGCCAGCCAGGCCATCGGCCTGATCACCGACGTGCCGCCGGCGGCCGATCTCGCCGCGGCCCTCGCCGCGCAGGCGGCGGAAGCGCTGGACCGGGCGCGCGGGAGCCAGCGGCTCACTGGCGGTTGACCGGGCCGGCGTTGCCGATGATCGCCGCGACCGGCGGGATGACCAGCGCCACCGCCGACATCACCACGGCCGCGACGGTCGAGTAATGCCAGACCAGGGTCCAGGCCAGCACGATCAGCAGCAGGCAGACGCCCATCAGTGTGAGGTAAGCCCGCTCCCGCGGGATCAGCCCGAACAGCCGCGGCTCCCTGGTCTGGCGGGGCGGGCGGTCATCGCGCATCGGTCATCCTTCCCCCTTCACCGTATCCCCGGGGCGTGTTCGCCGCGGTCCTCCCCGACCGCTTCTTGCTGTTATCAGGCGCACAGAGGCTCCTGTACGCTCGGGGCATGCAAGGCGTCCATCACCTCAGCCGCCAGGACGCGCGGCGCGTCGCCGTCCGGGCGCAGCTGCTGGAGCGGGACCGGCCCGACAGCCTGCTGGCGGTGGCGCGGCGGCTCACGTTTCTGCAGCTCGATCCGGTCAGCGCCGTCGCGCCGAGCGCCGACCTGGTGTCGTGGACCCGGCTCGGCTCGTCGTTCTCCCCCGCCGACCTGCGCAAGGCCGTCGACGACCGCCAGCTGATCGAGCTGCGGGCGCTGCTTCGGCCCGGCGAGGACATCACGCTGTACCGCGCGGCTATGGCCTCGTGGCCGGGAACCGGCCCCCTGAAGGACTGGCAGGAGTTCAACCGCGACTGGGTCCAGGCGAACGACCGGTGCCGCCGGAACATCCTCGCCCGGCTGCGCGACGAGGGCCCCCTCCTCTCCCGCGAGCTGCCCGACCTGTGCGAGCGGCCATGGAGCTCCACCGGCTGGACCAACAACAAGAACGTCACCCGGCTGCTCGAGTTCATGGTGTCGCGCGGTGAGGTCGCCGTCGCCGGGCGCAAGGGCCGCGAGCGGCTGTGGGACCTGGCCGAACGCGTCTACCCTGACCTGCCCGCCGTGCCCGTGGCCGCAGCGGCGCTCGAGCGGGACCGCCGGCGGCTGCGAGCCCTCGGCATCGCCCGCTCGAGCGGCACGGAGATGCCCGTCGAGCCCGCCATCGTCGGCGCGGCGGGCGAGCCCGCGGTCGTCGAGGGCGCCCGGGGCGAGTGGCGGGTCGACCCGTCGCTGCTCGGCGGCCCGTTCAGCGGCCGGGCGGCGCTGCTGTCGCCGTTCGACCGGCTCGTCCACGACCGCGCCCGCGCCCTGGAGCTCTTCGAGTTCGACTACCAGCTCGAGATGTACAAGCCCGCCGCGCAGCGCCGCTGGGGCTACTACGCGCTCCCCGTCCTGTACGGCGACAGGCTGGTCGGCAAGGCCGACGCCATCGCCGACCGCAAGGCGGGCGCGCTCGTGGTGAAGGCCGTCCACCAGGACATGCCGTTCACCCCGGCCATGACCGCTGAGATCGACCAGGAGATCGCCGCCCTCGCGACCTGGCTCGAGCTCGACCTGCGCCGCGAGGCATGACCATGCCCGCCACGCTCGCGGATCTCGTCCTCGACGTCCGGGCAGGGTAATTAACTCACGCTCCTCGTGCACCAGTGAGCATCAGTGAATACCGGCGGTCTCTTTACCGCGCCAGCGCAACCATTTGCGCCAAACGCCGGGAAAGGCAATTGCCCGGCGATTTACGCTTCCACCAGCCGGGGGCCCGGCTTTGGAAGGAATAACGCCGATGCACGTACGGATTCGCGTACGCATGCACGCACTGGCCCCGATCACGGCAATCTTTCTGCTCGCCGCTACCGCGTGCAGCGGCGCATTGGGGGGGACGAGTCCCGCCGCCAGCGGGCTGGAGAAGACCACACTGAACGTGGCGGTCGTGCCCGCGGTCGACTCCGCGGGATTCTTCGTCGCCCTGCACGAGGGATTGTTCAAGGACCAGGGCCTAACCATCAATTATACGCCCGCCACCAGCAGCGACACGGTGATCGACCAGCAGGTCGCGGGGAAGTTCGACATCACCGGTGGGAATTACGTTTCCTACATCCAGCACTACGTGCAAGATCACCAGCAGCTGGAGATCGTCGCCGAGGGTTCCGTCATGCTGGAGGGCAGCCAGGCGATCTACACGCTGCCGAGCTCGAACATCAAGAACCTGGCACAGCTGAAAGGCCACGTGCTCGGGATCAACGCCCCGCGCAACATCAACTACCTGCTCGCCGCCTCCGTGCTCACCGAGAACGGCGTCGACCTGAGCAAGGTCGGGTTCCCCGCCGAGCCGATCCCGTTCCCCGAGATGGCCGCCGAACTCGCCGCCGGAAAGGTCGCCGCGGCGGCGATGCCCGAGCCGTTCGCGACCGCGGCGGAACAGCAGTACGGCGCCGTCAAGCTCGCCGACCTGAACCAGGGCGCCACGGAGAACTTCCCCATCCAGGGATACGTCGCCACCAAAGCCTGGGTGAAGGCCAACCCCAACACGCTGAAGGCGTTCCTGACCGCCCTCGAACAGGGGCAGCAGATCGCCGACACCAGCAGGCCCGCCGTCGAGCAGGCCATGGAATCGCTGAACGGCCCGATGAACGGCCAGGTGCCGCCCATCGTCGCGGCGGTCATGGCGCTGAACAGCTACCCGATCGGCATCGACCCGATCCGGCTGCAGCGCGTCCCCGACGTCATGCTGCAGTTCGGCCTGCTGTCCGCCAAGTTCAACATCAGCCAGATGCTCGGCCCCTGACAGGACCAGACCGCCGGGAGGTACATTAGCCCGCAAACGGCGCGCGGCGGGCGAATGGGGCGGGACATGGCTGCTGACGATGACGCGGGCGGGCTGGCCGTGGGCCAGCCCGGACCGCTTGACGCGGCGGAACCGGCCGAAACAGACTCCGAGCGGCAATTCTTCGCCGACGCCGTGACCAAGGCCGTCGCGGCTCCGGAGATCGCGCGGGTCATCGGCGACTACCTCTCCGCCGATGACGTCCGCGACTTCATCGAGCGGCGGCGGGCGGACATATGGGCGGCGGTCGCGGCCCCGCGGGCCCGGCTTCGTGACACCGAACAGGCACTGCTAGCCGCCGAGAAGACGGTCAGGAACGCGCTGCTCGAACGGGACGACGAGGCCGACTGGCGGCGACAGCGTGACGAGCTGGACGAACGCTGGCGGGCCGCGCAGGAGTACGCGCAGGCCAAGCGCAACGCGATGGAACGGGCGCAGCAGGCCAGGTCGACCGGCGAGGTCGAGGCGATGGTCAAGGACGCGGAGTCCGCCATCGACCAGGAGCAGGCCCGGCTGCGCGCGCCCGGCGCCGACCGGGCCCCGGTGACCATTGCGGTGCCGAAGGCCGCCCAACCGGAGCGCTCCGGTCTCCGGCGGGACGCGCGGCGGCAGCGGCGCCCGGGCCCCGAGGTGGCAGCCGACGCGCCGGAGCGTGAATACGAGGAAGCCCGGGCGAAGCTGGACCGGGTCAGGCGGGCGTACCAGGATTTCGCCGCCGCCGAGCAACGCCGCAGGGACGTGCTCGAACCCGGGATCCGCAGGGCGATCAGCCAGGACGCCGCCTGGGCGACGGCGCGGCGGGAACGCGACGAGGCCAGGCAACTCCTCATCGATGACCTTTTCAGCCGCGGCACACTGCCGATGGCCAGGGCCTTCGTGAACAGGCGGGCCGCCAAGCTGCACCGCACGAGCATGAGGGTGCCAGAACAGTCGGGCCTGTACGACACGTACACGTCGGCCCTTGCGATCCCCACCGAGGCGATCATCAGCGTCGCAGACTGGCTGGGCCGCATGAAAGGAGCGAGCATCGGCATCGCCGGGCCGCGCGGCGCCGGCAAGACCACCCTGATCGAGGTCTTCTGCTCTCCCCAGGTCCAGGACGAGCGGGAAACGGCGAGACCCGCCGACGGGTGGGTCCAGCTCCGGGTCTCCGCGCCGGTCGAGTACGTGCCCCTCGACTTCATCCGCTACCTGCTCGGCGAGCTGTGCCGGACGATCTTGCGGCTGGACGCGCCCGGCGAGCTGCCACAGGCCGCCAGCCTGCCCCCGGCAGAGCAGGAACCCGACCGCGCACGCGGGCACCGGCGGTCTGACAAACCGCTGAACGGGCGGTGGATACTCGCCGCTGGGTTGTGCCTGGCGGCGCTGCTCGCCGCCCCCGTGCTCGCGGAGATAGCGCTGCTCGGCGCCGCCGGGGTCCTCCGCGGCGCGATCACCGTGACCCAGGTGGCCATGGTGCTGCTCGTCGCCTTCTTCACGTGGACCCAGG
>Ga0335075_10009290_pt1 | contig 15014 bp, 9 predicted proteins | sample Lox_Sample_24_FD_206723 | JGI IMG/M metagenome (GOLD analysis project Ga0335075, IMG submission 206723) | Soil microbial communities from Loxahatchee National Wildlife Refuge, Florida, United States - Lox_Sample_2.4 | ecosystem: Environmental > Terrestrial > Soil > Wetlands | place: USA: Florida...
ACTCCCATCCGCAACTCGATCTCAACCACCAGGACGCGAATACGCTGCTCTACGAGGCGAGCACATTCCGGCCGCGGACGACGGGGATCGAGGTGAATTATAGGTTTTGAAATCCGGGGGGATTTGGTCCTGTTCCCGTTTCTCGCGTCAAATAAATGCCGCACCGGCGCCACCCTGCCAGGACGCCCGTTTTTTTTGTCCCGGCGCGGTCCGACGCGCTATCGCCCTCACTGTCGTCTCTTCCCGTCGCACACCGCCAAGGCACGAGCTGTCAAGCTCGCACGGCGACCGAAGCTAACGGCAGATCGGAGGCACGAGTCGCTCAAACGACGCGACAATGGCGAGGCGCTGACCGAGATCGCACGCAGCTACAATGTGAGCCGTAGCGCGAATTCACGCTTGCCGGCGACCGGGGCATGAAAGCGCTGGCGATTAGGGCTTCTTGAGCGCAAACACGGTGCCGGCACCAGAGGCGCCCCCTCCGAACGTGGTGCCGTACAACGTGTGCTTCACATTGATCACGCCGCCGTAGGGGAATTCGCCGTCCGCGCCGCTGCCGAACGAGTGGAGGACCGTCTCCGCTCCGGTGCTCGGGTCGAGCGAGAACACCGTGCCGTAGTAGCCGGAGCCGCCGCCCTCGACCGTGGTGCCGTACAACTCGCCCCTCACAGCGATCAGGCTGGCAAAGGGATTTTCGCCGTCCGCGGCGCTGCCGAACGAGTGGAGGACCGTCTCAGCTCCGGTGCCCGGGTCGAGCGAAAACACCGTGCCGCAGCCGTTAGAGCAGCTCGTGTTACTGCCGCCGGCTTCTGTTGCGCCATACAGCACGCCTTTCACATCAATCAGACTGGCATAGGGGACTTCGCCGTCCGTGCAACTGTCGCCGCCTTGGCTGCAAAAATCGTACAGCACCGTCTCCGCGCCGGTATTCGGGTCGATCGCAAACACCGTGCCGCAGCCGTTATAGCAGTTCGTGCTGCCGCCGCCCGATGTTGTGCCATACAACGTGCCTTTCACATCGATCAGACTGGCGACGGGGAACGCGCCGTCCGTGCCGCCTTCGAACGAATGGAGCACCGTCTCGACGCCCGTCGACGGATTAACCGAGAACACCGTTCCGCAACCGGGAGGGTTGCCAACGACATTCGTGCACCCTCCCGTACCGCCCCAACCGGTTGTGCCATACAGCGTGCCCTTCACATCGATCAGGCCGGCCTCGGGCTCGGCGCCGTCCGTGCCACCGGCGAAGGAATAAAGCACCGTCTCCCCGCCGGTCTTCAGGTCGAGCGCAAACACCGTGCCGCATGTAAAGGAGCCCCCGTAGCAACTGGCGCCGCCGTAAAGTGTCGTGCCGTACAGCTTGCCCTTCCGATCTATTAGGCTGGCGTAGGGGCTGTCGCCGTCCGTGCCGCCGGCGAACGAGTGGAGCACCGTCTCCACGTCGGTGCTCGGGTCGAACGAGAACACCGTACCGCAACCATTTTCGGGAAAGCAGTTTGCACCGCCCTCCAAGGTCGTGCCGTACAGCGTGCCGTTCACATCGATAAGGCCGGCGTTGGGGTTGAACCCGTCCGCACCGTTGAACGAGAAAATGACCGCCTCTTTGCTCTTGGCAATTGCGGTTGCCGGAAACTGCGAGGCGAAGGCGCAGCCGACCGCGCTGGCGCACAGACTGATGACCAAGCGTTTCATCGGTGTCCGATTTGTCAAAACGGTTGCGGAAACGGCTTTCATGTCTTCCTCCTCGCGATGTTACTACCCGATGGTCGAAACGCTGCAAATCCAGCGCGAGCATCTCTTGACCCATTCCACGCCTTCATGTCCTCATTGACAGTCTATAAAACGCAATTAAGAGTCTACAAAAATGCATCCGAGGAGTTGCAGAGTTGGCGGAGCTCTACCGATTCGGCCGGTTCACGCTTGATCCTGCCGAGGGCCGATTGTGTGAGGATGGCGTGCCGGTGTCTCTGGGCTTTACGGATTTCCGCCTGCTTTTGGCGCTGGTCGAAAGCGCAGGCACCGTCGTCGCCAAGGACGATCTGATATCGCGCGTGTGGGGCCGTTCGATCGTCGGCGATCACGTTCTCTATGTGCACGTGAACGCGCTTCGCAAGGTCGTCGGCGACGACAGCATCATGAACAAGCAGGGTCGCGGCTACCGTTTTGTCGCGTCGGTCCGGCGCAGTGAACTCAAGGCACCACGCGGCCAGGTCGAACCCCGCGCGGCAAACCTTCCCTCGTTATGGACGGACCGCGCGACCGAGGGATCGGAGCGGCTGATCGGAAGAAGCGAACAGCTCAAGGTCGCGTCCGATCTGCTCGCGTGCGCCCGCCTGGTCACGTTCACCGGTCCGGGCGGCGTTGGCAAAACAAGGCTCGCGCTGGAGGCTGCAAGAGATGCCGCGGCGCGTTTCGCGGACGGCGTCTGGCTCGTGGAACTGGCTGCGCTGCGCGACGTGGAGTTGGTGCCTGGCGCTGTGGCCGCGGCGCTAGGGGTCAAAATCGACGACAGCGCGACGCCGATCGACACGCTGGCTCGCTGGCTCGCGCACAAATCGCTGCTCATTGTGCTCGACAATTGCGAGCATGTGCTGGGGGCGTCGGCGCAGTTCGCCGAAGCGCTTCTCGGCGCCGCTCCATGCCTCGCCATATTGGCGACGAGCCGTGAGGCGCTCTCCTGCTCCGGCGAACACGTTCTGGAGGTTCCGCCTCTCGACTTGCCGCGCGAGGGAAAAATGGCGCCCGATGCGATACGCAAGGCGGCGGCGCTCGAACTCTTTCTCGAACGCGCAAGAAGCGCTGATACCCGCTTTCGGATCGCCGACGACGAACTCGCGCTGGCTGCCAGGATATGCCGCCGCGTCGACGGCCTGCCGCTCGCCATCGAAATGGTTGCGTGCTGGGCGAGTGCGCTCGGGCTCGAAACGCTTGACTCGAAGCTGGACGCACCTCTGCAGACCTGGCTCAAGGCGCGCAGTACGGCACCGTCGCGACACTCCACGCTGCGGGCGACATTGGAATGGAGCTATGGTCTGCTTTCGGAGACGGAAAAGGCCGTGCTGTGCCGTCTGGCGGTTTTCGCGGGAAGGTTCTCGATGGAGGCAGCCGAAGCGGTGGCCGGAGATGCCGCCATTCCCGGCGGGAAGGTGTTGGAGATCGTCCTCGGCCTGATCCGCAAGTCGATGATCGCAATCGTGCCGGGTTCGCGGGCGCAGCGCTATCGCCTGCTTGAAACGACGCGCGTCTTCATGCTCGAGTTGCTCGCAGCCTCGGCGGAGGCCGAAGCGACGCGCCGGCGTCACGCGCAACAAGTCCTGCGCGTGCTCGAAAAGGCGAAGAGCGAATCGGAAACAACGAGCGATGCAGTTTGGCACGAGCGCTACAGGCTCGTGCTCGACGATGTGCGCGGTGCGCTCGAATGGGCGATGGACCAGGACTCGGACGAGGCCGTGGCGCTTGCCGGCGCCTCCTGGCCGCTTTGGCGGGAACTGTCGTTACGCGGCGAAGGACGGCGCCGGCTAGGCGAAGCTATGGCGAAGCTGCGTCGCGACACCCCACCCGCGCTCGAGGCTCGATTGCGGTTCGGGCTGGCGGCCATGTGGTGCCGAAATGCGGCGGTGAAGACGTCGTATCTGGAAATCATGCATGCCGTCGCGCTCTATCGGAAACTCGACGAGCGTCCGGAGTTGGGCTGCGCGCTCTCCGAGTTGGCCTTTGCCCTGCTCATGCTCGGGCGCGTTGAGGAGGCGGAAAAGGCCATTCTCGAAGCGCTCGGTCTGCTTGAGACGGCGGGCCGGCCGCGAACGCTTGCAATGGCCTATTCGACCCAGTTGTGCATCGAGGCGACGCTCGGGCGCTTCGAGCCGGCGCGCGCGGCGGGCGAGAAGGCCGCGCATTTGTGCGAGATGACCGGCGCGGAGCGGTTCCGTGGCGTGGTGGCCGGCAACCTGATCGAATTGTCGATCCAATGCGGTGATCTGGACCGGGCGGTGGCGGAGGCGCGCAGGGTCGCCCGTCAGCTCATGGATACCTCGCATTCCGATGCGCGCGGCTTCGTGCTCGGTCTGCTAACGGCGGCGTTGACGGCGCGGGGCGATTTCGACGGAGCGCTTGAAGCCGGCCGCGACGCAGCATCCCTGCTCCGCGATTCCGGGGCCCTGTTCTGGCTGTTCGACCATCTCGCGCTTAGGGCAGCACTCACCGGGCGCGCGGAAGACGCTGCCCGCATCGCCGGCTATGCCGACACCGTGCATGAAACCTTTGGCGGCCCCCGCGAACCCATGGGCCGGCGCGCCGTGGACCGCCTGAACGCCTTGCTGAAGGATACAATCTCCGCCCCGGAGATCTCCGAATTCCGCCGGACAGGCGCGCAGATGACAGAAGAGCAGGCACTGGGCGTTGCACTCAGTTCCTGATGGCGCACACGGAAGACGCCGCCTTTTGCAAAACGTGTGCAGCACCGATCCGGAATACCGCGCCCCATCCTGCGTCAGCTTGTAAGCGACGCCACGCCCCATGCTTCCATAGATGTCGCGTTTCTTGCCCAGCCCATCCGCGCAATTCGCAACGGAGCAAAATTTGTAGAGCACTGTTTCGGCCCGGCGGCTTTCCGAGGGCACCAGCTCGAACACCAGGCCTGCACCGCCTTCGCCGCCATTTCCGCCATAATACGTCGTCCCATACAGATTCCCCGATGCATCCATGATTAGCGGCGCCAGGGGCAATTGCCATCACTACATTCGGGCTGTGAACAGAACTGGTAAATTTGAGGTCCTTCACAGACCAATGGATGCTTGAGGCCGGCCTGCGCTACGCCCGCACCCATTTCGACTTCGTCAATTACGCCAGCGGGCCGCAGAATTTCGGCCCCAGCGGCGGCGTCGGCCAGGAAAGTGAAAACCCGATCACACCGAAAGTCAGCCTCGATTTCCAGGCCACGCCCGACGATCTCATCTATGCGACGATCGCCGAAGGCTACCGCATTGGCGGCGCCAATCCGCCCATCCCGCTCATCGCCTGCGGCGTGTCGAGCACGCCAAGCTCCTACAGCTCGGACACGACGTGGAGTTACGAACTCGGCGCCAAGGACAAATGGCTGGGCGGAAAGCTGCAGACCGACGCGAGCGTCTATTACGTCAACTGGAACGACATCCAGCAGGATGTCTATCTGCCGCTCTGCGGTCTGCAATATACCGCCAATCTCGGCAATGCGGTCAGCAAGGGATTCGACTTCCAGGCGGACTATCAGGTGACCGATCAGTTCCATTTCGAGATGACGGTCGGCTACACCGATGCGCGCTATACGACCTATGCCTATTCGGCCGATGGCACGCTGCTCGTCGCACCCGGCCAGGCGATCGGCGAACAGCCCTATATCTCGCCCTGGACGCTTACCGCCGGCGCCGAATATGATTTCATGGCCTTCGGCAACCAGTCCTACGCCAGGCTCGACGACGAATTCGCCAGCGAGAACAACTGGCCGCTCACGACGCAGGATCCCCTCTCCGAATCCTACGATCCCCACCTCGTGAACGACCCGCCCACCAATCTCCTGTCGGCGCGCGCGGGCATGACCTTCGACACCTGGGACGTGGCGCTGTTCATGAACAATGTGCTCGACTCCCATCCGCAACTCGATCTCAACCACCAGGACGCGAATACGCTGCTCTACGAGGCGAGCACATTCCGGCCGCGGACGACGGGGATCGAGGTGAATTACGGTTTTAAGCGATTATCGGGAGACCGTCAGCCGGAACTGTCGCAATCTTTCGGTCCATTTCTGGACTCTTAGAGATTAAACAACGCTCTATCCCGCATTCCGGCATCGAGCGTCGGGGGGGCAACCTATTGCCATGCCTCCGGTCTTCCAACCCGTGGCGACGTGTGTTATGATCAAATGACGGTATGATTGGTCATTCTTGACGGCGACAGCGGCCTGCGCGAATTCATGAAACAGGGGAAACGCAATGAAGGAACTTTCGACGATTGTGCTTGCTGGCCTGCTCGGCTGTGCATTGGCTCAACCGGCCTCGGCGACGGACTCGGGCAAATTCAGGGAAAAGTTGCTTTATTCGTTCAAGGGCGGCGTCGATGGCGCGTATCCGGACGAGTTGCTTGATGTAAAGGGCCTGCTCTACAGCACGACGGGAGCCGGCGGCGGCAGCGGCTGCGGCGGCCAGGGCTGCGGTACGGTGTTTGCGCTCGATCCCGACAGCGGCAAGGAAAAGGTCATTTATTCCTTTTGCAGTCAGGCGAACTGCACCGACGGGAGCGTGCCATGGGCCGGGCTGATCGATGTCAATGGCATATTTTATGGTACGACGGCCGATGGCGGCGCCTATAACGAGGGCACGGTATTCTCCGTAAACCCGCACAGCGGCGCCGAGACCGTGCTTTATTCGTTCTGCAGTCGGCAGAATTGCCCGGACGGACAATATCCCGAAGCCGGTCTGGTCATCATACACGGCACACTTTACGGCACGACGAATCAGGGCGGAGCCAACCAGCGCGGGGTGGTGTTCTCGGTCGATTTGAGCACGGGCACGGAAAAGCTTGTCTATTCCTTTTGCAGCGAAGCGAATTGTGCTGACGGGGCCACCCCTTACCAGCTGACCGCCGTAAAGGATACCGTGTACGGTGCGGCCGGCGGCGGCGGCGCCAGCGGCTACGGGGTGGTGTTTGCGCTTGATCCTTCCAAAGGTGCGGAAACCGTACTTTATTCCTTCTGCAGCGCGGCCCGGTGTTCGGATGGAGCTGAGCCACAATCGCCGGTGGTCAGTGTGAACGGCACGCTGTATGGAACGACCTACTATGGAGGCACGGGCAGCTGCGCAATCGGAAACGCTCCCGGCTGCGGAACGGCATTTGCGCTGGACCCAGAGACGGGAGCGCAGACGGTGCTTTATTCCTTGTGCAGCCAAAAGGATTGCAAGGATGGCCTCTACCCCGGATTGGGTGCCCTGATCGATCTGGGCGGAAGCCTTTACGGGACAGCGGCCGACGGAGGTAGCAGCGACTGCCAGGGACCGTTCTTCCCCGGCTGCGGCGTGGCGTTCGCGCTCGATCCCGGTACCGGCACGGAGACCGTGATCCATTCCTTCGACGGCCGACACGGGCATGTGGACGGGAAATTTCCCACAACCGGCCTGATCGACGTGAAGGGAACGCTTTACGGCACAACAGCGCAGGGCGGTGCCTACGGATACGGAACGGTATTCAGGCTGGGCGATTAGAGTTGCAGGCAGGATCCGTATTCTGAATTTGATCCTGCACGAGGAATTCTGGTCCCGCCGACGAATCCACTCAGCGTCGAGGATTTCCTGCCGCCAATCCGGCCGTACGCCGCGCCGCCGCCGCTATCGGGCGGTGGATTTTCCGCATCCGGACCCTAGTGCTCCTTTTCGAGCGCGAACACCATCCCGTAACCGGTGTCGCCTCCGCCAGCGGTCGTGCCGTACAGCGTGCCGTCAACGTCAATCAGGCTGGAGGGGTCGAAGCAGTTCGTGCCGCAAAAGGACCATATCACCGCCTCGGTGCCGGTCGACAGATCGAGCGAAAACGCCGCGCCGGCGTGTTGGCTTCCGCCACTAATGGTTGTGCCGTACAGTGTCCCCTTCACGTCGATCAGATCGGAATATGGATGGAAACCGTCCGCGCCGCTGCCGAAGGAGTGCAACACGGTCTCCCTGCCGGTGCCCGGGTCAAGCGCGAATACCGTGCCGCAGCCGGGAGGCATGTTTTGGCAGCCATAGACGCCGCCAAAGGACGTCGTGCCATAAAGCGTGCCCTTCACGTCGATCACGCCCGCAGCCGGGTAGCCGCCATCCGCGCAATTCGCCTGACCGCAAAAGGAATAGACCACGGCTTCTTTGCCGCTCTTCAGGTCGATCGCGAACACGACGCCGCAGCCGGGAGGACTATCGCTCATGCAGTTGGCGCCGCCAGCCCCGGTCGTACCATAGAGCATGCCCTTGGCTGCAGTCAGGCTGGCATTGGGCCCCTCGCCATCCGCGCAATTCGCCCGACTGCAAAATGCATGCAGCACATTCTCGACGCCGGTAGCCGGGTCGACCGAGAACACCGTTCCGCAGCCATCGAGGCCGCATCCGGTGTTACCGCCACCGCCGGTTGTCCCGTAAAGAAGCCCGTTTACCTCGATCAAATTGGCGGCAGGCAGGGCGCCATCCAGCCCCTTGCCAAAGGAATGGACTATCGTTTCCGCGCCGGTCGCCGGGTCGAGCGAAAACACGGTTCCCCAACGGTAGGCGCCGCCGCTTATGGTCGTGCCATAAAGCGTGCCGTTCACGTTGAGCAGGCGGGCCGCGGGAGCCGCGCCATCCTTGTGCCTGCCAAATGCGTGGAGCACCGTCTCGGCGCCGGTATCCGGATCGAGCGCGAACGCCGTGCCAAGGTTATAGGCGCCGCCGCCCCCGGTCGTGCCATAAAGAACGCCGTTCACATCGATCAGGCTGGCTACGGGACTGGCGCCATCGGTGCAGTTCGGCTGGCTGCAAAACGAGTAAATAACCGTCTCATTGAATGTGGCGGCTTTCGCCGTCGAAACCGGCAGCAGGAATACACAAGCGAGCATGCCGGCGAGCAGAACGACCGTGACAGCCCTCATTTTCATTCCCGATGGCATCTTGTGACCCCGCTCCTACTCTGCTTTTGTCGAAACACCCTACACCTGACGCGAACATATCGAAAGGCATATCCGCTGCGCCGGGCAGGATGGAAAGCAGAAACGGATTCCAGTCTTTTCCCCCGGTCGCCCAAGTGACAATTGGCTTCGGCCCCGGACCGGCCGCGCGGGAACGGGCATCCCGGGAAATGCCGATTAACATCGGCGCAAAGTCGGCTTAGAATATCTCGGGGCGGCTGCTCTTGGAAGGCACCGCCGAACGATCGGGGAACGCCATGATGAAGAAGGCATTTGTCGCGTCTACGGCGCTGGTGCTGTGCGCATCGGCATCCTTTGCGGGCGAGCAGAGCCGCCGGCCTGCCAGTGCGAACGCCCAGTTTCTCGCGTGGTACGGGGGGGCAGAGCACCAGCCTAAGCCTCACGACACCAGCAAGCTTCTGTACGAGCAGAGCGCCAGCTCCGGCTTCTCGACCTACGGCATTTCATCATGGGGTGTCTCGGGCTCGGCGCCGTGCCACAGCTGCTTCGACCCGATGGCGGCCGATGACTTCACCGTACCCGGAACGGGCAAATACAAAGTCACTGCGGTTTACGTACCGGGCAGAATCCTGTCGGGCACCGAGCCGACGAGTTTTTATATAACCTTCTACCAGGAACTCAAATACAGCAAGATAAACCTCAGAACGACAGTTGCGATCAAGGCGACCTGCACCACCACGTCATATTCAGATTTGGGTCACGGAGACTTTCTGGTGGACCTTTCGTCCTGCAATCTGGGCCGATTCAAGAACGGACATGACTATTCGCTCAGTGTCCAGCCGTGGTTCTGGAGCAATGGCAGCTGGGCCTGGCAGACAAACAGCAAGCAAATCGGACGGCAGGGTTTCGTTGACCTGTTTGGTGGGGGAGGCGGTTCCTGCAACGAGCAGCTCACGCCCATCAAGATCTGTTTTCCCGAGTCCGGCTACGGTCCGGATCTTGCCTTCGCGATCTACGGCAGGCAACTGTGAACCGTTCCCCGAATACACAGCAACAATAGCAGCGGACGTGCAAGAAAAAGCACGGACAAGATTTGGACGCCTGCTACCAAAATTCGTGGCCTGGTAGCCGCGAATTTCGGTGTCCGACGCCGATTGTTTTGACAGGCAATGGAATAACTGTCGCTGATTTCCATCCCGCCCATGTGTTCGGAGCCCTTTGAACCCTGGTCTGGCAGGTCATCGCCAAATAGCCCAGCTCTCGCCCTGGTGGACGCCCGCGTCTCTCCCTGCTGGGGCTCTGAGATGATGGGCTGCGGGGTCTATGGACCAGGAACGGAATTCGGAGGCGGTGTCTCCTGCCTATCGTATTGCGATGAAGATTGCCGTTCCGCGCCGGAGGGGGCGTCAGGGTTTGAACGAGAACACCGTGCCGTAGCCATAGGCGCCGCCGTCCGCGGTGGTTCCGAACAGCGTTCCCCCGACATTCTGCAAGGCGGCCAGCGGAACAGAACCGTCCGCGCCGCTGCCGAACGAATGGCGGACCCGCTCCGCGCCGGTCACCAGGTCGATCGAAAAAATCGTGCCGCCGCCATCGGCGCCGCCTTCGGTCGTCGTGCCGTATAATTTGCCGCCTTCCTCGACGAGACCGGCATCGGGGTACTCGCCGTCGGGACCGCTGCTCGCGAACGAATGCAGCACCGTCTCCAGGCCGGTCGCCGGGTCGACAGAGAAAACCGTACCCCGGCCATAGGTCCCGCCATAATAGGTCGTGCCGTACAGCGTGCCGGTGCCCTTGGCGCTGACCAGACCAGCATAGGGCTCTTCGCCGTCGGCGCAATATAGCTGGGCGCAAAAGGAATAGACCACCGTCTCGGAGCGCGTTTTCGGGTCGAGCGAGAACACCGTGCCGCGGTTGTCGTGCGTACCGCCGTTCACAGTGGTACCATACAGGGTTCCGTTCACGTCGATCAGACCGGCTATCGGACGCTCGCCGTCGTAGCAACCCTCCTGGCTGCAAAAGTCGTAGCGCACCACTTCCGTGCCCGTCCTCGGATTAACCGAGAATACCGTGCCCGAATTACCAGCATACCCACCTCCGACAGTCGTGCCATACAGAAGGTCTCCGCTGTGAATCAGACCCGCCAAAGGATAGTAGGCATCCCCGTTCCCATATTCGTAGAAGTCATAAAGCACCGTCTCCGCGCCGGTCGCCGGATCGACCGAGAACACCGTGCCGTCGTCATACGAGCCACCACCTTCGGTCGTGCTATACAGCGTACCTTTGACGTCGGTAAGGCCGGCCTCGGGATTGGCGCCGTCCTCGCACTCCGGGGTGCAGAAGGAATGGAGTACCGTCTCGGTGCCGGTCGCCGGGTTCAGCGAGAACACCGTGCCGCCATCGAGCGAATTCGTGCCACCGCTGGAGGTCGTCCCGTACAATGTGCCGTCCACGCCGATGACACCGGCCACGGGGGTTGCGCCGTCGATCGGATAACCCCGGAAGGAATACACGACCGCTTCCGTCGCGGCGCCGGCCGCCGGAATGCACGGCACGTTTGCAATCGCGCAGACAATAAGACAACTTGCAATGCGGTTCATGTGATATCCCCTGTTGCCGGGCCCATTGGATTACTTAGCGCCGTATCGAAAACAGCGTGCCGTCGCCATAGGCGCCGCCTTCCAATGTCGTCCCATAAAGCTTGTGTCTGACACTGAGCAGCGCGGCCACCGGATCGTAGCCGTCCAGCGTGCTGTTGAAGGCATGCAAGGTCTTCTCGGTGCCGGTTGCCGGGTCGAGCGAAAACACCGTGCCATAGTAGAATGCACCACCCGCGCTGGCCGTCCCATAGAGCTTGCCATCGACCGCGGTCACGCCGGCGTACGGCCAGTAGCCGTCCTTGCCATTGTTTTGGAACAGGTGCAGCACCGTCTCGGTCCCGGTTGCCGGGTCAAGCGAGAACACCGTGCCGCAACCCTGTGCCGAGCAGTTTATCGTGCCGCCCTGATAGGTCGTTCCATAAAGCGTTCCATTGAGCGCGGTCAGGCCGGCCTCGGGATAGGCGCCGTCCCCGCATTTCTTCTGGCTGCAAAACGAGTACAGCACCGTCTCGGCGTCGGTCGCCGGGTCGAGCGCGAATACCGTACCATAGCCGTATTCGGAGCCGGTCCCGCCATAGGCGGTCGTGCCGTATAGCGTGCCGCCGACATCGATCAACCCGGCATGGGGCCAGTAGCCGTCGCTCCCGTTGGGCGCGAACGAATGCAGCACCGTTTCGGTCCCGGTCGCCGGATCGAGCGAGAACACCGTGCCGCCGCCATAGGCGCCGAGCCCCAGAGTCGTCCCGTAAAGCGTGCCGTCGACGTCGATCAGGCCGGCTTCGGGATAGCCGCCATCGGCGCCATTGTTCTGGAAGGAATAGACCAGGGTTTCGGTGCCGGTCTGCGGATCGAGCGCGAACACGGTACCGCAACCAACCTTGTACGTAAACGAATAACAGCCTCCCGTGCCGCCCTCATAGGTCGTTCCATAGAGGATTCCGTTCACGTCGACGAGGCCGGCGCGCGGATCCGATCCGTCGGTGCTGCCGCCCTGAAACGCATACAGCGCCGACCCGGCGCCGGTTTTCGAGTCGACCGCGAACACCGTGCCGTAGCCATAGGCGCCGCCGCCAGTCGTTGTCCCATAAAGCATGTCGCCGACATTGATCACGCCGGCCTCTGGCTCGCTTCCGGCCGTGCAGTACTGGCCGCAAAACGAATAGAGCACGACCAGCGGGTCGGCTCTCGCGGCCGGATCGCGCATGGCAAATGCCAGCACACCCGCGACCAGTGCGATCCAAATCCGTTTCATCGGAACCCCCTGCTCTTGGCCACGGAGACCATACGACATATTGCGTGCGAACAGAGGGGTTCCCTCCGCTGCACAAGCGACGCATGACAGCTCCGGCGCATCGGTTGCCGATATAACAGAGGCGGTTGACAACGATGCCGCATGCTGACAGGATTGGCGTGTGTGAGTTCGTCACGAAATGCAGCAACAGATTGCGGCTCGACAATTTTGCGGCGTCGCGCGCATCCAGGATTTGTGGCGCCACGGGAGATCCCTGAGACGGGGATTTTCTTGAAGTCGTCGCCGGAATACTCGTTCCAGATCACAACGCCGATTTCCGCGCCGGCTTTGCGGACAGGTGGCGGAATGTTTCGCATGAGACTGCAGCAAACACCGGCGAGACCTTTACGCATTTGCCGCGGATGGAAGCGCCGGACGCACAATCTCGGATCGGCCCCGGTTTTCCCTGCAGCAGGGAAAAAAGCAGGGAACGAGAAAATTGTCGGGATGCACCTCCCGGGACCGCGGGCGTCCCCGCCCGCCGGTTTGTGCCGTGTCAGTTCGGAGGGTGTTTCGCGCATGTATTTTCGACGGCCGGGTCTGCGGGATGGGCGTGCGGGCGGGACGCCCGCGGTCCCGGGCACGATCTCAGACCGGCACCGGTTTTCCCTGCAGCAGGGAAAATAGCAGGGAACGAGAAAATCATTGGGCTGTATCTCCCGGGATCGTGGGCGTCCCGCCCGCCTGTTTGTGCCGCGCCGGTTCTGAGGGAATTTCGCGCATGGAATTTCGACGGCCGGGTGTGCCAGAAGGGCGCGCAGGCGGGATGCCCGCGGTCCCAGGCACGATCTCAGCGAATTTCGTGCCGTGTTTGCGTCCGCGCCAGCGCCAGTCCGGAATGTGGCGCTGCGCCGACCCTTGAACGGCACCGGGCTGATCGCCAGATCGCCGGTGGAGGCCGACCAGCGTTTCCCCCGGGAATTTCGGGTGCTGCATTGCAGCAAGGCCCTTGACGAAGAAATAACCCAAACCTATATGGCGGCGCGAGGGCTGGCACTCTCGGAATGAGAGTGCTGCCACCGGCTTGGATTACACCAGCCGGCGGAGTTAGCCGTCTGTTTTCACAGCATTTCCGAGGAGGCAAGTCCCCAATGAAGTTCCGTCCGCTTGGCGACCGTGTGGTCGTCCGCCGCGTTCAGGAGGATCAGAAGACCCCTGGCGGCATCATCATCCCCGATACCGCCCAGGAGAAGCCGCAGGAAGGCGAGATCATCGCCGTGGGTCCCGGCGCACTCGACGAGCATGGCAAGCGCGTCGCGCCCGAAGTCAAGGCCGGCGATTTCGTGCTGTTCGGCAAATGGTCGGGCACCGAAGTGAAGGTCGATGGTGAAGAGCTCCTGATCATGAAGGAGTCCGACATCATGGGCATTCTCGAGGGCCGCACCCACAAGCCTGCGAAGAAAGCCGCCTAGTGAGTGGTGAAATCGTGAGTGGTGGATAGGAATCACCGATCACTACTCACTACTCGCCGAACAACAGCAGAATTCCCATTCAGGAGAGAATACATGGCAGCCAAAGACGTAAAATTCGGTGCCGATGCGCGCGAGAGAATGCTCCGCGGCGTCGACATCCTCAATGATGCCGTTCGCGTGACGCTGGGCCCCAAGGGCCGCAACGTCGTGCTCGAGAAGAGCTTCGGTGCACCGCGCACGACCAAGGATGGCGTGACGGTGGCGAAGGAGATCGAACTTCATGACAAGTTCGAGAACATGGGCGCGCAGATGGTGCGCGAGGTTGCGTCCAAGACCAATGACGCAGCCGGCGACGGCACCACGACGGCGACGGTTCTGGCGCACGCGATCGTGCGCGAGGGTTCAAAGTCGGTCGCGGCCGGCATGAACCCGATGGACCTGAAGCGCGGCGTGGAGAAGGCGGTGGAAGCCGTGGTCGCCGACCTCAAGAAGCGCTCCAAGAAGGTCAAGTCGAACGAAGAGATCGGCCAGGTCGGCACCATTTCGGCGAACGGCGACAAGACCGTCGGCAAGATGATCGCCGAGGCGATGCAGAAGGTCGGCAATGAAGGCGTGATCACGGTCGAAGAGGCGAAGAGCCTGGACACCGAGCTGGAAGTGGTCGAGGGCATGCAGTTCGACCGCGGCTACATCTCGCCCTATTTCATCACCAACGCCGACAAGATGATGGCCGAACTCGAGGATCCGCATATCCTGATCCACGAGAAGAAGCTGTCCTCGCTGCAGCCGATGCTGCCGATTCTCGAATCGGTGGTGCAGAGCGGCCGTCCGCTGGTGATCATCGCCGAGGAAGTCGAAGGCGAGGCTCTGGCGACGCTGGTCGTCAACAAGCTCCGCGGCGGCCTCAAGGTTGCGGCGGTGAAGGCGCCCGGCTTCGGCGATCGCCGCAAGGCCATGCTGGAAGACATCGCCATCGTCACCGGCGGCCAGGTGATCAGCGAAGATCTCGGCATCAAGCTCGAGAATGTGAAGCTGAACATGCTGGGCACGGCCAAGCGCGTGCGCATCACCAAGGACGACACCACGATCAT
>Ga0335075_10009291_pt1 | contig 15013 bp, 12 predicted proteins | sample Lox_Sample_24_FD_206723 | JGI IMG/M metagenome (GOLD analysis project Ga0335075, IMG submission 206723) | Soil microbial communities from Loxahatchee National Wildlife Refuge, Florida, United States - Lox_Sample_2.4 | ecosystem: Environmental > Terrestrial > Soil > Wetlands | place: USA...
CCAGCCCGAGGAATTCGCGGACGAGGCCGGGATTCCAGTCGTAGCTGCTTGTCGCGAGAACAACTAGTCCGTACTGGTCCAGGGCCGCCCCATCGTGCTCAGCCCGCACCCCGGTCACCTCCCCCCCCGTCGCCGCGGAGCAGTTCGGTCACCCTATGCCCGACCTGCAGCCGGACGTTCTGCTCTCTGAGCACCCTGGCGAGGAAGCTTGCCACCAGGCCAGTGCCGAAGGTCAGCCGGTCCTCCGTGCCGATCCCGTCCCTGTCGTTGACCCTGCGGCCCGTCACGGCCATCTCGGCGTACGTCGTGCCAACCGGGAAATAGGGGCTGACGCGGAGCCGTCGGCGCCACTCCCCCAGGACTGTTCCGTCCACCACGTCTGCGGTGAGGTACCGGCCGACGCCGAGCGCTCCGTCCGCGTCCGGATGGTAGTCGATGAGGCCGGGGATGACGGTCCACCGGACAGCGCCGATGTCTTCCCAGTACCGCATCGCCCCTGGCGATACCTGCAGCCAGCGTCTCATGGCCGTCTCATCGAGGAACTCCGGCTTGGCCTGTGCCAGGGCACGCACGTACCGTTCCGCGCGTGCGAGGTCATCGTCGATGCCCTGCCGCGCGGCGACGTGATTGGCACCTACCCAGACCTGCCCGCCTGAGTAGGCAGCCGCGCCGCCCACCATGTCCGCGGCCTCGAGGACCGTGACCGGATGTCCCAGCAGGGCCGCGCCGAGCGCAGTCGCCAGCCCCGACAGGCCAGCTCCCACGACAATTACGTTCCTGGCGCTTGTCTTGCTGGTCATGCCTTCTCAGAGGTCCGGGCCGACTGGCGCGCGACCTGCAGGGGACGGAAGTTCCAGCGCAGCGGCTCTCCGCGCAGCGCGACTTCGGTGTCGGCCTGGACAAGGCATCCCGGGCACGCGTATTTGCGGAAGATCAGATCGGCTTGCGGCCGTTCCTTGATCGGGCTCTGGATCACCTCGCTGCTGACCGGTGCCTCCAGCATCCTCGCGTGCCACTTCCAGTTGTCCGCCGCGCCGGTGTAGCGGTGACCGCATTTCCGGCAGCGGTACCCCGTCTCCCCTTGCACCTCGAGGTACTCGCCGAGTACCCGGGTCACGAGCCCAGGTACGGTGCGGTCGGGGTCTGCGCCGCGCGAGCGGTAGAGCTCCGCGTGCTGCTCGCTGGCCAGCGGCCACTTGGCCCGTTCCGCGTGCATGCTCTCCCGCAGCGCTCGCGTCGCCTCCTCGTCGCATGAGCCGTCGTCCGCGATGACTACGCCGTATGCGTCGCGCGCCTTAGCCTGGGACACGAAGCCGCGGGCAACGTCGGCTTGGACCTCGGCGGGCGGCCTTTCCAGCGCGTCGCCGTATCCGCATCCACCGGTGGCCCGCAGGTAATACCCGTCCTCCGGCATGATCGGCTTGCATCGTGCCCGCGTCGGAGCAAGCTCCGCCGCCGCGACGTAGTCACGGACCGGCGGTCCCTCGCCCCGCTCCCAGTGCTGCTTTATCTCGCCGAGGACGTTGCGCGAGAAGCCGATGGCCGACCCGCTTCCTGGCAGGCCGCCGGAGACCGAGGATGCCGGGGTGGACAGGCGGTTGTGGAAGGCGACCACGTCCCAGCGCTGGGTGCCCCACGGCACGCAGTACGAGTCGAGGGCGAGGCCGCCCCGGTATCGGCCCGCCCCGCCGGTGTCGCGAGCCAGGGCGCGCTCAAGGAAAAGCACGGGACTTTGTATCTCGTAGTCCTCGATGTTCGCGGTGAAGCTGCCCACCGTCTGGATCCCCATCATCGCGGCCTCGCCGTCGCGGAAGGGCAGCGCCGAGGCACCACCCGATCCGGCCGTGAAAACGTTGAAGAACCACGGCTGCCCGTACTGGTTCATGCAGTGCAGCCACGCGAACGTCCAGCAGCCCCACGGGCCGGTACGGCGGACGGACGTCTCCGGGTTGCCCGCGATCAGGTAGTTCAGCGCCTCGAGCATGGCGTCGGTGCCGAACCACGCCCCGTAGATCGTGGCGCCAGAAATGGGCGCGGGCTTCTCCGCGTTCACCACCGTGCCACGAGGCGAGATGATGGTGACCGGCCGGAGGATCCCCTCGTTGAACGGGATCTCCGGCGCGACGACCGTGCCAAGCGCGGCCACGACGTTCCCGGTGCTGCCCACCTCGGCGGAGTTGAGCACCCCGGGCGCCTGGGCATCCGTGCCGGTGTAGTCGAAGGCGATGGTCTCGCCGTCCTTGGTCACCGTGACCCGGATGGTGTAGATCCGGTCCTCCGCGCCGTCGTGCTCCATGTGTGCGGCGCCGGTGTACACGCCGTCAGGAAGCCGCCGCAGCAGGTCGCGCAGGGCACGCTCGGACTGGACGATCTGGTGGCTGTGAACGGACTTGATGCGCTCTTTCCCGTAGCCGGCCAGCAGGGACTCCATTCGCTCCCGGCCGATCCAGGTGGCGCCCATGATGGCCTTCAGGTCGATGCCGGTCCGGTCGGGAAGCCTGACGTTCGTCAGGAACGCATCCACGATGTCCTCACGGTATTCGCCGCGGTCGTAGAACTTGACCGGCGTAAACCGGACGTTTTCCCCGTAGACCTCCATGGGCTCGACCGAGAACCCGCCCGGCACGGCCCCGCCGACGTCGGTCACGTGGGCGGATACCCCTACCCACATGACCAGCTCGCCATCGCTGAAGACCGGCGCCACGATGACGACGTCGGAGGAATGCAGGCCGCCCCCGGCGTAGGGATCATTGCAGAAGACCATATCGCCGGGGTTGATGCTGTCGCCGTACCGCCTGATGGTCGCGCGCACGGTGTTCGAGACCGCGTATCCCATCTGCAGCGACCAGGCGACACTTGTGAGGATGTTGCCCTCCGCGTCAAGGCACCCGCAGGCGAAGTCGGATGCCCCGACGAAAAGCGGGGAGCCGCTGAGGTTGACGACGGCGCGTCCCATCTCGCGGTTCACCGTCAGCTCGTAGTTGTAGACGATCTGGGAGAGAACCGGGTCGAAGTCCTCGCCAGTGCTGTCGCGGACCTCGGCTGCCGTTACGGACATGCGTCCCCCTTGATCAGGATGAGGCTTGCTCGACGATGACGTTGCGCGATCCGTCGAGCCGAGCGGTGAAGCCGGTCGGCACCAGGACGGTCGTGTCGGGGAATTCCAGGATGCCCGGCCCGGTCACGCAGGCGCCGGGCAGGAAAGCTGCCGGGTCGTAGACGCTGATGCCGCGAATATCGCCGGTCCTGACGTCAGCCAGCGCGCGCCTGGTTGATTTGGGCGGAACCGGCGGCCGCGGTTCCTCGGGCTCCTCGAGGCCCGACGGGGGGGCCGTGATGCGCCCGACGCCGACCGTCTTGTATGTCTTGATCACGTAGCCGAACTCGGGCGCCGCGGCGCCCGGACCGTAGACCTTGGCATACCGCTCGTCAAACGTCTTCACGAGCATCTGGATGTCGTCGTTCTTGAGCTCGCCCGCTGGCAGCTCGACCTGGAAGTTGAGGATCTGACCCAGGTAGGACATCTCGACGGTGTGGTGCAGCTCGCGCCGGGCGGGCGGTATCTCGTGCTGGTCAAGCTCTTCGGTCGCTCTCGCGTCAAGGTCCGCGAAGATGCCGTTGATCTCGGCCAGGCTCTCGGCGGCGATCCGCCCGCCCGGATCGATGGTGAGCTGCTTGGACCGGGCCAGGCTGTACACCAGGTCGCTGCTGACCAGTCCGACCGCGGAGAACACCGAGGCGTTGTCGGGCACGACGATGCGCCTGATGCCCAGGTCGGCCGCGACGGCGGCACAGTGCAGGCCTCCGGCTCCGCCGAACGACACCAGCGTGAACTCGCGCGGATCGAGTCCGGCGAAGACCGTCCGCAGCCGGATGGCGTCGGCCATTACGGAGTTGACCACGCGGAACATGCCGAAGGCGGTGGCCTCCGGGTCGAGCCCCACCTTGTCCGCCAGCCTGGTCACCGCGTTGCGCGCCAACTGCGCGTCGAGCTTGATCGAGCCGCCGAGGAAGTAGTCAGGGTCGATGAGCCCGAGCACCACGTTCGCATCGGTGACCGCGGGCTCCGTGCCACCGCGCTGGTAGCAGGCCGGACCCGGGAGCGCCCCGGCGCTGGCCGGGCCGACCTGCAGCGAGGCATCGACAGCCAGCGCTCCCAGCGAGCCGCCGCCCGCCCCGACCGAGGTGACGTCGATCATCGGCGTGGCCAGAGGCTGGCGGTCAAGCTGCTGAGCCGAGGTGGTCTGGATCTCACCGTCATAGATGATCCCGACGTCGGTGCTCGTCCCGCCCATGTCGAAGGTGATGAGGTTGCCGAGCTTGAGCCGGTCGCCGAGCAGCTTCGACGCGACCACGCCGGCCGCCGGGCCCGAGTAGACGGTCTGTGCGGCGGTGCTCGCGGCGCTTTCGATGCTGGCCGGGCCGCCGTCGGACTTCATCAGCAAGATCGGGCTGGCCAGCCCGTCGGCTCGCAGCCGCTGGTCGAGCCCCACGGCATACCGCCGCAGCGACGGGCCCGCGTAGGCATTGATCACCGTCGTGCTCGTGCGCTCGTACTCTCCGGCGATCGGGCAGGCCTCGTACGAGGCGGACACATATGCGCCGGGAACGAGCTCCGCGATGATCTCCTTGGCCCGTGCCTCGTGCGCCGGGTTGACGAACGACCAGAGGAAGCAGACAGCGAAGGCGTCGATTCCCTGCCCGTGCAGGCGGGTGACCGCCTCGCGCAGTTCTTCCTCGTTCAGCGACGCGACCACGGTGCCCGAATAGTCGATCCGCTCGGTGACCTCGGTGATGTCGGCCGGGTCCACCAGCGGCACCGGATGGGTCACCTTGACCGGGTCCTGCTCCTGGCCCCGGTACTGGCGGGCGATCGCATAGGTGTCGCCGAATCCCCGCGTCGTTATCAGCCCGACCCGCTGCCCGGTCCTGGTGAGGATTACGTTCGTGGTGACGGTCGTGCCGTGTACCAGGTGCCCGGTCTGACGCAGCAGGGCGCCGCGGTCGAGCCCGAGTTCCCTGGCGGCGATGTCCACGCCGTCGAGCAGGCCTTCGGCGAAATCAGGCGGCGTGCTCGAGGTCTTCCACGTGCGGTGGGTGCCGTCGTCGGTCTCGACGACGATGTCGGTGAATGTCCCGCCAATGTCGACTCCTATCCGCACGACGACAACCTCCACTGCATCTGGCGTTACCTACCTTTGACGTTGAACGTTAGTTTTAACCGCTTCAGGCTGTCAACGCCCGGGGAGAACGTCGAGGAACTCGTACAGGCCCTTGGACAGGTGATGACCGCCGTCGATGGTCAGGCACTCGCCGACCACGTAGTCGGCGTCGTCCGAGAGCAGGTACGCGACGGCGCGGGCAGTTTCCTCGGGCCGGAGCAGACGGCCGGCCGGGATCGCCTCGATCAGGCGCTGCCGCACGGCCGGATCGCCGGCCAGGGCATGCGTGCCGCCGACCGGCATCCAGCCGGGCGCCACCGCGTTGACCCGCACCCCGCGGGAGGCCCACTCGGCCCCGAGGGTCCTGGTCATGGCCAGGACCCCGCCCTTCGCCGACGAGTTATGCACGATGCCAGGCGCCCCCATCCAGGCGTACGGCGTGAGGATGTTGACCACCGCCCCGCCCCGGCCGGCCGCGAGCCACCGCCGGGCCACCTCGGACGTGCAGTGCCAGGTACCGTTCAGGACAATCTTGATCACTGCGTCGAAGCCGTTCGGGCTGAGGTCCTCGGCGCTTACGGGAAACAAGCCTGAGGCGTTGTTGACCAGGCCGTCGACCGCGCCCAGATGGTCCCAGGCGGCGTCAAGCATTCCCGCCACCGAGGCCGGGTCACGAACATCGCAGGTGACCGCGAACGCGCGCCCCTGGCCAAGCTCGGCGGTGATGGCGCTGACCGCATCGTCGAGCGTCTGCCCGGTGCGGCCGCACACCACGACGCGCGCGCCCAGCCGGCACAACTCGGCGGCCAGGGCCGAGCCCAGGCCGCCGCCGCCTCCGGTCACGACCACGCCCTTGTCGTGCACGCCTGACAGCTGTGACATTCGCCCCTCCATCGATGTCCGGCGGGCCGGCCATGGCCGGCGCCCGGAGGATAACGGTGCTAGTCGAGCGCGGCCGTCCCGACGTGCTCCCTTATGTAATCGGCGACGACGCCGCCCGGAAGCCCGGGGGGGAAGCAGCGGTGCACGCCGAGCAGGCGCAGCGGCTCGTAGTCGACCTCGGGAATGATGCCGCCCATGATGACAAGCACCTTGGTCACTCCGCGCTCCTTGAGGGCCGGGATCAGCTCGCTGGCGATCTGGATCTGCCCGCTGGTCATCACGCTCACGCCGACGACATCGACATCCTCTTGAACCGCGGCGTCCGCGATCTCCCCGGGAACGCCGAAGCGGAAGTACACCACCTCCATGCCCGCGTCGCGCAACTCCCGGGCGATCAGTTTCGTCCCGCGGCCGTGGACGTCGATCTTCTTCTTCGCCAGCAGGACCTTGATGTGCTCGCGTGAGGGGGCCAGCCCGCTGTCTGCCGGACGGCTGGGTTCCGTTCCGGCCGCCTCATTCACTGACGTACCAGCCGAACGCGCCGCGCATGGCCTCCATCATTTCCCCGTTGGTCGCGCCGTTGCGGGCGGCATCAACGAGGGCGGGCATCAGCGAACCCGTCCCGTTCTTGAGCGCTTGGCAGGCAGCCCGGACATCATCGAGAGCCGGCCTGACCGCCCCGGCGTCGCGCCGCGCCCGATACCGGGCCAGCCGGGCCTTGGCCTTCTCCTCGATCGAGGAGTCGACACGGAACGGCTCGTAGTTCTCTTCCTGATCGGAGACGTAGCGGTTGACGCCCACCACTGGCAGCTCGCCGCTGTTGATGAGCTTCTTCATCTCATAGGAGGAGTTGTCGATGCTGCGCTTGATCTCACCGGTCTCGATGCCGCTCAGGTATCCCCCGGCCTCCTCGATCTCGTTGTAGATCTCCCAGGCCGCGGCCTCCATGTCGTCGGTGAGCTTCTCCACGTAGTACGAGCCGCCGAGCGGGTCGGCCACGTCGCGCAGGCCGCTTTCCCACATCAGAATCTGCTGGGTGCGCAGCGCAGTGCGGTGCGATTCCTCGGTCGGGACCCCGACGGCCTCGTCGTAGGAGCAAGTGTGGATCGACTGCACGCCGCCGAGCACCGCCGCCAGCGCCTGCAGCGTGATCCGCGCGTTGTTGTTCATCAACTGCTGCTGGGTCAGAACGTAACCGCTGGTATGCACGTGCACCCTGGCGTGCATGTTCGACGGCTTGGTCGCCCCGGCGTCTCGGCAGATTTTCGCCCACATCCGGCGATGCGCCCGGAACTTCGCGGCTTCCTCGAAGACGCTGACCGTGCAGCCGATCTGGAATGACAGCCGGCCGATGAACTCGTCAGGGGCAAGCCCGGCGGCCAGCCCGGCGTCGATGATGGATTTGCCCCAGGCCAGGCCGTACGCCAGTTCCTGGACTGGCGTGGCGCCCGCCTCGGACAGGCCGTACATGAAGATGTTCGCCGGGTTCCAGTCAGGCGCGTTGTCCTTGGCCCACCTGATGAGGTCGATCATCAGCGCGTAACCCCACTGGGGCTCCCATGACGGGACGTCCTGTACCGCGATTCGCGGGTACCAGTTCATCGAGTTGCCGTGCATGCTCGATACCGGCTCGCCGCGCCGCTCCACCGCGGCGGCGAGCAGGGCCAGCGCGGGCAGGCAGTTTTCGCCGGTGATCATGGAGAAGTTGGTGGAGCTCAGGTCCCAGCCGCGGATCAGCTCGTCATAATCGTCGCCGGTGCTCATGTGAACGCCGCACTGGCCGAGATTGCCCGCCGCCTCGGGGTGGTCGGCATCGATGCCGTACATGCAGGGGATGTCGTAGACGGTGTTGAAGACCTTGTGGCCCAGGTACCCCTCCATGCCCTCGGCTACCATCTTCTCCATCTTCTGCCTGGTCTCCTCGATCGTCCCGTAACCAAAGACCATCTGCTGCATCCACGGGGTCAGCGCATAGCCGTCCGGATACAGCCCCCGGGTGAACGGGTAGACGCCCGGCATCTCGTCCAGGTCGGAGTCGGCCAGGTCGTCTTGCGTGTAGACCGTCTTGACCGGCAGTCCGGACAAGATCTTGGCCGGGCGCAGCCGGCCGGCGTAGCGCGCCCGGCGCTGCGCCCATTCCATCTTCGCGGTTTCGAATTTGTCTGACGACGGCGGTGCTGTCATCGGCTCTTGTGCGGTCATCGGCTCTCCATTTCTCTTCCACTGCCGGATACGGGCTCGCGCGCTGTCGCCGCCATGACGTGGCGGACGAATTCCTCGGCTGCGGTCCAGGGGTCCGCTAGCTGTCTGTCATCCAGGGCCTGTTCGGCCGCGGTCAGCAGCTCGGCGCGCAGCCGGGCGGAGACCACGTCGGCGAACTGAGCCCGGCGCCTGCCGCGTTCTATCGCCTGGCGCCAGCCCGATGAGCCGGTGAACAGGTAGTGCTCGCTGACGGCGGCGACGATGTCGGCGATGCCCTCCTGTCGCAGCGCCGACGCCTGGATGACCGGCACGTTCCAGGGCTCGCCGGCACCGGGGCCGCGCCGGGCGAATCCGTGGCCCTTCAGCTCCTTGAGGGTCGTGCGGGCTTCCGGCAGATCGCCCTTGTTCACCACGATCACGTCCGCGATCTCGGTGATGCCGGCCTTCATCACCTGCAGCGCGTCGCCGTATCCGGGCACGAGGACCAGGACGACAGTGTGCGCGATCCTGGAGATTTCGAATTCACCCTGGCCGACGCCGACGGTCTCGATGATCACGACGTCCTTGCCCATGGCGTCCATGACGTCCACCGCGTCGTTGACCGCCGCCGCCAGGCCGCCCGCGGCGCCGCGGGAGGCCAGCGAGCGGATGAAGACGTCCCGGTCTCCGCTGGCCGCTTCCAGCATCCGGTCCCGGTCTCCGAGCAGCGCCCCGCCGGAGAACGGGCTTGACGGGTCGACCGCCACTACGCCCACGGTGCGCTGCGCCCGGCGCAACTGGCGGATCAGCGCGGCCACCAGCGTGCTCTTCCCCGCTCCTGGAGGCCCGGTGACGCCGACCAGCTGGGCCCGGCCACAGCTACGCACCAGTAGCCGCATCGTTTGCCGCGCCCCGTCGTGGCCGTTCTCGATCTGGGTGATCAGGCGCCCGGCGTGTAGCACGCTGCCGGCCATGACCAGCTCGGCCGTGCTCCTCGTCGGTTCCATGACACCCCTCACGTTGTTATTTTACGTTAAGCGTTAGTGTTGCGCAGGTCCAGCGGTCAGGCATCAGATTGAATGCCGGCCCGGCGTGGCACAAGGCCGCTGTGCGGTCACCGGCCGCCCAGGCAGCAGCTTTCACGTTCTTCCAGGCCAGGAGGCTACCGATGACCAGCACCGAGTTTCAGACCATCATCGTGTCCGACGATGGTGACCGTCTCGACATCACGCTGAACCGCCCGGCGCAGCGTAACGCGCTGACCTTCCAGGCCTGGGATGAGCTTGACCGCGTCATGGCGGAGGTGGAGATGCGCGACGACCTGCGGGTGGTGACGCTGACCGGGAGCGGTCCGGCGTTCTGCGCGGGCGTCGACTTCTCCGCGATCGGCGCGTCGCTTGAGGTGGAAAGGAAGAGCTATCCGGCGTTTATCCGGCGCTGGGCCGGCATCGTCGACAGGTTCGAGCGTGTCCCGCAGACGACCGTTGTGGCCGTCAATGGCCCAGTCATCGGGGCCGGGCTCGAGCTGGCGCTTGCGTGCGACCTGCGTATAGCGAGCGACCGGGCGGCGTTCGCCATGCCGCAGCTGCGCATGGGCATCGTCCCCGACGTCGGCGGGACCAGCCGTCTGGCGCGGGCCGCCGGCGAGGCCTTCGCGAAGGACATGATCCTGACCGCGCGGACGGTGGATGCCGCGGAGGCGTTGCGGGCCGGGATCGTCACCCGGGTGCTATCGCATGATGACCTGGCCGGTGAGCTTGACGGCATCGCCGATACCATCAGGCAGCTACCCTGGCCATCGACCTACTTCGCCACCGTCGCCGTGAACTGCGGACCGCGGCTCGACCCGCGGCGCGCGGCCGACATCGAGGCGATCGCGGACCAGGTCATGCTGCGGGACGAGCAGGTCTGGGCCCGCATCTCCCAGTTCACCGCGGGCAAGGGCCTGCGCGGCCTGGCTGATACGTGATGCGTCGGGCGCGACTGGGCGCACTTGCTTGTATACCTTTGACGTTCAACGGTAGATTGTGGCCAGGCGGCGGGAACCGCCGGGACAGGAGGATTCGTGGGCGTGACTGGCGGCAAGGCTGTGACGGCACGGTGAGCGCCGGGGTCAACAGCACGGGCAAGGTCGTTCCGCTGGAGGCACTCGGCGATCTGGTCCGCGACGGCGTGTCCGTCGCGGTGGGCGGAGGCTGGTTCGCCAACCACCCGATGGCGGCAGTCCGCCAGCTGATCCGAGCGGGCCGGCGGGACCTTCACGCGATCACCGTGGTCGGTTCGGTCGACATGGACCTGATGGCCGCGGCCGGGGTGCTCGGCCACCTGTCGTTCTCCATGGTGACGCTTGAGGCCTTCGGCCTGGCGCCGAACGTCCGGCGCGCGATCGAGTCAGGCCGGCTGCCGTTCACCGAGTACACGGGCCTCGGCCTGCTCATCGGCCTGGAGGCGCAGGGCCGCGGCGTGCCGTTCCTGCCCTACCGCGGGCCGTTCGGCTCGGATCTGCCAGGAAAGTATCCAGACATCTACACCACGATTCAGTGCCCGTTCACCGGAGAGGAACTGACCGCGGTACGCGCCCTGCAGCCCGATGTCGCGATCGTCCACGCGCTACGCGCCGACGCCGAAGGCAACGCCCAGTGGGACGGCACCTCCGGCCCGGATGTCGAGATGGCCAAGGCGGCCAGGCGCGTGATCGTGACCTGCGAGGAAGTAGTCGGCCGCGACGTGATCGTGGCCAGCGCGCACATGACCAAGCTTCCCGGCTACTACGTCCATGCCGTGATCGAGGCGCCGTTCGGCGCTCATCCGACATCCCATGTTCCGCGCTACGCGCTGGACGCCTGGCAGCTCATGGAATACGCCGAGGCCGCGGGAACCGACTCCATCGGCGACTACGTGGCGCAGCTTCGCGACGAGACGGAAGAGGAATACCGCAAGCGCGTTCTGGCCGGCCGCGATAGCGTGCTGGCGTCGCTGGCGGAGGCGGGAGAAATACTGTGGGTGCCAGCGTCATGACGGACTACGAGGTGCACGAGCTCATGACCTGCCGGGTGGCGGCCGAGGTCGATGAGGACGGTGTCACCGTGATGGGCTCCTTCACACCGCTCGCGTACGCGTCCTACATGCTGGCCAAACTTACCCACGCGCCAAGGGCCTACCTGGTGGGCTTCGACGCCGTCGGGATGGCGCCCGTCCAGTTGTCGTTCACCGGCGTCGAGGGCGCCGCGTACAGGGGCGCCGTCTGCCGCTGGGGGATGCTCACCGAGATCAATTCCATTCACCTGTCGAACCATGGCGGTGTCGAGGCGGTATCGTCGGCTCAGTTCGACGGCAGCGGGGCCATCAACCTGTCGGCCATCGGCGTGTTCGATACCCCAAAGGTCCGGCTGCCTGGCGGCGCCGGCGCGGCGGAAGTCATCAAGATGTACCGGAAGATGGTCGCCTACTTCGGCAACCACAACAAGCGGACGCTGGTCGACCAGGTGGAGTTCGTCACCGGTACCCGGTGGCGGGTCGGCCCGGCGGCACGGGCCGCGGCCGGGCTGAAGCCGGGCCCGATCGTGGTGGTCACCAACCTCGCCGTGCTGGTCAAGGATGAAGACGACGCGCCGTTCCTGATCGAAAGCGTCCACCCCGGGGTGACAGTGCAGACCGTCATCGACAACACCGGATTTCCGCTGGTCGCGCCGAAGGACGTACCGACGACCGACGTCCCGACGCCGCAGCAGCTTGACCTGCTCCGCAACACGATCGACCCGTTCGGGACGGTGAAGTTCGACTTCCTTCCCGGCCGGGAACGCCTGCCGTACCTGAAGGGCATCCTGGAGGCCGAGTGGAAGCGGGCGGCGGCGAGGTCGGCGTGAGCGTCTTCGACCGCTTCAGCCTTGAAGGCAAGGTTGCGGTGGTCACCGGCGCGTCCGCTGGCCTGGGCGCGGTCTTCGCGGTGGCGCTGGCCGAGGCCGGCGCCGACGTGGCCCTGGGTGCGCGTCGCGCTGAGCTGCTCCAGGAAACGTTGGGCAAGATCGTCGCGGTGGGCCGGCGCTCCGTCGCCATGCGGACCGATGTCACGCAGCCCGGCGATTGCGAGGCGCTGGTGGCCGCGGCGGTCGGCGAGTTCGGCCAAGCCGACATCCTGGTCAACAACGCAGGAACGGGCCGGGTGGCGCCGGCGCACAAGGACGACCCGGCGGAGTTCAACCGGGTGCTTGCGGTCAACCTCTCCGGCGCGTACCAGATGGCGCAGTCGTTCGCCCGGGCTTGCATCGCGGGCGGGCACGGCGGCTCGGTCATCAACATCTCCTCGGTTCTCGGCATGGTCGCTACGGACGCCCCGCAGGCGGCGTACTGCGCATCCAAGGCCGGCCTGATGGCGATGACCCGGGACCTCGCGCTGCAGTGGACGCTGCGCCGCGGCATCCGCGTCAACGCGCTCGTGCCCGGGCTGGTCTCGACGGACATGACCGCCGCCATCGAAAGTGATCCCGCGGCCCTGGACAGCGCGCTGCGCAGCATCCCGATGCGACGCCTGGGCCATCCCGACGAGCTCATAGGCGCACTGCTGCTGCTGGCATCCGACGCCGGAAGCTACATCACCGGATCGTGCCTCGTGGTCGACGGTGGCTGGACCGCGCAATAGCGGCGACCCGCCGACTCCCCGATCGAAAGCGGATACCGGACAGGCACCGGGGGTAGACCTCGCCGCGCTCACCGCGTACCTGGCGTCGCGCATCCCGGTAGCCGGCCCGCTGATGGTCTCTCTCATTCACGGCGGGCGCTCCAATCTCACCTACCGGCTGTCGGACGGCGTCCACGACTGGGTCCTGCGCCGCCCCCCGCTCGGCAACGTTCTGCCCACGGCGCACGATATGGCCCGCGAGTACCGGGTGATCGAGGCGGTCCACGGCGGCAAGAACGTGCCGGTCCCCGCTGCGGTTCTGTTCTGTGAGGACCGAACGGTCCTGGGCGCCGACTTCTACGTCATGGAATACGTGGACGGAATAGTCCTGCGCAACCGGGTACAGGCGGCAGTCCTCAGCGAGCACCAGGCGGCCCGGTGCGCTGAGAAGCTGGTCCAGGTACTCGCCCGCATTCACCTCGTCGATACCGGCCTGCTGCCCGGCCTCGGCCGGCCCGACGGATACCTCGGCCGACAGGTGTCGCGGTGGCGAAGGCAATGGGCGCTTTCCGCCACTCGCACCCTGCCGGACATCGATGAACTCGCGCGGCGGCTCACGGAACGCGTCCCGCGATCGCAGACTACGTCGCTCGTTCACGGCGACTACCGGCTGGATAACGTGATCTTCCGGGCCGGGGGCACCGAAGGCCTGGGCGAGATCGCGGCCGTGGTCGACTGGGAGATGGCGACGCTGGGCGACCCGCTGGCCGACCTCGGCCTGCTCCTGGTCTACTGGGACCCGCTCACCGCGGGCGTGACGGGCACCGAGCATGCCGTGAGCGGCAACCGGGGATTCCCGCCGCCGTCCGAGCTGGCCGACTCGTACGCCCGCGCAACCGGCCTCAGCCTGTCCGCGCTCGGATTCTACGTAGCGCTCGGCTACTTCAAGCTCGCGGTGATCGCGGAGGGGATCCACGCCCGCTTCCTGGCCGGCCGCACGGTCGGACACGGGTTCGAGACCGTCGGCGATGCGGTGCCAGCCTTGGTCGCGGCGGGCCTCGGCGCGCTCGCAGCGGGATGACCGGAACCAGACGATCGTGCTCGTGAGCGGACCTGGGCTCACCCGGAGGCATCCGCGTCACCATGGGCCCGCTTGCGCAGTTCGCGCTTGAGTATCTTGCCGGTGGCGCTGACCGGCAGCGCGTCGGCGAATTCGACCGAGCGCGGCTTCTTGTACCCGGCCAGCCTGGCCGCGGCGAACTCGAGCAGTTCCTGCCCGGTCACGGTGCTGCCGGGCGCCCGGCGGATCACCGCGTGGATCGCCTCCCCCCACCGCGGGTGCGGGACCCCGATCACCGCCACCTGGTCCACCGCGGGATGCTGCTCAAGCACCCGCTCCACCTCGACGCTGAACACGTTGATCCCGCCGGTGATGATGACGTCCTTGATCCGGTCCACGATCGTGATGAACCCGTCCGCATCGACGACCGCGGCGTCACCGGTCTTGAACCAGCGGCCGTCCGTGCTGGCCGCGGTTTCGTCCGGCATCCGGAAATACCCGGGGCAAACGGTGTCGCCCGACACCCAGATCTCCCCGACGGTCGCCGTGTCAGCTGGCACGTCCTGGCCGTCGTCGCCGACGACCCGCACGTCCGACAGAACCATCGGCTTGCCGACCGAGGAAAGCCAGGCGACCTGGCGTGCCGTCCCGTCCGGGTGCTGGTTGGCCGGCCTGAGCATCGTGGCGCACGAGTAGGACTCGGCCATGCCGTAGATCGGATAGAACACGTCGCCGAACAGCTGACGGCCACGGCGGAGCAGGTCCGCGCGCAGGGGCGCGCCCCCGGTGATGATCGCGCGGATGCTGGACAGGTCGAAGTCCCGGCAGCCGGGCTCATCGAGAATCATCTGGAGCATCGCCGGGACCAGCACGGTGCTGGTGACGCGGTAGTCAGCGACGGACTGCAGGAAGGTCCGGGGCGCGAATCCCTGGTGGATCACCGTCCGGCCGCCCTTCATCAGAACAGGATGCAGGCCCGCTGCGCCGCCGGGATTGAAGAAGAACGGAATGCACTGCAAGGCGGTCCCGCGCTCGGGCACGTCAAGCTCGGCCAGCCAGTTGAGCATGGCGGCGATGGCGTTGCGGTGCGTGAGCGCCGCGGCTTTCGGG
>Ga0335075_10009293_pt1 | contig 15013 bp, 13 predicted proteins | sample Lox_Sample_24_FD_206723 | JGI IMG/M metagenome (GOLD analysis project Ga0335075, IMG submission 206723) | Soil microbial communities from Loxahatchee National Wildlife Refuge, Florida, United States - Lox_Sample_2.4 | ecosystem: Environmental > Terrestrial > Soil > Wetlands | place: USA...
CGCCCCCGCCGGGCACCTCGCTACCCAGCTCCACCCAAGCCCGCGCGGCGAGCGCGCCGCCGCTGGGCGAGCGCTCGGTGTACGCCGCCAGGCCGGCCCCGCGGCGAGCGCGCGTGCTCGTGCTGCTGGCGGGCGCGGCAGTTGTGGCGGGCGCCGTGGCGGCAATTGCGATCGGCGCGGTGGGCGGGTCCTCCCACCACGGAACCGCGAGCAACGCGGCGAGCGTGCGCAGCGTGCACGGGCGCTCGCGCACGCACGCGCACCACGCCACCGCCGCGCAAACGCCGGCGGTCAGCCCGGCGGAAACGAGCGTGGTGGTGCTCAACGCAACCGAAGTGGAAGGCCTTGCGCACCGCACGGCCAGCGCGCTGCAGCAGAGCGGTTACTCCCAGGCGACGGCCTTGAGCGGGCGTCCGCCAGGCTCCGGGCAGGTGAGCGTGGTCGAGTACGTCAGCGGCCACCAGGCCGAAGCGGGGGCCGTCGCACGCTCGCTGGGAATCGCGCACGTGCTGCCCATCGAAGCGGGCGTGACCGCGCTCGCCGGCTCGGCGAACGTGGTGGTGATCGTCGGCGCCGACCGAGCCGGGCAGAACCCATAGGCGCCTTCCTGGACATCCCGCCGCGGTCGGTCAAGCCGCGCGAGCACGGCATCACGCACGTGCTCGACAGCGGCCTCTCGCTGGCGGAGGTGGAGGGTCTGCTGGAGGTCGCGGGCGAGGTCATCGACATCGTCAAGCTCGGCTGGGGCACGGCGCTGGTGAGCGCCAACCTCAGACCCAAGCTGCGGCTGCTGGCCGACAACGAGATTCCGGTCGTGCTGGGCGGAACGCTCACCGAGCTGGCGATCCGTCAGGGAAGGGTCGACGGCCTGGTCGCGTGGTTGCGCGAGCTGGGCCTGCGCCACGTGGAGGTCTCCGACGGCACCATCCCGCTGCCGGGGGAGCGCAAGCGCGAGCTGATCGAACGGCTGTCGCGCGAGTTCGTCGTGCTCGCCGAGGTGGGCAGCAAGGACACCGACTTCATCATGGCGCCGTACGTGTGGGTCGAGCAGATCGAGCGCGACCTGCAGGCCGGCGCGTGGAAGGTGATCGCCGAGGCGCGCGAGTCGGGGACCGCCGGCATCTACCGGGCGACCGGCGAGGTGCGCACGGGCCTGATCGACGAGATCGTGCACGCGATCGACCCCGACCGCCTGATCTTCGAGGCGCCACTGCGCGCCCAGCAGGTGTGGCTGCTCAAGCGCTTCGGCACGGAGTGCAACCTCGGCAACATCGCGCCCGCCGACGTGCTCTCGCTGGAGACGTTGCGGCTGGGTCTGCGCTCGGACACCGTCGAGCGCTTCGCGCTCGGCGGTGAGGATTGAACGGGGCGCTCGCACGCGTGGAGAACGCAGCCCCACCCGCCTCCCCGCCTGCCCCGCCGCACGACGTCGCGCCCGTCCAGCCGCGCACCCGCCCAGGCGCCGATCCCCTGGCGCGGATCGTGTTCGCGGCGCTGGTGCTCGCGTGCTTCGCGGCGTTCCTGATCACGCAACGGCTCAAGCACACGCCGACGGCCGTGCAGGAATTCGACCTCACGCCGTTCTTCTCGCCGTACCCGAGCGGGCATGTCAAAGAAGCGGCGATCGGCTTCAAGCTCGAGCACGCGGAAGCCGTGACCGTGACGATCATCGACTCCGCCGGCAACACGGTCGCGACGCTCGTGCGCGAGCACCCGGTCGCCCGCTACAAGACCTTCTCGCTGCGCTGGAACGGGCGGCGCGGCACCGCGCGGCGTTTCGCGCTCACGCACAGCCCGCACGGGCTGCCGATTCTCGAGCCGCTCAACGAAGGCGCGCGCGCGCCCGCCGGTGAATACCGCGTGCGCATCGAGCTCAGCCATCACAGCCCCGTGTACTCGACCGCGAGCATCACGCTGGTGGCACCGTGAACGTGACGCTCGCCACGCGCCTGCCGAGCACCGGCACGCTCGCGCTGCTGGCGGCAGTCGCGCTGGTGGCGATCGCGGCGCTCGTCCCGGTGATCCGCCGGCACCCTGACGGATTGCCGCCGCTGGCGGTGTTCACGCTGCCGTTCCGGGTGCCGATCGCCACCGACGGGCGCACCGTCAACCTGCTCGTGCCTCTATACCTGGTGGTGGCAGCAGGCACGCTCGCGCTGCTGTTGCCGCGACTGCTGGCGCGCTGGCGGTCCCCAGCGGACGGCGCGCGTGTGGAGGACTATGGTCACGCGGGGGAGCGGGCGGGCGGGCCGCGCCCAAGCCTCACGCGCGCATCCTCGTGGCTGACTCCGCGCGGCCTGGAATGCATCCTGCTGGCGACGATCGCGCTGTACGTGCTGCAGGCGAGCTACTCGAGCGACCGCGTGAAGGCGCTCGAGAACATCGTCTTCTTCTACCTGCCGTTCGCGCTGCTGTTCCTGATGCTCCGCGACGCGCGCTGGACGCGCCGGCTGATCGCTCGCTGCCTCGCGGTGGCGGTGACGCTGGCGGTGATCTTCGCGGGCGTGGGCTTCGTCGAGTACGCCCGCAAGTCGCTGCTGTTGAACCCCAAGGTGGTGGCCGCAGATCAATACTCCAACTACTTCCGCGTCAACTCGGTGTTCTTCGACCCGAGCATCTACGGGCGCTTCCTGGCGCTGGTGATGATCGCGGTGATGGTCGTCGTGCTGACGCGCGGCGCGCCAGGCGCCGGCGCTCGCCGCGTCCGCCGCGAGACGCTCGCGGGCGGCGCGGTGCTCGCGTGGCTGCTCGCGGGGATCGTGACGAGCTTCTCGCAGTCGAGCATCGCCGCGCTCTTGCTCGGCCTGGCGGTGCTCGGCGCCTGGTGCTGGGGTGTGCGCCCGGCGGTGTACCTGGCGGCGACGCTGCTCGTGCTGGCGCTCGCGTTCGTGGCGCTCGCTCCCGCCAGCCTGCACTTCGGGTTGAAGGGGCAGAAAGGCTCGGCCGCAAACGCCACCAGCGGGCGCACCACGCTGGTGAGCGGGGGCCTGGAACTGTTCGCCAAACGGCCGCTCGAGGGCTACGGCTCGGGCTCGTTTGAAACCGAGTACAAGCGCACCAGCAAGAGCGACGCGGTGAACGCGACCTCGGCGTCACACACGATCCCGGTGACCGTGGCCGCCGAGCAGGGCGTGCTCGGCCTGGCGATGTACGCGGCGCTGCTGGTGAGCGCGTTCGCGGTGCTGTTCGCCGACGCCCGCCGCTCGCCGCCGCGCATCGCGATCGCGGCGTGCTTCGCGGCGCTGGTGCTGCACACGTGGACCTACGCGGACTTCCTCGAAGACCCGTTCACGTGGACGCTCTTGGCGGTCGGCGTCGCCCTCGCCCGCCAGCACGGCCGCCGGGCAAGCGAGGAACGGCTGGCTGGCGTCCCGGCCAGCGTCTGAGCCGTGCTCGGCCATCTCAAGCGGCTGGTCACGACGGGGGCCGCCTACCAGTTCGGGGAAATCGTCGCCAAGGGCCTGGCGCTGCTGATGCTGCCGCTGTACACGCGCCACCTGAGCACCCAGGCGTACGGCGTCGCCGAAACGCTGCTGACGGCGGTGATCCTCCTGAGCATCCTGCTGCGTGTAGGCGTCGGCGAAGCCTTCATCCGCTTCTACTTCGACGACGAGGACCTCGCGCGACGCGAGCGGATCGCGCGCACGGCCACGGCCACGGTCGCCTGGACGACCACGCTGGCGTCGCTGCTGGCCGTCGTCTTCGCCGGACCACTGTCGCTGCTGGTCGTGGGAATCCGCGACCCGCTGCTGTTCGACTGCGCGGTGCTGGGCCTGTGGGCGTTCACCAACCTGGAGATCGCCTACGCGCAGCTGCGTGTGGATGCGCGTGCGCGCGCCTACGTGTACGCGTCGGGGGCGAACGTGGCGATGACGGTGGCGTTCACGGTGGCGCTGGTCGTGTTCGCAAACCAGGGCGCGCGCGGCCTGCTGCTCGGCAACTTCGGCGCCTCCGCGGTCGTGGTGCTCGGCCTGTGGTGGGTGCTGCGCGCGCGCGTGTCGCTGCGCGTGCGCCTGGCCGACCTGCGCGCGATGCTGCGCTTCGGGCTGCCCACCGTGCCCGCCGATGCGAGCGTGTACGCGTTGCAGGTGGCCGACCGCTTCTACCTGTACAGGGTCTTCTCCAAAGGCGCCGCCGGCGAGTACGCGATCGCGATCAAGCTCGCCACCGTCGTGTTCGTGCTGGTGCGCGGCTTCCAGTACGCATGGCCGCCGCTGGCCTACTCGATCGACAGCGACGAGGAAGCCGCGCGCCTTTACTCCGTCGTCACCACCTACTACGCGCTGGCCACCGGCGTGGTCGTGTGCGCGGTGGCGCTGGTGGGACGCTGGATCGTGCGGCTGCTGGCCGCGCACAGGTACTTCGACGCCTACCGCGCGCTGCCGTGGCTGGCGCTTGGGTGGGCGCTGTACGGGCTGTACCTGGTGTTCGTCGCGATCGCCGGGCGCGCACGTGTGACCTCGCGCAACTACCCCGCGGGCGCCGCCGGGCTCGCGGTGAACATCGTGCTGCTGCTCGTGCTGGTGCCCGCAAGCGGCGCCGCGCTCGGCATCGCCGGCGCCGGCATCGCGCTGTGCGGCGCGTACGCGGCGATGCTGGCGGTCATGTACCTGCTCACGCGCGGCCTCTTCAGGGTCGGCTTCGAATGGCGCCGACTGGTGCAGCTGACCGCGATCCTCGCCGGCGTAGCGGTGTCGGGCGAGCTGCTGTTGCCGAGCCACGGCCTCGTAGGCCTGCTGGCGCGCGCGGCGTGGCTTGCGCTCGTGCCGATCGCGCTACTCGCCACGCGCTTCTTCCACGCCCACGAGCTCGCCCAGGCGCGCGCGTTGGTGGCCGACGCCCGCCGGCGGGTGGCTGCGTTCCGCGCCGGTCACGGCGAGGTCGAGGCATACGCCGAGGACCCCCTCAAGGATCTCTGACGCGCGTCAGACCCTTGTGTACCGGTTGGGTGTCTAATTTCGCGATTCTTGGCTCAAGAATGCGGCTTTTGTGGCCGATGTGTGCCCTGCTGTGCCGGAGATAGCTGCCAAACACTCCCAGCGGGCGGGCGCCAAGGAGCGCCGGCGCCGCGCTGAGGCGCTGCGTCGCCACCGCGCTGACGCGCGCGTCAAGAGCATGGCCCGCACCGGCGAGGTCGCCTATCTGCGCGAGCAGCTGCAGCTGTCCGCCCGCCTCACCGCCCGCCTGGCGAGCACGAGCGAGATCGACGAGCTCGCGCAGATGGTGGTGGAGGAGCTGCACGAGACGTTCGCCTTCTACCTGGCGGCGATCCAGCGCCTCGACGAGGACGGCGTGCTGCGCCTGGTGGCCGGCCGCGGCCCGCTCGCGGAGGTGATGGCCGAGTTCCTGCTCACCGAGCAGCACATCTCGACGGGCGTCAACGGCAAGGTCGCGCGCTCGGGTCACACGCTGCTGATCGCCGACACGCGCACCGACCCCGACTACATCGTGCGCGACCCCAGCACCGATCCGCGCGCGGAGCTGGCGGTGCCGGTGTTCGTGGACGGGGCGGTGTGGGGCGTGCTGAACATCGAGGCCACCGACCCCGGCGCGCTGGCGGAGGCCGACGCGGTGCTCGTGGAGGCGATCGCGTCGAGCTTCGGGGAGGCGGTGCACCGGGCGCGGCTGCTGGCGGACCTCGAAAGCGCGTTCACGACTGCGCTGGCGGTGCTGACGAGCACGGTTGAGGCGAAGGACGACTACACGGCCTGCCACGGCGAGGACGTGGCGGTGCTGGCCGAGCGCATCGCCCGGCGCATGTCGCTGCCCGGCGCGCTCGCGCGCGACGTGCGCTACGCGGCGATGCTGCACGACATCGGCAAGGTGGCAGTGCCCAGCGAGATCCTGTTGAAGCCCGGTCCGCTGACCGACGAGGAGTGGGTGACGATGCGCGGCCACGCCGCCATCGGCGGCGATCTGGTGGCGCGCATCGACGCGTTCGCGCACCTCGCGCCGGCTGTCCGCGCCAGCCACGAGCGCTGGGACGGCGGCGGCTACCCGGACGGCCTGGCCGGCGAGTGCATCCCCCTGGCGGCGCGCATCATCGCCGCGTGCGACACCTACGACGCGATCGTCACCGACCGTCCCTACCGCCCCGCGCGCTCGTCGCGCGAGGCGTGCGCAGAGCTGCGCCGGGTGGCCGGCACGCAGCTCGACCCGGACGTCGTCGGCGCGGTGGTCGACGAGCTGAACGGCTAGCGCACCTGACCGGCCGCCTGGCGGTTGTACGCCGCGGCCGCCTCGCGCAGGCCCTCGCCGCGATTTGGCCACAGCGCCGCGCTGACGTGGCGGCGGTAGCGGCGGGGGTCGTGCCCTGGGAGCACTAGCGCGGCGAGCGCACGCAGCGCGTAGCTCCACGCGCTCAGCCAGCGCACGGCGCGCGCGGCGCCGGCGGAGTGGTGCTTGCGCATGTACAGGTCGCGCCCGCGCGACAGTTCGACGATGCGTCGCTCGGGTAGCGCTCCGGTGGCGAGCTGCTCGTGGTGCACGGCGCGCGCCTGCGGCACGTACAGGCTGCGCCAGCCGGCGTCACGCAGGCGCCGCGCGAAGTCCACCTCGTCCGAGTACACGAAGAAGTCGCTGTCGAGGTAGCCGACCTGCGCGGCGGCCGTGCGGCGCACGAGCAGCGCGGAGGACTGGCACCAGTCGACCTCGCGCGTGTGCTGCCCCGTGCTCTGCACGACCAACAGCCGGTGCAGCATCAGCGCGCCGGCCAGCGCGGTGGCGACCGTCGGGAAGCGCCACGCGCACGCCTGGGCGCTGCCGTCGGGACGCAGTAGCTTGGCCCCGGCGCAGGCCGCGTCGGGGCGCGCCTGCAGCGCCTGCCACAGCGCGAGCGTCGCCCCGGCGCACAGCTCGGAGTCCTCGTTGAGCAGCAGCGCGTAGCGCCCGCGCGCGCGGCGCAGCAGCTCCGAGTCGTTGGCGGCCTTGCCGCGGCGTTCGTCCAGCGCGAGCGTCTCATCCACCGCCGCGTGCTCGCGCGCCGCCTGCGCGGAGCCATCGCGCGAACCGTTGTCGAGCACCAGCACCTCGGTCTTGAACGGCAGCGCCGCGCGCTCGCGCGCGATCGCGTCGAGCCCGCGCAGCAGCAGCGCGCGCTGGGAGGTGTTCACGACGCAGTAGCTGAGCTCGAGCTCGTCCACGCGCGAGACCCTACTTTCAAGCTGCGCGCACGTCCGCGCGCCGCGTCGGTGGACGATCGTGCATACCCTCTAGCGCGATGACAGCCTTGGAGCAGCTGCGCGGCCGCCTGGCCGAGCTCGCGGACCTCGCCTCGATCGAGATGCTCACCAGCTGGGACCAGCTCGTGATGATGCCCGCCGACGGCGCCGAGGCGCGGGCACACCAGTTGGGCGCGCTCGCGCGCCTCACGCACGAGCGCGCCACCGCGCCGGAGATCGGCACCTGGCTAGACGAGCTCGACGCCGGCGCGCGCGCGGGCGAGCGGATCGACGCGCTGGAGCAGGACGTCGTGCGCCTTGCCCGCCGCGACTGGGAGCGCGCCCGCCGCGTGCCCGAAGAGCTCGCCGCCGAGCTCGCGCAGGCGAGCGCCGCCGGCCAGGAGAGCTGGCGCGTGGCGCGCGAGCACGACGACTTCGCCGCCTTCCTGCCGGCGCTCACGCGCAACGTGGAGCTCGCGCGCGCCTACGGAGAGTGTGTGGCCGAGGATGGGCAGAGCACCTACGACGCGCTGCTCGCCGACTACGACTACGGGCTGAGCACGGCGGAGTTGCGCCGCCTGTTCGGCGCGCTCGCGGGGGCGCTGGCGCCGATGGTCGAGGACGCGCGGGCGCACTCGCCGCGTCGCTCGATACATGCGCCGGTGGCCGCACAGCACGCCGCGGTGGCGGGCACGCTGGCACGCCTGGGCGTCAACGCGCGCGGCTGGCGCGTGGACGTGTCCGCGCACCCCTTCACCGCATGGGTGGGCAGGGGGGACTCGCGCCTGACGACCCGTTACAGCGACGGCGAGATCGAGTCGCTGCTCAGCTCGCTGCACGAGTACGGCCACGCGCTGTACGAGCGCCAGGTCGATCCGGCGCTCGAGCGCACCAACCTGGGGGGCGGCACGTCGATGTCGATCCACGAGTCCCAGAGCAAGTTGTGGGAGAACCACGTCGCGCGCCACCCCGCCTTCGCCGAGGTGCTCGCAGCGGAGCTCGCCGCCGGCGGCTTCGCGGTCGCGCCCACCGAGCTGCACGCGGCGCTCGTCGGCGTCGAAGCCACCCCGGTGCGGGTGTCCGCCGACCCACTCACCTACCCGCTGCACATCGTCGCGCGCTTCGAGCTCGAGCTCGCGATGATCGAAGGCGAGCTGCCAACCAGCGAGCTGCCGGGCGCCTGGCGTGAGGCGATGCGCCGGCTGCTCGGGATCGAGGTCCCATCCGACGCGCTCGGCTGCCTGCAGGACGTGCACTGGGGCGCCGGCAGCTTCGGCTACTTCCCCAGCTACGCGCTCGGCTGCCTGATCGCCGCCCAGCTGTGGGAGGCGCTGGAGGCACAGCTCGGGCCCCGCGATCAAGCCCTGCGCAACGGCGAAGTCGGCGCGATCCAGGAGTGGCTGGCCGAGCACGTGCACCGCCACGGGCGGCGGCTGGACACGATCCCGCTGCTCGAGCGCGCGACCGGGCACGCGCTCGAGATCGACCCGTTCCTGCGCTACGTGGGGCCGCTCGCCGGGCGTTAGGCGCCCGCCAGACCGCGGCGGTCGCTGACATGCGCGTCCACATCGTCGACCCCTCGGCCTACACGCCGCCCTACGACCACGCCCTCTGCCAGGCGCTCGCCGCGGCGGGTGCGCAGGTCGAGCTGTACACCAGCCACTTCCTCCACGGCATGGTCGCCACGCCGCACAACTATGTGCGCCACGAGCACTTCTACCGCCTGGCGGCCGACATCGCCGACGCGCGCGCCCGGCGCGCGGTGAAGCTCGCGGAGCACGTGCCCGACATGCTGCGCTACCGGCGCGCGGCGCGCACCGCCGACGTCGTGCACTTTCAGTGGCTGGCCGTCCAGTATCTCGACGGCCTGTTGCTGCCCAGCGACCGCTCCGCGGTCGGCGCCCGACGTCCGCTGGTGCTGAGCGCGCACGACATCCTCCCGCGCGAGGCGTGGCCGGGGCAGCGGGCGGCGCAGCGGCGGCTGTACGACCGCTTCGACGCCGTGATCGTGCACTCGCAGCACGGCCGCGCGCGGCTGACGGACGAGCTGGGCGTCGATGAGCGGCGCGTGCACGTGATCCCACACGGCGCCTTCACACACCTCGCAGACGCGATCGACGGCGGCGCGGACATGCCGCCGCCGTTCGCGACGGACAAGCCGGTGGTGCTGTTCTTCGGCCTGCTGCGCCCGTATAAGGGCCTCGAGGTGCTGCTCGAGGCGTGGCGTGGGATCGAGGACGCGGAGCTGTGGGTGGTGGGCGCGCCGCGCATGGATGTCTCGCGGCTCGAAGCCGAGGCCCCCGCGGGCCTGCGCTTCGTGCCGCGCTTCGTAGCCGACGCACAGCTGCCCGCGTACTTCCGCCGTGCGGACCTGGTCGTGCTGCCCTACCGCGAGATCGACCAGTCCGGCGTGCTGTTCACGGCGCTCGCGTTCGCCAAGCCGCTGCTGCTGAGCGACGTGGGCGGCTTCCCCGAGGTCGCGGCGACAGGCGCCGCGCGCACGTTCCCCGCTGGCGACAGTGCAGCCCTGCACGCTGCGCTGCGTGAGTTGCTGGGCTCCAAGGCTGCGCTCACGGCGATGGCCGCGGCGGCGCGCCACGCGGCTGACGGCCCTTATTCGTGGGAGGCGATCGCGCGGCGCACGCTCGCGCTGTACGCGCAGCTGCTCGCCTAGTCCGTCCAGAAGTCCTGAAGCATTTCGCCGTCGCTCTCGTAGTGCGGGCCGAACACCAGTATCGACATCCCCTCCGGCCCCGCCTCGAACCCCCGCTTGACCGCCGGCGCCACGCGGATCGCATCGAGCTCGCCGACCTCCATGATCTCGTCGTCGAGGCGCATGCGCCCGCCGCCCGAGAGGATCACGTAGACCTCCTCGGCCTGGTTGTGCTTGTGGCCGAACGGGTGGCGCTTGCCCGGCTTGAGCACGTGGTAGGCGAGCCCGGTTGACTTGCAGTCGAGCGCTTCGCGCGGAAAGTGCGCCTCGCCCAGCTCGCCCAGGCCGAACTTCGGCGCGCTGTCGGGCGTCTCGCGCAGATTCTTGAGCGTGTAGTCCATGTCCGCAGCCTAGCGCGGCGGGTGCTCGCCGCCCTGGGCTGTGGTGGTCGCCGCAGCCGCGCGTGGGCCGCGCTGGCCGGCTTGACCGTGCGGTCGGCGAGAATCCCGCTCGTGCTCGTTGTCGAAGTCGCATTCTGGATCTGTGTTGGGCTGATCGTGTGGACGCAGCTCGGCTACGCCGTCGCGCTGGCGGCGCTCGTACGTGTGCTCCCCCGACGCGACCCAGTACCCCAAGTGCCCGCCGGCGCCGCGACGCTCCCCCAACTGTCGCTGATCGTCGCGGCGCACGACGAGGAGTCGGTGATCGCGGCGCGGGTGGCGAACGCGCTCGCGCTGGAGTACCCGCGCGAGCGCCTGCAGGTGATCGTCGCGTGCGACGGCTGCACGGACGCGACCGCGACGCTGGCCAGGGACGCCGGCGCGGATCTCGTGCTGGAGCTGGCGCGCGCGGGCAAGGTCCGCGCGCAGGATGCGGCCGTGCAGCGCGCGAGCGGGGAGATCGTCGCCTTCTCGGACGCCAACGCGCTGTGGCGGGCAGACGCCGCACGCGAGCTGGTGCGCGCGTTCAGCGATCCGCGCGTCGGCTACGCCTGCGGCCAGGTGCGCTACGCGGACGGCGACGCGGGCACGGACGATAATCAGGAGGGCCTGTACTGGCGCTACGAGCTGGCCCTCCGCGCGTTCGAGTCGCGCCTGTCATCTGTCACCGGCGGCAACGGGGCGATCTACGCGACGCGCCGCGACAGCTATATCGTCGTGGACGCCGTGATGGGCCACGACCTGTCGCTGCCATTCAACGTCGTCAAGCGCGGCCAGCGCGCCGTGTACGTGCCGACGGCGCTCTCCAGCGAGAAGATGGTCCCGTCGCTCGGCGGCGAGTTCGCGCGCAAGCGGCGCATGGCCAGCCACACCTGGCCGATCGTGCTCCGCGGCGGCATGCTCTCCCCGCGCGGCTACCCGCCTGGGTACGCGCTGATGATCCTCTCCCACCGGTTGCTGCGCTATGCCACGCCCCTGCTGCACGTGCTCGCGCTAGGGTTGAACGTAGCGCTCGTCGTGGGGGATTGGGGACCCGCCCACCCCGCCCACCCCATCCGCGTGCTGTACGTGGTGACGCTGGGACTACAGCTCGCGCTCTTGCTCGGCGCCTGGCTCGCCGGGCGCATCCGCTGGCGGGGGCTGCTGGTGGCCCGCTACTACGTGCTCACCACGGCCTCGCTGGCGGCCGGTCTCGGCGACTGGCTGCGCCACGGAACCGAGGCCACGTGGGAGGCGGCGGAGGGGACGCGCTGAGGCCAGGAACTCGCTCGCGTGCGTCTCACGGCGGGCCGCTGCCACAATCCCCGCCGTGACCCGCCGCGCGATCGACATCGCCGTGTCCGCCTGCGCGCTCGTCGTGGCCGCGCCGGTGCTGGCTGCGGCGATGCTGGCGATCCGCCTGGAGAGCCCAGGGCCGGTGATCTTCCGCCAGCGGCGCAGCGGCCTGCACGGCAGCGAGTTCGACGTGCTGAAACTGCGCACGATGGTGCAAGGCGCGGAGCGGCTCGGCGCGGGCCTCGCGGTGAACGAGCACGACGCGCGCATCACCCGCGTGGGCGCGCTGCTGCGCCGCACCTCGCTGGATGAGCTGCCCAACCTGCTGAACGTGTTGCGCGGAGAGATGTCGCTGATCGGCCCGCGCCCGACGCTGCCGGTGCAGGTGGCGCAGTACACCGAACGCCAGCGCGGGCGCCTGGCGATCAAGCCGGGCATCACCGGCTGGGCGCAGGTGCACGGCCGCGCGTCGCTGCCGTGGCCGGAGCGGATCGAGCTGGACCTGTACTACATCGAGCACCGCTCGCTGGCGCTGGACCTGCAGATCGTGTGGCGCACGCTGACGATCGTGCTCCGCGGCGCGGGCCTGTACAAGGGCGAGACGGGTGGCTGGGAGGGGCAGCTGTGATTCACAGAAACTGTGAAACACAGCTTCACAGCATGCGAGCGACGGTGCTCAAAGAGGAGCGCCCATGAGACTCCCTATGTCAAGTTCTGTAGCAGCGCGCGGCTTGCCGTCAAGCGCTGCGCGCTCTGCCCTGCGGGCAGCCTTCGGTGACGGCTGCGCCGGCGCGCCGCTGGATGGCGACTGTGTCGGGCAGCGGGCTGCCCAACTGTTTTCAGGTCGTGGCTTGCGTTGTGAGGCGTTGCAGGGCTGTGTGGCGGCTGGGGTCGTAGGTGGTGTGGTCTTGCCAGATGCGCCAGATGATCGCGCTCCAGGCGCGGCCGAGGATACGGATGGCGTGTGGGTGGGTGGCGCCGCGTGCTCTGGCGCGGGCGTAGATGTCTGCGGCCCAGGGGTTGTGGTGGCGACTGGTGTCCGCGAGTGTGCTGATCGCGGTTCTGAGGCGGTGGTCGCAGGCCCAGCGGAACCGTGCGCGCTTGTGCTTGCCGGACTCGATGGCGACGGGGACTTGTCCGGCGTCAGCGGCGAGCGTGGCCCTGGTGGGATAGCGCTCGCGGCAGTCACCGATCTCGGCGAGCAGCGTGGCAGCGCACACGACCGACTTGGGGTCGCGGAACAGCGAGCGGAACGTCTCGCCGTCGGGGTGTTCTGTGAGCGCGCTGCGGATCTCGCTGGTCAGCGCGCCGATCTTGACGACGACTGGCTCGAGGGCTGCTACCAGCGCGAGCACGATTTGCCGGCGGGCGTTGCTCTCGAGCGCTTCGGCGCGGCCGCTGGCAGCGCGGCGCAGCCGGGCGAGCAGCTCGGCGGGGTCACGCCGGCCACAGTAGTGGTGGCGGATCAGAAAGCGAGCCATCCGCTGCTCGCCGAGGGCGTGCGCGTCAGCCGGGGAGGGGTAGCGCTTGAGGAACGCGAGCGCGATCGGACTGTCGATCTCAGCGAACACTTGGGCGGCGCCCGGCCAGAAGCGCTCAAGCTCCGAGCGCAACTCGTTCGCGAGCGCGACACGGTGAGCGACGAGATCTTCGCGGGCACGCGAGAGCGCCCGCAGCGCCTTGGTCTGATCACTGTCAGGGACGAGCACCCGGTAGCGATGGCTGTCGGTGCGCGCGAGCTCGGCGAGCACGAACGCATCGAAGCTGTCACTCTTGCCGCCCGCGGCACTGAAGCGAGGGCGCATCGCCGCGACCTGGTTGGGGTGCACCGCGATCACGCGCACCCCCGCGTCGAGCAACCGCTCGACCAGCAGACCATCGGGGCGCTCGATCGCGACCAGCTCGATCCTGCCCTCCAGCAGCCGGGCGCAGAGCGCTCTGATCCCGCTCTCATCGTGACGGTAGCGACGACCCTCAACGATCCGCCCCTCACCGTCGACCACACAGCACGCGTGCTCCTCGCTCGCCCAATCCACACCAGCGAAACGACCTTCCATGATTTCTCCCTTCGACCGATCGACTTGACTATCGCCGGCGGCGAGGTACCGTGGTGGTCGCTCACTGATGGCGCTCTGACGGCGCGACTCCCTATCGCCACTCAGGGCACCTCGACGGAACGCCGGGAGGCGCTGGTCTCATGGTGGCCCTCCCAACGGGCAAGCAACCCTGGCGCTCTCCCGACGTCCGCCGGCAACAGGAAGGATGACCAGTGAGCAACAAGCCACCCGCCGTGCTGCTCACCGGCGCGGGCAAGCGCTACGACATCGTCTCGTGCTTTGCGGCGCTGACGCACACCGTCGCCGCGGACCCCTCGCCGCTGGCGCCCGCGCAGTACGCGGCGCACGCGCGCGCCGCGGTGCCGCTGGTCGACGATCCCGACTATGTGCCAGCGCTCCAGCGCCTGTGCGAGCAGCACGAAGTCGGCGTCGTGCTGCCGCTGACGGACTTGGACATCGAGATCCTGGCGCGCGCGCTGGAAGCGGGGCGGCTTCCCGCGCTGGTGCCGAGCGCGGCGGTCGCCCGCGCGACCTACGACAAGTACGAGGCGCACCTGCTGCTCCAGCGCCACGGGCTGCCCTCGCCGCCCACCGCCCTCCCCGAGGACGACCTGGACGCCCTGAACTATCCGGTGATGGTCAAGCCCCGCCAGGGCTCGGGGGCGCGTTCGATCCATCTCGCCCACGACCCTGCGCAGGCGCGCTTCTTCGTGGACTACGTGCAGCAGGCCCCGGCCTGCGCCCGCCCGCAGGGCGCGCCGCGGGCGGAGCCGGTGATGATCCAGCGCGCGATGGGCGGCCCAGAGCTGTCGATCGACTGCCTCGGCGATCGCGACGGACGCTGCCTGAACGCGATCCCGCGCACGATGCTCGAGTCGCGCGGCGGCGAGTCGATCAAGGGCCAGGTGGTCCACGACGAGGAGCTGATCGAGCTCGGCAGGCGGGTGATGGAGGCGCTGCGCGTCGCCGGTCCGGCGACCATCCAGGTGTTCCGCGATCCGGACATCGGGCTGGGCATCACCGACGTGAACACGCGCTTCGGCGGCGCCTTCCCGGCGCCGATGTATGCGGCGCTGCCGGGGCACACCTACCCCGAGCTGATCGTGCGCCTGGCGGCCGGCGAGCGCGTGGCGGCGCACGTGGGCGAGTTCCAGGCGGGCATGACGTTCACGCGCTACTACTGGCAGCTCGAGCTCGACCAGCAGCTGCAGCCGACAGGGCGAAACATCGTACGGGGCTAAAATCATCAACCGTGGCCCTGTCGCCTGTCGATTCCGCGCCCGCCGAGCGCGCGTGCGCCGGCTGCGGCGCGCCGTTGGCGGGCGGCCAAGACTGGTGTGTGCACTGTGGCAAGGGCGCGCCCGGCAGCCTCGCGCTCGTGGGCTCACGCTCGGCGGCCACGGTGCTCGCCGCCGTGCTGGTGCTCGC
>Ga0335075_10009294_pt1 | contig 15013 bp, 13 predicted proteins | sample Lox_Sample_24_FD_206723 | JGI IMG/M metagenome (GOLD analysis project Ga0335075, IMG submission 206723) | Soil microbial communities from Loxahatchee National Wildlife Refuge, Florida, United States - Lox_Sample_2.4 | ecosystem: Environmental > Terrestrial > Soil > Wetlands | place: USA...
GCCGCTGACCAGGCTGACCGCAACAACCACGCCGACGGCGACGAGCACGCTGCGCACCACGGTCCGGCGGTCCGCGGAGAACGCGACCAGCATGAACGGGATGGCCGCCGCGGCCGGCAGCTTGATCGTGGCCGCCAGCGCGCACAGCGCGACGCCCAGCAGCACCCGCCGCTCGATGGCGAGTGAGACGCCGGCGGCCACCAAACCAATCATCAAAAGATCGTTGTGCGCCGCCGCCACCAACTGGAGGAGCACGAGCGGGCTGAGCAGCACCCACCACGTGGCGCGTCCCGGGTCGGCCCCCACCGAGCGCGCCAGGCGGGGCACGAACACCGCGAGGAGCACGAGCCCGGCGAGCGAGAGGGCGCGGATCAGCAGCACCCCGACCACAAGGCTCGCGCCGCTGAACCAGCTCACGATCCACAAAAACAGCGGACCGTAGGGCGCCGTCGTCTGGCGCCAGAACGGCGAGACCGCGTCCAGCACGTGCGCCTGGCCGTGCTGGGCGAGGACCGCCGGGACATCCCGGTAGGGATCCAACCCGAGGTGCACGATCATCCCCTGGGCCAGATAGCTGTAGGCGTCCTGGCTGAACAGTGGCGCGGTGAGGACCAGCGGCACGCACCACAGCGCGGCGACCGTCCACGGCGCGCGGGGTGCGAGCCCGAGCCAGGCCACGAACAGCGCCGCCACGCCGGCGTAGAAGACGCCGGCGCCGAGCGAGGGGTCAAACCACCACTTGACGGGGCCGCCGGCCAGATGGGGTCCGGCCAGCGCGACCGCAACCGACCCGGCGAGGCCCAGGCAGGTCCACGCCCACAGTGAGCGATCAGCGATCCGCGGCATCCCGGGTATTGTCGCCCGGGAGCCGCAATTTCACGTTAGCTGCCTACCAGATGCCCTGCGTGAACGGGTTGAACGGCCCGTTGTAGCCCGAGAGCCGGCCCGGCTCGTACTGGATGAACGCGGACGGTCCGAGGTTGAGGCTGCTCGCGCTCGCGTTCAGTGCCGACGCCGTCCACACGTTGTCCCACCGCCCGGTGTCGACGCGGTGCTGGATCGCGTGCACCCCGGCCACCAGCTCGGCCGGCGTGAAGTTGCAATGGCTTTGCGCGTCGACGTAAGCCTGGCGCAGCAGCTCGGAACGTCCCGCGGAGGCCACCGTGTGGGCGTAGAAGTTCTCCTGCGGCACGGGCACGAGCTGGTCGGCGATCGTGTGCATGTCGAGCTCGGGAACCTGGAGGCGACCGGTGTTGTCCGAGGTCTCCACCATCCAGCGCTCGGCCGGGTCGTAGGCCTTGATGTTCGCGTCGCGGGTCAGCGTGTTCAGGTCCGCGTTCAGGTTCAGGCCGGCCTCCCGGTACAGGGCCTCGATCTCGGGCCGGTAGGGCGACTCGGCGACCAGCCGGGCGAAGTTGACCCCAGCCGTCCAGTTCGGGTTGCCGCCGGCCGCCAGCTCGATCTGCTGGCGCCCGGTCTCGATGAAGGTCATGACCGGGAACGGCGCCGGGGGACCGAAGTCGGTGTCGTACTGCCCCTGCTCCTGACCCGCATAGTCGTTTGGCGCCGGCGGGGTGGCGCCGGGTTGGACCGACCAGGTCGTGGTGTTCATCAGGGACATGGCCAGCGCCAGGCGCGCGCGGCCCTGCGCCGTCGTCTGTGCATTCATTGCCGCGGCGTCGAGCTCGTTCGCGCTGGTGACGCTTTCGCCAGGACCGGCCGGGCCACTGAAGTTCACGAGCTGAACCGTGCCGCCGGCCAGCAGCTGGTCGATCGCGTACTCACCGTCGAGCTGGTAGTTGCCGAGCTGCTCGCCGCCGGCGACGATCCCGCACGTCGTCAGCGATCCGTCGAGGCGGCCATAGGACTGCTCGGCCTCGATCGAGCTGATCAGGCCACCCATCGATGTCCCCACGGCCATCACGTCACTCGGGTGGTGAGGGAGCACGGTGTGTTCGACATCCCATAGCGTCTCGAACTGGTCGCGCACCGCGCTGCCCATCTGCCACAGCGAGCCCGTCGGGTCATACGAGGAGCCGGTCAGCGCGTAGCCCTCGTTCAGCAGGTCCTGCTGGGTGTTGGGGTCGGGCGAATCGGCCGGCGTCGTCTGGCCGTAGCCGTGGCTGTAGAGCAGCAGCGTGCCGTTCCAGGGCGAGGGCACGTCGGCGATCCAGCTGCCGCCGTCGGGAAGGGTGCCGGTGTAGTGGGTCGATGTGGTGACCGGCGCCTGCGCGCCCGAGGTTGCGGGGACCAGCGCGAACGCCAGTGCCGCCGCGAGCACGATGACTGCCTTACGTCCGGACACGAGACCCTCCCTCGGCGTTGTGTGCAGCAACCCTATGCGTATGTCAAGCCGCTTGTCAATGCAGTGGCGTCTGGTTTCCCCAACCCGTATTTGCTGATCAGGCACTAATGTTGCGGGCCATGCCACGTGCGGCGACGGCGGAGGTCGGGTCGGCCGAGAAGCCTACGGTGCCACGCGTCGGATACCTGGTCTACCGCGTCGAGCGACGCCTGCGCGCCCGGCTCGACGAGGAGCTTCGGCAGTGCGGCGTCTCGACGCCCGAGTACGTGACGCTCAGCGTGCTGCGCGAGCGTGACGGGCTGTCGTGCGCGCAGCTGGCCCGCTGGGCGCTCGTCACCCCGCAGGCGATGAACCTGGTGATCGCCGGGCTTGAGCGCCGGAGACTCGTGCGTCGCCGCCCCGATCCCAAGCATCGACGGGTCCTGCGCGCCTCGGTGACCGCCAAGGGGCTCGAGACGATGTCCCGGTGCGACCTCGCGATGGACCGGATCGAGGCCGACATGCTCGGGGACCTGGCGCCCGAGCAGGTCGAGGTGGTGCGCGCCGCGCTCGGCTCGTTCGCTCACTCGCTGCATCCGACCGATCCCCTTCCCCAGCCGCGGCCGCTGCGCGGTACGCGCTGAGCTCGATGACCTCGAGCGGCGAGACGAGGCTGTTCGGCGGCCTGTTCGCCCACGGCGAGGTTGCCGGGCTGGTCAGCGATCGCGCTTTCGCGGATGCGATGATCGAGGTGGAGGTGGCCTTGCTGGGGGCCCTTGCCGAGCTCGGACTCGCGCCGGAGGAGGCGGCCCGCGAGCTGGCGGAGGCCGTCGACGCGGGTCTGGAGCTGGATGTGAGTGAGCTCGGTCGCGGCACGGGCGAGCAGGGCACTCCGATTCCGGCGTTGTTGCGCGCACTGCGCCGGCAACTGCCGGAAAGCGTGTCGGCGCACCTGCACAAGGGCGCGACCAGCCAGGACGTGATCGACACCGCGATGATGCTCGTCGCCGCCCGCGCGCTCGACGTCATTGTTGCCGACCTGGACGACGCCGCAGATGCATGTGCGGCGCTCGCGCAGGAGGGGCGCGATGCGATCGTGCCGGGGCGAACGCTCCTTCAACAGGCATTGCCGGTCACCTTCGGGCTCAAGGCGGCGGCGTGGCTAGCCAGCTTGGACGGCGTGCGAGCTGATGTGGCCGGCGTGCGCGACCGCGAGCTTGCGGTGCAGTTCGGCGGCGCGGTGGGAACCCTGGCCAGCCTCGGCGATCGCGGTCTGGACGTCGCGGCCGGGATGGCGCGGCGACTTGGCCTGGCGGTGCCCGACGGCCCCTGGCACACCGTCAGACTCAGGCCGGCCCGGCTGGCCGCCGCGTGTGGCATCACGCTGGGCGTGCTGGGCAAGATCGGGCGCGACGTGGTCCTGCTGGCCCAGACCGAGGTGGCCGAGGTCGCCGAGGGCGGCGGTGAGGGTCGCGGCGGCTCCTCGACGATGCCGCACAAGCGCAATCCAGTCGGCGGGATCGGGCTGGTTGCCTGCGCGGAACGCGCCCCCGGTTTGGTCGCCACGATGCTCGGCGCGATGACGCAGGAGCACGAACGCGGCGCCGGTGGCTGGCAGGCCGAGTGGGAGACGCTGCTCGAGCTGCTCCGGCTCACCGGCTCGGCGGCGGCGATCGCGCGCGAGTTGCTGGCCGGTCTGGAGCCCGACCCTGGAAAGATGCGCGAGGACATGTATCTGACCGGCGGATTGGTCATGAGCGAGAGCGTGTCTGCGGCCCTGGCGCCCTCGCTCGGCCGAGCCCGCGCCCAGGCGCTCGTCGAGCGGGTAGCGCGGCGCGCGGTGGACGGAAACCGATCGTTCCGCGAGGTCCTCCGCGAGGACCCCGCGGTCGACGACGCGCTCGGCGAGGAGGGGATCAGCTCCGCCTTAGACCCCGCCGGCTACCTGGGCGTGAGTTCCGAACTGATCGACAGGGCCTTGGCGCGTCATCGTGCCGGTTGAGCTCCGGCATGAGTTCCGCGGCAAGCGGGACTCGCCTGCGGTCGTCTTCACCGGGTCGCTCGGCACCGATCTCACGATGTGGCTGCCGCAGACCGAAGCGCTGGGGCCGCACTTCTGCACGCTGCGCTACGACATCCGCGGCCACGGGGCCTCGGAGGTACCGCCCGGTCCCTACTCGATGGCCGAGCTGGGCTCGGATCTGATGGCGCTGCTCGACCGGCTGGGGATCGAGCGCGCCTCACTGTGCGGGCTGTCGATCGGCGGGATGGTCAGCCAGTGGGTCGCCGCGCACGCTCCGGACCGGGTCGAGCGGCTCGTGCTGTGCTGCACCTCGGCCCAGCTCGGTCCACGGGAGTCTTGGCTCGAGCGGGCGGCCACGGTGCGCTCGGAGGGGGTAGACGCGGTGGCCGACGCGGTCCTCGGACGCTGGTTCACGCCACCGTTCGCTCAGGCGCACCCGGACGTGATCGAGCGGATGCGGGCGATGCTCATCGCCACCCCGCGCGAGGGCTACGCGGGCTGCTGCGAGGCCATCGCAGCGATGGACCTGACCGGCGATCTTCCCTCGATCAGCGCACCGACACTGGTCGTATCCGCCGCAGAGGATCCGTCGATCCCGCCCGAGCACGGACGACGGATCGCGGAGCTGATCCCGGGCGCTAGGTTCGAGCTCGTTGAGCACGCCGCCCACATCGCGAGCATCGAGCAGGCGGACGAGATAACGGCGCTGATCCGGGGTTTCCTGAGCGAATGACGAGGAGGCAGCAGCCGTGACGGACTTCGATGAGGGCATGAAGACGCGCCGCGAGGTGCTCGGCGATGAGCACGTCGATCGGGCGTCGGCGAACGCCGGCAACTTCGGCCAGCCGTGGCAGGAGTTCATCACTCGCTACGCCTGGGGCGGCGCCTGGTCACGCCCCGGGCTGGACCGCCGCACGCGCAGCGCGATCACCCTCGCGGCGCTCATCTCGATGCGAGCCGAGAACGAGATCGGGATGCACGTGCGGGCCGCCTTGCGCAACGGGCTGACCGTGGAGGAGATCACCGAGGTGTTCATCCATACGGCCGTCTACGCGGGGGTTCCGGCCTCCAATTCGGCCTTCGCCGCAGCCCGAAAGGTCCTGCAAGAGGAGGGCGCAATCGACTGATCCCGCACCGCTTTTCCGGGCAATTGGCCTGCCGGGGGTCCTAGCCTCGCCGCCTATACTTGCCTCACCCCACGATCTAGGAGCAGTACGTGCAGGAGATGGTCATCTACGGCGTTAGCTTCGACATGGTCGGAAAGCAGCCCATCGTGCTGTTGAAGACCGTCGAGAACAACAAGTTCCTGCCCATCTGGATCGGCCATCCCGAAGCGGCAGCGATCCTGATGAAGCTCCAGGGAGCCTCGACGCCGCGCCCGATGACGCACGACCTCCTCTCGGACGTGCTGGGCGAGCTCGACGTCGAGTGCACGCGTGTGGCGGTGACCGAGCTGCGCGAGAACACGTTCTACGCCTCGATCAGCCTGCGGGTCAACGGCCGCGAGCTCGAGATCGACTCGCGCCCCTCCGACGCCCTTGCCCTGGCCGTCCGCGCCGGCGCTCCGATCTACGCTGCCGACGAGGTGATCGCCGAGTCGGCGATCGAGTTCGAGCACGAGGTCGAGGACACCGAAGAGGTGGTCGAGAAGTTCAAGGACTTCCTCGACCACGTCACGCCGGAAGACTTCGCCGGCGAGTAAGCCCGGCCGGTAAGTCGCGCTAGGCGACGCGGACGGCGCCCGCCGCCGCCACGATCCGGTCGATCAGCTCGTCGAAGCCGATCCCGGCCGCATCGGCCGCCTGTGGCAGCAGGCTGGTCTCGGTCAACCCGGGGATCGCGTCGGCCTCGAGTACGTACAGCTCGTCGGTCTCGGCCTCGAGCATGAGATCGACCCGCGCGAATCCCGAACAGCCGAGGAGCGCATACACGTCGAGCGCGACCGAAGCCGCGCGGGCGGCGATCGGTTCGTCAAGCTCGGCCGGGCAGACGAACCGCGTGCGCCCGATCTCGTAGCGGGACTCGAAGTCGTAGAAATCATCCTGCTCGGGCACCGCCTCGACGATCGGGAGCGCCCGCGGGACGCCGTCCTCGTCGATGACCGAGACGGCCAGGTCACGACCCGCGACGTAGCGCTCGAGCAACACCTTGCGGTCATATGAGAACGCCGCCACCAGCGCGCCCGGGACGTTCGCCGGCGTGCGGGCGAACTTGATCCCCAGCGCCGACCCCTGGCCGGCCGGCTTGACCACGATCGGGAACTGGAGCCGCTCCTCGACCGCCGGCAGGGCCTGAGCGGCGCCGAGCTCCCGGAATGCGGTCTCGCTGAAGGCGTAGAAGTCCGGGGTGGGGATTCCGCCGTCACGCATGGCGTGCTTGGCAAGGACCTTGTCGGCGGCGCGGATGCAGGCGGAAACTCCCGAGCCGGTGTGGGGAATCCCCATCACCTCGAGCAGCTCCTGCACCGTCCCGTCCTCGCCGTCGCGGCCGTGCAGCGCCACGAAGGCCAGCTCAGGCTTCTCGGCGGTCAGGCGGTCGACCAGGTCGGCGCCGACGTCGATCGGGACCACCTGATGCCCGAGGCGCTCGAGGGCGTCCTGGACCCGTGCGCCCGACTTGAGCGATACCTGCCGCTCGAGCGATCGGCCGCCCTTGAGCACCGCGATCCGGCTCAAATTAGGCCCGCTTGCGTCTGAGGGGGAGGATATTCGCCGGCTCGTGGACGACCGGCGCGGGCGGCTCGGCGCGCACCGGATCACGCCGTGACGCGGGTCGGGCCGAGGTCCCGGTCAGCGTGCCGTACAGCTCGACCTGCTCGCGGACGACCTCGCCGATCAGGCGAACCCCCTCGCGGATGTCATCCTCGCCCACGCCCGAGAAGTTCAGCCGCATCGACGAGCCACCGCGTCCGTCGACGTAAGCGGCGCGGCCGGGGACGAACGCCACGTGCTCCTCGAGGGCGCGCGCCAGCAGGTCGGTGGTGTCGATGTAGTCGGGCAGCGTGGCCCACACGAACAGCCCGCCCCGAGGATGGGTCCATTCGGCCTCGCGCGGGAAGTGCTCGGCGAGCGCGTCGAACATCACGTCGCGGCGCCGGCGATAGATCTCGATCAACGACCGCACGTACTCCTCCCAGGGGCCGGAGTCGAAGTAGGCCGAGACGAAATACTGGGAGATCGAGGACGAGCACAGGTCCGAGGACTGCTTGCCCAGGTTCATCTTGGCCAGGACCGGCGCCGGTGCGCACGTCCAGCCCAGGCGCACGCCGGGGGAGAGGATTTTCGAGAACGTGCTCGCGTAGATGATGAATTCCTGGTCGAGTGCGCGCAGCGTGGGCAACGGCGAGCCCTCGTAGCGCAGCAGCCCGTACGGGTTGTCCTCGAGCACGAGCAGCTCGCGCTCGGAGGCGATCCGGACCAGCTCGTGCCGGCGCTCGAGCGACAGCGTGACGCCGGCCGGATTGTGGAAATTGGGCACGGTGTAGATGAACTTCGGCGTCCGTCCGGTCCTGGCGAGGTCATCGAGCGTCGACTCGAGCTCGTCGGTTCGCATCCCCTCGTTGTCCATCGTCACCTGCACGACGTCGGCCTGATAGGCGCAGAAGGTGGGAACCGCCCCGGGGTAGGTAGGCGCCTCGCATACGACCACGTCTCCGGGGTCGAGCAGCGTCTTGCAGACCAGGTCGATCACCTGCTGGCCGCCGGTGGTGACGAGCACCTCGTCCTCGTCGGCCTGCATTCCCTCCGCCCGCATGATCTCGGTGATACAGCCCTTGACCGCGGCCAGCCCCTCGGTCGGTCCGTACTGCAGGGCGCGGGCGCAGGAGCTGGCGGCGACCGTGCTCATCAGGGATGCGTATGAATCGGGCGGGAACGTCGAGGTGTCGGGCAGGCCGCCGGCGAGCGAGATCACGTCGTCGCGCTCGGTCAGAGCCATCAGGTCCCGCATGGCCGAGGACTTCATGACCTTGGTCCGCTCCGCGAAGAGCGCTCCGTAGCGCTCGATGTCCCGGGCGGTCGATCGCGGGCGGCGGGAGGTGGCCGGGGGGGTGGGTGGGTCCCCAGTCATCTCGCCCTCTGCACTATCGTCACGGGTGGTCACGGTACAGCACGGTGCATCTCGTTTTCGACATTCTCACCGGGATCGGCGTGGCAGCGGCGGTGGGCATCCGTCCCTTCCTGGCCGCGCTGGTCGTCGGCCTGCTCGCGCTCGCCCACGTCGAGATCCACTTCAACGGCACGACATATTCTTTCCTGCAACGCTGGCCTTTCCTGCTTGTCCTGGTCGTGTTGGCGGTCCTGGCGTCCGTCATCGAGCGCCGGGCCGGGAAAGATCAGGGCTACCGCAGCCCGGAGGTGATCGCGCTGGCCCTGTGTGCGCTGGCGCTCGGCGCGCTCCTGTTCGCCGGCTCGCTGTCGGCGCGCGGCACGCAGCACTACGTCGCCTGGCCGGGTTGGATCGGCGGTGTCCTGTGCGCAGCGGTCGGGCTGTTCGCCACCCGCCCGGTGTTCGCCCGCGCGCGAGCGAGGCTCGACGAGCAGGCGGCCGGCGCCGTGACGCTCTACGAAGAGGGTGCGGCGGTACTGCTCGCCGCCCTGTCGGTCGTCGCTCCGCCGATCGGGCTGATCGGGCTCGTGGCGCTCGGCTGGCTATGGCTGGCCGGTCGCCGTCGAGAGGGCCAGAAGTACGCGGGCCTGCGGATCCTGCGCTGATGCCGTTGTGAGCGCGTCCCGCAAGCGCGTCGAGCCCAAGTCGAGGCGGTCACGCAAGTCGTCTGCGCCCAAGCGCAAGAAGCTCGTGCTGATCGTGATCGACGCCATGAAGCCGTCGATGCTCGAGCGCGCGATCGCCAACGGGCGTGCGCCGGCGCTGGCCCGGATCCGGCGCGACGGCTGCTACGTGGACGAGTGCGTGGCGGCCTTCCCTTCGGTCACCCCGGTCTGCGCGGCCACGATCGCCACCGGCGTGGGACCCGATCAGCACTGGATCCCCAGCATGAACTGGTATCACCGGGAAGAGGGGCGCTACGTCGAGTACGGGTCGAGCTTCTCGGCCTCGCGGCAGTTCGGTGTCCTGCGCTCGCTCACCGACACCGTCTACCGCATGAACGCCGAGCACCTCTCGACCGAGGTGGACACCGTGTACGAGTCGCTGGATGACGCCGACGTCCGCACCGCCGGCACGACATACCTGATCTATCGCGGACGCCACCACCATGAGGTCTCCAACGAGAGCGCGCTGGCCCGGATTGTGACCTCGACGCTGTTCCGTCGCACGATCGACGGGCCGCGCGAGCTGTTCTACGCCGACCTGTACGCCAGCCGCAAGACGGGCTGCCGAGGCCAGCTCGGGATGCCGGGGATCCGCGATCAGCACACCGGCTGCGTCGGGTCCTACCTGGTCGAGCACGACCTGTTCGACTTCATGCTGTTCTCGCTGCCCGACAACGACGCCTGGTCGCACAAGAACGGGCCGCATGCCCAGGTCACCTCGATCGCTGCCGCCGACCGCCAGATCGAGCGCCTGATGCACGCGGCGGGCGGCCCGGACGCGTTCCTGGATCAGTACGCGGTGATCGTCACCTCCGACCACTCGCAAGCCCCGGTTGAGGAGCGGATCCGCCTGGACCGCGGCTTCGCCGAGTTCGACGTGGCCACGCGGAGTGCCGCGCGGTCAGCCAACTCGGAGATCGCTCTGAGCCCGGCCCAGCGAGCCGCGATGATCTACGCGCTCGACGAGGAACGCCGCGACGAACTCGTCGCACGCTCGGTCGAGGCGGCCTGCGGTCTGGACGGCGTCGACCTGGCGATGTGGCTGAACGGTCCCGATCGCGAGGAGGCGGTCGTGCGCAGCCGCCGCGGGGAGCTCCGCTTCGCTCCGGGGGGCCAGGTGAAGGACGATCGGGGCATCGGCTGGGACGTGGACGGTGATCTCGCCGCCGTGCGAGCGGAGGTGCAGGACGGGCGCTTCCTGTGCAGCGAGTACCCGGACGCCCTGGCCCGGATGTGGTCGTCTCTGAACTGCCCGCGCGCCGGCGATGTGCTGCTGTCGGCCTCGCCGGGCTACGAGTTCGTCGACTGGGGCGGCGCCGACCACGTCGGCGGTGGGAGCCACGGCTCCCTGCACCGGACCGATTCGCTCGGCGGGCTCTTGTGGTGTGGCACCGGGCCGGCCTCGAGCGCGGCTCAGGAGCGGTGGTCCCTGCGCGACGTCGCGGCGATGGTTCGAGACCACTTCGGGGTAGCCGACCAAGACGGAAGAGACCCCTCAGTGCAGCGAAAATCGGAGTTAGGAGCGGATTAGTCCGCGTCGAACTCTTACGCTACCGCGACGCGACGCCGATACATTTCCCCGACGGCATGACCGATGAAATGAGCACCATCTACGCCGAGCTGCCCCCTCGCTCAGGAGTGCGGCGCGGAGCTCAGGCGCAGCCGCCGGGCGCCGCCGGCCAGCCAGTTCACCGGCCGCTCGTGCGCGTCCGCCACGGGATGCGCCATGGCCACAACTGGCTTCAGCTCGGCCGCTTCGGCGCGGTTGGCGCCGCCGGCTATTTCGTCAATCTCGCCGTGTTCGCGGTCTGCGTGCACGTTCTCGGGGTTGACTACCACCTGTCGGCGGTGATCGCCTGGGCCGTGTCGGTGCTGGGCAACTTCGTGCTGAACCGGCATTGGACCTTCGACGCCAAGCAGGATCACCCGGGGCGGCAGGCATTTCGATTCTTCCTGGTGTCGCTGATCGCGTTCGGCTTCACCTATGTCGTGCTGGTGGCGCTGGTCGACGCCGGGCTGATGAAGGTGGCCGCCCAGGCGATCGCGATCGCGGCCGGTACGCCGCTCTCATTCATCGGGCAGAAGCTTTGGAGCTTCCGGGCGTAGTCGACCGGCGCGTCGCGCCGCTTGCTGCGCTTCTGCTAGCAGTCGCTTTCCTGGCGTTCTCTGCCGGGTCCGCGCGAGCGACGGTCATCACCAAGACCGTCACCACGGTGGCTTCGAACGCGCCTGTGCTGGTCACCTCCCAGACCACGCCGCCAACCGGATTTCGGCTCACCGCAGCCGAGGTCGAGCGGATCGCGGCTGCCAATTCCGCCGTGCGGGCCGAGCTGCGCCGGCATCGCGACGCCGTGCCCTACGAGTACACCAAGGGGCCCGGGCAATGGCAGGTGAGCTGGTTCTCCGCCGGGCGCAACCAGGTCGAGCTGCTGCAGGTCTACCTCGACGACACCACCGGCAAGGTCACCCAGGTGTGGACCGGCTTCCAGGTCGCTTGGACGATGGCCCGCGGCTACCCCGGAGCATTCGGTCGCCGCGTCAACTCGTGGTACGTGTGGGTGCCGCTGTGCCTGCTCTTCTTTGCGCCGTTCGTGCCTTGGCGCCGGACCCGAACCTGGCGGGCCGGTCGCGGCCGCCGCGCCTGGTCGCTGCTGCACGTCGACCTGCTGGCGCTGCTCGGCCTCTCAATCTCGCTGGCCTTCTTCAACCACCACAAGATCGGAATCTCGACGCCGATCATGTACCCGTTCATGCTCTACCTGCTCGTCCGGATGCTGCTGCTGGGCTTCGGGCGGGGCCGGCCGAGGGAGCCTCTGCGGCTGGGCGTACCCGTCTCCTGGCTGGCCATCGGCGTGGTCTTCCTGGTCGGCTTCCGGATCGGGCTGAACGTAGTCAACTCGAACGTGATCGACGTGGGGTACGCCGGCGTAATCGGCGCCAACAAGCTGCTGCACGACCAGCCGCTGTACGGCAACTGGCCCAAGGACAACGCCAGCGGCGACACCTACGGCCCGGTCGCCTACTACGCCTACGTCCCGTTCCGGGCCATCTTCGGCTGGAGCGGCACCTGGGACGACCTCCCCGCCGCCCATGCGGCCGCGATCGTGTTCGACTTGCTCACGCTGCTGCTGCTGTTCTGGCTCGGGCGCCGGCTCCGCGGGCCCACGCTCGGGATCGTCCTGGCCTACGCGTGGGCGGCGTTTCCGTTCACGTTGTGGACCCTGTCATCGAACACGAACGATTCGCTCGTGGCCCTGCTGCTGGTGGCCGCACTGCTCGCGATCACCTCGGCGCCGGCGCGGGGGGTGCTCGGCGCGCTCGCCGGCCTGACCAAGTTCGCGCCGTTCGCGCTCGCGCCGCTCCTGTTGCGCGGGGTGGATCCGCCTCCGCGGCGCCGGCAGGTGGTTCTGTACGTGGTCGCGTTCGGGCTGACTGTGGTCGTCGCGATGCTGCCCGTGCTGCTCGACAACAACTGGCACGCATTCTGGCGCGACACGATCTCCTATCAGGCCGGGCGCAGCTCCCCGTTCTCGATCTGGGGGTTGTGGGGCGGCCTCGGGATCGAGCAGCACCTCGTCCAGGGCGCCACCGTGGCGCTGGGCATCGCGGTGATGTTCGTGCCGCGCCGGCGCGGTCCGGTCGAGGTGGCGGCGCTCGGCGCGGCGCTGTTGATCGCGCTTCAGCTGGGCGCCGGCTACTGGCTGTACTCCTACATCGTGTGGTTCTTCCCGTTCGTGGCGGTGGCGCTGTTCGCGAGCTTCCCCAGCGAACTGGGGCAGGCGGTCGCGGCGGCGGTCGGCGGGGAGCCGGTGGCGGCGCCCCCGGTCGCGGTCCCGGCCGGGTTGTAGGCGCCTACGCCACGCCCGGCGCGGGTAGCAGCACCTGCTCGATCGAGCTCGCCCGCATCGGCGCCTCGCCCCGGATCAGCACGCCGTTCAGCCACGGGTCCTCGCTCGAGGTCTCGAACCGGACGGGCATCTGAGTGACCATCGAGCTCACCGCCTGCTCGCGCCGCACCCCGATCACCCCGCCGCGCGGTCCGGTCATGCCGACGTCGGTGATGTAGGCGGTCCCGCCGGGCAGCACGCGGGCGTCGGCCGTGGGCACGTGGGTGTGGGTGCCGACCACCGCGGTCACCCGTCCGTCGAGGTGCCACCCCATCGCGACCTTCTCGCTGGTCGCCTCGGCGTGCATATCGACCAGGATGTGGTCGACCTTCCCGTTCAGCGCACGGAGCGCGGCGTCGGCCTCGGGAAACGCGGGCCGTCCCGCCTTCATGAACAGGTTCCCGGACAGGGATAGGACGCCCAGCCGCCCGGCCGGAGACTTGCTGACCGTGCACCACCCGTGACCCGGCTGGCTGGCCAGGAAGTTGGCCGGGCGCAGGATCCGCTCCTCCTCGTCCAGGTAGCCGTAGATCTCCCGGTGGCGGTAGGTGTGGTTGCCGAGCGTGATGACGTCGACGCCGGCCGCGAGCATCTCCCGGGCGATCCTCGGCGTGATCCCCACGCCACCCGCGACGTTCTCCCCGTTGACCACGATGAAGTCGGGCGCAAAGCGCTCGCGGAGCGTCGGCAGGAGCGCCAGCAGCGTGCGCTTGCCGATACCGCCGACGACGTCGCCGACGAACAGGATGGAAACGGATTCGTTCATGCCTCGCGGGTGCTCATACTTCCAGTTGCATGCGTTTGAGGTTCCCCAGGCGACCGGGCGCCGCCGGGCCGAGCGTCGGGGCGGCCGGCGTGAGCGATGGCATCGACGGCCTCGAAGACGACTCTGCGGTCCCTCCCGTGCCCGTGGCGCCGGTCGTGCCCGTGCCGCCGATGGTCGTTCCCCGCTGGATTCAGCTCGTCATCCTGCCGCTCGCCTTGCTGGGCTTGTGGGCCCTTGCGCGCGCCGCCGGACCGGTGCTGCTGATCCTGCTCGCGGCCTCTGTGATCGCGCTCATGCTGAACCCTCTGGTCCGCCGGATGAGTGGGGGCCGGCTGCCCCGCGGGCTGGCGATCGTGGCCGTGTATGTGGGCGGTGTGGCGATCGTGGCCGGAATCGGGGTCCTGCTGTCCAATCCGGTCAGCACCCAGGTCAGCCGCCTCGAGGCGGACGTCCCCCATTTCGTCCAGCAGGCGAACAAGAACCTCGCGAATCTCCAGACGTTCCTCGACGACCACGGGATCAAGGTGGAGATTCAGCGCCAGGGACAGACGGCGCTGCAGACGCTCGAGCATTCAATCCAGAAGCGCTCCAGCGACATCGTCTCGTTCTCCCGCGACCTGGCCGAGAAGATCGTGACGACCGGTTTCGATTTGGTCTTGGTGCTGGTCCTGTCGATCTACCTTCTCCTCTACGGTGAGTCGATCGGCGGCCTGGCCAGGCGGATCATGCCGCCAGGGAACGGCACCCCCGAGGACGACTACCCGCTGCTCGTCCAGAAGGCGGTGTTCGACTACGTGCGCGGCCAGCTTCTGTTCAGCCTGATCATGGGCGCGAGCGCGGCCGTTTCGCTGTGGATCTTCGGCGTGATCGGGATCTTCCCGGACGGCGAGCGCTACGCCCTGTTCTTCGGAGGCTTCTATGGGCTGATGGAGTTCATTCCCTACATCGGGCCGATCATTGGCCCGTTGCCGGCGGTGCTCGTCGCCTTGTTCGTGCACCCGATCAGCGCGGTCTGGGTGATCCTCCTGTTCGTCGGCCTGCAGCAGCTCGAGGGCCACGTCGTGGCGCCCCAGCTGTTCCGGATCTCGCTGCGGATCAACCCCATCCTGATCATCCTTGGGCTGCTCATCGGCTACCAGATCTATGGGATCGCCGGTGCGCTCCTCGCCCTCCCGATCGCAGCCGTGCTCCGACAGACCGTGGTTTACCTCAGTCGCCACTTGGTCCTCGAGCCCTGGGGCACGCTCGGCTCGGGGGTGCTGGCCAACGGCGGGGTCGAGC
>Ga0335075_10009295_pt1 | contig 15012 bp, 11 predicted proteins | sample Lox_Sample_24_FD_206723 | JGI IMG/M metagenome (GOLD analysis project Ga0335075, IMG submission 206723) | Soil microbial communities from Loxahatchee National Wildlife Refuge, Florida, United States - Lox_Sample_2.4 | ecosystem: Environmental > Terrestrial > Soil > Wetlands | place: USA...
AGCTGCCGTTTCCCCGTACCTGCCTGGGCAGCAGCGTGACCGGGGTGTCCATGAGCTCGCGCCACATGATGCGCCGCCACCCGTAGAGGACGGCGCACAGCCATATCACGAGGACAGCGAGGATGAGCGCGACGATAACCGGCACGAACTTGGGATGGTGGATGGCGTTGAGGAGCGGGTTCACGGGGGTGCCGCTTTCGGAGTGGCCTGCGGATCGCAGAAGTCAACTCAAACCATCCGATACATTCATTAATGGGAGTAAAACAAACGATGAATAACGGGCCTAGAACTGACGTCACCCGGCCTGCGGCGGGGTCGGCCGCCGTCGACGAGCCACCGCGAACTGCAGGTGATCGCGCTGGGGATGTTCACCGAGCGCGGCTTCGACGCCACCACGATCGAACAGATCGCGGCTGCGGCTTGTGTCAGCGAGCTCGCCGCCTGCCGGGCGGCCTGCGACCGCTGGGCGGCCCGGGCCGGCAGCGAGCTGGCCGTGTACCTGGACGCCGCGCTGACCGCCTTGCCGGCCGGTTTCGCGGCGGGCGAAATTGAGGTCGGCGCGCCGTCGGCCGATTAGGCCCGATTCAGGCTTTACTGACTGCCCAACTGGCGGAAAATTGCCATGTTCTGGTGTTTCATGGCTCCGCTTGTCCGTATAATCAGCGCCGATCGCGGGGTAGATAACCGAGCGGAATCTCCTCGTGGATCCCAGCCTGTCGATGGCCAGCGATAATTGTTCTGGATCGGCCCATACGACAGTAAGCTGTTACAGAGGTGTTACGAATGCTTGGACGGATGCGGCGGCTGCGCGACGCGCAGATCTGTGCCTGCGGGCATGGCCGTGACGCCCACATTCACTACAGGCCAGGCAGCGATTGCGCGCTCTGTGACTGCCCGCGCTGGCGGCCCAGGCCACGCTGGCCCAGGCGCACGCCGGAGACGAGAGACGAAGTCGCGTAGCCGCGGCTGTTGTCGGTGAGATCGCATTTGTCCGAGCTTGTCCGAACATCATGGATCTAGTGGATTTATGCGCCGAGAATGTTATTATTCTGGCTGAGAGAGCTTCCTGTCTAGGCATGGAGATATATGTGCGCGATGGTCCCGGGGGTGGCCATTAAATGAACACTTGTATTCCGCGAGATTGACGAAGGTCATGCTACGGACGATCCCCTCGAAACGGGGAGATTGGCAAGGCGGCCGACTATTATTCTTTACCTCGCGGGAATATGATGAGTTGTCGCCGTATCGGGCGTTACATGCACGATAACTAAGTAACCGCGTCCTGCGGTGGCGGGTCTCAGTGGGGCCTCCTACCAGCCGCGGGCCTGTTAGGGGCGGGTCAGGTGACGGTGCGGTAACCGTCACAAAGATGCAGGCCGTGAGGAGGGGGGCCGGTGGTCGTGCCGACGGTGTCTGTGGTTGTCCCGGCGCTTAATGAAGAGCGGAATATCCCGCATGTCTTCAGACGGATCCCAGAAGACATTCATCAAATAGTGCTGGTAGACGGCCGTTCCGTTGACGACACGGTGGCGGTCGCTCGTAAGCTGCGGCCGGATGCGTGCGTGATGTCCCAGACCAGAAAAGGCAAAGGCAACGCCCTGGCTTGCGGCTTTGAGGCGGCGACCGGCGACGTGATAGCCATGGTCGATGCGGATGGATCCGCGGACCCCGCCGAGATACCGCGGTTCGTTGCGGCCCTGGTGGACGGCGCGGATTTCGCCAAGGGCACGCGGTTCCTGCCAGGCGGGGGGAGCGCTGACATCACGCGCCTGCGCGCTTACGGGAATCATGCGCTGACGACCTTCTTCAACCTGTGCTACCGGCGGAAGTACTCTGACCTCTGCTACGGCTTCAACGTCTTCTGGCGTCGGCACCTGTCCGTCCTTGGTCTCGACGCCGCCTCTCCGCCCCGGGAGGACGGCACCCCTTTGTGGGGAGACGGGTTCGAGATCGAGACGCTGATCCATGTGCGGGTGGCCAGGGCCGGCCTGCATGTCGCCGAGGTGCCCAGCTTCGAGTACAAGCGCATCCACGGGGTCAGCAACCTGAACGCGGTCACGGACGGCGTTCGCGTCGTCCGCACCATCTTCGCCGACCGGGCCCGGAACCGACGGCTTCAGAACCAGAATCGCGGGGCCGGCGCGCCGCCAGTGGCGAAGGTTCCCGCCAACGAAGAGGCGCCCGCCAAGCAAGAGGCGCCCGCCAAGGAGGAACTGGGCGGCCCGATCGGACCGCGTCGTCTCCCTATGGCGACGGAATCATCACAACAACACATCCCGTCACAGGGGTGAATGTAGGTTAAACCCTAGTAATTTCCTGCGCATAGGTCGTCTTAGGACAACCCAGGGCGCGTCTGAAGCGTCTCTGTTTGGGTCACTCACCGGCGTCTGAGTCGTCCGACCCGTCGGGGTCGCCGTGGAAGGCGCTCTACTCGATCCCGGGCGAGCCGAACGGCTCGCCCGCCCTGGGCGCCACCTCGACCGCCTCTCCGTCCTCGTCGGCGACGCCCACCTCGGGCGCGACCTCGCCGGCCGCGGGCACGACCACGACGCCGAGCCCGGGAAGCGGCCTGGGCGGCTAACCGAGGCGGTGTCGATTAGGTTGCGATAAATACTAAGAAACCGTAAACCCGCCGAACGTCTGATACGTCTGACACGTAGCATGGCTGGCGGCCTGGGTCGCCATGCTGTTCGTTGTAGTGGGCTGGATGAGCCGCGTGCCACGGCGAGGGGGCGGTATCGAGCCACGCGGCCGGACAGAACGGGAGTTGCCTGTTTTGGGAGCGGGTCTCAGGGTCGCCGCCTTCGACTCTGTTACGGCACAGCGTGGTGCGCACGCGCGGCACCGCAAGCCCCCCACGGCCGGGAAGGCCCAGGTCCCAGGGACCGGACCCGCCCAGCCGGGCAAGCCCAAGGAACCGGGCAAGCCCCGGGAACCGGCCCATGCTGGCGGAGCCCGGCCAATCGTGCTCCCCGTGCCGCCTACCGACAAGGAGAAGTACTCCTACGTCCGGCGGCACACCTGGATACTGACGGTCTGCACCGTGCTGACCTTCCCGCCCCTGGTATACAGCCAGATCCGGCTGTTCGGGGACTCGCCGTGGTTCCTGCTGTACGCGCCGTTCACGGTCCTCGGCACGCTGACCTTCCTGGTGTCGGTGCTCGCGGACGGGATCGGCGGCGGCTTCGACCTCGCCGAGCACCGGAAGATCGTGGCCTCCTGGCTGCCGTTCTGGTACCCCTCCGTCGACGTCTTCCTGCCGACGTACGGCGAGCCCATCGAGCTGCTGCGCAACAGCTGGACGCACGTCGCCGCGCTGCGGGAGGCCTACAACGGCAAGCTCACGCCGTACGTGCTCGACGACGCCGCCCGGCCGGAAGTCAAGCTGCTGGCGAGGCAGTTCGGGTTCGCGTACGCCACCCGGCCGGACCGGGGCTGGTACAAGAAGTCGGGCAACCTCAAGTACGGATTCGAGATCTCGGACGGCGAGTTCATCCTGCTGCTCGACGCGGACTTCGCGCCGCGGGCCGACCTGCTGAACGAGACGCTGCCCTACTTCTACCTGTTCCCCGAGGTAGGGATCGTGCAGACGCCCCAGTTCTTCCACGTCGTCGACCAGCAGACCTGGGTCGAGCGTGGCGCCGGAGCGATCCAGGAGCTGTTCTACCGGTCCATCCAGACCACGCGGGCACCGAAGGAAGGCGCGATCTGCGTCGGCAGCTGCGCGGTCTACCGCCGGGCGGCGCTCGCGCAGAACGCCGGCATGTCACTGGCCGAGCATTCCGAGGACCTGCACACCGGGTTTGACCTGTACCGGCTGGGCTGGCGGCTGCGCTACCTGCCGATAGCGCTGTCGACCGGCAACTGCCCGGACAACATGATGGCGTTCAGCAACCAGCAGTACCGCTGGTGCTCCGGCACGATGAGCCTGCTGGGAGAGGGGAAGTTCTGGCGGACGCACCTGCCGTGGCGCAGCAGGCTCTGCTATCTGGCCGGCCTCGCCGGCTACGTGTACACCGCCGCTTTCACGTTCGTCGCGCCGATCCTGGCGATCGGGATGCTGCTGTTCGCGCCGGGCTTCCTGGTGCTGTCCAGCATCGTGTGGGTGGTGCCGGTGCTCTTCTACGCCGGCGTCATCTACCCGATGTGGCACCGCTCGCCGTACCGCCTCGAGGCCTGGTCGGTGCGGGTGCTGTCCGGCTGGGCGCACGTGTTCGCGCTGTGGGACATGCTGCGCGGCCGGCTGCGCGGCTGGCAGCCGTCGGGGACCGGAGCGCGGGCCCAGGACGGGCACCGGCGCCTGTGGGCCGGCCTGATCGGCTGGAGCCTCGGCACTTCCGTGCTGTGGGTGACGCTCGGGCTGTGGCGGCTGATGACGATGGACGCCTACAACTTCTTCCTGGTCTTCGTGCTCGGGGTGTTCCAGCTCGTGGTGGTGGGACGCATCCTCATCCAGCCGAGAAATGAGCCGCTGTGAAGATCTCCAAATTCGTGACCTGCGCTCTCGGCGCCGCGGCGATGACCGCGGCGCTGGCGTCTTGCGGGCGGCTGGACGCTCCGCAGCCCACGGCGGTGAGCGCGGCCCCGGTCCTGGGCCAGTCGGCCGCCGCGTCGGCGCCGGCTCCGAAGATCGTGCCGCTCTCCTCGCTTGTCAATCCCGCGGGCAAGTTCTTCGGCGTCGAGGTGAACGGCGCCCCCGACTCGCTGAACCCGGTGTTCAACGTCGCGGCGAGCATCGGCCGCAACCCCAACCTGGTGGGTCAGTACGTCTCGTGGAAAGTCCCCTTCGACACCGCCGCCGCCACAAGGGCAGAGAGCTACGGCGCGCTGTACTACGCGGTCTGGGAGCCGTTCAACACGTCGGTAGAGGCCATCGCGGACGGCGCGAGCGACGCCTACATCACCCAGTTCGCGAAGGCCGTGCACGCCTTCCGCGATCCGATCGCGCTCAGCTTCGGCCACGAGATGAACGGCAACTGGTACCCGTGGGGCACGACCGGGACCACGCCGGCCGAGTTCGTCGCGGCCTGGCAGCACATCCACAACCTGTTCGCCCAGGCCGGAGCCACCAACGTGATCTGGGTCTGGAACCCGAACATCATCAACCCGGTGCCGAACGTCCCGCTCGAGCCGTTCTGGCCGGGCGCGAACTACGTCGACTGGGTGGGCGTCACCGGGTACTTCGCGACCACCGGCCCGCACACGTTCGACGGGGTTTACGGGTCCACGATGGCCGAGATACGGGAGTTCACCACTAAGCCGTTCCTCATCGCCGAGACCTCCGTCGAGAACGGCGACAGCGAGACCGCCAGCGTGGACAGCCTGATGAGCGGCGTCGAGCAGAGCACCGACGTGCTCGGCCTCGTCTGGTTCGACTACGACAAGAACGGCGTCGACTGGACCTTGGAGACCCGGCCGACCGTACGGGCGGCGGTCGCCGGATCCCTCGAGGACATGAAGCTCGTCAGCATCGACCAGGGGTCATGACCCCGCCCAAGGACAGGCTCTCCGAATACCAGCGGGCCGACGCGGACACCGTGATGTTCGCCTCGCTGCAGGCGGCGCCGTCGGCGGACGCTCCGCCCGGCTCGCGCGCCGCGGACCGTGGCACCCGCGTGACCCGCGCCGAGCGGATTCTGCGGCCGGGACGCGGGGGACGCCATGCCCCGGCTCACCCGCGGCGCACCCAGGTGAGCCGGCTCGTGCTCCTGCTGATCATGGTCATGCAGGCCGCCCTGACGCTGCGGATGCGCAACACCGCGTTCGAAGACGAGGCGCTTTACCTGTACGTCGGCCATTTGGAGATCGCGCACTGGCTGCACGGCGCGGCGCTGCAAGGCGACTATCCGTCCTACTTCTCCGGCGCGCCGGTGCTGTACCCGGTGCTCGGCGCGCTGGCCGACAGCATCGGCGGGCTGACCGCCGCACGGGCGCTGAGCCTGGCGGAGATGCTGACCGTCACCGGCCTGCTGTACACGACGAGCCGCCGGCTGTTCAACGAGCGGGTCGCCCTGTGCGCAACGCTGATCTTCGCGGTCGCCGAGCCCACGCTGTTCCTCGGCAACCTCGCCACCTACGACGCCACCTCGCTGTGCCTGCTCGCCGTCGCGATGTGGCTGGTGGTGCGAACCGCCCACTTCCGCTGGCCGGGGTACCTGCTCGCCGCGCCGATCCTGGTGCTCGCGGTCGCCACGAAGTACGCCGCGCTGCTGTTCGTGCCGCCCGTCGTGGTACTCGCTGGCCTGGCCGCGCCCGGAATCAGCCGCCGCAAAGCGGTGCTCGCGCCGGTCGCGCTCGGCGTGACTACCGGCGCGCTGCTGTTCGGCGCGCTGTACCTCGGCGGCGCGGACTACTTCACCGGCATCAAGTTCACGACGCTGACCCGGTTCCAGGGAGACAGTTCCGCGTCGTCGCTGCTGTGGGACAGCGCCCAGTGGATCGGGATCCCGTTCGCGCTGGCCGTCATCGGCGCGGTGGCCTACGCGTACCGCCCGTTCACCGAGCGCGGAGAGGAGATCGCACCCGCTGGCGGCAGGCTCCGGCGCGCGCTGCTCGGCGCCCTCATGGCGGGCAGCGCCCTGCTCGCCCCCGCCGAGCAGATCCGCATCCACACGTTCACGTCCCTCCAGAAGCACGTGGGCTTCGGCCTGCTCCTGGCGGCGCCGATCATCGGCGTCGGCCTGGCCCGGGTCATCGGCGACCACTTCCGGCGCACCCAGATCGGCATCGCGGTCTGGGGCGCCGCGCTGGCGGTCGGCATGACCCAGGCGAACAACCTGTTCAACTCGTGGCCGAACTCCTCGGTGCTCGTCGCCGACATGGCCCGGTACCTGCGGCCGGGCGCGCACTACCTCGTCGAGGTCGACGAGGTGCCGATCTACTACCTGCGGCAGCACTCCGACGCGCAGCCCAGCCAGTTCACCTCGACCTATTACATCGGAGTAGTGGGCCAGCAAGGACAGTTCCTGACCGGCGACGCTGGGTACGTCGCCGCCATCAAGGCCGGCTACTTCCAGATGATCGCGTACAACTACCAGACCACGCCGGCCGTGGACACCGTGATCGCCAGCACCCTGGCCGCCGACCCGCAGTACCGTCTCGCGGCCGTGATCCCGAACGGCAACGACACCGTCCGGCAGTACCTGTGGGTGAAGATCAGTCCGTAGCTAACAGCGGGTGGCCGGTGGCGTGCCAGACGGCGACGAACAGCGAGAACACGAGCAGCGGGAACACCACCCAGTTCTCCCCGATCTTGGCGGTCGTGATCTGCAGCGGGCGCGGCACCAGGTGGAACTCCTCCATGCTGACCGGCCAGAACAGCGGGCAGCCGCCGTGGGTCAGTTCGTCGCCGGCGATGTGCGCGGCGCAGCCGAGCGCGACGCAGAGCGCCAGCAGCGGCACGTGCCAGTGCCCCACCGGGATCAGCAAGAGGTCCCAGCGCGTGTAGCAGCCGATTACCGCGCCGCCGATGCCGAGCAGGTCGCCGTGGTGCCCGCCGATGTGCAGCGCGCGGAGCGCGGCCGACAGCAGCAGCGCCATGTACAGCACCGCCGGCACCAGGTGCCAGGAGAACACCTCGTGCCTGCTCAGGTGCGCGGACACCTGGTACCAGCCCGCGGCGAACGCCCCGACGGAGAACACGGCGATGCCGACAAGGCTGTGCGTGCCGTGCCGGTGCCCGCCCGACAGCCGGTCCACCAGCCACGCGAACGCCTGGGTCAGGAAGCCGAACTCCCGCGAGATCGTGCTGTCCGGGTGGTCGATGTCCGGCAGCACCCCCGCCCCCGCGGTGAGCACCACCCCCGCGGCCAGGTGCGCGCCTGTCACGTGCAACGACGGCCCGAGCGCCGCGAACGTCAGCGCGCCGCTCAGCGCGTGATCCCTGCCCAGCATCGCCGGCTCACTCCCCGCAACGCGCCTGCCGAATGATCGCGGCGACAAGCCTGGCACACCATCGCCCCGCGGTGGCGGAGGCGCGCGGGCGGCGTACTCGACGCGTTGCCGGACATCGCGTAACCGTCTGGTGAAACACCCCGAACGGGACGGCGGGACTCAGTACGGTTACGACCGGAAGCCCTCTTTACCAATCCAAAAGGAGCCTGATGGCCACGCTGCACGAGATGCTGCTCGCCCCCGACGTCGAACCTAAGGTAGTGACCGACGTCCTGGCGCTTGTCGACAACGAGCTGGCGAGCAAGTCCGGAATCTCCGGGACCGCGGTGAAGGTCGCCTTCAAGGCGATCACCGCGTTCGCGCCGGGCTACTACCAGGAGACCGTCGCCTCCATGGTTCCGGACATGGTGGACCAGCTTGCCCCGTTCTGGGCCGACTTCCAGGCGTCAGGGAGCGCCGACTTCGGCGACTACCTCGTCAAGCGGAGCGACGAGGTAGTGCCGGCGATGCTTGTGGTTACCGACGCCATGCGGGACCGCTCCGGCCGGACGGCGGTCGTGAAGGCGTACTCGGCGGTGCGCAACGGCGCCAGCAAGCACATCGAGGCCGCGCTGCCGAACCTTGGCGCGATGGTCCAGAAGTACGCCTGACCCGACGGCAAGCACACCAGCGCACGCCCGCGGCGGCCCCGGTCACCGGGGCCGCCGCGGGCGTCGTGCTGTACGGAAACGATCGTGGCACCAGGCCCCAATACGGACTTGTGCTTGGGCGACGCCGCTCCTGTAGGTCGGAGAAGAAGCCGACTATAGCGCTGGCTCGGCGGTTGAGGGCGGTTGGGAACGAGTATCATCAGCCGCCAGCGCTTGTCCCATCCCATATTCGCCGAGTGCCCGATAGGCATCAAATTGCTCAGCAGTGAAAAATGGGTTAAACGCTGGATCGCATGGAAACTCAGGGTGGTTTTCATGCCACGCGCGTATATCCCAGGGAGCGTCGTTGGTCACAGCAGCTTTAACTATGACCAGCTCTGCCTTGCCCAGGCCATCTCGGTACGTGATCGTTCCCCTTGCAAACATGGACCGAGCGAACTGAATGTCAGGGTGCCCGTATACGCTTGGGCCGTTAATTTCTGGCCCCATCTGCTGACGCGGATCAAGATCGATCTCAGCCTGCTCTTCAGCCCTGGCAAGCGCGAAGGCACGGCCGATTGTCCCGAAAGCATCCGGCCTATCACCTGAACAGTCGATGCAGTATATCACGCTACATCTTCTTCGGATCAGTTCGACAAGACCGAGATTCTCGTACTGCCCGCCATCGGTCACGTAGATGAAGTGTGAGTACCCGTGGTTTCTTCCCAGAAGTTCGCGAAACAAATATCTCGGGCGAGGTCGCCGGTAAGGGAGTGTATCAGCCTTCTTTCCGAGGACATGTACCCACAGCCAGCTTCTCACCCTATCGCTCAGGTCTTCTCGTTGGTTGGCGACAACGTCAGGGTTTGGCAGCCATACGCCAAATCGTACGTTCGCGAGTGTCATTAGGAAGCGCAGTGGCCAACGAGTAAGCCTGCTCATCTCCTGCGACAATCCCGCTCCGGCGATAGCAAGCGCGCCGGGAACAGTGACCGGATACGCTGATGTGGCCTTCTCGTACTCATCAATTTCACATTCTCCGACGACGGGACCGCCAATGGAAGTGCCGCTGAAAATAAACGTGACAGCGTTATGGCCGGTCGGAAGCCTGCCATAATCGCTGATGTTCGCGGCTGCGCATATCAGGACAGCCGGGAAATCGTCGCCTTCTTGCGGCAAGCTCTCCGACAATACGTACTCGCACTCATATGGGCGCTGCATGGCATCCTGGAGCAGACCACTTCTGGTTCTGACCATGGTTGGTGACTGCGCCTGCCGTCTCCCGTCAATTCCGCCGACTGGCGAATCAACGTTGAAGCGGCCTACTGCGTAAGCTTGGCTTAGGTGCTGCCTGAAGTAGGGATGCAATGACCAGCTATTAAGATCGGCCATATGATACAAGATTATTAGGACCGCAAGCGGTATAACGAAGAACAAGATATGGCTAAGTTGCTCGTCGCTCAAGCCGGGCAAGTGCGATGCTCCGAAGTTGACAGCCAGCAGGGCTACTGTGAGCACTAGAAGAGGGCCAGCGATGCCCGCTAGAATATTGACAGTCAAGATACGGTGTTGCCGTGCGAACTTGATGAGCCACGAGACAACCGGTTTTTCGCGCGGCCGAGCTGCTAGTGCGCTGAGCCATCCCAGAATGCTGGCAATCGACCCAATAAGACCCGCGCCCGCGCCGACGAGAAGCGTCGTGGAAGTGCGATGCGCAGCAGTGCCCTGCGTAGCGGCAATAATAGTCGGGGCGACGGGGTAACGAGCCACCGTACCCCGCAGGAAGGCTATGACGTACGGTATTCCCACCGCAAGGACAAGAATAGTAGCCGCCAAACCTAGAAGAATACCAGCTGTGCCGCCCACTACTTTACGCTTAGCAGGTGCCCTCCACGCTACACCAGCCCAAATAAGGCCCGCAAGGCACGCGGCTGCAGTTAGCAATGCCGTGATCCACCAAGTTTGCGGATAGGGATGGAAGTGAATGATGCAGCCCCCCGAACTAGGCCCACCGCATGGGGCGGTGTCTTGCAATGCTGACCATGCTGTCCCATACGCCCATCCCAAAGGGAGCATCGTAACCCATAGGACTGTAGCAAAGAATAGGAGATTGAGCAGCATGCCGAACAGTACTCGGCCCACAACGCCGACGCTTCCGCCCGGCCCATGAGTCAAGTAGCGGAGATTGTTGCGTAGATAGCGCTCTTCCGGACTGTTTCTGCTGAACGCGGGCATGTCCTCTGCGGGCTTTTCGAATTTGCGGCTGCTCCCTCGACTGGATTCGATATTTCCTTTAGCAACCAGTGCCAACGCGCCAACAATGTAGCTGCCGCCAGAGACGGCCGCGAGATACGACGCATTCTTCAAGATCCCATGGTCTTGCAATGCCTGCAGGGCGCCAAGGCCAAATGCGGCTGAACGAATCCCGCCGCCTGACACACATATCCCGATGCCGCCTGGCGGCTGTTGCGCTTTGCCTGTACCCCCGGAGTCCAGTTGCCCATCCGGGTCCGCTTCCTCAGGTGGGCTAGCTTGATACGCCTGCCCGGCCAAGTCCTCGCTATCCACCGCTTTCCCCAGAGTGGTGCAGCTAACTGACTCTTCTTGCTCCCAGGTACGACTGTCACTCCCGCACTCCCAGGCCATGCCTTGTCCCCGCCATGCCAACCGCGATAACAGACGGTAGAGGCGTTTCTTTATAATAAGCCATCTTGGCAGATAGTCGAGCTAGCTAAGCCGCGCTATCTGGGGCTACACGGTCACGTGTCTTGTCATGGGGTTGCCGGTAACTAAGGCGCCTCTAAATATTCGTACATGGCCAGCGTCGGAACGCGCGCTTCTGCCGCAGACAGGACGTCGATCTCTGGTTATGTACTAGAGTTACGCTCGCGGCGTTTCCGCGGAAGCGGGTTGTGCAGCGTTTCACAAGCCGTTTCCGCGCTCAACGACACCTATCGTGCGGATCGCCGGCCCCGCTGCCGTGCCTAATAGACCACGTAGCCGACCGGGAGAGTCCCCGCGTCCATCCGCATTACCGAGATCACCCCGGTTTGCGCCGCGTTGCGGAACGGCACGACGTGCAGTCCCTTGGTCCCGTCCACGGCGATGTTCGCCGGCACGTACCAGCCCGTGTCGTGGATCGCGACACGGAGAACGGCCGGCGGCTGGTTCTCGACGCCGTTGTCGGTCCCGAAGGCGATCTGATGCGCGGTTCCCGGCGCCACGCTGATCGCCGTCAGCGCTTTGCTACCGAGGTTGAGCTGGCCTGACTGCAATTCCGCCTCCACAGGGACGCCTTGGACAGTGGTGAAGAAGTTTTCCTGGAGCTCGGACTGGTCGAGGCTGCGGCCGAGCGCGCTCGAGGTCCACTGGGTGCCGTCGGCCTCGGTGCTCAGGAGGTCGCAGCTGCTGGGGCCGCAGATGTGCTCGCCGGCGCCGTAGTGCGCGGTCCACAGCCGCACGCTGGACCGGCTGATCTTGGCCTGACTGAGCACTGGAAGGATGCTCGACTGCATCGTCGAGACGCTCGCGTAGACGCACGGCCGCTGGATGCCCCGCTGCTTCTGCCGCGTGTACCAGCCGGGGACGTCGCTGGGGACGGCCGCGTATTCCTCGACGTCGAGCGCGTCCGCATTGAGGCTGCTATCCAGCGTGATGCTCAAGTGCGAGGCCTTGGGGAACGTCGAGACGATGTAGGCGTAGTTGGGCTGGTTGCCGAGGCTGCCGTCGACATAACCCGCATACGCCTGCGCACCGGACGGAAACTGGTCGTTGTAGATCGTGTCATACATTGTGATGGTGCTCACGGCATGACGGTAACGCCTTCGCTGGCAGCAGGGGAGCGAATAGATCGCCGTAATCCGCGACCCGGGCGAGCACGTCCGGGGCGGTGAAGATGAGGTCTTCCGGCTTCCGGCAGCCGGCCACCTCGTCCCACGTGACCGGCGTCGACACGGTGGGGTGGGTCCGGGCGCGCAGCGAGTAGGGCGCGATGGTGGTCTTGGACCCGTTGTTCTGGCTCCAGTCGATAAGCACCTTGCCGCTGCGCAGGGACTTCGTCATCCGGGACACCACCTGGCGGGGGTGGTCGTTCTCCATCCGCTCCGCGAACTCCTTCGCCCGGGCGCTGGCCTGCTCCGCGGTCAGGCCGCTAATCGGGGCGTACAGCTGGAGGCCCTTGCCGCCCGACGTCTTGGGCAGCGGCCGCAGGCCTTCGTCCTCGAGCAGCGGGCGGAGTTCCTCCGCCACCCGGCAGCAGTCCACGACCGTGGCGGGCAGCCCGGGATCGAGGTCGAACACCAGCAGGTCCGGGTCCCGGCCGGGGAACCGCCACATCGGGACGTGCAGCTCAAGGCCGGCCAGGTTCGCCGCCCAGATCAGCGTGGCCAGGTCGTCGATGACCAGGTAGCTGACCGTGGTGCCCGGTTCGCGTGCCCGCGAGCTGCGCGACTCCACGTCCTCGGTGCGCACCCAGTCCGGCCGGTGGGCGGGCGCGTGCTTGGCGAAGAACGACTCGGCTTCGACGCCTTCCGGGTAGCGCTTCAGCGTCATCGGCCGGCCGGCGACGTGCGGCAGCAGCACCGGCGATATCCGCTGGTAGTAGTCGAGCACCTCGGCCTTGGTGAACCCGTCCGCCGGGTACAGCACCTTCGTCAGGTTGCTGAGCGTCAGGGTCCGGCCGTCGATCTGGACGGGGATCTTGTCCACCACTATGTCTCCCTGACGACGTCGGCGGGGTCCTTGTCGTCCCGCAGCCCGTGGTAGACGGGGGCACGCATGCGCCCCTCCCGCGTCCAGCGGTCGAACGCCACCTCGGCCACCAGCTGGGGCTCCACCCAGACGGTGTTCCTGACGTCCTCCGCCGGCACCGGCTGGTCGAACGGGCTGTCCTTGCGGCGCAGCGGCGCCAGCTTGCGGGTCAGCATGCGCAGCGTGGCGTCGGTGAAGCCGGTGCCGACGTGCCCGCAGTAGATCAGGTCCCCGTCGTCGTGCACGCCGACGAGCAGCGAGCCGATCAGCCCGGCCCGGTTGCCCTTGCCCGGCTTCCAGCCGGCCACGACGACCTCCTGGCTGAACTTGTTCTTGATCTTCACCCAGCTCGACGCCCGGGCGCCCGGGTCGTACCGGGAGTCGAGGCGCTTCGCCACCACGCCCTCGAGATTGTTCGCGGCGGAGGCCGTGAGCACGTCGTCCACGTCCTCGCCGGGGAAATTGGGCGGGCAGAGCCAGCCGCTGCCGTTCGGAAAAATTGAAGTGAGCAGCCCACGGCGCTCGGAGTATGGGAGCGCGGTGAGCGGCCGGCCGTCTAGCTGCAGGACGTCGAAGGCGAGGTAGGTGACCGGCGTTTGCTCCGCCAGCCGCACGGCCTGCGCCGCCGAGGAGACGTGCATGCGCGGCTGCAGCGCCTCGAAATCGGGCCGGCCGTCGGTGAACGCGACGATCTCGCCGTCGAGCAGCACCTGCTTGTGCCCGATCGCGTGCGCGAGCCCGGCCAGCTCCGGGTAGGTGGCGGTGATGTTCTTGCCGGTCCGGGAGCCGAGCCGCAGCCGGCCGTTCTCGATGAACGCGAGCGCGCGGACGCCGTCCCACTTCATCTCCACCGCCCATTCGTCGCGGTTACGCGCCGGCGGTTTGCCTATCGTCGCGAGCATCGGCGTCAGCGTGGCCGGCAGCGGGAGCCGCTCGCGGTGGATCATCCAGTTCTTGCCGCCGGTCGCGAACAGCACGTAGCCGCCGCTGACGCGCTGGCCGTGCAGGGTCACCTTGACCTCGCGGTCGGTCCACTTCAGGACCTCGTAGGTGCCGTGGTCCCAGATGGAGACGCTGCCGGCGCCGTACTCCCCGCGCGGGATCTCGCCGTGGAACGTCGCGTACTCCATCGGGTGGTCCTCGGTGTGCACGGCCAGGTGGTTCACCGCGGGGTCGTCGGGGACGCCCTTCGGCAGCGCCCAGGACACCAGCACGCCGTCGTGTTCCAGCCGGAAATCCCAGTGCAGCCGGCGCGCGTGGTGCTCTTGCACCACGAAGATGCCCCCCGGCTGGCCTGCCCCGCCGGCGGCGGGATCCTTGGGGTCCTGGGGGACGGGCTCGGGCGTGCGCGACGGGTCGCGCTTTCCTCGGTACTCCGCGAGCCGGTCCACCCCTGGTGGGTACCCCGGCTGGGGGCGGATCTACCAGCGGTGGTGGGTGGCGTACGACGAGTTCTGGATGACCTCGGTGTCCTCGGGCGGCTCGTAGACCGACTGGACGGCGACCCGGCCGGGTCCGCGCAGCCGGACCCAGATGTTCCGGTAACTCCAGCGCGGGTGCCAGAACGCCATGCCCATGTTCCGCGGGTACTCCAGGTGCAGGTGCACGTTCACCGAGACGTCCCGGTACAGCAGCGAGCTCGGCTGCACGAGCAGCGACTCGCCGGGGCCCAGGTCGCGGATGAACGTGTTGCCCGGGGAGTGCAGCAACAGCAGGCCTGGCCGGTCGGCGGCCGTGAAGA
>Ga0335075_10009296_pt1 | contig 15011 bp, 15 predicted proteins | sample Lox_Sample_24_FD_206723 | JGI IMG/M metagenome (GOLD analysis project Ga0335075, IMG submission 206723) | Soil microbial communities from Loxahatchee National Wildlife Refuge, Florida, United States - Lox_Sample_2.4 | ecosystem: Environmental > Terrestrial > Soil > Wetlands | place: USA...
CTGTGATAAACAAGATGAAAAAGCTTCTAGCCGTTATACTTAAAAATTATTTGATCGGGGATGGAAATATCTCAACACGCGAAGTTGGCGTTTTCTACTCGTGTCACACTTGAGTGGACGTCAGTGGTGCAAACAAGGCAAACAGCAATTTGGAGCGTTATCACACGTGACCGGCCTTTTCTGAACCGTCATGGTGTAGCTTTCATTTTGGCAAACACACAACTATCATTGTGACTGCAAAAAAACGACTCTAAATACTCGGTCGCTTTGGTCGCGCATTGGGTGGTACAGGCAGAATGCCTAATACTCCACTCTCGTGAGAGCCATGCTGTGCGATAGTTCCATATGCATCATTTCCTGTCCGCTTTATCACTCCGTTCCTCCTGGTAACCACCCCTACTTCAAAAGCATATAGTATTGCTGGCAGTTTTTAAACAGATGTCTGAGGCCCTTCTCAGGTATTCTTGTAGACTTCACATTGGAAAGAACGAAGGTTTTAACCTTCAGGCTGATCCATTTCGTACGAGATAACCCGCCATTTTTTGTAGCTCGAGGTCGGAATGCCTGAAGAAAATTAAAACACATTCTGCACAAAAACCAAAATGCGGTTGAAATTCTTCGTTCTCCCACCTGCCAAGTTTCGCCTGCTCTTTCGCTCTACGTAAGTATTCTATGAAACTATGACGCGATTGTTATGTGGCGAAGGGGTGTAATGAATTGGAGACGGCATGAGACTTTTGAGAATGATTTCGTAACAATGCTCCGCCAATCATTGTATGGTACCAGTGAAGTTGCGAGTAGCAGCAGTGTACTGTAGCAGATCGTAACGGCGCTAGGATTGTTCTACGGCAGCGAGTTTGGCGACCTCGATGTTTTTAAACGGAAGCCCAACAATCGAGTCGCAAAGGCTGCATCGGTTATAACAATTTCTCTTCCCGACTAACACTCCTAAAAGTCGTGATAAGATACTACTTTGTGCCTGTCGCGTTAACAGACAGTGTAACTCTGCTTCGCGTGTCACGGTGCCGTACCGATGCACCGCTTCGAAGTATGAATTTCTGGGGAATTCGAATATACCCGCACAAAACATGGCAGTCTTGAATTTCACCCTCAGTCCAGAAGCTGTCGGTAGGTTCTACGATAGCCTAGTATGTTTGGGAAAGTTCAGCGAGTCGGTGACCATCGAGGCAACGAAAGATCGAGTGCGTACTGATGTTTTGTGTGGAGTACGACGATTTACTGATGCGAAATTAGTTAGTACTGACTGCGTTGAATTCGACGAAATCGGCGTATGCATCTTTCACCTTGATTGGTAATAAGTTCTTCAACAGATATCTATACGGTCCTCCTCGCATTCATGGACAGATAGCCAAGGATAAATTCGCGTGCAAAATCCACAATAAGGTGTGAGTCCTCCTCATATAGCCTCGAAAAAATGCTAAAGGCCCTTCAGGCATTGATTCCGGTCTTCAAAGGCAGGGCTGTTGACCTAACACGGGAGAAAGACACCAGCATTGAAAAGTGTGACGTCGTTGTCGAGGACGGCCCAGGAGAAGCCAAAAGTCGATTTATCATCAAGATGACATGCAGAAATGGTAGGTACGAATCGTAATTAGATAAGATTTGCAATACCTAACCATAGAAGGCGTGCTTAAAACATACCGGTTGACTTTCGAATCCGTCGTACCTATGCATGCAGTTTTCAAACAAGAGCTGGTCAAGAATCGGTGGGCAGTTTCCTCCAGAACTCTTCGGGAGTTTGTAGAGCACTTCGCACCAAAAACAGAACAGTTAGACATCTACTCAGAGGACGGTCGGGCAAACTTCATAAGCTATACAGAAAAGGTCATATCTGGAAACGGTATATTGCTCAGATATCCACCATTCTTATCGTTACTGAAAGTGATATAGACGTTTTAAAGCAACCTTTACAGACTACAATCGCCATAGACACTCAAGAGTTCAGTGAATTCTCTGTGGAAGAAAAGCTGCACGTTATCATCAGTGTCAAGGATTTCAAAGCCATCGTCACGCACGCAGGAATCACGAGTACTACTGTCTCAGTACTTTACTCTTATCCTATGAGCCCCATGCTCCTAAAGTATCATGATGAGGGTATGACGTCCGAATTTATTCTCATGACTACTGGTGACCTAAAGGGATCATCGACCATGCCAGGCCTTGCTGGATCTAGAAGCAATTCCATTAGACCTGTCACCAAGCAAACCCTGGAAGCCTCATCTGCTCGGAGTGATGCCAAAGCCATTGCTTCCATGCCGCCTCCGCCACGATCAGCAGCTCCAAGTATTGCTAGAGAAACTACCAGAACCAGAACCCTTGGGCCATCGCCACCTCCACCCCAGCCGAGCCTCCAATCCGACGCCTTATTCTTTCCCGAGGAAGACGATGACCATAGATGGGATCCCGTCGACGAGGAAGACGAGGAGATGTTGGCTTGGGATGCTAGTGGTGAAAATGTAAGAATCTAAGTCATTCCTCAATTTGGCTTATCGACTGACCTTATAAATAGGACACAACGGCCCCGACTTTAAATCGCGGTCTTCAGGGCCGCGGACCACAGGCTCAGCCCATCAATAAGGCTATAAGTCTCGGGAGCGAAAGCACCCAGCGTCTACCGCCAACGCAAAGAGTTTCGCAGGTTGGTAGTGTCTCATAGTCTACTCCTATTGTGTACACTGACGAAATCAGATCCGAGGTCTGTTTGATGATTGATTGGCGAAGATGTGCTCTGTGCTGCTCCTGACCCATCCTGTCGTAAGTTTAACTTCTCCTTCAGCAGTCTGTCAGTATGATTCAACCGGCACCCCGGTTCAGGAACAAGTGTTTCGATCCGGAGATCTTTCTAGAGCTTATGATATCTACTTGCTCCATCTTATAGTAAAGGTAGTGTTGAAAATTTATCCTCAAGCTTACAGCAGCTTCTAAGGAGCATCGAAGATATTTTCATGTTGTTTCTCTGTACAATATTTCAGGGGCTAATGCTGATCCAGCCTGTTGCACAACCAGATCCGATAGATACGATCTTGCTATCAGCAGGTAAATACTTAGATGATGCAATAACGTTCCATCTTCCTTTGACATCTCCGTTCGTCGTGCTAGGCCCACAATTGCCATGCTCACCCCAACCCCAGGCCAAGACATCACCCTGAATAGTAAATCCTAACGCATGCTCGCTCCCCACAGCTATGTAGGAAATCTCTGGTAGATTTGGTGGAGCGAGTTGGCCATGATCATCTCGCCCCCATGAGAGCAATTTTCCACTTTGTAATAAGACGAATATACTTCCCCAACTTGCGCCTATATCCTTCCAACCTCTTACGTTCTTAGGCGCGCTCGTAATGACATTCCACTTGTCCGTACCTAGGACTGCATGTTGGCCATCTTCCGATACGCTAACCAGGTAGGTAAATTCACGTCCACAGACGGCCCGAGCAACTTTGAAACCAACATCTGATATCCTGCGAGGAGAGTAGACAATAACCTGAGATTGACCCAATTGACCTTTTCGACCGTTTCCCCACCCGTAAACATCACCGTTGCTTAACACTGCAACAACATGACTAACTGAAGCAGCTAGATCGACCACCTCCGTGTCCGGGGGCGGAAAGTCTTTGATTAACTGGGCCTTTGGCGACCGGAAGATTAACTCTCCTAAGCCAAGTTCGCCTTTGTTGCCAGTACCAAAACTGTACATATGTGTTGCGTGTCCATGGCTATCATTCTTGACCACGAAAGAAGCTTCCCACGTTGCGGCACAGAAAGTAACTTTGGATTGAGAATCGCTTGAAGCTTCTTTGTCGAGTATTGCTTTTCTGAAATGAGGATGAGGTTGTACTACATCGTGTAATAAACCACAGGCGCCACTTGATAGATCACCAGAGCAATATAGTTGTCCTCCTGATAGGAGAAGAGTGTGGTTGCCTCCTGCTCTGATGTATGGAGGTTCTTGGCTTAGAGGAGTCTCAGAACTATCAAATAGCACTTCTTTGGGTACGGACACATCTTCTTTGTGGCCTATACCAAGCTGCCCAGAGCCATTTGAGCCTAAAGCATAGACTGTTACCATCCTTGTGCAAGCCTTTGGCCGGGAGTAAAAGCTGATGTTCTTCAGGGTGAAATTGTGTTATATCACGTGATTTATGCCTGAGACTGAATAGATATTTTTCAGGCACAAAAGATCGCTTAACGAATTTTGCCCTAATCTCAAACCACTTCTAAATTTCTGCGATTATCAACATCACGACCAACAATCCTTCACGACAGGATACGACAAACGCCGTCATGCCTGCCACCAAGAAGACCAGCTCCGCCCCCAGTGGCCAGGCCGTTAAGACGTAGGAAGCCCTCCACAATTCGAAGAATTGATGTCGCATGTGCTGGGTTCAGAATTAGTCGTGGTCCTTTCGCTGTAGCTTCATGCATCGACAGTCAGCTTCAGAGTGACCGATGCACAGCAGCCAGCTCGATCTGTCCTAAGCTCCTCCCTCGTTGATCAGGCTCGGAAGAGTTTGCCCCTCGAGAGATGGAGTTTGGGGTCTTGAGGTTGAAGATTTATCTTCTCTTCTAAATATATTGCCGCACTTCAACTTTAGTACCTGCCTGCATTGCGCAAGTTGCGAACAGGCACTGAAACAATGTGCTGTGCAAACCTCTTGAACATTTGTTCGGGGTCTTGTCGGATGAGAGAAAGGTCAAATTGAGTGGAGCATTCTTACCTGCGTAGGCAGAGGGATTCGTTACCTCATTTAGACTATCTCACTGATTAAATACATATTCGTCGAGTCAGCCATCAGTTGAGAATGCCGCGCTATAGCTGCAATTCTTCACTCGGCGCTCTCTTATAATTTATATGTGGATACAGACTAATCTTTACACAGGAGCGTTCCAACCCATGACCAGGTTCTAGTACCAGAGACTCTTCTCAAGAAGCGCAAGAGCCAGGAGAAGGCCAGAGAGGAGCGCGCTGCCGAACTTGAGAAAAAGAAGAAGGTTAGTTCTATTTTTCTGGTCGTGTGGCGTGGGAGGACGACGGTGATGCACAATACCAACCTAAGCGACTAGACACTATGGTGTCGATGCTGTCTAAATAACTATCTTTCGGGTCTGAGTCGTTTACGACCATACTACACGTGTTTATACGTATGTCCATGCTTGGCTAACTTGTTACTTCCTCACAGGCTCAGAAGGAGAAGCGTGGTGTAATCTTCAAGCGTGCCGAGAAGTATGTCAAGGAATACCGTGACGCAGAGCGTGAGAAGATCCGACTTGCTCGTCTTGCCAAGAAGGATGGTTCTCTCTATGTTCCTGCTGAGGATAGACTGGTCTTCGTCGTCCGCATTAAGGGGTAAGAACCACCGTCTTTATTTCGTAACCTTTTATTGACCATCACAGTATCAACAAGATTGCGCCTAAACCTCGCAAGATCCTTCAACTCCTCCGCCTCCTCCAGATCAACAATGGTGTCTTCATCCGCCTGACAAAGGCCACCCTCGAGATGCTCAAGGTTGTCGAGCCCTGGATTGCCTATGGATACCCCAATCTCAAGACCGTCCGAGAGCTCATCTACAAGCGTGGTTATGGCAAGATTGACAAGCAACGCATTGCTCTCACTGATAACGCTCTTATTGAGGCTAACCTTGGAAAATACGGCATTGTTTGCATGGAGGATCTGATCCATGAGATCTTCACCGTCGGCCCCAACTTCAAGCAAGCTTCCAACTTCCTTTGGCCATTCAAGCTTAGCAACCCCACTGGCGGTTTCCGTGCGAGAAAGTTCAAACATTATGTTGAAGGCGGTGACTTGGGTAACCGGGAGGACAAGATCAATGCTCTGATCAGACAGATGAACTAAGGGATCCGGCGCAAAAGGATTGTTTACTGGCATCAAAGGCCTAGACATACTAAAATCATATCATGAATCAAGTCATCTCGTCGAACATGAATACAAAGTCCTCGTGACACAATCTATCTCAATGCATTTTATTTATTTTTTTTGAGACCAAGCCCATAAAATCTATACACAAACCCCACTTCCATAGCCTTCTCACCCCCCTCAAGCCTTAATATCAAAACTCGTACCACACCCACAACTACTTGTCGCCAACGGATTATCCACAATCTTAAACTGGCTCCCTATCAACTCCATCGTATAATCAATCTTGCTCCCCTTCAACAGCTCCAAACTCGGCCCATCCATGACCACCTTCGCCTCGCTGCCATCCAGCGCCTTGAACACCGTATCGTCTTCATCTACGGCCGCTTCCCGAGCCACGCTGAAGCTTGACCGTGACGGAGATGAAGCAGGCGAGCTGGAGGGCGTCGTGGCGTTCGGGTCTGGGGACGAGGTGTTAAGCGCTGGGGCGTGGGCGTCGCTTTCTTGCGGCATGGAGGTGGGTGGCGCGGATGTGTTGGGGGGGCGGTCGGACAGCGGCGGGAGAGTGGTTAAGGACATGAGGTATTGGAAGCCGTGGCAGCCGCCGCTTTCGACGGTTATACGGAGAGCGAGATTTGGATTCTTATCTTTGGCCATGATTTCTCGGAGGCGCTGAATGCGTTTTGTTAGCTTTTTTTTTTTTTTTTTGTTTTGGGCGTGGCTGCAATCTTAGGAGGGCTTTTGGGACTTACGTTTGAGGCTCTAGGTGTGATTTCTACGTTGATGTCCTGCCCATTCTCGTCTTTGCGTGGGTTGTAGATTGCTACTGTCTCCTTGCGGGCTGAGGTTGTGCTGAACCTTCTGGATGCCGCTTTGGGGATTGGGCGTAGGGATTGTGGAGACGCATGTTGCCAGACTCGGGGTGCGAGGAAGCTGAGGACGGAGTGGGGCGGGCGTGAGGCAAGTTGGAGGAATACTCGTGTGGCTGGGGCAGTATGAGAGGACTGCATGCAGCTTCGGGAGATGGTGCATGCTGCCATTGTTCCTGAGCAGCGGGCAGGACTTGGAAATAGGTTCTTGGTATGATGAACCTGTGATTCAGCGGAGGTGGCTGTGGAAATCGATTTGGACAATTACTAAAAGCGAGGTTCGAAAGGCTCGCTTCGGTCCGCGCTGGAATGACAAGGCTGAGCTTTCTATCATTCAGTCGTCACCTTCTTCATCCCATGCGTACTAAACCTCTTCAATTAGCCGGTAAATGCGCTTATTTGCCAACCTTGTTGAAAATGATGTAGTTTTATTATGTGAACATGATTTTGTCTCTATATCTACCTGACTTTCAACAAGGTACTAGAAGGGGATCTGTAGAGATAACCTCGACGGGCTAAGGACACACCTATCTATAAACATAATCGTACACTTGAATCGAAAATAAAACAACGAACGTAAAACAGCGAAAAGGCCTAGAAGGCCCAGAGGCCCCAGCTAGAAAACCCCGAGCCCATCTGCAACATGACTTTAACTTCTTAATTCACGTCAGGTGATTTTGTATTATATTGCACCCGTCCTTGCTTGTTCCTCCTCTTAAATACGGATTGACCTGGAGGGACTGAACTCATCAATTACTGCGCTACTGTAACTTGTACTTGTTATGGTGAAAGTACTTATTTTAAATTATAACTTTATTGAGTGTAGATTAGTGGTGGCAGAATTCTTCTCTGGCTTGCGGCTACACAGATACTTTATCCCAGTCCGCGAGGACATTAACGTTAGGTACGATTTCAGATCGGTTTAGCTGGTTGAAAACTTGGATCATTTGTATACAGAAACGTCTGTACAGGCGTCTACTACGTTGGGAGCAAGCAATCGGGTAGATTGGTTGATTGGTACAGACGTCACGAGGCTAGAGAAGCCACCGAGCCTCAGGGAATCGTCACAACCTCGTGGATAAACCCTATTCTTTCTCGTTGAATCACAGCTCTTCATACATGCGCCAAGAATTATCAAGTCAAGAAATTACACCAGGAAATTGCTTAAAGACAGTGTATAACAGGAAGCTCGTCTATTCTTCGAGAGAGGCTATTTATACACTTGATATCTATATTGTCACGTCGTCGGTAACATCTCGTCCGTCCCGCCGTGTCTGGCTTTCCCCTCCAGCCTTTACCTTTGAGGCAACTTCCAGAGAATCTCTAAATATTTCAACGAAGTCATGAACATCCGTAAAGGTGTTATAGAGCGGTGCAGGCGCAACACGGATCACATCTGGCTGCCGCTCATCCACCACCACGGCTCTCCGTTCTAATTCACCCATGACAATATCCAGCAGTCCTTCTTCGAGCTTCAAGCTTAGTTGCGCTCCCCTCTGCGCCTGGTCTTTCGGCGTGAGAATCTCGAACTTGTCGTTCTGAACCATCAGTCGCCGCAGTAAGACCTCTAGATGCCCGGTAAGCTGGAGGCTTTTGGCACGAAGGGAGGCCATGTCTGTCATGGCAAAGACTTCCAGGCTGGCACAGAGGGAGGTTATGTCTAGCACGCTTGGGTTCGAGAGCTGAAAGCCGGCGGCGCCAGGGATGGGCGCAAAATGGTTCGTCATGGCGAAGCGGCTTTGTTTGTCACTACCCCACCAGCCACTCAGCCGATTCGTGAACGAGCTCGCCTCCCCATTTCCCTGGGATGCTCTGGGACCAACCTTGCTGTTACGCTCGTGGACGAACAATCCTCCAATGGCGCCTGGGCCTGCGTTCAAGTATTTGTACGTGCACCAAGCTGCGGCGTCGCACTCCCACTCATGCAGCTTGAGCTCGACATTTCCCACTGCGTGGGCAAGATCCCAGATCACGAAAATGCCATGCGAGCGTGCATGCGCAGTAATGGTAGGGATGTCGAGGAGTTGGCCGGTATAGAATTGGATGCCAGGCAATAGGAGAAGAGCAGTCGTTGATGCATGCTCATCAATCACTGACAGTATATGTGATGTGGTAAGAACCGGATATTTAGGGGAAGGTGGCTCGATTGTAATCATGGAAGAGGACGGCGAGAGGTTATGATGGCAGATCTGAGACTCTACTGCATACTTGCACATATTGTTGGAAAGGAGACTTTGCACTCTTTGGGTCATGTCAACTCACGTGATCACTTGGGAAAGCTTTACTTTCGAGCAGAATTTTGTGACGGCCTTGAGGATCCGGATGGTAGAACGCAGCCATGAGGAAATGTAGATTTGCGGTCAGGGTCTGCATGACAGCAACCTCACTCTGTCGTGCTCCCACGATGGGTGCCATCCTCTTCGTCGCCTCGTCATCGACATGGAGCCAGGGCGGAAGTGGGGAGTTTGAAAGGGGTTTGAAATGCCCAAACACCCCCTGAGTGGCCCATGTTGAGAGGTACTGGTGGATCCGTTCAGATGTCCTGCGAGGTTGAAGTCCTAAGGAATTCCCGCAAAGGTACACGCATGGATCATCTGACACCCCATTTTCTGCCCCTTTTCTGTCAGTCCTCCATTCGGATAGGACGTCAGCACTGACTGACCTTGTGTTACAAGAGCTGTGCTCTTCAGATGAGCCTTTGAGGGAATCAGAAACTCTTTCCGTATGTGATGGAGAGGATCTTGACGATCTAAAGAAGCAGCATACTCCCTGGTATAGACATGTGCATCTTCCGGATCACTCATTGGCTTCCCATGTACCTGGTTAGATTGCATCTCAGAGAGAAGCCGATAGACCGTAGGAATGCACAACAGGATAGTTTCCGGAACAGCAAACCGTTCGTCAGCTGGAATAAGGGGAGCGCTAAGGGAAGTGACGAGATTGATAATAAAGGCAGGGAAAAGTTTTTGTCTCTGCCACCTGACTGACTCGGCAACTAAACGGCCTAGCCGAATGGGCGAGGCAAATACTGGAAGTTTCTCGTGTTTGTTGGGATGCCCGATTGTGTAATAGAGATGCAAGGTCTCAATCAGAAGACTCTAATTAGTGATGAAAGCTGGAACTAAACAACGGTGAAGCTGGAAAACTTCAGGTCACAATGATGAGGTCTGTGATTTCATGGGGGTAATGGATTGCCTGTTGGAGGCAAACCGCGGGGAAACTTAGTCATCGTTCAGTGGAAAGCGTAATATCACGGGACAGTGCGGAAGGTCTCACCGCCTGGTGCAGGGGCTCGCCGTGGCCCCTTCCAAAAACCCTCACTGACACACCACTGACAGCAGAAGGATGCCACAGGGGGCTCCACAGGGCTACGACAGCCTCGACTCGAGTGTGGCGCGAGCAAGTGTCTGCCCCTGCATTACGGTCGTCTCTGGCTGGCTGGCTTGGCACGCCTGGCTACAAATAGAAGGCCGCCTTACTGAGATAGGCAAGGACAGTGGAATCTACGCTACCGAAGCTTGCTGGGGCCAGACACCGACACCCGATGTGCCTTGACTACCCGCTGAACACGATTCTGTGAAAATTGTCCCACTCCTAAACTCCACTACCCTTCAAGGTAGAATGCTATAAGTGCGACATTTTTATCTTGCCCAGCTGCTGACATGGCCCCTTAAAAGGCCGGCAGCGCCGCCCATAAGAATTTCTCCTAAGTGTCTCATCCAAATATTCTCAATTTCCTTATCTGTCAGCCTCAAATCTCACCAATCACGCACCTTCAGCCGGTATCGTTCTCAGCTGGCCCTTCATAAATAACAACTCAGATACCCGACCAACTCTCACCCTTCTTCAATCAGTCGGTGAGAGAGATCCACAGTACAGTAAGTCTTCTGCCGATTTGTCCATCCGAATTTATCGTCATGGAGCGTAGAGCCCAAAAAGGCCCTTATCTTGTAGTACCCGGAATGGTCTTGGGCTTGGCTGACGCTTTATGCAGCTTTGAAGATAACAGCTTGTCTCACGCTCACCGCATTCCAGACTATTGCTACGCAGCTGGTCGGCGGCAAACTTGTATGATTCATCACCAATAGGTATGTTTTGCGTTTTTGGTTCGCCGGTTACGGACGTCGTCGTATATTTTATTTAATATGGAGCATGTGTCGCGTGCTCAAGAGCTCACGCTCACGCTCTCCCACTGCCTCTACATCTCGCCGCAATGGCCACTCAAACTCAAATTGAGACTGAGACTGACACAATGCTTTCAGTCTTTCCAGTTTACATTGATCCCTTCGACGAAATATTCGCTAAAATGGACGAGTTTAAAGCTGGTAACAAGTATGTCGAACAGATTATTAGGAGTCCAGGCAGAGAGCCTTCTCCACAGCCTACCCACTTCAGCATATCCAGTCATAGTTACCCTCATGGACAGAATGGACATCGGGTCCTACGGTCAGCCACCGTTGGCTATATCGCACCGACGTTTGAGGGCAAGAAGGCTCAGATGGCAGAAGGTTAGTACTGTGTTATTATTGAATTATAAATTTATATCGATATCTAACAGCATACAGTTAAACAAATGATATTGGAAGCACAATGGATCCCCGAAGACAGAGTAGACAGTCAGATTGAGTGGTTCTACAGCGAATTGGGCATCGATGATGTATACTTTCAAACGGAGACGGTTGAGGCTATCTCCAGTCACATTACATCCCTCTATGCCGCCAAAGTTGCAGCAGTTGCACGGGAAGACAAGCGAGAAGAGATCAGACTTGACATGGAGGCGGCTGACCACGCTATATATATCGATACTAGTGAGCCCGGAGTGAGCAACAGTGGCGGACCCAGATACGAGCAAAGACTTGAAGAAAAGTATCTCGATGGATCAATCGCCAACAAGCGTTTCCGTGTGGAGACTTTCCGGTCCCCTGGCAATTTGACCGGCACACCAACTTCCAAAGCAACAATGCGTTGCTACTTCGTGTATCAATGCCATTTCGTCGACCCTAATCCCAGCCCTTTGGAAAAAAGGCTTCATGTGATTAGCGATAGGATGTTCCTTGCCAAAGCAACGAAGAATACAATGTTGATTTACCAGGATATTCTTGAGAAAGCGGTTGAAAGAACAGGACCTGTCATCGAGTATTTTGACATTGAGGGCTCGAAAGAGAAGAGACTTGTGGTGGCATTCCGTCAACGGACTGCACTTGGCATGTTCAGTGCCCTTAGTGATCTTTATCATTATTATGGGGTCACAAGCTCAAGGAAATATGTGGAGCAGTTCTCGAATGGTATTACGGTTATGTCGATCTACCTGAAGCCTGTTTCAGGACAAACGCTCGGTAGATTTCCACCGATTGAGCAATCCATACATCAGATCACCAAAGAGATATCTCTCCTCTACTGCATCCCGCAGAACAAATTCCAGTCCTTGTTTGCGAGCGGTCGATTGAGTTTGCAGGAAACGATGTATGGACACTGTGTGTGGGTGTTCGTTCAACACTTTCTGAACAGACTTGGTAATTGACCTCCTCCTATGAATGAACGCTATTACTGACAATTTCAAGGCTCGGAATATGCTTCGTTGGTTTCTGCACTAGATCCAACAGACGGCCATCATGCGGAAATTCTGTCTAGCATCAAACGTCGTCTACGAACTGAGACCTTCACTGCAGAGTACATTCGTGAGATTATCAGCCAATACCCCGAGCTCATTCGGTCTATGTACTCGAATTTCGCAAGCACTCATTTCACCCCAGTCCATGAAGAGGAAGCCAGCTTTGTGCCTCCTACACCTTCGGCTGAGGTTCTGACCGACTTCCAACTTAAAGAGAAGATTTCGAAAGTTGTCAGCAACGAGCACGAAGAAATGGTTTGGGGAGCGTTTAGGGTGTTCAACTCCGCCGTACTCAAGACAAATTATTATACTCCTACCAAGGTCGCGCTGAGCTTTCGCTTAAACCCGAGCTTCCTGCCGGAGATTGAATATCCCCAGCCACTGTATGGCATGTTCCTGGTAATCAGCTCGGAGTCTCGAGGCTTCCACCTTCGCTTCCGAGACATCGCCCGAGGTGGTATCAGAATTGTCAAATCCCGTAATCGTGAAGCATATTCGATAAATGTACGCTCGATGTTCGATGAGAATTACGGTCTTGCTAATACGCAACAACGTAAGAATAAAGATATCCCAGAAGGTGGTTCGAAAGGTGTAATTCTTCTCGATGCTCAACAACAAGACAAAGGCAGTGTTGCATTCCAAAAATACATTGATAGTATCATGGACCTTCTTCTCAAGCCAAATTCTCCTGGCATCAAAGATCCCATCGTCGATCTCTATGGCAAGGATGAAATCCTCTTTATGGGCCCTGACGAGAACACTGCTGATCTTGTGGACTGGGCAACTGAACATGCTCGGAAGCGTAAGGCGCCATGGTGGAAGTCCTTCTTCACTGGCAAGAGCCCTAAGCTTGGCGGTATTCCTCATGATGCCTATGGCATGACAACGTTGTCTGTTCGTGAATTCGTAAACGGTATCTATCGAAAGCTTAATCTTGATCCTTCGAAAGTCAGGAAAATGCAGACCGGTGGACCTGACGGAGATCTTGGTTCAAATGAGATTCTTCTCAGCAACGAGAAGTACACATCTGTTATCGATGGTGCTGGCGTTCTTGTTGATCCCAACGGCATTAATCGCGACGAACTGATCCGTCTTGCTAAAAAGCGTGTCATGATCTCTGAATTCGATGTTTCGAAGCTGTCCAAAGATGGATATCGTGTTTTAGTAGATGACATGAACGTCAAGCTCCCTACTGGTGAGGTTGTCGCGAATGGCATGACCTTCCGTAATACTTTCCACCTCCGCAATAGCGAGTTGACGGACTCTTTCGTCCCTTGTGGCGGCCGCCCAGAATCGGTTGACCTTGTGAGTGTCAACAAGTTGATCAAGGACGGGAAAAGCCTCATTCCTTATATCGTTGAAGGTGCCAACCTGTTTATTACACAGGACGCAAAGCTGCGTCTGGAGAAAGCAGGCTGCATTCTTTACAAGGATGCTTCAGCGAACAAAGGCGGTGTAACGTCTTCATCCCTTGAAGTCCTCGCCTCACTGTCCTTTGATGACAAGGGATTTATTGAGAATATGTGCGTCGGTCACGATGGCAAAGCACCAGAATTCTATAAGGCATATGTCAAAGAAGTTCAAGAGGTGATTAAGCGCAACGCCAGACTCGAATTCGAAGCTATCTGGCGCGAGCACGAACAAACCGGCATTCCACGCTCAACCCTAAGCGATACGTTAAGTGTAGCAATCACCAAGCTGGACGAGGAGCTACAAAAGACGGAATTGTGGCACAACGAGCCCCTTCGGCGGTCTGTGCTGAAGGATGCCCTTCCAAACCTGCTGTTGAAGAAGATTGGGCTAGATGTGATCATGAAAAGGGTGCCCGAAAACTACCTCCGATCTATCTTCGGCAGCTATCTGGCTTCCAGATTCGTCTACGAATTTGGAAGCAACCCCAGTCAGTTCGCGTTCTTTGACTTGTAAGTCCCTTGACTCTTCCAACCCTTTCCTTTCCTTTCATACAAGTACTGACTAGTGTACCGCAGTATGTCGAAGAGAATGTCCGCTTTGGCCGCGCAGTAAAAAGGCATCTTTAGATGAGTTGAGGCAGGGTGGATGTTTGCTTTTTGCTTCATTGTCTGGCGTTCTTTTATAGCTCTTATAGAATCTTGGATGGTCATACAATATGCCGGAAAGTAAAGAGCGGGTGGTGGCTTGATTGATATTCGGTTTGTTGATGGTGCGAAAAGCTAGGGTGGTTGTTACTTGTCGTGGAATGCGGCTATCTTGTACATGCTTTTTGCGAGACATATTTATCGTTAGTTTTACGACGAATGAATTAGACATTGCAAAAGTTCAGTGCGGGGGAATGTGGAAGTCACAGTCAATGTATGCAGCATTTCGAAGCAGATCTTTGGGAAAGCAGTTGGCTGGCCGATTGGATTTGAATTAGATATTTGTACAAGCATAACCCCACTTCCTTCGTCCGCACAATTTGTTCAAAGACTTCTCCACATCTCACGGGCGACATCTGGCGACGAGCCGCTCGTGAGGCTTAGAAACCGCCTCATCAACATCTGCCTACCCCCCTCCCGCCATTTTCTCTCCTTCCATCTCCCCTCCCGACCGTGGAATTACAAAGATCAGGCCAGCCAGGCATTAAAAAAAAAAAAAAAAAAGAAAAACAATAAATTTT
>Ga0335075_10009297_pt1 | contig 15010 bp, 12 predicted proteins | sample Lox_Sample_24_FD_206723 | JGI IMG/M metagenome (GOLD analysis project Ga0335075, IMG submission 206723) | Soil microbial communities from Loxahatchee National Wildlife Refuge, Florida, United States - Lox_Sample_2.4 | ecosystem: Environmental > Terrestrial > Soil > Wetlands | place: USA...
TGAGACGGTCCGCCAGTCCCCTTGTGGGTGAGACCACCGACCGGAGAGCCGGATGCGGGAGATCTGCCAGTCCGGTTCGGAGGGAGGGGGTGTCGGGACAACCGGCGCTCCCTACCCCTATTGCGCACCACCGATCGGGTCGCATTGCGACGGCTCCACATCATCGAGGGAAGATGGCCGCGTCAAGCCCGGCCATGACGAGACGGTACTGCCTGCCGCCAGATTGCCATGACCGGCCGGCGCCCGCTCATCGCCTGGCTGATCGCCGGCTACGCCTTCCTCTACGCGCCAATCGCCTTCCTGATCACGCTCAGCTTCAACGCATCCAGCCTCGTCACCGCCTGGGCCGGTTTCTCGACTCGCTGGTACATCACCCTGGTGCACGACCACGTGCTGATCGACGCCGCACTCCTGTCGCTCCGCATCGCCGCCGCCTCTGCCACGCTGGCGTTGATCGTCGGCCTGTTCGCGGGCTACGCGCTCGCACGCTTCGGCGCATTCCGCTTGCGCTCTGTCTTCACCGCCGCCGTCGCCGCACCCCTGGTGCTGCCGGAGGTCATCACCGGCCTGTCGCTGCTGCTGTTGTTCGTCGCGTCAGAGCAATTCATCGGCTGGCCGGCACAACGCGGCGCAACGACTGTGACGCTGGCACATGCCTCGGTCTCGGTTGCCTATGTCGCGGTGGTGGTGCGCGCGCGGCTCGCCGACGCCGGAACGATCCTGGAGGAAGCCGCCGCCGACCTCTATGCGCCGCCCTGGCGCACCTTCGCGCTGATCACGCTGCCCTTGCTCGCCCCCGCCTTGGTCTCCGGCTGGCTGCTCTCCTTCACCCTGTCGCTGGACGACGTGGTGGTCGCAAGCTTCACCTCCGGCCCCGGTGCCTCGACGTTGCCGATGGTGGTGTTCTCCTCCCTGCGCCTCGGTCCCACACCGGAACTTTATGCCCTGGCCACCGTGATCGTCGCGCTGGTGGCGCTGCTGCTGCTCGCCGTCGGCGTGGCCCAGCGCCGGCCTTTGAAATAGTTGAAAGCGCCGCGCCAAGGCCCGTGCTAGCCTGCCCTCAACAACGAACCAAAGGGAGGCAGACCCATGGGCACCCAACCGCTCAGCTACGCGCATGGTGCGAGCGACATCCCGCTGCGTCACCAAACCATCGGCACCTGCTTCGACGCCACCGTCGCACGCTGGCCAGAGCGTGAGGCCTTCGTGGTGTGCGACCAGCGCGTGCGCATGACCTACGCCGGGATGCAGCGCGCGGTGAACGACCTGGCCGCGGGATTACTGGCGCTGGGGCTGCAGCCGGGCGACCGTGTCGGCATCTGGTCGCCCAACAATGCCGCCTGGGTGCTGACTCAATACGGCACCGCCAAGGTCGGCCTGATCATGGTGAACATCAACCCCGCCTATCGCGTCGCGGAACTTGAATACGCGCTGAACAAGGTGGAATGCCGCGCGCTGATCTGCGCCGACCGGTTCAAAACCACCGACTATATCGGCATGTTGCGCGAACTCGCGCCGGAGATCGAGACCAGCACACCCGGCGCGTTGCAGGCACGCCGTCTGCCGCATCTGGCCACGCTGATCCATATCGGTGAGACCGACGAACCCGGCTTTCTGAAATTCTCCGACGTGCTGCGCCGCGGCGGGCCGGCAGAGCATGCACGTCTGGCCGAACTGGCAGAGACGTTGCAGCCGGACGATCCGATCAACATCCAGTTCACCTCAGGCACCACGGGATCGCCAAAGGCGGCGACGCTGACGCACCATAACATTGTCAATAACGCCTTCTTCATCGGCCATGTCGGCAGCGTCGTGCCGGGCGATCGTTTCTGCGCGCCGCTGCCGCTGTACCATTGCGGCGGCATGGTGGCCTGCAGCCTGATGAGCGTGACGCACGGCGCGACCACGATCTATCCCGGCGAAGGCTTCGACCCCACCGCGATGCTGGAGGCGCTGCATGACGAGCGCTGCACCGGGCTAGGAGCGGTGCCGACAATGTTCATCGCCATGCTGAACCATCCGGAGTTCGCACGCTTCGATCTTTCGGCTTTGCGCAAGGGCTTCATTGGCGGCGCGCCGTGCCCAGAATCGGTTATGCGCCGGCTGATCGACGAACTCGGCATGCGCGACCTGACGATCGTGTACGGGATGACGGAGACCTCGCCGGTGAGTACGCAAACCGGCGGCACCGACACGCTGGCGCAGCGGGTGACAACGGTGGGGCGGGTGCATCCGCACGCCGAGATGAAGATCGTCGATCCGGAAGGGCGCACGGTGCCACGTGGCGTACAGGGCGAGATCTGCACGCGTGGCTACCTGGTGATGCAGGGCTATTGGAACGGCGCGTCGCAGACCGCGGAGGCAATCGACAAGGCCCGGTGGATGCACACCGGCGACCTGGGGACGATGGATGCCGACGGCTACGTCGCGATCACCGGCCGCAGCAAGGACATGGTGATCCGCGGCGGCGAGAATATTTACCCGAGAGAGGTCGAAGAATTCTTGTACGCGCATCCGGCGGTGGCGGACGTGCAGGTCTTCGGCGTGCCGGACCCATTCTATGGCGAGGAACTGTGCGCCTGGATCAAGCTGCGCGAGGGAATGACGGCGACGGAGGAGGAGATCAAGGCGTTCTGCCGCGGCCGCATCACGCATTTCAAGATCCCGCGGTATGTGCGTTTTGTCGAGAGTTATCCGATGACGGTCACGGGCAAGGTGCAGAAATTCGTCATGCGGGACATGATGGCGCGGGAATTGGAGATAGCGGCAAAAGCAGTCGCGTAAGCGGGGCGCGCCATCAATGGAGGCCGCGCAGTTGGCGTGACGACGCGATAGGATGAGGCGGCGGGATAGGACGAGGCTGCGGGATAGGACGAGGCGGCGCTTTCAGAATGACCCTGGCATCAGAATGACCCTGGCACGTGGCTCGGACCGGCTTGAGTCGGCACGCCTGGTGCTGCGTCGGATCAGGCTGGACGATCTGCCCTTCTTTGCGCGCCTTCACGCAATTCCCGCGGTCACGCGATATCTCTACCCGGGCGGCCAGCCACGTTCGTCGGAATGGACCGAGGCGTGGTTGCGCGCGACGCTCGTGAGCTACGAACGGCACCAGCTCGGCTGCCTTGCCGTGCTGCGTCGGGAAGATGGCGCGCTGATCGGGCGTTGCGGCCTGACCGACCTGGCCGTCGAGGCCACGGCATCTGAACGAACGACGCAGCGAGGCTGGTTCGGCCGTGACAATGCACAAGCGGGCATCTCGCTGACCTTCGAGTGCGAGCTCAGCTACACGTTCGATCCGGCCGCCTGGGGCCAAGGTTACGCCACCGAAGCAACATGCTGCGTTCGCGACTACGCGCGGGGCGTGCTGGCGCTTGACAATCTCGTTTCGGTCATTCTGCCGGCGAACGCGCGCTCGCGGCAGGTTGCGGAAAGGGCAGGGGCGCGATTGGGCGGCCAAATAGAAGTCGTCAGGCTCAAATGGGACCGGTATGAGTGGCTCCCGATGGCGGACGCCTGAGCCCGACAGCCGAAATCCGCGTGACCGCAGGGAGCATTACGATACGGCATCATCCGGAACGGCTTGCCGGTGCGCCGGTGTCACATATCCCGCAGCACCTGAAGCGCCTTGCGGCGGGTCATTGGCACCAAGCTGCGGTCGCCTTGGTCGCTGCGGCCGGGAAATTCGCCCAGGTTCTCCATCAGCGCCGCTTCCTCGACCGGTTGCTCCGGTTCTACCTGGCCGTGGTGCAGCGTCATGGGATTCGGCAGCAGGGCGGCGTTCGGATGGTCTTCGAACGCCTGCAGTTCGCGGGCGCGTTCCAGGAACTCCTCCAGCCGTCCCGGTGGACAGCCGTCTTCACGCCACAGCCGAATGGCACGGATACGGATGCGCCGATCATGTTCGGTCGCCTGGTTTGCCATCGTCCCCTCCATCGCTACGCTTCCTGCGTGTCATCCATGTTACGTGCGGGGGCGGGGAGGGGCGTTGATCCAAATCAAATCAGCAATGGGGCGGTCGCGCGGACGGCAGGTCGCCGGTGCGGCGTGCGGTCCGCCATACCCGGATCCGTCCAATCTGCTGGAACAAGACTCGCGTGCCGCCCTGTTTTCCCGACCATGATCACACCCCTGGGCCCCGACGAGTTTGCTGCCCTTATGGCCCCGTTGGGTCCGTTCGAGCCCGCCCCGCGCCTGGCCGCGGCAGTTTCCGGAGGGGCCGACAGCCTCGCTTTGGGGATCCTCGCCGATCGTTGGGTGCGCGACCGCGGCGGGACATTGTTGGCGCTGGTCGTGGATCATGGGCTGCGCCGCGAATCAGCGGCCGAGGCCAGGCTGACCATCGATCGCCTCACCACCGCCGGCATTCCCGCACGCTTGCTCGGTCTGACCGAGCTCGGCCGCGGCTCAGCCCTGGCCGAGCGCGCCCGTGCCGCCCGTTACGCCGCCCTCACCACCGCGTGCACGGAAGCGGGCATTCTGCATCTTCTTCTTGGCCACCACGCGGCGGACCAGGCGGAAACGGTCGTGATGCGCCGGCAAAGCCGGAGCGGCCCGGCGGGTCTCGCCGCCATGCCGGCAATCCGTGAGCAAGCCGGCCTCCGTCTGCTCCGGCCATTGCTCCCCATCGCGCCGGCCCGGCTGCGCGCCACTCTGCGCGCGGCCGGTATTGGCTGGGTCGAGGATCCCTCCAACCGTGACCAGCGCGCGCTGCGGTCCCGTCTGCGTGCAGCCTTGAACGATCCGGATGGCACCGGGCCGGACATAGCTGCATTGTGTCAGGCCGCGCGCATGGCCGGTCTCGCGCGTGCCGCACGCGAGTCGGACCTCGCCACGCACCTGGCAGGACGAGCCACGATCCGCCCCGAGGGCTTTGCCGTCCTCTCGCCGGGGCCGATCGACCGTGATGCGTTGGCGACCCTGATCCAGATGGTCGCCGGCTCGGCCTATCCGCCGCCGACGCACGCGGTTGCCGCCCTCGCTGCCGCGCCACGCCCAGCGACTCTTGCGGGAGTGCGGCTGATGCGCGCCGGCCGCCTGGGTGACGGCCTTTTGCTGGTGCGGGAAGCGGCTGCGATGGCGCCCCCGGTGCCCGCCATGCCAGGCGCCATCTGGGACGGACGCTTCCGGCTCGCGGCCCATGCCATGCCGTCGGCCGACGCCACCATCGGCGCGCTAGGGCCCGACTCCGCCCTCCTGCGACGGTGTTCGCCCCTGCCTGCCGTAGTGTTCCAGACCCTGCCCGCGGTCCGGCGTGGCAATTGTCTGGCCGCGGTGCCGCATTTGCTCTATCCTGATTTGGATAGCTGTGCCGCGGTGCCGCTGACCTTCAGCCCGCGGCAGCCGGCCGCCGGCGCACCTTTCGCTCCTGCCAGGGAAGCGGGGCTCGGCAACGTGCGCTGACCGGTGGGGATGCGAAAAGGGGGGAGACGCACTATGTGTCGCATTGGTTTCGCGCCAGCGAGGCTCCGGCCACCTGGACCCCCGGCGGCAGCGAATTCGGGTCCGACGACGTAGGCAAGAAGCAATGAGCAATTTCGGCCGTAACCTGGCGCTATGGGTGATCATCGCACTGCTGCTGGTGGTGCTCTTCAACCTCTTCCAGCCGGGGACGACGCATACCGCCTCGACCCAGGTCGCCTACTCCGACTTCATCTCGGAGGTGAACTCCGGCCAGGTTCGTGACGTCGTGATCCAGGGCCGGGAGATTTCCGGCCAGCTCAATGACGGCCGCACCTTCCAGACCTACACGCCGGACGATCCCACGCTGGTGAAGACGCTGACCGACAAGAATGTCCGCGTCATCGCCAAGCCGGAAGACGCGGACGTGAACCCGCTGCTGCACTACCTGCTGTCCTGGTTCCCGATGCTGCTGCTGATCGGCGTCTGGGTGTTCTTCATGCGCCAGATGCAGGCGGGCGGCGGACGCGCCATGGGCTTCGGCAAGTCCCGTGCGCGCATGCTGACCGAGAAGCAGGGCCGCGTGACGTTTGAGGACGTGGCCGGCATCGACGAGGCCAAGGGCGAGCTGCAGGAGATCGTCGAGTTCCTGAAGGACCCGCAGAAATTCCAGCGCCTGGGCGGCAAGATCCCCAAGGGCGTGTTGCTGGTCGGCCCGCCCGGCACCGGCAAGACGCTGCTGGCGCGCGCCATCGCCGGCGAAGCCAATGTGCCATTCTTCACCATCTCCGGCTCCGACTTCGTGGAGATGTTCGTGGGCGTCGGCGCGTCGCGCGTCCGTGACATGTTCGAGCAAGGGAAGAAGAACGCGCCCTGCATCATCTTCATCGATGAAATCGACGCGGTCGGCCGCCATCGCGGCGCCGGACTGGGCGGTGGCAACGACGAGCGCGAGCAAACGCTGAACCAGATGCTCGTCGAAATGGACGGGTTCGAGAGCAATGAAGGCGTGATCCTGATCGCTGCCACCAACCGTCCGGACGTGCTGGACCCGGCGCTGCTGCGCCCCGGCCGGTTCGACCGCCAGGTAGTGGTTCCGAACCCCGACGTGAACGGGCGCGAGAAGATCCTGCGCGTGCACATGCGCAAGGTGCCGCTGGCGTCCGACGTCGACCCGAAGGTGATCGCGCGCGGCACGCCGGGCTTCTCCGGTGCCGACCTGGCCAACCTGGTGAACGAGGGCGCGCTGCTGGCCGCCCGGCTGGGCAAGCGCGTCGTCGCCATGGCGGAGTTCGAGGCCGCCAAGGACAAGGTCATGATGGGCACCGAGCGCCGGTCGTTGGTGATGTCCGAGGCCGAGAAGCGGATGACCGCCTATCACGAGGGCGGCCACGCGCTGTGCGCCATGCATGAGCCGGAATGCGATCCGGTGCACAAGGCCACCATCATCCCGCGCGGCCGCGCGCTGGGCCTGGTGATGAGCCTGCCGGAGGGCGACCGCTACTCCAAGAGCAAGTCGAAGCTGCTGTCCGAACTGACCATGGCGATGGGCGGACGCGCGGCGGAGGAGATCATTTTCGGACCCGACAAGGTCTCCAACGGCGCCGCCGGCGACATCAAGATGGCGACCGACCAGGCGCGGCGGATGATCACCGAGTGGGGCATGAGCGACAAGCTCGGCATGATCGCCTACGGCGACAACAGCCAGGAATTGTTCCTGGGACACTCGGTGACGCAGACCAAGAACGTGTCCGAAGCGACGGCGCGCGAGATCGATGCCGAGATCAAGGACATCATCGATCGCGCCTACACCAAGGCGAAGCGCATCCTGACGGAGAATATCGAGGAGCTGCATCGCCTGGCGCGCGGGCTGCTGGAGCATGAGACGCTGAGCGGCGACGAGATCCGCACGGTGCTGCGCGGCGAGCCGGTGATCCGCAAGGTGGTGGACGAGCCGGCGCCCGAAAGCCGCCGCGCGTCGGTGCCGAATGCCGGGCGTCCGGCGACACAGCCGCCGGCAGGTGGCCCGGCGCCAGCACCGCAGCCGGGGTAGACTGCGCGTCTATCCACCCGGCGAGACGATATGCAGCGTTAGTCGGGAGAGCGCGAGTGGACGCCACAAACGAATTGAGCCACTCCGTTCTCAATCCGGAGACAGAACGTTCGTGAGCAACGTGGGCGACTACCAGTCCGCCGTTCAGCTTGTGGTTGGCGCCAATCTGGCGTTTTTTACATTCCCGGAGTTACGGCAACCCAGTCTGCCTCGGCTCGAACTGGAATTGGGTCATTGGGCTAAATTTCTGCAGACCGTTCCGGCAATCGAACCGGACCACGACACGGTGCGTGCTGGGGAGCTTGAGGTGCGCAACATCCGGCGCGCTGTCGAAAACAGGCTAGCTGGCGTGCGTAGCCTTTGCCTCGCTATTGCGGCGACATATGCGCTCCTACTTCTATGGATGTGCCATGCTGCGAGTCGACCCACTGATGGTCTGCTGCTGGAAGCCGCCTCGATACTGGGCGCGCTGCCTGCGGTTGTTGTCGCGTACCTGAACTCGTCGGTATCGCGCAGCGTCGTCACGGCCAGGTTCAACCGTCAGCGCCTGGAAGCCGCACTTATCAGGTCGAGGGACCACACATGATCACGACGGTCAGCACGCTGCGGGAAGCGAGGGATCGATGGCTCGGCGCCGGGAGAGATCCTCGATTGCTGAACATGGCGGTCACCGCTCTCGATGCTGCGGCCACCAACGCGGACGTAGTCAATTTGCTGAGCCCCAGATACGTCATCAGAAGCCTGCAAGGGACCAACGGGGATCGTGGGCAGGCATATGAGATCTACGCGGATGGGGAACTGTTGCTGAAATACGAACTCACGGAAGTTCCGCCGGATGCGGATGTTGAGATACTGGCCTGACGATAAAGCGGTTTTCGCGTTGCGTGCTTGCGCGTCGATGACGCCTCGGTCGAAAGGGGCAGAGACAACGTGATAATGAACGCCGAATTGACGCGCGTACGTTGCGTCCAAAGCGGAGATGCATGTGACGGAGTCGCAGCGCAAAGCTCCGCCCACCGACCAATCCGGCATCCACGTTCTGTCGCACTGGCCGCGTGCACGCGCGGCGGCAGCGGATTGAGCCAGCGACCGGCTAAACACCGGATTACGGGCAATGAGACCATCGCGCCAACCGCCTGATCGAGCACGTTCAGCCGCTCGATGAAACGTCCCTTCGCCGAATGCCACGTCCGGATCGCAGCGAGGGGGCCGAGGAAATCGGGGACCGCGCCTTTCTCTTGGGACAGTGCTTTGAGGTCGAGCAGGAGGTCCGTGGCCCGGTCGTAAGCGGTCGCATTGCGGCGTTCGATTTAGGCTGGTCGCCGTGATCTGCTGGCCGTGGCCCCCGGTCGTGCGCGTGACGGCAATATCCGTCCAGCTTCGACCTGAAGGCAAATTTATCGTTCCGACCGAATAGAAAGATATCGCGTTTTCCGGCTCGCCGGCCTAATAGCCGCCACCACCTCCACCGGTGCCGCCAAAATCGGTGACGGCGGTGCGGTGCTGGTCCTTTCCGTTCGCCATCTGTTGGTCGGTGCATGCAGCAAGCATTGCCACACCGGCGAACAATGTAGCCAGCAGCAGGATCGTTCGCATGGGTCCGGCTCCTTCTTGGCCTTGATCGCCGGAGGTAAGACGGGCGCGGTGCGACCTTATTCCTCGGTGCCGCTACGATGAGTCAAATTCATCCAGACGGTTTCGGCCAGCAAAAGTGCCAAATTCCCAGCATCCGACGGGTGACTTTCAACACGATGAGACTCGGTCCCGGCCGTGCCGGTGGCCAGGTCACCCGACCCCACGCGCAGAAACCGGCCGCCTCACGCGCTCCGCACCGCCGCCGCCTTCGCTCCCGTCATCCGCAGCAACGCCGCGGCGGCGGTACGGAATACATGGCGCGGTGAGCCGGCCGCCGCCCAGATCGGATCGAGTGCCAGCAAATCCTCGTCCAGCAGCACCAGGGGCGGCGCCAGATGGCCCACCGGCGCCACGCCGCCAATCGCGAACCCCGTCGTCAGCCGCACCCAATCGGCGTCGGCGCGAGCAAGCCTCACGCCTAGCGCCATTCCCGCAAGCATCGGATCCACCCGGTTGGCGCCCGACGTAACGATCACCGCAGCCCGCTCACCGGCGCGGAACACGATCGATTTTGCGATCTGCGCCACGGTGCAGCCCACCGCGGCGGCCGCATCGGCGGCGGTGCGGGTGCCATCCGGGAACGCCGTGATCGTGTCAGGATGGCCAGCGGCCAGCAAAGCGGCGCGCACGCGCTCCACCGATCCGCCAGCTCCCGACATACCAACCCCCGATCCGCCAGCCCCCGACACGTCAGGCCCCGAACCGCCAACCCCCGGCATGCCAGCCCCGTGCTTCAGTGCCTGGCCGGCGTCTTTGCCTTCGCCGGTGTCTCCACCTTCGGCGTCTCGGCGGCCACGGCCGGATGCGGTTCCTCTTTCGGTACCGTCATGTTCAGCGGCGAGACGCCGTCGGGCGGAATCAGCACCGCCGGAAGCACCTTGTTCAGCACCTCCACCACCTGCGGCGTCAGGTCGAAATCCTCCGTCGTGCCCAATACCTGCGCCCGGTTCAGCACGATATTGATGCCGCGCGACAGCGCAACCTGCTGCACCACCTGCTCCAGCGTACGGTTGATCTGCATCATCACATACTGGCCGGCTTCCTGGATGATCCGTTGACGATCGCCGAACTTCTTGCGCGAGTCGGCAATGCGATCCTGCAACTCGCGCTCCTTCTGGCGGATCTGCTCCGGCGACAGTTTGGCCCGCTCGCTGGCAAGTTGCTGCCCCAGGTTGCGCAGTTCCACCTGCTCCTTCTGCGCATCCTCATCGAGCTGCTTATGACGCTCGTTGAAGACCTTGTCGGCCTCCTGGTAGGCCGTGGACACCCGCAGCGCATCCGGGATCGACACCACCCCAACGATGGCCGCCGGGGTCGGCGGACCCTTGGGGATTGGCGGAATCGCTGGCGCCGGCGGCAACTTCACCTGGATCTGGGGCGTCGGCACCGGCCCTTCTTCCGTCGGCGCAGTCTCGGCCGGGGTCGGCGCGGCAGCGGGGCGAGCGATTGGGCGCGCGGCAGGACGCGGCTGATTCGGCACGAACCAGCCGGGATTCTGCTGGCCCTGCGCCATGACGGCGGACGGCTGCACGACAAGGGCCAGCGCCAGTGCGGCGCCAGCCAGGGATAGCCAGAAGTTTTTCACTGGGACCTCATTGGGGAAATCAAGGACGCTCCTACTAGAATTGCGTGCCAAAGCCGAATCGGAAGATCTGCGTCTGATCGCCCGGTTGCTTGATCACGAACGGCGCCAGGTCGATGTTAATCAACCCAAACGAACTGCGCCACGAGATGCCGACGCCGGCGCCAAGGCGGGGTGTAGCGTCGTCTCCTTCGATCCGGCAAGCCTGACCGGCATAGGCACTGCCGCTCGGCTCGACGCAGGGCGTCTTGAAGCTCGAATCCATCAGGCCGCCGACATCCACGAACGCCCTGCCGGATAGCCCGAGATCGGGCGAGACCGGCAGCGGATAGTGCAATTCGATCGTGCCGGTATAGATGAAGCGGCCGCCCAGCGGATCGCCGGAAATCGCATCGTGCGGGCCGGCGCCGCCGGTTTCAAAGCCGCGCAGGTTGTCACCGCCCAGGAAGAAGCGGTCGATGATCTGCTCTTGCCTGCCGTCATTGTAGAGATAGCCGGTGCCGGCAGCCAGCTTGATAGCCCAGTCGCTGTTGCCGGTGAACCGGTCGAGCGGAATGTAATAGGCGCCGTTCAGGCTGGTGCGGACATAGTCGACGTCGCCGCCCAATCCGGCAAAATCAGTCCCGAACTGTGCGATGTAGCCGGAATGCGGGTCGATCGTGCTGTTGCGATAATCCAGCGTCAGCACCTGGCTCACCTGCGAGAGCAGCGTCGTGCCGGCCTGGCTTGCGATGAACACGCTCGCCGTGGTGGCCACGTCGAACACGTCGCGTTGCACCAGAGAGTATGACCACGTCTGCCGAAGATGGTCATTGAAATCATAACCCAAGCGGAGCGCGAAGCCTTCGCGCCGTTCGTTATATGGCTCGGTGCCGAGGTAATTCGTCTGGATCACGAATAAATCGCCGCCTGCTACGAGGTTGCGGTCCAGGAAATACGGGTCGGTCATCGACAGATCGACCGAGCTTTGCTTCGTCGCCAGGATGCCATTGATGTTGGCGGCGATACCGCTCCCGACCAGGTTCGTCTCGCCCAGACCGACATCCAACAGTGCCCCCACGTCGGTGGAGTAACCGCCGCCAAAGGTGAGCGAGCCGGTCGCCTTCTCTGCTACCTTGGTGGTGATGATCGCCTCGTCAGGTGCGGAACCCTGGGTGGGTGTGATATCGACCGAACTGAAATACCCCAGGTCCTGCAGCCGCTGCTTGGTCTTCCGTATTTGCTCCGCACTGAACGGATCGCCTTCGGCCAGAGTGAACTGACGCCGGATCACCTTGTCCTCGGTGCGCGTGTTGCCGACGATGTTGATGCGTTCGATGTAGACGCGCGGTCCTTCACCGACATCGAAGACCAGGTTGATGGTGTGGTTCGTGCGGTCTGGGACCACCCGCGGCGTGACATTGACGAACGCGTAGCCCCGCGAACGCACGTCGTCTTCCATCGCGTCCTGGGTGCGGAGGACCGCGTCGCCATCGTACCAATCGCCGACCTCCAGCTTGACGTCCTTGCGCAATGCGTCTCCGGGCAGGTTGCGGAGCTGCGAGTTGACGGCAATCTTGGTGACCTTGTATCGCGCGCCTTCGTGCACCGTGAAGGTGAGAAAAAACGATTTGCGGTCCGGCGACAGCTCGGCCGCCGCATTGAGCACTTGAAAATCGGCATAGCCGTTCTTCAGGTAGAAGCGGCGCAGCAATTCCTTGTCGTAGTCCAGCCGCTCGGGGTTGTAGTCGTCCGAGTTGGAAAGAAACCGCCACCAGCGTTCCTCGCGGCTGTCGATCACCTCCGACAACCGGTCCTGGCTGAATGCATGATTGCCGACGAAGCTGATCTTGCTGATGTCGGTGGAGGGGCCCTCGCTGATCGCGAAAACCACGATCACGCGGTTATCCGGCAGACGGATGATCTGTGGCGTAACGGCGGCGTCGTAATAGCCCTTCTCTGCATAGACCCCGATGATATGCCGGCGATCGGCCTCTGCCGCGTCCGCCGTAAACACCGCCCCCTGGCGGAGTTCCAGGTCGGGGCGCAGCGTTTCGTCGGTGACCTCGTGGTTGCCTTCGAAGGCGACGCGGCTGACCAAGGGGTTCTCCACCACGTGCACCACCAGGATGTTGCCCTGGCGGCTGAGCTGCACGTCCGAGAACAGACCGGTGGCGTACAGGGTCTTCAGGCTGCGATCGAGCAGATCCTGGTTGAACGGGTCGCCTGCCCGGACCAGCATGTAGGAACGCACGGTACCCGCCTCGATGCGGCGGTTGCCTTCCACCTGTATGGCCTGGATCGTGCCGCCGGGCGCGGGCACCGCCGGACGCGCTGTTCCGGGCGGGCGCGGCCGGGTGGCCGGGGCAGTGGGCTGCGCACTGGGGCCTGACGGCGCGGGAGGAGCAGGCTGGGCCGCCACCGAGACCGCACAAACACTGGACAGCAGGCAGGCGGCAAACGGCCGCGCAAGGCTTATGCGGATCAAACGGCTACTCCCCCCGCTGAAGCGCTACTGCCAGCCTTGTGCGGCAACAGCCAGAATCGGTCGGCTCACGTGCCGGACGATACCGCCCTGCCTTCCCCGGCGCTAGGCGGCGACAGCAAGGAAGTGTGACGGCGGCGTTGCACGGTAATGCAGGCAGGCTTGTGGCGACCGAAGAAAAGGAATGTTGTCAGGCAGTTAGCGCGGCAGGAACGGATTGCTGCGGCGCTCGGCACCGATTGTGGAGCCGGGTCCGTGGCCGCACAGGAACTGCATGTCGTCGCCCAGCGGCAGCAGCTTGGTGACGATGGCAGAGATCAGCGCCGCGTGGTCGCCGTAAGGGAAATCGGTGCGTCCGACCGATCCCTGGAACAAAACGTCGCCCAGCAGGGCGAATCGGGCCGCGCGGTCGACGAACACGATGTGGCCCGGGGTATGGCCGGGGCAATGCAGCACGTCAAAGCAGTGCTCGCCCAGGGTGACGGCGTCGCCCTCGTGCAGCCAGCGGTTGGGTGTCACGTTCCGGGCGACGAAGCCGTAGGCCTGCGCTTGCTGCGCAAGACCGGAGAGAAGGAAGGCATCGCGTTCATCGGGGCCTTCGATGGGGACCGCGGCAGGTTCGCCGGCCCGCGCGCGCAAGGTTTCGGCCAGCTCCGCGGCACCGCCGGCATGGTCGAGATGGCCGTGGGTGAGCAGGATGCGCTCCACGGTGATACCGGCCTGGTCGATGGCGGCGAGGATTCGGTCGGCCTCGCCGCCGGGATCGACGACGAAGCCATGTTTGGACGCGTCATCCCACAGGATGGCGCAGTTCTGCTGGAACGGGGTGACGGGGACGATCGCGCCGCGGAGATTTGCCATGGCGGAGTTGTTGCCGGGTTTCTGTCCGTTGTCACGCCTTGGGTTCGCCGGCAGACAGGCACGTGGCTTAAGGCTGCGGTGCCGTCTTCATTCAAGGGCGGTGGAATGTGCGGTCATGCAATTTGCGCCTGGCCGTGGGGTCCTTGCTTGGGGCGGCGATCAGCCCAGGCAAATCAGCGGAGCTTCTGCGAGCGCGTCGGTATTGGGCGTTGTCAGAGGTGAGGGGTGGGCTACGCGCGGCATCCTCAATTGTCGCGACCATAAGGTAGCCCTGTGGTCCGGCAACGAGGTTCCGGTGCGGTTGACCTTGCAGCACGCACTCGTCCACGGTTATCGTTTACCCAAGGTGCCGACAGGCTCAGCATCTGGGAAATGTCCTTTTAGGGGGGCCTGTCCATGCCGTGGAACCGACTGGGCGACGGTTTGCTGGGCGGCGTGACCGACGAACAGATTGCCAAAGGGATATTCGGCGAATCGGGTCTTATTCCCAGGTATTTCATGACCGGCGACGGACATCAGGAACCATCGTTCCAGTGGGCCGCAAAATGCACGGTTATGAAAAACTATTTTGAAACTGCGATGAAGAAGCAGCAACTCTGCGCCCATGTCGAGCGGCTGCCGAGGGATGTCGGGGCCGGCAATGTGCCTGCGTTCCTGCAGCCGCTGTACCAACAGAACCGGATTTTCGGTTGGGAGTTGCCGATCTTTGCCCCGTTGGCAAAATGCGGCCAACTGTACTTCGGCATCGCCCCGGCGCTCGCGAACAACAATATAGACCGCGCCTTGGTGCAAGCATTTTCAGAATTCAGCCATTTTGCGCTGGAAGCGCACCAGCTTGTCGCCTCGGTTGGAAGTCCGGCCGAGCTGGTGAAAATACCGGCTCTGCTGAACGACTTGAGAGTCTGGGGTTTGCCCGGAGTTTTCTCTCAAGCTGCGAGTTGGAAGCCCTGCATTTTATTGGTATCCGCCCGTTTGGCGAGGAATTTCGTGAAGATGTGGCGTTTCGGGGTATCCAGGA
>Ga0335075_10009298_pt1 | contig 15010 bp, 13 predicted proteins | sample Lox_Sample_24_FD_206723 | JGI IMG/M metagenome (GOLD analysis project Ga0335075, IMG submission 206723) | Soil microbial communities from Loxahatchee National Wildlife Refuge, Florida, United States - Lox_Sample_2.4 | ecosystem: Environmental > Terrestrial > Soil > Wetlands | place: USA...
TCTGGCGTTTCCTCAGCCCGCCGCCCGCGCTGCTGCACGGCGTGCTGGTGGACCGCGCCGGGCGGCGGGTGTGCGACGAGTCCCGTTACGGCGCGGCCATCGGTGAGGCGGTGATGGGCCGGGGCGGGCAGGCCTGGCTGCTCGCCGACCGGGCCACCGTGGCCGAGGCCCGTCGGCAGCTGCGCGGGTCGACGCTGTGGTTCCAGCGGCTCCAGGCGTGGTATCTGCTGACGGCCGGCCGGGTCAGCGCACCGACGGTGTCCGGCCTGGCCGCCCGCGCGGGCGTCGACCCGGCCGGCCTGGCGGCCACCCTGGACGCCTACAACGCCGCAGCCGCCGCTGGCCGGGCCGACCCGGCGGGCAAGCCGGCCAGCCTGGTCCGGGCCCAGGACCGGCCGCCCTACTCGCTCATCGACTGCTCGGTCCGCCCGCGGCTGGCCTACCCGGCGCCGATGCTCACCCTGGGCGGCCTGGTGGTGGCGGAGGAAACCGGCCAGGTGCGCCGGGCCGACGGGTCGGCGGTGGCTGGCCTGTACGCGGCCGGCCGCACCGCGGTCGGCATCTGCTCGCACTCCTACGTCAGCGGGCTCTCGCTGGCCGATTGCGTGTTCTCCGGCCGCCGGGCCGGCCGGCACGCCGCCGCGGTCTCGGCCGCCGTCTGAGCGGCCCTGGTCGCGGCCGGGCTGGCCGGGAGCAGCGGCAGCCGCACGGCCGGGCTGGGAATGCGGCCCTGCGCGTGCAGCGCCGCCTTGATCACGGTGGGGTTCGGCTCGGCGAACAGCGCCGTGGACAGCGCGACCAGCCGGTTCGCGAGCACGCGGGCCCGGGCGAGCTCGCCGGCGCGCCACGCGGCGATCATGTCGGCGTAGCTGCGGGTACACAGGTTCGCCGAGGCCATGATGCCGCCGGCCGCGCCGAGCGCGAGGAGCGGGGCGGCGACCAGGTCTTCGCCGCCCAGCACCGCGAAGTGTTCCGGCCGGTCGGCCATGAGCCGGACGGTGTCCTCGTCGATGCCGCCCACGGCGTGCTTGACCCCGGCGATGCCGGGCACGCCGGCCAGCCGCCGCAGCGCACGCCAGCCAACCACCTGGCCGGTCCGGTACGGAATGTTGTAGATGATCAGCGGTACCGGGCTCGCGCTGGCCAGCTTGGTGAAGTGGGCGACCACGCCCTCCTCGGACGGGCGGGTGTAGTACGGGACGACGGTGAGCGCGGCCGATATCTGCGGCCACTTGGCCAGCTCGGCGAGCTCCTCGGCCGAGGCACGCGTGTCATTCGACCCGGCGCCGGCGATGAGCGTGGCCGCCCGTTCCCGGCACACCCGCGCGCAGATGTCCAGGACGCCGCGCCGTTCCCCGGCGGTGAGCGTGGCCGGCTCGCCCGTGGTGCCGAGGGCCACGATGCCCGCCGCACCGTCGTCGAGCACGGCGTGCGCGAGGCCTTCCAGCGCCTCCGGCGCGAGTTCGCCGTCGGCGGTAAACGGGGTGACCAGCGGGACGTAGAGGCCATCGAGGCTGACGCCTTGGCCAGCGAGGGTGACGCCTTGGCCATCGAGGCTGACGCCTTGGCCAGCGAGGGAGAGGTCCATGCCCCGAGGCTGGCACGCGCCAATCATGTAGGTCCAGTTCACACTTCTTCAGTTGTTTATAAGCTGAGCTGATGCTCGATGTGCGCAAGCTCCGCTTGCTGCGCGAACTGGGCCGCTGCGGAACGATCACCGCGGTGGCCGAGGCGCTCAGCTACACCCCGTCGGCGGTCTCCCAGCAACTGGCCGCCCTGGAACGCGAGGCTGGCGTGGCACTCCTGCAGCGCAGCGGTCGGCGGGTAACCCTCACCCCGGCCGGCGCCGCGCTGGCCGACCAGACCGAGGCGATACTGGCCCTGCTGGAACAGGCCACGGCCGCGCTCGCCGCCGCCCGGGCGGGCCTGACCGGGCCGCTGCGGATCGGCGCGTTCCCCACAGCGGTACGCACCATCCTCCCGGCCGCGCTGGTCGCGCTCGGCCGCGACCACCCCGGCCTGGAGCTGATGGTGACCGAGCTGGACCCGGCCGACGTCCCCCACGCCCTGCGCTCCGGGGCACTCGACATCGCGCTGACCCACGAATACGACTACGTGCCCACTCCGCCCGACCCGGCCCTGGCCACCGAGCCGCTGCTCGAGGAGTCCATCTATCTCGCCTCCTCGGGGCCGCCGCCCGCGCCGCCCGCGCCGCCCGCGCCGCCCATGCCGCCCGCGCCGCCCGCGCCGCCCGCGCCGCCCATGCCGCCCGCGCCGCCCGAAGACGCCATCTGGCGTCACCGCGACGCACCGTGGATCATGGCCAGCCCCGGCACGCTGTGTCACGCGATGGCGGTGCGAGCCTGCCAGGCCGCGGGCTTCGCCCCGCGCATCCGCCACCACGCCGACGACTTCGCCACCGTGCTCGCCCTGGTCGCCGCGGGCCAGGGGGTCGCCTTGGTGCCGCAACTCGGCGCGATCGGCCCGCCCGCGGACGTCACGCTGACCCCGCTGCCGACCCGCCGCCGGACCCGGATCGCCTACCGGAACGGCACCCGCCACCAGCCGCCGGTCTCTGCGTGCATCACCGCCATCCGCGCCTCGGTGGACAACCTCGGCTCGGGGAGTCGTGACGGATGAACCGGGAAAGAACCGATCATGGATATTCGCGGCTACGAGACCGGCCCGATCACGGCGGATGCCGCTTTAACCTCGGATTTCGCTATACCCGATGACATACCCATGCAGCATCTGGTCAACATGGTAGAAATCGAGCGGCGCAGCATGGACGTCCGCCCCGGAATGCGTCACAAGTACACGCCTTTGCGCTTTGACCCGGCCACGGGCGCCCGGCAGGTCGGCGGCCGCTATCTGTTCGATACCTGGAAAGATGCGGTCGGCTACAACACATGACGGCAGGGCCTGGCCAGTGCCTGGCTGCTGTTCCAGCCGGAACAGAAGCAGATCGGCATTCTCACCGTGGCGCCGAAGGCGGACGGCCGGGACCCGGCCGATGCCGCCTCGCGCTCGGTCGGCGCGCTGGAACACGCCGAATCGGTGGGGCGGTTCCTGCCCGCCGGGCTGGGCGCGGAGAAGGTCTTCGACCGTACCAGCCTGATTCTGGCCATGTGGCTGCCCCAGTCGCGGCTGGCTGGCGGCGCCCCGTCCGCCTATCCGGCTGCCCCGGTCCACCCACTGCCTCAGGTCGCGCAGCAGCAGCCCGCCTAAGTCAGCTGCCCGGCCGCCTTCGCCTGCACTCGATTGCAGCTTCCGGCCTGTTCAAGCCACAACAAGTCAGTAAATAGCACGCTCTTGAATGCAACAAGCTGAACAAGGTCACCTCTCATGATGACCCACGTTAAGAGATGTAACCACAGCGTTAAGCCCCGAATAAATTCAGAGTGCGGCGAACTGCACGGGTGGACTGCAGCCGATTGCAGGTTAATGTGGGATTGGTGTAAGCCACGGGTAATCGCGGCGCTGCTGCCGTGGCCGGTTATCCGACTGCACAGTAGGATAAGGATGGCAGAATGCTTATTTAGAGTATTAGTGCGGGGGGGACGGTCATACCGGACCATCGCGGCTACCCCGTCGTCCGTGAGCAATCCGCCCGGAAACATGCCTCCGGTGATTCAGCGGCGCCTTCTGTGGCGCGGCCCCCGTGTCAACGGAATCCAAAGGTGGCCCCGGCACACCTTCCCCCGATCTCTGGTTACCTCCACATCTGCCGTGTCGTCGGTGCTCCTGCGCGGCACGCCGGTGGTGGCGGGCCGACCGAAGCGGATGAGCAGGGTGCTTGCCCGCCGCTACGACAGGGGGAAACGGTGAACCTGGCCACGGCGCAGACACTGATCGGGGACGGATTGGCGCGGTCGCCGCTCAGCGTGGCGATATTCGACTCGGAGCTGCGGATCGTCTGGGCTAATGCCGCAGCCGAGGGAGCCACGCCTGGCCTTCCGCCGCAGGACTGGCGCGGGCTGCGGCTCGCCGAGGTCATGCAGGAAATCGACGCCGATGCGATCGAGGAGTCGCTGCGGCAGGTTCTGGCCACCGGCGAGCCCGTGCTCGACCTGGTCGTCACCAATCGCGTCGGTGGCTGGGTCGAAGAGCACTACTGGAGCTGCATCCAGTTCCCGGTCAGCGCGCCCGGCGCGCACGGCCCCCGGGTTGCCCTCGTCATGCGCGATGTGACCGAGCGTGCCGTCAGCCAGCGCCGGCTCGCGCTCACCGAACAGGCCGGCGCACACATCGGCCAGACGCTCGACACCACCCAGACCGCACAAGAGCTGCTCGACGTGGCCGTCCCGCAACTGGCCGACGTGGCCGCCGTTGACCTGCTGACCACGGTCATTGACGGCCAGGACCTGGCCCAGCAGGCGCAGTATGAAGGGCTGCGGCTGCAGCGGGTGGCCATGCGCTGGTCCGGTGACCTGCCGGCCTCCGCGGACTACGCCCGCATCGGCTCGATGGAGACCAACCCGGGCAGCCTGCACCACCGGCTCATGGTCGCGGGCCGGCCGATGTACTTGCCCACGTTCGGGGCGATGAGCACCGAGCAGATTATGCAGCTGGACGTCGGCGCGGGCCGCGAGCGGCTGGTGACCGCCCGCCAGGCGGGAGCGCATTCGCTGATCATTGTTCCGCTGATCGCCCGCGACGTCATCATGGGCCTGATCGTGATGTACCGGCTGCGCGGCTCGAGGCCGTTCAGCGGCGCGGACCTCTCGCTGGCCAACGACCTGGTGTCCCGCGCGTCGCTGTCGATCGACAATGCCCGGCTCTATACCCGGGAACGAGCCTCCGCGCTTGTGCTGCAGCGCGCCCTGCTGCCTCGTCACATCCCCCAGGTGCCCGGCCTTGATCTCTGTCACCGGTACGAGCCCGCCGCCATGGCCGCGGAGGTGGGAGGTGACTGGTTCGATGTCATCACCCTTTCCCCCGGCCGGCACGCGCTCATCGTCGGCGACGTCACCGGGCATGACATCCACGCCGCCTCCGTCATGGGCCAGCTCCGCACCGCCACCAGGACCCTGGCCAGCCTCGATCTAACCCCGGCGGAACTGCTTGGCCGCCTCGATCGGGTCACCGCCGACCTGACCGACCAGGAAACGTTCGCTACCTGCGTGTATGCCGTCCACGACGCCGCGACCGGCGACTGGGAGATGGCCAGTGCCGGGCATCCGCCGCCCGTCCTGGCCACCCCCGGCCACCAGACCGCCTTCCTCGAACTGCCCCCCGGCCTGCCGCTCGGTATCGGCGGCGGGCACTACCAGGCGACGCGCATCAAGCCGCCGCCGGGCAGCACGCTCGTGCTTTATACAGACGGGCTCATCGAAACCCCGGGTACCGACATCGGCACCGGCATGGCCAGCCTGGCCGACTCGCTCACGATGCTGAGCGAGCTCACCGTCGAAGACGCCTGCGATTCCCTGCTCAGCTCGCTCGCGCCCAAACCGACCGATGACATCGCCATGCTCATGGCCCGCACCTCACCCGTCGGTCAGTCCTGGGTCAGCCAGCCTGACCAGGACCGGATCCCAAGCTCACGGGTGCTGGTGCCCGGTCGTTAGTCGTGGTCGTCCGCCCGTCAGCGGTGGCGCGCCTCGGCTACTGAGGTGGTATCTGGGCCAGGGTGACCGTGCGGGTGATCGTCTGGCCGGCCGGAGCGACCCAGACGATGGTGATCTTCTTTTGGGCCCGTACCGTCGCCAGGATGCTGGTCAGCGACGCGGGGGAGGACACCTGCTGGCCCGCGGCGGAGGTGATCACGTCCCCTGCGGCCAGGCCCGCCGCCGCGGCCGGGCTCTCGCAGAGCGCGCCGAGCACGAGCGCCCCGGACGAGGCGGGTGCTATGTGGCTGGGGATTCCCGCGTCTGCCGTGTTGGGCAGGCAGCCGGCCGGTGCCGGGTAGAAGCCGTCACCCGGGCCCAGATCCTGCTGTTGCTCGGACTCCTGCATCTGCCGCAGCTGCAGCTGCGGGCTGGTCTGCGTGCTCTGTCGGCCTCCGGGCGCGGTAGGAACGAGCACGCCGACGAAGCCGGTCGCGCCGATGTGGACTCCCGGGCCAGGCTGGCCGGCGATGATCTGCCGGGCCACGGTCATGGCCTTGTTGATCGGGATGGCGAAACCCATGTTCTGCTGGCTGGCCATGGTGTCATTGCTCGCGGCGGTGTCCATCCCGATGACCTTGCCAGCGGTGCTCACGAGCGGCCCGCCGGAGTCCCCCTGGATGATGTCCGCGTCGGTCTGCAGCATGCCGGTCAGGTACTCGGACTCGGCGCTGCCCTCGTCGCTGGCCGTGATGGCCCGGTCCAAGCCGGTGATGGCTCCGGTCACCGTGGTGATGCTGCCCGTGCCGTTGGCGTTGCCCATGGCGACGACGCGGTCGCTGACCCTGACCGCCGAAGAGTTGCCGAGTGGGACCGGGGTAAGCCCGGACGCTCCCTCCAGCTTGATGACTGCGACGTCGGAGCCCTTGTCGTAGCCGAGGTAAATGGCCGGATAGGTCTTGCCCGTCGAGACGACCGTCGCGGTGAGGCCGTTGGTGGCGTCGATAACGTGGTTGTTGGTCAGCACCAGGCCGGACCGGCTGATAATCATGCCGGTGCCGGCCGCGCCGGGGATGTCGGGGCCGTCGTCCTGGAGCCTGCTGTCGATCACGACCAGGCCGGGCTCCACGGCGTCCTCCACCCTCCGCAGGGTCGCACTGGTGATGCCGGCACCAGAGCCGGCGCCCGGCTCGGTGCCAGCGCCGCTGCCGTTCCCCGGGTGGAGACCCGAGCTCGCGCTCGGCGGGTTGCCGTTGTTGGAGGTCAGCCCGACGGCCAGGCCCCCACAGCAGGCCGCCAAGGCCGCGACAGCGGCGTAGGAGATGAGGGTGGCCCGGCGCCGACGCCGTGGCTGCGGGATGGGGACCTGGCCGTAACCTGGCTCGTCCGGTGCAGTCGCGTCGCCGCCAGAATCGTCCCGGTCCTCGTCCGCCCGGTGTGCGTCACCGGGAGCCGTGGGATCGGAAGGAAATTGCGATGACATATCCAGCGCTCCATTGCGGTCGTGACTGCCTCTTCAAGCGGCCAGTTCTGGCCCCGGCAGATGCCACGATGCCGCAGTGGCGGTTGCGCGACGGTTACATCCTGAGGGGTCTCAGTCCTGCCTGGGGCCATCCCGCCGTACTGGCGGTGTGCCGGGATCGGTGGGAGGGTGACTGGGTGGCCAGTGGCGGCGAGATGCGGGAGGGCGTGTCGCTGACCAACCTTGACCAGCCGCTGTTCGACGGGGCCGAGGCGAGCAAGCGCGATCTTGTCGAGTACCTGGACGCGGTCGCCGGCCTGCTGATCGCTGAGCTCAGGGACAGGCCGCTGTCGGTGATCCGGGTCCTGCGCGGGCAGGCGCCGTTCATGCAGAAAAACATGCCGAAGTACACGCCGCCATGGGTTCCGACCGTGTCCATGTGGGCGGAGAGTTCCCGGCGCCAGGTGTCGTACGCGATCTGCAATGACCGCCCGACACTGCTGTTGACAGATTCTTAAACGATAAGGGCACGCCTTCGGCGGGCCAGGCCCGGTCGAAGTCGTCGGCAGGGACGCGGAAGTCAGCCGTGGGGAATCGCGAGCTGGAGCGAGGGGAAGCCCGCCAGGGCCGAGCGGGCAGCAGGGGGGCGCGCCTACTCCGGGGCGACAGCCTGCCGCGGCCTACGGGCGGAAGCCCGCCGGGCGCGGCGCTGCCGCCGGTCGGCATTGCCGGATTGGGTCGCGGCTTCTAGAGAGGACGCAGGATTGGTGAGGCTAGAGGACAGGCTAGACGGCAGATCCGTCGCAGTTGATCGCCGTAACGCGCCCGTTCTGGCACGGATGTCGCACGCCCACCGAGGTAAGAGCACCGGCAAGGTGCCATTGTCGCTCCCATCTCCAGCGAGAGTGCGCTGCGGCATTCGGGCACGGAGAGGTAATGGGCATGAATATATGGTTTCACGCCGTCGTCAGGTCTGCGGTGTCGCTGGCGCTCATAATCTGCGCGAGGGCATGATACCGATGTCCACGGGCGAATGCGCTGCCTCGTCCGCGCCTACTGTGACTGATTGGGCTGGACAGCTGAACCGTTTGTCCGTCCTTCGGTCCCGAAAGAATGAATACTTGATAGACGCTACTGTTCCAGCCGCGGCCCTTGGACACCTTAATGACGCCCCCGAGTTGCGCATCGAAAGGCTCGGGGGACTTCGCTAGTCGGGCTGCGTTCTTAGTATTCCAGTCAACAGCATCATACCAGCGGAGGATCCTGGGCACCGCCTGCTTGATCTCTTGATCTGCGTAGAATGCCAGGTGATCTACAACCTTAATAGAACGTCCTGCTTGAAAAACGTAGGCGTTTTGATGCAGGTTATTGTAGAGATCCCAAGCGTCCGCCGCAGGCACGACGACGACATTGCGGGGCGGTACAATGGGGCGTTGGCGGGAGATCTCGCTGACGCGCTCGATTCCCCTGATCCACTCGGCTGCATCCGCATCAATCCAGCTGGCTAGTCTGAAGATCTTCTGAGCTTCCACCGCCACATCAAGCTCTATCAGGCTTCCGTGATGTGCTACGAGGTTTCGAATCTGATTGAGAGACTCTAAGTAAGCCGCGATTACGGGCCGATCAGCGCGAGAGTGGCGGAAGACGTTCTTGAGAGAGTGCCGCCACAACTCCTCGTAGTCGGTGCCGAACATCGTCTGCCAGAATCCGAAGGACAGACCTGAATACACGCGTCCTACGGTGATGGCCTTGCCGCGCCACTTCAGCCGCGCCTCAACCTCCTGGATCTGCTTTGCACTCTGGACCCATGGGCTTCCGGGTACGGTGGCGGGAGACTGGCCATCTGCAGCGAGTTGTCTTACAATGGCGTTACGCAGCAGGACTTCAAAGTGATGAATTATTTCAAAAAGAGCGGAAGCGGCGCGCGCGTTCCATTCATACAGTCGGCTTGCCAGGTCAGGATCGCCGTCGGCCACCCTCTCGTACTGCGCGAACCTCTCAGGCGACAGCCAGGCTGGATCGATACGCACAAGACCACATGCTATGCTTTGAAGGTGGCCCCAGGTAGGCCTCTGTCCGCATCTTCGGATTGCAGGCATGCCCCTGGGGCTTTGCGTTGTTCGTCCCCAGATGCCTCCCCTGTCGGAAGTCGGCGCTGGTCTCCACGTTCATCCACCAGTGACGCACGCCCCAGAAGACGTTATCCGCAACGTGACCAACAGCGCCAAAGGCATGCCATGGTCAAGCCTCACAGGACAGGGTCGCCGGAACCTGCTATCGGCAGATTCCGCCTTCGTCGCCAGGACTAGGACTTGGGGTAAGTCCACCGATCAAGGAAGCTGGCGGTCGGCATTGTGGCGGTGCACTCGCACGCGATGTTCGGAGGTCGGGTGATTGCTCGCGTTCGGGTGGGATCGGTGGGAGGGTGACTGGGTGGCCAGTGGCGGCGAGATGCGGGAGGGCGTGTCGCTGACCAACCTTGACCAGCCGCTGTTCGACGGGGCCGAGGCGACCAAGCGTGACTTGGTTGACTACCTGCATGCGGTTGCCGACCTGATGATCGCGGAACTGCGGGGTCGGCCGCTGTCGGTGTTGCGGGTGCGGCCGGGGCAGGCACCGTTCATGCAGAAGAACGTTCCCAAGTACACGCCGCCGTGGGTGCCGACCGTGTCGCTGTGGGCGGAGAGTTCGAAGCGCGAGGTCTCGTACGCGCTATGTGATGATCGCCGCACCTTGCTTTGGTTCGCCAATCAGCGGGCGGTCGAGTACCACCCGACCCTCGGCCTCGCCGATGACCTGGGCAGGCCCACGTCCCTGGTGCTCGATATCGACCCGCCCGAGGGGGGCGGGTTCGGGGTAGCCGTCGGCGCCGCCTTTCTGGTGCGGCAGGCCCTCGCCGACGCCGGGCTGGCCGGCGCGGTCAAGACCAGCGGATCGAAGGGCGTGCACGTCTTCGTGCCGACCGGGGGCAGGTTCGGAAGTGAGGACGTGGCCGCCGCCACCCGGGCGCTGGCCGCGCGGGCCGAGCGGCTGGACCCGAACCTGGCCACCACCGCGTTCATCCGGGAGGACCGGGACGGCAAGGTGTTCCTCGACTCGACGCGGGCGGGCGGCGCGACCGTGGCGGCCGCATACAGCCCGCGCATCCGGCCGGGTGCGCCGGTGTCGTTCCCCGTGGCCTGGGAGGAACTCGGCAACGTCGAGCCCCGGGACTTCACCGTGCACACCGCCCCGCGGCTGATCGCCGGGCGCGAGCCGTGGCTGAGCGGCCTGCCCGAGCAGGAGCTAAGCCGCGACCTGATCGAGGAGGGCCACGCGATCCCGATAGCCCGGGTGCAGGCGATGCACGAAGGCAAGCGGCGCGCTCGCGCCCGCCTGGCCGAGGCGGCGGAAGATGGTCAGCGCTAGCGCGGACTGAGGACGCAGAACTCGTTACCCTCCGGGTCGGCCAGCACCACCCACGACACGTCGTCGCCCTGGCCGATGTCGGCGGGCGCCGCTCCCGCCTCTTGCAGTTGCTTGACCGCGTCCGCCTGATCCTCGTTTTTGTGCGGCGCGACATCGAGGTGCATCCGGTTCTTGACCGTCTTGGCCCCAGCGACCTTCTCCAGCTCGAGGTAAGGCCCGACGCCCCGCGGCGACCGGAAGGCCACCAGGCTGTCGTCCGACCGGACCCGGGCCCAGCCCGACGCCAGCTCCCAGAAACCGGCCAGCGCGGCTGGGTCGGCGCTGTCGACTACGACGGCAGCCACCGGTCCGGTGTCACGGTAGACGGGCCGCGGCTCGAGCACGCAGAACTCGTTGCCCTCCGGGTCGGCCAGGACCGCCCAGGGCACGTCGCCCTGACCGACGTCAGCGGGCTGCGCGCCCAGGCCGCGAAGGCGCGCCACCAGCGCCGCCTGATATTCTGCCGACTCCGTGGCCAGGTCCAGGTGCACCCGGTTCTGGCCGGCCTTTTTCTCGGGCACCGGTTCGAACAGCACCGCCAGTGCCACCGGATCCGGATATTCGTATCCGGCCGGGCACACCCCGATCTCGCCGTCTTCCTCTTCTATCTCCCAGCCCAGGGCGGCCGCCCAGAACCGGGCCAGCTTCTGCGGGTCGTTGGCGTCGAGCACCAAGTGCACCAGGCGAGTGGACATGCGGCCACCCTATTCGGGCCGGGCGTTTTGGCGGTCAAGCGGCGCGGGGGAGTGGCCCGGTGTCATGCGGCGAGCCGCGGTGGCCCGGCTGGCCGCTCAGCCGCGGCAGGCGGCTTGGCGGAGCAACCGACACCTCGCCGACAAGCTGCCTGACCCACTGCATGCGGGCGGCGGCTGCCTCCGGGTGGTCGCCGAATTCCCAGGCCATGAGGCTTGCGCAACCACTCACACCGTGCTGGCGCACCATGGCGCCGACGATCTCCGCCAACTCCGCCGCGGTCGGCGTGTCCGACTGCCGAAGTCTGGACGCGAACAGTGCCTCGCACCGTGCGTCGTCAATGCTGAGCCTAGTCACGACAAGCCTCCCCGTCGTCCCCTTTACGGGTGTACGCCTGGGCGCGACGGTCACAAGGGGAACACTTCTTATAACGCTGTGCGAGCCTCCCGGTCATCCCCGCCCCGAACTTCGTCGGCACGGCGACAGACCGGAAAATAACCCACCTCGGCTGGGCGCGCGGCAGCGCCGGCGGAGCCGGTTGTGGTGGCTGCGCCGGTGAGGTGGCCGCTGGCTAGGCGGCGGGGGTGAGGGTGACGGTGTAGCCGAGGGCTTCGAGCTGGCGGATGTGGTTGCGGGTCTTGCGGTTTTTGTCGGTGCGGGCCTGGTAGTGGCCGGGTCCGAGGTCATGGTAGCGGGTGGTGGGGTCGGCCAGCAGGTGCCAGATGATCACCAGGATGGAGCGGGCCACGGCGACCTGGGCCCGGGCGGCGCCGCGGCGGCGGGCGATGCGCTGGTAGCGCTCACCCAGGAAGGTGTGGGTTTTCGCGGCGCCGGTGGCGGCCTGGCCCAGGTATCCGCGCAGGTAGGCGTTGCCGCGGCCCTTGCCGTTGCGGGTGCGGGGGCCGGATTGGATGGTGCGGCCGGTCAGCCCGGCCCAGGAGGCCAGGTGGCCGGCCGTGGGGAACCGGGTCATGTCCAGGCCGGTCGTGCGACACGAGGTCGCACATTGCGAGTGAGTGCACGGATAGGAGGCCCGGTAATGCCGGTCGTGTAGCTCCGGGCGAGTGCTCGATGCCCGTCCCCCGCCCTGGCGTGCGCCGCAGGTCTTGCCTGCTGGGGTGCGAAGCCCGGGGATCAAGCCCAAGGAGTCCTCGTTCCATCCGGGGACCACAGGCGAGGGGGAAGGCCGGGCGGGTGAACGCGAGTGAACCCTTGATGACGCCTCGTAATAGACAGCTCCGGGAGGTGGAATGCGTGCCGGGGTGATAGGGCCTGGCCCCTGGGAGAGGGGGCGAGCGGCGGCCGGAGGGACTGGACCGGCCGTGAGAGCACCGCTGGGCCTCGGGGTAAAGAGGGCGCCCAATCCGGCCGCTGCTCGGGTGTGCGGAACGTGGAAACCCCGCCGGGGTCCAGGAGCGGCCTGGTAGGCCGACCGTGAGGAGAGCGGAATTCCCTGGCGGGAACAGGATGCCCAAGAAGCGAATGCCGGTGGCCGAAAGGCAGCAGGAAACCGCGGCGTCATGGCTGGCCCTCCGCTGGCCGCCGGGGATAACTGGCCGGATACCAGCCCGGGTGGCTGGGCCCGCAAGGGCGCTGACGTGGGCAGGTGAGCCTTTGAACGCTGATGCTGGTAAAGCTTCCTGAACCGAGGGGCAAGTTGGACGCCGCGACGGTGAACGGACCTGAGGACGTGCCGGACTGGGATGCCATCGACTGGGGCGCCCACGAAGACAACGTAAGGCGGCTGCGGCAGAGGATCTTCAAGGCGGCGCGGGAGCAGGACGGGGCTAGACTCCGGTCCTTGCAGAAGATGATGCTGCGGTCCTGGTCGAACACGCTGGTCAGCGTGCGGCAGGTGACGCAGCGAAACGCTGGGCGCAGGACCGCCGGGGTCGACGGGCAGGTGGCCCTGTCGGCTGGGGACCGGGCGGAGACAGCGGTGCGGGTGCACCAGACGATCTCCTGCTGGGATCCGCTGCCGGTCCGGCGCGTGTATGTACCGAAGGCCAATGGGAAACGCCGCCCGCTCGGCATTCCAGTGATCATGAACCGGTGCCATCAGGCACGGGTCCGCCAGGCGCTGGAGCCAGAGCGGGAGGCCCGGTTCGAACCCCGCTCATACGGGTTCCGGCCGGGCCGTGGCTGCGCTGACGCGATCGCCGCGCTGTTCACCACGCTGAAGGGCAAGAGCAAGCGGGTGTGGATCGTGGACGCCGACTTGTCGGCGGCGTTCGACAAGATTGATCATTCCCGGCTGCTGGCTGCGCTTGGGTCGTTCCCCGCCAGGGATATGATCGCGGGCTGGCTGAGGGCCGGGGTGGTCGAGGACGGGGTGTTCACGCCGACCGAGGAGGGCACTCCTCAAGGCGGCGTGGTCAGCCCGTTGATGATGAACGTGGCGCTCCACGGGCTAGAGGAGGCCGCGGGAGTCCGGTACCAGGCCTCCGGCGCTCATGCCGGGGATACCAGCACCGGTGAGCCCGGCCTCGCCGTCCCGGCATTGCTGCCGGTGGCGATATAGCGGACCCCGGCGGCCTGTTCCATCCCGTGCAGAACCACATTCATCAAGACGGGGCTGATCACCCCGCCCTGCGGGGAGCCCTGCTCGGTCGGGGCGAACCGGCCGCGATCGACCACACCCGCCTTCAGCCAGGCTGCGACCAGTCCCCGTGCGGGGAACATGCCAAGCTGGCCAAGAAGATGATCATGATCGATGCGGTCAAACGCGGCGGCCAGGTCGGCATCAAGCGCCCACACGCGCTTACAGGTCTTACCTCGCGCGGTCACGAAGATGGCCTGCATCGCATCCTGGCACGAGCGGCCCGGCCGGAACCCATAGGATCTGGACTCAAACCGGGCCTCCCACTCGGGTTCCAGCGCGCCGCACGCCAGGGCCTGCAACGCCCTGTCAGCGATCACGGGAATTCCAAGCCCGCGCAGTTTCCCGCCCTTTTCCGGGATGAACACCCGCTTGACGGGCCGGGGCTTCCACGCGGCCGCGCCGTGCTGGAGCCAGGCAGCCATATCAGCCTTCTCCCAGCCTGCGAGCACGATCCGCCCGTCGACCCCTGCCGTCTTGCGGCCAGCGTTGACCTCCGTCACCCGCCGCACGCTCAGCAGAGCGCTGGCGCGCGACCGGAGGATCATCTTCTGCAGGCTGCGAACCCTCTTCAGGTTCCCTGCCCTGCTGCTCGCCGTGAAGATCCGCTGCCGCAGCCGCCGTACGTCGTCTTCGACCTGCCGCCAGTCCACGGCATCCCAGTCCAGGACATCGCCCTCAGGTCCGTTCGCCACCGCAGCGGCGCCCAGCTTGCCCATCGGTTCCGGCGTCTCCATTCACCTGGTCTCCACAAGCTCACCTGACCCACGTCAGCTCCCTTTCGGTCCGGGCACCCGCCCGTATCCGGCCAGTTATCCGGGAGCCGCTGGCGAAGGTGCCAGCACACGGTCCCCGGTTTCCTGCCGCCATTTCGGCCACCGGCATTCGCTTCTTGGGTCATCCTGCGCCCGCTGGGGAACCCAGCCTTCCTCACGGTCGGCCTGCCGGCAGTCAGCCCGCCGGACCCCAACGGGGTTGTCGTGTTGCACATGAGCAAGACCCGACCGGGCAGGGCGCCCCCTTAACCCCGGGGACGGTGGTGCGCTCCCGGCCAGCGATTACCCTCTGGCCAGCACCTGCCGCTTCCCAGCGGCCAGTCCCTGCGGCCCCGCTGGAACATCCCATCGGCGGGGGTCACCTTCACGAGGCGTCATCAGGGGTTCACTCACGTTCGCCCATCACCCCAGGGCGGCTGGCGGCCGCCCCCGGGCCGGGAAGCACCGCTGCTTCCCGCCGGTCTTCTCCTCGCCTGCCGCCCCC